>Ga0070682_100000653_pt1 | contig 21110 bp, 15 predicted proteins | sample KBSC63LmetaG_FD_64668 | JGI IMG/M metagenome (GOLD analysis project Ga0070682, IMG submission 64668) | Corn rhizosphere microbial communities from Kellogg Biological Station, Michigan, USA - KBS C6-3L metaG | ecosystem: Host-associated > Plants > Roots > Rhizosphere | place: USA: Michigan...
AATTCGACTTCAGCATAGGCATTTGTTAAATGAGGAGAAAGCAGTTGCATATCCTCATCAAGAACTCTGTCAACGGCGGCCGCTAAATCCCTGCCGTATTGCCGGGCCAGTGGCACGGTTCTCCGGGGTAATGGATTCTGGTCCGCTCCGCATCCCTGTAAAAACAGGGCCGTTGCACCCGGGTGGGCCTTCTCCAACTCCAGTTGGGCAAATCCCGCATAATCTCCAGACCATTTATACCCGGCAAGAACCGTATTGTGACAGGCATATCCAAATGCGACGGCTATTAATTCTCCTTTATTATTTTCCACTTTTATTACGGGAACCGCATAATCATTCGGTCCGTTTAAATCTGATTGCAGGGAAATTGTTGATTCGACGTTATTCCTTCTATTGACCTGAAAACGGGTGACTCCATTTCCGGAATAAAGTTGTACCGGTTCCATGGAATGTAATGCCTTATCTACCAAAGCCACGATTTTCTCCCCTAACTGACCGGTATATTGGTCAATTGCATGTTGCTGAACCGAATCTACCGGATAAATAGCTACCAAAGCGTCTGCCAATACCGGGCCTGTATGCGTATGGGAAGTGTTTATGGCAATCTGTGATCTGGATAAGTTAAATCTTCTTTTCAACTCATCCCTTATATGGTCAGAAAGTCTTTTGGGTATCCCCACCAGATCTGCCGTCACAAGAACAACCTGCTTTCCGGCCGAATCCTGTAACGCTAAAGCCTTAGCCCATAAATCCACGAGCTTACCTTCTGAGGGATGATCCCGGTTGGCATATCCCGCCATCCAAAGCGGCTGATCAGGTGTGATGACCACCCGGGCAACACCGGCCTCCCATCCTTTGTAATTTCTTACCTGAGCTGATACAGCGGTATGACAAAAAGAAAGAATAAGAAAAAATCCAGTGATCCTAAGGAATGGCAGGCGGTTCATGTATAAACCTTTTATTTTAAAATTTCTAAATTCTATGTTTTGGCCACATATTGAATGCAATACCCGCCCGGGTCTACCGGTCCTTTAAATAATAAACAGCCCCCGCAATCTTTATCAGATACCGGGGGAATATGTAAGCCGCAACCACCGCAAGAACGATCCGAATAAGGCGATTTTTTTACATACCCGAATTTTTGACGCTTCTCCATTTCTGCCGCGCTTACATCTGAAAAATCATCGCAGGAATGTACCGCCTTATCCTGCTTTTTTTCTTCCTGCCCGCTTTTATTTGAATGACAACTGTTGAGGATCACCGCAGCGCCAAAAAGCATGCTGCCCGAGCCCAAACATTTATTAAAAAACTTTCTCCGGGAATATTCGTTGTTTTTCATTTTTAACCAATTTGCTTTTTTAAATGATTAATGATCATCCCTGTCCCGCAAAGACCATCAGCAGTTCCCTGATATCCCGGCAGCCCGATTTTCGGGGAAACGCTGGCCTGTGGCAAATCATTTGGGGAGGATGAATAATATCTACTTTGTACCCTGCTTATTGACTGCCTTTTCCAGCGCCTGGGTCGTTGTATAATATTTAGCCAGCATGCCTGAAATCTCCCAGTCGGGCATATTCCCTTCTTTCAGATACTTCAGATATTTTTTTACCACAAGAGAAAATTGCTCTTCCGGATCTATATTAAATTCAGGCGGAATGATTACTTCCCAGCCCTCCTTAGTTATCTTCAGCGCGACACCTGGATAATCTTTATGAATGCTATCCAATCCGGCCTGTAATGCACGTTGCCAGTCCGCTTTGTTTCCGTTACCCGTCGGTTGAATGTAAAGAACGGGCTTATACTGCTGTTCTTTCCCCTGCATGATAATCAGATCTGCCTTTGTTCCCCGCAATTTTGAATAATACGTATCTCCGGTCCCGGGGGGAGCTTCAAATTTCCAGGCAACCGATACCCTGGCATGCGTATTTTTAATTGTATAATTCATTTCACCATTGGCAAAAACATTCAACAGGCTGTCTTTTACGTCTTTCTTTAAGAAATCAGGATAAGCATCCAGTTTTGTCACCTTCCTGAACTGTCCAGGCGTTAATACAGTTGCCCAATGTTTGGCAGCAAGCATCTGAATATCCTTTTCATAATCCAGGTTCTGCTCCGGAAAGCATTCCCATTGAATCAAATCAACAAGATGTGTCGTTACATCAACAATACCCTCGCCTTCCTGCTCTACATCAAAATACCAGGCAGGACGCGTCAAAGGCATTCCGGAAACCTCTTTAAAATAATAATGTACGCTTTGTGAAGAAACTGCCGGATTCTCCAATGTTCCTTTTTGAAGTTCTCCGAAAATGCCCGGAATTTGGGAAAATGCTCTTTGCAGAACATTGGTAATCTCATACCGCGAAGTCATAATATCATACAACAATACCTTATGTGTTTTTGCGCCTGCAAATACCTCCTTTAATTCATCAAATCCTGCCTTTTTAATTGCCATCGGTTTATCTGACAAGACATTCAAACCGGCATTCACGCAGCTTTTAATATTATCTGTCTTATTTTTGTTATTGCCTGAAATAACAACCACATTACCAGGTTTTGTCAGTAACATTTTCTCCAGGTAATCAGGCCCTGTATACACGTTCTCTTTCCACGAAGTTGGATTCTCTTTCCGATTATTATACTCCTGGACCAAAGCCAGGTAAGACTTTACTTCCTGCCCCTCCGGAGCAAATACATGAACGGTGGAATCAACCCCGTCATACATTGACTTTTGTAATAATGCGGCATGAAAATGACCCGGAGCCAATGTAATGATCCGGACTAAAGAGGAATCTGCTTTTCTTTCAACGTCTTTATTGCTATTATTTACGCAACCCTGACTAAACATAAATAGGATCATTAAGCTGAAAACGCGGATTTTATTGACCTGGGTAAAGTACTCGCTGAAATTATGCATAATTTAAAAATCGGTGGTTAAAAAATTTTCCTGTCTAATTTGCCAGCGCTATCCCGATCCAGATAAAGAATGGCATCGTTATGATTTCTAAGTGATGTTGACGGATAGCTTTCATTCACTTCACTATTTATAGTATAGTAGATTGCCGAGGCCTTTTTAATTCCGGGCACCAGGCAGAAAATAGAATCTGCCTGCAGCAGCGCCGGCACGGTAAGCGTAATGGCAAATGCGGGAACCTCTTCAATGTGCCTGAAGCAGTCATCGTTTACCTGCTGCTGCCTGGACACTTCGTCCAGCGCAACCACTTTTACGCCCAGCGGATCATTAAAATCCGCGACATGGGGATCATTAAAGGCAATATGCGTATTCTCGCCAATACCCATGCAGGCTATATCTAAAGGATATTGTTTTAAAAGTTTGGAGTATCTGCAACATTCGGCCTGCGGATCATCCGCATTTCCATTTATGTAGTGCACCTTATTAATAGGCACTTTATCAAATAGCCTCTCTTTTAAAAATTGACTAAAGCGCTGGGGAGCTTTTTCATCCAGTCCCACGTACTCATCCATATGAAACGCATTCACCCGGCTCCAATCCACATCCTGCTGTTGCGATAATGAAAACAGAAATTCATTCTGCGAGGGCGCAGCGGCAAAAATGATATTCACGAATTCGCGGCTTATTAATAATTCCTTTATTTTTTTTCCTACATCATAAGATGCTTCATAACCTAACTGCAGCCGGGTCTCATAAATCTTTACTTTCATCTTATTTGCCGTTAGCTCTTCTATTTGCGCCATTTTCTATAATTGTAATTAGAGTATTAATTTAAAAAGCCTCATTTTAGTTCCTGCGAGGTTTAAGCCTGACCGTCTTTTCCGAACGGGCACTTTCATATATAGCAAGTACGATTTCAACCGATTTACGCCCCTCCAGTCCATCCACTAAGGGATTGCTTCCTGTCTCTACCGCCCGCATCATATCTTCTATCTGATTTTTATGTCCTATAAAACTAATATCAGCCGGATCAGACACCCCACCATGCGAAATATCAGCTCCCGCCATTAATTGCATTATGCGCTGGTCTTCGTCCGTGGGCTGGGTAAATTCCCATTTCGTTAAATTATTTTCTTCCAGTATAGCGGTTCCCTTTGTTCCCATGATCTCAATACGCTTCAGCGCACCGGGAAAAACAGCCGTAGAGCATTCAATGGTTCCCAATGCTCCACTCGTGAATTTTAAATTAGCGACTATGGTATCCTCAACTTGGATATCCTTATGCCGGATATTGGCGGCAACAGCCTGAACCGACTCAACAGGCCCCATATACCATTGCAACAAATCAAGGGAATGAATTCCCTGGTTCATAAGCGCCCCACCCCCATCATATTCCCAGGTGCCCCGCCATTTTCCTGATTTATAGTATTCTGCACTTCTGTTCCATTTTACATAGGCATCTCCCAACACCAAATCGCCAAATCTTTTTTCATCCATTGCTCTCTTCAATTGTCTACCCGCCTCATAAAAACGGGAAGGAAAAATGACCGCTGTTTTTACTCCGGCTTTATGAGCTGCATTTATGATTTGATCGCATTTTTCAAGCGTTACCTCTAACGGCTTTTCGATGAGGCAATGCTTACCAGCTTCAATACTTTTAATGGCAGGGTCAAGATGTATCCCGGACGGAGTACAAATACATACGATATCTATTTCGGGCCGGCTCAGCATTTCCTCCGAAGTATCAAAGGATATACAATTGTATTTAGCGGCAAAAGCATCTGATTTGTTTTTATTAATACTGTATATACCCCACAATCTGGCGTTCTCAATCGAATGGATAGCCATCGCGTGAATCTCGGATATAACACCTGCTCCTATTATCGCAAAACCAAACTGCTTTTTTTTCATTGTTTCTATTTCAGTCATTCAAAACGCTATTTCCCAAAAACAATTCTTCCATTCTTTATTACCCTTTCAATGACAATCTCCTTTCCATTTAATTGAAATATTACCAGGTCATTCCGGTTATCAAAAGTCTTATCATTTCTTTGCAGCATGCCGGCTACATTAGCAGACGCCATTTTCCACGCCTCCCTAAGTGTTGAAAGATCATGACCAATCAGGGTTTCAACATTTTCCAACAAAGATTTAGCAGCTCCCGCCAATAAGCCGGGCGAGTTTTTAAGAGATATTCTTTTTTCTTTATCTAATATTATCGCACCGCCGATATGACTGCCATACTCACCCGGAGGGAGCCCCGCAAAACAAGTGGCATCGCTTATGACTATGGTATTTTCCCCTTTAATTTTCATTACTACCTTTATAAATGAATCGGGAATATGTATCCCATCGGCAATGATGCAGGCATATAGTCCATCTGTTGCCAATTGATCCCAGATCATATTTGGATGTCGTGGCAACAATAGCGGAACGCCGTTCCCCAAATGAGTGGACAAAGAAGCACCGGCTTCGACAGCCATGCTGATCTGCTCTGTATTGGCCATTGAATGACCTATGGAAACCAGGATGCCGTTGTCCCTGCATTTTCTTATAAATGAGCAGGAATCTTCCCATTCAGGCGCTATAGTAACAAGTTTTATTTTTCCCCCGGCCGCCTCCTGAAATTTTTTGAAAAGTTCCCAATCCGGCGCTTTTATATATTGTTTGTCATGAGCGCCTTTAGCGCCGTCCTGAGGAGAAATAAAAGGCCCCTCTAAATGAATACCCCAAATACATTCGTTCGCAATCGGATTCGTTGCACAGGCCTGGTAAATGGTATGAACAATCTTCAGTATATTTTCATCCGAATTCGTAATTACCGTGGGCAAAAAAGTGGTTACGCCCTTACTCAATAAATAATGGGTCGTATTTACAATATCTTCCGGGGTTAAAAAAGGAGTATTATAATCAATTCCATTGATACCATTTATCTGCAGGTCTATTAATCCCGGCCCAACAAAAGAAGGACTGTTTCCACTGGTTTCCGTTTCAACGATATCTGTCACGGTTCCATTCCGGAAGGTTAAGTCTTCTGTTTTTTCTGTAATACAATTCGTACAGGTAATCACTTCATGTTCTCTATAAATTCTTCCTGACATAAGCAGGTATTTTTGCTTTTATGTTGTTATTTTAAGCGCGGCAATCAGGTCTTTCACTTTTTCAGGGACCGCTTTTGTCGTCAGTCCCACAGATACGAATACAATTGCTGAAACAATTGTTGGCAATCCGACCTCAAGCGCCAAACTGTTTAAATTCAGGTTCTTTGTAATAATAAAGGTGAGCACGCCCGCGATGATCGAGGAGATAGCGGCTTTTGGGCCACAGTATTTAAACACCGGAAGCAGACCCAGTAATAAAGGCATGGAAGTGGGTCCTAACAGCGCGCCAAACCAGTTAACAATAAGCCCCAGCACGCCGCCAAAGTGTTCATAATTAAGGGCAATTCCAAGCGTTGCCAGCGTAAAGCAGAAAGTCGTGATGCGGGCAGTGCGCAGTGAATGCCTGTCATTATGAAATTTTTTCGAAACAACCGGAAGTATATCCCTGGTGATCACCGCTGCAATGGTATTGACATCAGACGCCGTCATACCCATGGTTGCTGCAAACAATGAGGCAATGACAAGCCCGATCATTCCCTGCGGCAATATTTTTACCATTAGCCATCCATAGGACTCAGCGGGATTTGCCAGTCCCGGTAAAATAAGCGGGGCCGCCCACATAGGAAAAAATAATATCAACGGCCAGATCAAATATAATGTACCCGAAAGCCGCGCCGCTTTGGAAGCTTCTTTTTCACTGGGGGAAGATATATACCTGGTAGCGAGACTCCAGCTACCTCCATTATAACTTAAAAAATAAAGAAAAAACATAACGCCTACAAACCCGGCCGTATAAGGATCATTAAACAGATTACTATGTCCGGGAGGCAGGCGATCCCAGATCTGTACAATAGAGGCGAGTCCACCAAGATGCCTGACAACGAGTACAAACATTACAATACCCCCCAGTATCTGAACAATGAATTGAATAAGGTCTGTCACGATTACTCCCCATAAACCTCCAAAAGTGACATAGATTAAAGTAACAAGTCCGGAGACAAGGATACCGGTAGTCATTGGGATATCGGCAACCACATGCAGCAGAATACCAATAGCCGCCCATTTGGCGCCCACATCAAAAATTTTCAATAATACGCCCGTCCACGCTACGATCTGTTGTGTTGATACGTTATACCTTACACTTAAATACTCCAGCGGTGACTGTATCTGAAAATTTTTTCGCAGCCGCACCCAATAAACCGGAAATATCCTGGCGCTGGCTATTATTACAATACCAACCGGGAAAGCCCACCACATATACATGGTAAAGCCATGGGTATAGGCAACAGCGGCGTATGCCACAAATACGGCTCCGCTATGCCCTGATACATGATGAGAAATACCCGCTAACCACCAGGGTAACTTCCCCCCTGCCACAAAATAATCTTCAGCATTTCTACTCCTGAAATAAGACCAGACGCCTACTATAAGCATACTTAAAAAGAAAAGAATAATAACAACCAAGTCGAATTTATTGAGCGCCATTTATCTGTTTTTGACTGTTTACAAAAAGCTTCTCTTTGTTTTTGTCAATTATTCTTTTTTAATACTTCCCGATCAAACCCTGGGTTCCCACCCGGGTTCATATTCTCTTTTCCAGTAGCCTTCCGCCTCTTTATTATTGGTAATATGCCCGTTCTTTTCATCTGTTTTAAAGGAAATATTACCGGAACGCACTGCAATGTTACCCAGCTGACCAAGTAGCGTACTTTGATAACCTTTTAATATTTCTGCGTTTAATGGAGTTCCTTTCCGGATACCGTCGAAGAAGTTTTGTATATGCAGGGCGTCTAATGCCTGCGAAGGGTTTACAAGGTTGTGTGGATCTATGGTGATTTCGGTTTTTACATCTTTTATCAGCTTATTTTTAAGATCGTATATTTTGTAAGAATTTCCACCTCCGATAACCAGGGTGCCTTTCTCTCCGTAGAATGCAGCGCCTACCGTACTATCTTCTATGGTACGCCCATTGCAGCTTCTTCCTTCCCATTCCATAAGCGTATTATTGGGAAACTCCCAGGTGATAACCTGCGTGTCCGGCGTTTGCCAATCGTCCTGATAGCGATACCGGCCTCCCGATGAACGTACGCTGGAAGGATATTCAACCCCCAATCCCCATCTCATCAGGTCTACCATGTGCGTGCCGTTATTCCCCGCTTCCCCGGTACCCCAGTTCCAGAACCAATGCCAATTGTAGGGTAAAATATTATCTCTGTACGGCTCACGGGGAGCAGGCCCCTGCCATAGATCATAATCCAGCGTGGAAGGAACCGGGACTTTTTTACCTGTTCCGATAGATTCCCGGTTATTGGTGTACCAGCCTTTGGCATAATAGGCCCTGCCGATAATACCCTCCTGCAGTTCTTTCATTGCCGCAATGATGTTCGGCCATGAACGGCGCTGAGATCCCATTTGTACCTTACGGTCGTATTTCCTGGACGCGGCGACCAGCATTTCTCCTTCATGCGGATTGTGTGAACAAGGTTTTTCCACGTACACATGCTTTCCGGCTTGACACGCGAGGATAGCAGCGGGTGCATGCCAATGATCGGGCGTCGCAATGACCATAGCATCCAGGAATTTATCTTCCAGCGCTTTCCGAAAATCTGGGATGGCTTTAGGGCGGCTGTTTTGTATCTTTTCTACTGTATCTATACATTTATTCATGGATTGGCTGTCTACATCACATATATATATGATTTCGCAGTTTTTCTGACGGGCATAGTTATCGGCAAGCGCCAATCCGCGCGCATGAACGCCCATAATACCCACTTTAATCCGCTCATTGGCTCCTAAAATACTGGCATAGCTTTTCGCGCTAAAGCCAGGTAATATACCGCCGAAAGAAACAGCGGCAGACGTGGCCATCGTTTTTTTGATGAAGTCTCTTCTTGAATCTTCCATTTTTAGATTTTGGATGGTGATTGATGCGGGAACGCCTTATTTTTTTAAATCAGATCTTTTACTTTTTTATGTGCATCTTTCCTGGCTTGCTCCCATATTTCATCCAGGTTTACAGAGGCTCCCTTTCTGCGTTTGCTTTCATCTGCCGCTTCCATAAATGCGCATATCTCTAAAGTATCTTCTGCTTTTACAGGAGGATTACCTGTCTGGAAAAATTGGATTATTTCCATTAACAATGGCTTATACCCGTCAATCGGACCTAAAACAGCATTCCCCTTCTCGCCATAAGCCGTACCCCCGTATAAATGCTGACCGGTGCGCGTGCCGCGAAAAGTGCCAACACGCCCATCATTCCAGGTGCCTACGGCCACATCCGTCCCTTCATTGTGCACGCGAACGATACTTTTGCAACCTGTTCCCATAACCGTATATAATATTTCCACCCCATGAATGCCGTACCAAAAAAAGTCGGGATGCGTTTCTTCCAGGGTGCAGGGACTATATGAATCAGCACCCAATACCTTTCCTATTTTTCCTCGTACCACGTCTTGTGCGCTGGACATAAACCTCGTGGAAGAAGAAGAGAATACCGGCGCTTTATAATGTTTTGCGGCTTCAAATACGGCGATCGCATCTGCCAGTGAGGCGGTGACCGGCTTATCAATAAACATTGTTTTTCCCGCTTTTAATACCGGCAATGCCTGTTCCAGGTGTCGCCGGCCATCGTTGGTTTCCAGAAGTATCACATCTACCTTACTCAACAAAGCAGGTATGCTATCTACAATCTCAACACCCCATTTCTTCACCTCTTCGATATACCCGGGAATGCGTTTTACTGCCGATTCAATATCAAGGCTGCCCTGTGGATAGGCTGCAACAATTTTATACCCTTCAAATTCCGACGGTGTCCCGGCAGCATTTAGCATTTTGGTATATTCAACACTATGGGAAGTATCCAACCCGATAATACCTACCCGCTTGCCCGATACAGAAGATCCTTTACTAAAAAGAGGAAGGGCACTGCCTGCTAAACCCAATCCAACTCCTGCCACTGCAGAAGTTCTGATAAATTCCCGCCGATCGTACGCCTGTCTCATAATGTATACTTTTTAAATTATTATTTATACTTCCCCGTTATCAATAGTTCCGGGGTCAATCTACATTCCTAATATGCTTTTTAGATTGCCCGACCGCAAAAGTTCCTTTGTGTTCTCATCGGCTTCGCTATCTCTAAGCGCTTCGATTCGCAGCAGCCCCGTGCAATAATCCAAAATGGGAGAATGCGTACCGAAACAGAATTTGTTCTTTCCGTACTTCACTAACAATTCCCCCAGATTAATGATGTTCCTGCCGGAGGTATCCATGAGGATTTCGGCCTTTCTAAGCAGTTCGGTATCCTCCCCGCTGAGATCCGGACTATTGGCAACATTCAAAATTAAATACCGGGCATCCGGCACTAACCTGATTATCGGGATAACGTCCTTTAGGGACCACTCCTTTTCTATGTCCAGCCAGGAAGTCGGTCTGCTGTCTACCATCCGGAGGGAAAGCGCCACTGGAAGACCCCGGTCCCGCGCCATTTTTACAAGTTCGACACAGGAAGGATCCGTAAGATCATAATCATGGTACTTCGGGTACAGGCGAATTCCTTTCATTCCCATTTTTGTACGGCATGTCTCGAAATCGTCCTGCCATCCGCTATATATCGGGTTGATGACCGCAAAAGGAATAAACCGCTCCTGGTAAATTTTTTTTGAACGGAGGGAATCGTATAGTTCTTCGTTGGCAGCCTGGGTGTTCTTATAAAAAATACCATTCAGGCTGCTCACCACCGAGGCATCGGTACCAAACTCCGCCATTCTGCCCAATAAGGCATCAAGCGTATTATATTCAAATTGCCTGAACGGCCAGTGACCAATATATGCATTGCTGTCAATCAACATTTTTACCTCCCTTTTTCAATATCTGACTATAGTTTTCAAAAAATATTTTTTTACGCTGGGCATCTGTCAGCTTCGCAGAAAAAATATGGCCGACTCCCTGGTAGAAACTATTATCACATCCGAAAAGGAGCCTGTCCTCGCCGAGATATTTAATGGCAAGGTCAATCATGTTCGCTGCGTTGTTACTGCCGGAAACATCCACATATACATTCGGTGAGTGCTTAAGCGCTTTGCAGGCGTACTCCCAGTCAATTCCGCCGCCGATATGCGCAAACTGAAACATCGCTTCCGGGTATCGTTTCGCTATATCCACAAAATCCTCGGGCAGGGATATGTTCCTGGGTTCGTGCGCATTGAGCTTTACACGCGCATAACCGATTGCCGTATGCATCAGGATGATCATCTTCAGATCAATGAACTTCTCGATGATGGGATAGAACGAGGGATCATTTATTTTTACATGGTTATAGAGTTCTCCGGTGCCCACCATGCCGGCATCTACACAACGCTTTATTTCTTCCAGCGATTCCTTCCCGTAGGTGGGGTTCACGACAAGCATTCCGATGAACCGGTCCGGATGCTGCTTAACACAGCGCAACACTAAATCATTGCATTTCCTGAACTCTTCGGGTAAACCTTTACTAAAAGGGACCATTGGCCTGGAAATCATCAATTTTTCGATTCCCAGCCGATCCGCAAAATCTATTTGGGTCCGGGGACTATCTTCGGAGAAGTAAACATGGGCGTGTGTGTCTATTTTTCGATACTTCATCACTTCCTGCATCAGGCTTTCCTTCTTGGTTCCGCCGGATGGAATATCAGATTTCTCTTTAGAGGTGAATCCCATTAGCCCGGAACCCAAAATAATTCCCGCTGCTGAAGCAGCGGTATTAGCTACAAACTCCCGGCGATTTACTCTTAGCATAAAATATTTAATAACAGATTAGAGGAACTTAAGATGATCAGTTATTTTCATGGATAACTTATTTCCTAAAGACCAGCGATCACTTCACGAGAGGAGACAGAATATTGCCCAAACATCTCCAATAATAAAATAGCCCCTGTCGTCTGGCTCAATGTGGGTTGGGTTTCCTTTGATTCCATCCCGGTTGTGCAGTCCCGGACGAGGATCACTTCATAGCCCCGGTTACTCATTTGCATGGTGCCATAATCGCGGCTGAGTATGCAGGCATTGGTATTGAAACCGGCAAAAAGAAGAAAGAGTATTCCCTGCTTTTTACAATAGCGATGAAGTTCTTCACCCGTCGCCACAACAGGCTCCTTTCCAATCGGCCTGGCTTTCGGGTGAAAATCCAACGGCGGAAGACTTTGTTTCTCCGCTTCACGGGGTTCCTTTGGCCGGCGATACGACAGATAGGGGCCACTCAAATCGCGGAATGAAGCCGGCGGCCAATCATCATGCCTGGGCGCCATTTCCGCTTCGCTCACGAGCTTCACCCAGTTAGGATGTTGCCGGGCAACCGGTGGAGAAGGCGCATGAATGACGGTCATCCCCGCATTCCGGCATGCTGTCATTAACGGCAAAAGATTATTCGTAATAATTGCCTCTGCCCGGGCTTCCGTGTCTTTAATATAATGGCGCTGCCATACATCCACAAGAACCAGCGCTGTCGCGGAAACAGGAAGAACCCAGTCGAGTGTCGCATATCCTGTATTGATCTCAAGCCATTCAACACCGGGATCTACGTACCAGCGATGATAGCGCGGCTGTATGGATAAAGTCCGGCCACCCCGCTCAGGGGCGTCTTTCGCAGACAGGTATGGCATCTGGCTTATGCCGATAAAGGTTCCCAAGCCTCCTAACGAAGTTTTTTTTAAAAATTCACGTCTTGAATTATCTTTTTTTTTCATGATCTGAATTTTTTAAAATCCAAATGCCCAATATCATTTTACGGATCGAAATCAACTGGTTTATCTGTTTTGATTCCCGCACATCAGCTTACATGTATAATTGTTTTAAATCCCCGATCGCTTTTTTAATGTCAGCCCCGGACTCCTCTTCAATACTTTTCAGTTTTTCTTTCAATGCGGCATCCAATCCTTCGATCCTTTCCTGGCCCTTGATCAGGCCTTTGACACATGCCAGTTCCCAATCGGCAGTTTTTGACAGCGACGGTTTCGATATCATTTCCAATACAGCAATTATTTGTTTTTTCTGATCCCGCCGGCCAATTACATTAGAAAAATCTTCAAGGAAACTGGTTTTCCAGGGCGCTGCCGCATCGAAGAATGAACCTTTTTTATCTAACTCATTCAACAGGTCTACAGAGGATCCTGCTTCAGAACTTAACACAGCGGTTCTAAACCAGGCACTCTGACCTCGTTGCGCCACCACTTTAGCCAACGCAGGAACCACCGTTTTATCTTTAAAATCTCCTAAACTCAATGCAGCCTGGAAAGCTACCCGGATCGAAGAATCATTTATCATTTCCTCCAACTGAGGAAGGCAGGCAGGAAAACGTTCTGAAAGTATTGCAGCGTTTTCACGAACCCCGGCTGAAGGGTCCTTCATGGCCTTTTTCACAATATCAGCATCCAGGGCATTCATTCCTTCCAATACATATATAGCATGCAACCGGAATCTCGGATCTTCACTATGAAGAAACAGGGTCTTTACGGCCGGAATCACGCTTTTATCCTGCCGTTCCAGCAGCAGCCGCTGGGCCTGGAGGCGCCACCATTGATTCTGGTGTGAAAGCAAGGCAACCAGGTCAATGGATTTTGCATTCCTCAGATTTGGAGAAACCGGTTTGTAGGCGCCGGCATTTTTGGGCACAATTCTATAGATTCGTCCGTATTTATTTCCGGCATTAAAATCCATACCCACCTGTAAATCCTCAGGAATAGACATGGGCGTTTCAATATGCTGCCGGTACATATCAATCATATAAAGATCCCCGTCCGGCCCAACGGTCAGACTTGTGGGACGAACCCAGGAATCCGTGGATGCCATGAACTCTTTATCTTTCTCCTGTTCCGGGCGCTTCGCTATTAAGTAAGGAGCAGTGTCTGACAGGGAAAGAATATCCCGGTGAACAAGATTACCAGAAACATCCCCGGTAAAAATATTACCATAATATTCTTTTGGAAGAGCGTCCCCGCCGTAAAACGTGCCGCCGGAGGATGCAGTAAAGTGATCTTTCTCATATTCCACCTGCTTCAGATGATTCTCCTGAAATGCTTTATTCCTTCGCCTTGTACGTTCTGCACGCCAGTAAGGCGCGGGGGTCAGCTGATACATAATCGGATCATGATCCGAGATATTTACCATCACCGATTTCACAGATGCCGGCAAAAAAGGATTTCGATCCAGATAATGCCCCGGGATAACCACCTGTTGAATATGAAGAGAATTCTGAGTAAAAAACCGGTGCCCCCAATCATCCAGCGCAAGACCATACTGGCCCCGGCCGGTTGTCAGCTCAAACTGATTCCGATCGAGACGGAATCGAAAATCTGACCCCTGCATGTGAAGCTTCGGAGCATTCGGCATCCGGGTAAAGCTCACTTCTCCCGCCTGCCCGTTATTGTTTGCATAAATCCAATTATCCACGCCAAAACGAAGGTTGGCAATCTGGGCTTCTTCGTTTTTGCTAAAAAAACCAGTGAACAATATTTCCTTCAGATCTGCGCGGCCATCTCCATCCGTATCCTTATAGAACATTATATTAGGAGCAGCCGCTATAAGTAACCCGCCGTCCCATGGTAAAATACTGGAGGCCTCTCTCAGGTGGTCTGCAAAAATAATCGAGGTATCCGCCCGTCCATCCCCATCTCTGTCCTTCAGCATGACAATAGCTCCTTTCCCTTTCACAGAATCGGGTTTATAAGCATCCAGCATTCCGACCACATAAGCGTTCCCCTGCTCATCAAATTCCATGGATACGGGATCAATAACATAAGGCTCTGTCGCAAAAATCTCCGCCTTAAAATCTTCAGCGAAATGGAAAGTTTTTATAGACTCATCCGGGGAAAGCGGGCCCGGATAAAGCGGCTTATTAGTATTGGTGCAGGAAAATAATATTAATGCAACGAGAATAAGTAAATAAACATTACCGATTTTTTTTTCAACTGTGTTTGTTCGAATTCTGATTGTCATATATTAATTATTAAAGACGAAATAATCTTTTTGCATTTTCATACAATAATTTACGTTCAATTTCTTTTGTAGACGCCAATTTGCGGACTTCTGCAATATCCAGCGCCCCCGTACAACCCAATGAAGCCAGGCCACCCGGGTCTTCACAGTCACTCCCGTAAACCAGTTTATCCTGATGTCTCTCCAGGAATTGCTTTGCATGGTCTTCATCCCGTCTTAAGGCATTTAATCCCGATCCCGCCGAGAGGTCTCCATACATATTGGGATAGTCGCTTAGATAACGATCCGTAATTCCGCCCGGTGTAACCGGGCCTTTCGGATACAGATCTGACGGGTCCTTAAGATTTTTATCAATATTAGCCCACCAGGTTTGTGCGTGACCAATGAAGTTCACCTTCGGATACTTTTCCAGCATTTTGTAGAAACGCTCAAAGCCGTAGTTGTACATTTTGTGCTGCCAGTGCATAAGCACCGGAACATTGTATGCTTGTGCTAATTGATAAATTTTCTGCATCTCCGGCGAGTCACATTCCACGCCGAACTTTAATTCACCAATGATCACTGCACCCAATTTCAGATATTTTTCAATTTCGGGTATCGCATCCGGCTGATCAGGCACATCACACGCGCCGAACAGGAATTCCTTCCGGTGTTGCCGCGCAAACAGATAACATTCCGCATTTCCGCCTGCTTCTGCCTGCAATCCATTGGAAACACCGTTATGCGTGGATGCCGAATTCCCGGGCCGTCCAGACGGCAGAAGAATAGTTGTCGTGACACCCATCGCCTTCTGATGAGCAAGCAACTGTTCATCCGTGCGTTCGTGGTAATGAATATGTTGATGAATATCAATAACAGGCTCTCTTTTCATTGCGGCAATGCCGGGAATCCCGGCAATACCCTTCAGCTTCAAACCTGCCCCGAATATCAGAATGCCTGTGCCGGCTATAAATTCGCGACGTGAATGACCTTTTTTTAATTTTCCCATGAGCAATTGGTATATTTTATAACGATCATTTATTTCTTCTTTTCGGAAGAAGTTTTCAGTGTCTTATCAATGAAACGATAGGCTTCGAAGCGAACCCCGGGCGGGAAATCATGTTCACAGTTGGGATAACGAACTTCTAATTTATCTTTTACCCCTAAAAAACCATACACTTCAGACACTTCAGTCATCCCTTTTCTGACGCCCGCTACATTGAAATTGCTATCATTGAGAGGAGAATTTGAAAAAAACGGACGTGGGGCAAGGGCAGCTATCACTTCATCGAAATCGAAAGGTATCCGGTTAACATCTAAATCATATTTATCCCGTAAAAGAGGCATATACCTGTCTTGCGCCCAGGGGCCTAAGGCTCCTCCAAATTTTTTTGTGACCTCCTCCCCCGCGTTATAATAATCCATTAATGTCCAGCCACAACTTGAAATAATCACTTTTAGCCGGGTATCAAAAGCTCCTGAAAATAAAGCGCCGTGCCCTCCCAATGAATGGCCGATCACTCCAATACGGTCGGAATCGACGTCCTCTCTTGCCGCTAATAAATCAACGCAGCGCATATTATCAAAAATACTTTTCATCGTTCCCGACTGATACCGATCCGTTTTAAAATCATATTCTTTTAAATCGCCAAAGCTTGGATAGTCCGGAGCTATCACCACATATCCCCTTTCGGCCAGTTCTTTAGCATAAGCCCGATTGGGCGATTCGGTCTCGCCGTCAACAATTCCCTTTCCAGGCGCACCGGTAGGATGCAGGGCAAGCATTGCAGGAAATCTGCTCTTCCTGCCTTTCCGGACAGGAATATACAGGTATGCCGGAACCCGTTCATTCTCCGCAACGGTAAAATTTATAGTCAGGCGGATATATTTATCTTCCTTTAATCGTTCAATAATTTCCATATCCAAAGGAGGCAAATCCGACAGGTTCGGCAACGGGCCCATTGCTTTTTGCATTCCCTCCAGGATTTGCTTACGTTTTATGGCCCACTCTGCTAAAGTAGTAACGGGTCTCTCCTGACCATTTGAATCGAGGTAAACCAGTAAATCAATTCTTTTGAAACTGCCTGATTTTTTAATGATATTCCCCAAAGAAGAAACGGGCCTTGAACCCATCAATGCGATTGAAGCCATCGCCATTGAAGTGATGAAGTTGCGCCTGTTGAAGGCCTCTTTTTCCGATTGTCTCATTCTTATGGTGCAATTTGTGGAAATTCTTTTTGCAAAAGTTTCCTGGTTTAATCAGGGTATTAATTTTTCCCGGGCCTTTCTCATGACAATTAAAATGACAGTCGTATTCGGTTAACAAATGTATCCTAAAGTGCATAAAAAAAACCGCAATATGGGCTATGCGGTAAACAAACGGGCACTACAACGTTTGAACCCCCTAACTACAACGTTTGAAATAATTTATTATAAGTTTTTATTTTCGATTAATTTGCATAAAACAGCTTGCAAAAGACCAGCGATTAATGGAAAAAGCAAAAACATTAAAAGACATTGCCACCAGGCTGAATATGTCCATTTCCACTGTTTCAAAAGCCCTTAGCAATGATGCTTCCATCAGCATGCTTACCAAAGAAAGAGTGCAAAAGCAGGCTATGGAATGGAACTATATTCCCAATGAATCAGCCCGTCATTTCAAATTGAATAAAAGCTTCATGATTGGATTGATCATACCTGATTTGCTGGATAGATTCTACGTACTGGCCATTAACGGAATTGAAGAGATCGCAGCAAAGGAAAACTATAATATTTTTCTGACTCAATCGCATGAAGATATTGTAAAAGAAGGGAATATAGTGAATATTATGATCAGAAACCGTGTGGATGGCGTGATAGTAGCTATTACAAAAAACACGGTCGATACAGACTTTTTAGAAAAATTCAAATTAGTTGGCATACCGGTCTTATGTATTGTCAGGGAACCGCAAAATCAATCTTTTAACTACGTTTCCGTGAATAACAGGAAAGGGGCGTTTAAAGCAACCGATTTTTTAATTAAAAGGGGGCATTCGAGAATAGCGCATATCATGGGCCCCGAGACTTTACAAATATCGCAGATTCGCTTTGAAGGATATAAAGAAGCGCTGCAAAAAAATAAGATTCCTTTAGATATGGAATTAGTAAAGGTGGTTGACTTTACTAAACAAGAGACAGCAACAGCCATGCAGCGGTTAATGAAATTAAAATCTCCCCCCACGGCAATCTTTACTTTCAAAAATGATATTAGCTTAGATGCTATCGGATTTTTAAAAAGAAAATATCCTGAAAAACTGGATTTGATTGAGTTTACGGACTTTGGGAACCTTCCCCTGTTTGACTATCTTGAGCATAAACCCGTAGCTTCCATTGTAGAGGATTTTTATGAAGTGGGTAAACAGGCTGCCCAATTACTTTTTCGAATGATCAATAAAGATGAGGATGCCGAAAAGGACAACTGCGGAAAAATAGAAATCCCCTGCAAGCTGATCGTTCATAAATAATCTGCGTTGAAATAAGTAAATCATCTGACCCTGGAATCCCGCAGAAAATTTATGGGTTACTAAGCATACAAAAAATATTTATGGAGCTTTCCCGCTCCAAACCGCATGCGAGGTGATCTTAAACGATGCTCCTTCCTCGAAATCATATAGGTAACCCCCGGTATAGCTTTTAGGTACGGTGGCAGTACGAACTACCATATCCCCGCCCTTAAAACCACGTACAAAAGATATAGGCCCACAGAAGATTTTAGTCAGATTACCCTCCTTCTCAACATGGTCAATTGTATAACTGGCATCCCGTTCTCCATCGGTTTCAATAATAAGTTGCTGACCATTGAGGCTGCTATCCATCGGGAGTTCCGAGTCCACAAGTAACCAGCCCTTACCATCAAGCTCCTTATCCATTTTTACGACTTTACCGGTAATTGCACCGGTAGACTTTAGTGCCATATTTCCATATGTAAGCGCCGAACCATTTATCAATATTCCTTTATTAACCTTACCCCCTTTCTCTTCCAGATAGCCGATATTTCCAATCATTGAAGGACCATCCGGTAAACGCATAAGACTCCCGGAATCAGGGTTATACAGCAGATAGTCAATGAGGCCATCCATCTTTTCAACCTTAATGGCCACCTGCACTCCTGCGCCATCATCTATACGCTTTACAGATTTAATGAAAGGTTTAACGCGATAGGGTTCAAAGACAGAAACGAATGTGCTGTTCAAATCAGTTCCATCACGATGCATCAATACATAGCCAAGATGCTTCGGATTACCGGGTTTATTTTGCGGGGGGTCACCATCTGCCAACGCCACATCACTGCATTGCGTCATGGCATACATACGGAGATGAATATCATCTTTATCTGTTACACCACGATATCCTTTCTCCGTTTTCCAATCCAGCATAAAGTTACCCGGCGGATGCTCATCTTTCCGGATATTATAAAGGAAAGAATAACCATCCGGGAAGTTTTTTGCCCCGATGCCTTCCGGGATATTTTCTCCCGCATACGTGCCTTTCTCCTGCGTTTTCAATTGAAGCCCCTTATTGGAGATCATACCGGGTGGCCCATGGAAACTGTAAACATGATCAAATCCTCCTTTTACACGGAAGATATCCACGACGTAGGTATTGCTATCTATATCTGTACTATCAGAACCTCCGATTAAAAGCATAGTGCGTGCATATTCATTTGTACCCGGGTAGGCTTTCCGGCCATCCAGTTCAAATACGCCAAAGCCTTTGAGCTGGGCAAACAATCTGGCATACCCGCCCCAAACGGAATTTTGTGGTTGTTTATTAACGAAGACCGTATTGTGAGATATGGTGCTTCCTGTCCATTCCAAATTACTGGGAATATTCGTAGCAAACTCCGGATAGCCATGATCAGGCGCTAACCAGTGTCCGAAAGCAAATAAATCAAAGTTCAGCATGTCCGGATGGGCATGCATCCCGGTGCGTCCGTAATTATCAGCCAGGGCCGTGGCTGACAACCCTGTACCAGATTCAAGCAGGGCGAGGCCAAATCCGCTCATCAGATATCCTCCTGCAGGACGCGGGCCTGCGTGCTCACCGATTCGCTGGATTTCATGATTGACCGATTCCGGATTTTCAGAATAGATATCGAGGCCGAGTCCCTTTGCCGAATTGCCGTTGGCCCGGTAAACTGCAATAGCAATCGCAGGGTCCCGCGTATAGGTGTAACCGATAGCCATAAATTCAGGATCTGCCTGTCTGCTTACCAGTCCCGTAGCGCCGAAATCGCCCATATTCGGAGTGGCTATTCCCAGGGCGGTCATGCGGTAAGCGACTGAGAATGCCGCTCTGAATTGTGGAAAATCCCTGAAAATATTGTGTTGCGTATACTGGGGGTAATCCTGCAGGAGAACAGCAAGTTTCGTAATTTGATGCCCCCAGATAAATGCATAACCCGGCGCCCCTTCATCAGACGTGCCGTCACGGTCAAGATGATTGAGCATCAATCCCGGAATAGCTCCTCCATCCGGCGCAAATAACCAATCCAGCCACTGCGTCGTTTGTGGATTTGTATTCAGCGCAATAGCACAGGTGGCCACCGTAAGTTGTTGCATACCCTGGTTTCCACGGATCTGCAGGGAAAGTACCGCCTTAAAAGCAGTCTCCAATATCCCTTCGTCAACATTTTCAACAAAAAGCGCACGGGTGCCTTTTGATTTAGGCAATGCATATTTTTTGGATTGTCCCTTCAGGAATGCGTAAAGCGCCGGGTCGTCCTGTGTACCACTCAAAATCTTATCATAAGAGTCTGCGAATTTCTGAACCACCCCTGTTTCCCAGATTGATCCTTCAATTTTACCGCGACCGGATCCGCCATCCGAATGGTACCATCCGCGATCAGCATAGGGCTTCCAATCCATGGATGGATATACATCAGCAATGCGATCTAACAGAATAGCGGCTTTATGGGCATAACGTTTATCCCCGGTATAGAGGAAGGCATCAGCAAGAGCTGCCAGGCCATCATTGATGTATTCCCAATATTTCCAGCTATAATATCCTATGAACTTGTAAGCGCGGCCATTTTTAGCGACGTATCCAAAGCCATCATCCACACCAAACTTATGCAATGGATCTTTCGGGTCAGGATGATCTGTATTGAATAA
>Ga0070682_100000654_pt1 | contig 21026 bp, 20 predicted proteins | sample KBSC63LmetaG_FD_64668 | JGI IMG/M metagenome (GOLD analysis project Ga0070682, IMG submission 64668) | Corn rhizosphere microbial communities from Kellogg Biological Station, Michigan, USA - KBS C6-3L metaG | ecosystem: Host-associated > Plants > Roots > Rhizosphere | place: USA: Michigan...
CTCGAAGAGCTTCCCGAGACCGCCCGCGACCTACAAACCGGGGCCATCTGCTTCTCGCTCGCGCGCGAGCTCACTCGCGTCGCGACGCCGTCCACCGAGTGGGATTGGCTCGAAGCCGCCCGAGGGCGGACGGTACGTGAAGTCGAACACCTCGTTGCCGGCCATCGTCCGGGAAGCCTTCCCGACGACGTTCCGGACCCCGACCTCAAGCGTCACGTGCTCCGCCTCGAGCTTTCGGGCGCTGTCTTCGCGACCTTTCGCGAAGCGATGGCGAAAATCCGTCGCGACGCGGGCGAGTCTCTCGATGACGACGCGGCCATCCTGCTCCTCTGCCGTCAGGCCCTCGAGGGTCCGAAGGATCCGGGCCGCTCGAGCTACCAAATCGCGCTCACGGTTTGCGAGAGCTGCCGTCGAGCGAAGCAACAGGGTCGCGGTGAGCCCTTCGACGTCGGACCCGGCGTCGTCGCGATGGCGGAGTGCGACGGGGAGCGCATTGGGCACGTGGACGCCCACGTGGGCACGACCGACGACACCAACGCTCCCGTACGTCCACCACATCGTGCTCCGGTCCGAAGACGGCGAGCACAGTCTCGAAAACCTCGTAACCCTCTGCGGAGCGCATCACCGCGCTGTCCATGAAGGCAGACTCATCGTGACTGGCTCGGCTTCCTCGCACCTCTGTTTCACCCATGCCGACGGCACGCGCTATGGCGGTGCCGTCGACCCTGCCGTGGCTGATGCGCGTACGAAGGCCCTTCATGCCCTCACGGCCTTGGGCTTCCGCGAGGGCGAGGCCAAACGCGCGCTCGCCCGGATCCCGCAATCCGTCTCCTCCCTCGAGAAGCTCGTCCGCCAAGGGCTTCGCGAGCTCGCTCCTCAGTAACACCAAGCCCCCCGCTCGGGCATCGGGGCGGTGGTTTGCAAGGGGCCGCCCATCACCGTCGTGCCTCCGCGCCGGCCTTGCCGGCGCTTGGGGGCACCCGCGCGCACAGGCCGCAGGCCGAGCACGCGGGCCGTACCCCGCCGCACCCTCGCGGGGGCAGCGGCAAATCCCCGCTTCGCCAGGTGGGCGTGGTGATCCGGTTTCCGCCCGCGTGAAGCGGCGACCGCCGCTAGACCAGTCGCGCGCTGAGCTCGCGGAGCTCCGCGAGGTCGTGGGGATCGCCGGCGAGGAGGGGGAGCTCGAGACGGAGCCGAGCGCCCGTGCTCTCTCGCCCGGCGAAGCGGGCCACGTACTCCTCGAGCGCCGCGCGATCGACGGCGCCCTGTGCGGTTTCGTCGGCGAGGGCGGCGACGAGTGCCGGGGCGAGGTCGGGCGAGAGGCCGGCGGCGACCGCGGCGAGGCGCGCCTCGTCGAGCGTCGCCGCTTGCTCGGCGCGCGGGTGAACGCGATTGAGGACGAGCGCGTCGCCGCGCAAGCCCGAGGCGGCCAGGCGCTCGAGGAACAACGCCGCTTCCTCGAGGGCCTCCGGCACCGGGGTCGAGACGAGCACGTAAGCGAAATCCGAGCCGCGGAAGGCCGCGGCCACCTCGCGCGCGCGTTCCTTGAAGCCGCCGAAGAGATCGTTCAGCTCGGTGACGAACTCCGCCATGTGCTCGAGGAAGCCGCGACCCGTGAGCTTGCCGACGCCGCGGAGGACCACCGCGATGCCGCGCGCCAAGGCGCCGAGGCCGAGCCGCTTCCTTGGCTCGAACGCGTCGACGAGCCAGCGCATCGCGGGGCTGTCGAGCGCTTCGATCAGGCGCTCGGGCGCGTCGAGAAAGTCGAGCGCGTCGCTGGTCGGCGGCGTGTCGAGCACGATGAGCTCGAAGGTCTGATCGCCGAGCACCGCGAGCACCTTCTCCATCGCCATGTACGACTGCGTGCCGGCGAGCTGGGTCGATACGTACTGATAGAAGCGGTTACCGAGGATGCGGTCCCTGACGATCTCGCTCGGGGCGTGGCGCGCCACGATGTCGTCGAACGTGCGCTTGGTGTCGAGCATCGACACCGTGAGCGCTCCCTCCGGCGGGATGCCGAGGCGGTCGAGCTCGGTGCGACCGATCGCCTGGGCTTCGCCCCGCATCCCGCCAAGGCCCAGGCTGTCGGCGAGACGCTTGGCCGGATCGATGGTGAGGCAGAGCACGCGCTTGCCCCGCCGGGCCGCACCGAGCGCGAGCGCGGCGGCGACGGTCGTCTTGCCCACCCCGCCCGCTCCCGCGCAAACGAGCACGCGGCGGCTCTCGATGAGCGAGAGCAGCGTCGGACCTTCGGCCATTCGCCCCCTATCTACCCCGTTTACCCCCGGCCGCGCACGCGGCGAAGTTGGCCCGGCCGAGGGCGGTCTGCGACGGTCCGGCCCCATGATCGACGCTGCCCCCCATGACCCCCGTGAAGAGCGCCGAAAGCACCGCACCGAGGTCGCGCTCGAAGCGCTGACGCGGCTCGTGGAGGCGTCCCGGCGCCGGACCGCGCTCGACGCCGTGACGGTCTCGGATCCGAACGGCCTCTTGCTGGCCGGCGCGGGCGCGGCTCGACTGTGCGAGGAGCTCGCCGCCTGGGCACCGGTCATGGGCCGGGCCGCCGACAACGACACCATCCCGACGAGCCTCGACTCCTTCGAGGGGCGAACGCGCTTGCGGCGTGTGTCGGTCGACGGGATCCAGATCGTCGTGACGTTCTGCGGTGCGCGCGCCGACGAACCGGCCGAGCTCGACGCGGTCGCGGCGGGCTGCACGCGGATCCTCGGTTCCGTCGGCTAGCGGTCTTACCGGGCGCGGCGCGAGCTGCTACGGTCCGCGCGTGCGTGGATTCGTGGACCTGCACTGCCATTTCATCGCCGGCATCGACGACGGCGCCCCGACCGAGGGCGAAGGCGTCGCGATGCTGCGCGCGCTCGCCGAGGTCGGGTTCGAGCAGGTGGTCGCGACCCCGCACATGCGCCCCGGAATGTTCGAAAATACTCGGGAAGAGCTGACGCTCGCGTTCGAGCGCATGCAGCCGGCGCTCGCCGCCGAGACGGGCCTGCCCGCGGTCGGGCTCTCCTCCGAGCACTATTTCGACGACGTCGTCTACCGCCGCTTGCTCGCGGGCGAAGGGCTCCCCTACCCCGGCGGGCGCGCCGCGCTGCTCGAGTTCTACGGCGTCGATTTCCCGCCGGTCGTCGTCGAACGGCTGTTCGATCTCCGGCGGCGCGGCATCATGCCGGTGATCGCCCATCCCGAGCGCTACCGCTACGTCTGGAAGAACCCTGACGCCCTCGAGCGTCTCGTGGACTCGGGCGTCGCGACGCTGCTCGACACGGCCGCCCTCGTCGGGAAATACGGGCGCGAGCCGCAGCGCTGCGCCGAGGCCTTGCTCGAGCGCGAACTCTATCACGCCGCGTGCAGCGACGCGCACCGCACGGCCGACGTCGCCGAGGTCGAAAAGGGCATTCGCCGGCTCGCCGAGCTCTACGGCGACGAGGAGGTCGAGTTCTTGCTATCCGACGGCCCCCGCCAAATCCTCGAGGGGAAGCTCCCCGAATGACCAACGCGCCCCCCGCGCCGCGTACCTCGCGCGCGAGCATGCTGAGCAAGATCCTGCTGTCGCTGCTGCCGGCAGCGGTCTTCGTCTGGATCCTGCAGAGCGGGTCGCTGCCGATCGTTCCCCCCAAGGAAGAGCTCGCTCGCGTCGCTTCCGGGACGGTCCCGCTCTACATCGCGGTCTGGTGCTGCATGTACTTCGTGCGGCTCTCGCGCTGGTATTGGCTGCTCGCACCGGTGCAGCGGGTTCCGTTCGGTACCGTGCTGCGTTGCGGCGCCGTGGGGCTGTTCGCCGTCGCACTCTTGCCGTTTCGGATGGGCGAGGTCGTGCGGCCGCTCTTGATCCGGCGTCCCCCGCGGCTGACGTTCTGGGCGGCGAGCGGTACCGTCGGGGGCGAGCGGGTCATCGACGCGCTGTGCGTGAGCGTGACGTTGCTCACCGCGCTTCACTTCGCCGTCCCGCTCGATCCGCTGCCGGACCACCTCGGAACCCTGCCGCTGAACGTCGCGATCGTGCCGAAGATGGCGTTCGTGAGCTCGCTCGTCTTCGCGAGCGGCGTCGCCGTGATGGGGCTCTTCTACTTTCAGCGCGCTTGGGCGCGACGCATGACCGAGCGCGTGCTCGGCATCGTCTCCCCTCGCTTCGCGCGCTGGGTGGCCGACAAGATCGAGCAGATGGCGGAAGGGCTCGGCTTCCTCGCGGAGCCGAGAAACGCGCTGCCGTTTCTGCTGGCTACGGCGGTATACTGGGGGCTCAACGCGACGACGTGGTGGCTGCTCGCGCGCGGCTGCGGGCTCGGGAGCATCGGGTTCTGGGGAGCGACTGCGACGATGGGTGTCGTGGCCCTCGGCATTCTCGTCCCGGCGACGCCCGGTTTTTTCGGTGCGTTCCAGTTTGCGACGTTCGCGGGGCTCGCGATGTACCTCGACCCGGGCGTCGTGATGGGACCGGGGTCCGCCTACGCCTTCCTCGGCTACGTGCTGCCCATCGGTATGTCCTTCCTGACCGGGTTCGTGGGGATGCTCGCGAATCCGAAGGGGCTGCTTCTTCTCACGAGCCCGGCGGAGGCCGCAGCTCCCCCCGCCCAAAACTTGGCCGGAACTGACAGCGTCGGCTAACGGCAAGCGATGACCCGGTCCCGGGTGTTGCTCGTCGTCGCGCTCCTTGCGTGCGGGGTGCTGCTCGCCTCGGCCGCCCTCGCGCGCGTCGAAGGCAACTCCGAATACTCGAAAGCCCAGACATTCAGCGGGGCTCTCAGGTACCTCCGCGTGGACCTCGGGTACGAGGTGGTCGAAAAGGACCCCGACTCCGCCTACCTCGTCTTCAAGTACGTGCCGCCGGGCCAGCCCAAGGGCGAGGCGATCGGCACGGTCGAAGTGATCGAGGCGGGCGACCGTGTCCGGGTTTTCGTACGGATTCCGCGCATGCCGGAGTACCACGAGACGGTCCTGCGCGACGGCTTGCTCCGGAAGCTCCGCGATGAGTACGGGGCACCCACGCCGCGCAAGCCAGAGAAGCCGGAGAAGCCCGAGAAACCGGACAAGTCCGACCCCAAGCAGCCCGGGAACGACGCCGGCGCGGGCTGACGTGGCGGGACGGCGCCGGGGGCGATAGAGGAGAGGGCCCCGGATGGACGCCCGCGAGGTCCCGCTCCCCCCACGCATCGGCCGCTACCGCATCGAGCGGCTGCTCGGGCGTGGCGCGATGGGACGCGTGCTGCTCGGGCGCGATCAGGTGCTCGACCGCTCCGTCGCCGTGAAGCTTCTGCGCGACGACCTGGCGATCGACTCGGAGCAGCGCCGCGCGCTCGTCGATCGCATGCGCCAGGAGGCGAAGGCGTGTGCGCGCGTCAGCCATCCGAACATCGTCGGGCTGTTCGACATGGGGGAGGACCCGGCGCTCGGCCTCTATCTCGTGTTCGAGTATGCCGCCGGCACGACGCTCAAAGAGCGCCTCGCACGCGGCCCGCTCCCCGCAGAGCTCGTCGGACGCATCGCGCGCGAGGTCGGGGGCGCCCTCGCGACCGCGCACGAGAGCGGCGTTTTGCATCGGGACGTGAAGCCCGACAACATCATCCTCACGGAGCACGGCAGCAAAGTGGCCGATTTCGGCATCGCGCGCGTGCCCGAATCGACGCTCACGAAGGACGGCGGTCTGCTCGGCACGCCGGCCTACAGCGCTCCGGAGTGCATCGCGCGCGGGGAATTCTCGCCGCAGAGCGACCAGTTCTCGCTCGCGGCGACGCTGTACGAGGCGTTGAGCCAGAAGCGCGCCTTCCCGGGCGACGACGCCGTCACCGTGGCCAATCGTATCCAAAACGAGGACCCGCCGGCGATCGCCTCCGCGCTCGGGCTCGATCCCCACGTCGACGGCGTGCTCGAGCGCGCGCTGTCGAAGGACCCCGAGGCGCGCTTCCCGCACGCGGGCGAGTTCGGCGATGCGCTCGCCGAGGCGCTCGGACAAGGCACGCGCCGCGCGCTGCCGACCCTGCCGGATGAACGGCACAGCCTCGAGATCGCCGGGCGCTCGGGCGGAGGCGCTCGCTCCTTCGCGGGCGGGGTGGCGGTCGGCGCGCTCGCCGGGATCGGGCTCTTCCAGCTCAGCACGGGGCTTCGCGAGCGCGAGCGCGAGGCGACGTTCTCGGCGGCTCCCACCGCCCAGCCGGCGCCGCGAGCGCGACCCGTCGCGTGGCTCGCGCCCGCACCGCGCGAGCGCCCGCGAGCGCAGTCGTCCGCGAGCCCGAAGCACGCCGCGAGCGCCACCCCGAGCGCGACGACCGCGGCGAGCGCGGCGCCCGTGGCGCGCGACGCGGGCCCGCCGCCCGACGAGGACGACGAGGAGCGCGACGAGGGCGACGCGGGGTCGTGATGAGCGGACGCAACGTGGCCGCTCGCTCCGCCCTGGCGCTCGCCGTGGCGCTGCTCGTCGTGCCGCCGCGTGCGCGCGCGGACACGACCGACCGTGCTCGCTCCGCACGCGCTTCGTCACCCGTCGAGCGGGCGCTCAGTGGCGGCCTCGTCACGCTGCGCGCCCCGGGCAGCGCGATGATCCGCGTCGCGGCGGGCAGCTTCGTCATGGGCTCGTCCCCCGCCGAGCTCGCGCTCGCCATCGGGGGCTGCGCCCGTGAAGCGCTCGGGTACCGCTGCCGGGAGAGTAGCTTCACGAGCGAGCTCCCCCGGCACACGGCGACAGTCGGCTCGTTCTGGCTCGATCGCACCGAGGTCACCGCCGCCGACTACGATCGTTGCGCCGTCACCGGAGCCTGCCGGCCGCGCGTGCTCGACGGGGGCGCGCGCCGCTTCGCTCGGGGCGAGCTTCCGGCGACGCTGGTGTCCGCCGGCGACGCCGAAACGTACTGCCAGGCCCGCGGGGCGCGCCTGCCGAGCGAAGCCGAGCTCGAGCGAGCCGCGCGCGGCACGGGCGGGCGCTACTACCCTTGGGGCATGAACTACGCGCCGCGGCTCGCCAATCACGGGCGTCTCGGGCTCGATACGAGCGACTTCAGCGACGGCTTTGCCGAGCTCGCACCCGTGGGATCGTTTCCCGAGGGCCGAACACCCGACGGCTTTCTGGACCTCGCAGGGAACGCGGCCGAGTGGACGCGCGACCCGTTCACACCGCGGCACGACTTGCCCGTCGACCCCGCGTGGGGCGGCGCGCGCGTCGTGCGCGGCGGCGACTTCATGAGCGGCGCGGCCTTCCTGCGCAGCGCCGCTCGCCTGCCCGTCCTCCCCGACCGGCGCTTGCCCACCATCGGATTTCGCTGCGCGCGTTCCGCGGACGGCGGTTCGTGATGTCGGGACGGGTCCGCCTCGACGTCCACGAGCGTGTCGGCTTCGTGCTCGTGCGACCGCACTACCCGGAGAACGTCGGAGCGAGCGCTCGCGCCATCAAGACGATGGGCTTCGACCGGCTCGTGCTCGTGAGCGCCGGACGCCTCGCGGTGCCGGAGCACAACATGGCGTTCAAGATGTCGGTGCGCGCCTGGGACGTGCTCGAGGCGAGCGAGCGGTGCGCGTCGCTCGCCGATGCCGTGAAGGGCTCGCTCGTCGTCGCGACGAGCTCGCACCGGGGCCTTTCGGGGGTGCTGACGGCGCGTGACGCCGCGGGCCTCATCGTGGCCGAGGCGGCGCGCGGACGGCAGATCCGCATCCTGTTCGGCAACGAGAAGACGGGGCTCAGCGCCGAGGAGCTCGAAGCCGCGGATCTCCGCGTGCGACTGCCGATGGCGGGCGACCAGCCGTCGATCAACCTCGCGCAGGCCGTGCAGCTCGTCGCCTACGAGCTCTTCGTTGCCGGCCTCGCCGCACGCGCGCGCGGAGACGAGGCGTGAGCGCGAAGCGCGCGGCGCCGGCGACCCGCCGAACGCGCGCGCGCGCGGTCGCAACGTTGGCGTCGCTCGTCGCGCTCGGCGGATGCGGTCCCAAGGTCGATCCCGCCTTCGCTCGAGAAGCCGAGCGCGCCGGAGCGCTCTACGTCAGCGGGCGGTACCGCGATGCCGCGACGCGCTGGCTCGACGCCGCGCGCGTCGCCGGATCCCCCGTCGATCGCGACGAAGCGACCTACCGCGCGGCTTCGAGCTTTGCGCGCGCCGGCGATACGGCGCGCGCCGATGCGCTCCTCGCGACGCTTGCGCTCGGCAAAGGCGAGCGCGCGGCGCGTGCGGCGTTCGACCGGGCGCGGCTCGCCGACGCGGAGGCTCCGGCGCGTGGCCAGGCGCTACGGCTCGAGGCCCTGCGCCGGCATCCCGAATCGGGCGTCGCCGAGCAAGCCGCCCGCCAATACCTCGCGGGTCTCGAGCAGGAGTCGGGCGCCGCCCGCGCCCTCGAAGACTGCCTGCGTCTTTGGGCCGAGCTCGCGCGCACCGAGCTCGACGAGTCCCTCGGCTACGAATGCGCGCGACGCGAAGAGGCATCGGGCGCGGCGGCTCGCGCTCGGGACGACTACCTCCGCACGGCCGATCGCCACCCCTACCCACAGGGCGCTTACTGGGATGACGCGCTCACGGGGGCAGCGCGTTGCGAAGAGCACCTCGGGCACGCGTCACGAGCCGTCGCGCTCCTCGAGCGCTTGCTCGCCGAGCGCGAGCCGTCGCACGGCGTGGGCAGCTACGACCGGAGCCGGTACGCCGAGGCACGCTTCCACATCGCCGAGCTCTACCGCGATGCGCTCGGCGACCCCGCGCGTGCGCGGCGCGAGTTCCGGCGCGTCTTCGACGAGCACACGACGAGCCTCCTGCGCGACGATGCGCTGTTCGAGGAAGCGTGTCTCGCCGAGCACGGCGGCGACCGCGCGAGCGCGTGCGACGCCTTGGGGCGCCTGGCGCGCGAGCTGCCGGATTCCCGCTTTGCGAGCTGCGCCGGCGCTCTCTGCACCGGCGTGCCCGCGGGGCATCGCCCCTGCGCCCCCGAAGCCGCGGCGCGGCTCAACGGGGGCGGCGGACGCGAGGCTCAGTCCTCCTCGTCCTCTTCCTTCTTCTCGTCTTCGTCGTCGTCCTCGTCCTCGTCGTCGTCGCCGTAGTCCTCGTCGGCGTCTTCGGCGTCACCGGCTTCACCGGCACCCTCCTCCTCGGCGTCTTCGCCCTCCTCCGACTTCACGTCGGTCTTGAGGTCGATTCCGACTTCGCCGAGCTGGGTCTCGAGGAGCTCGAGGAGCTCATCCACGTCTTCCCCACCCCACTCGTCGAGCACGTCGGTGAGGAACTCATAAAGGTCGCCATTGTCGAGCCGGCGTTCGATTTCCTCCACCTGCTCTTCGGTGAAGGCTTCCATCACGTCTTCGCGGAGGGACTCGGTATCGTCCTCCTCGATAGCTTCTTGGGCCGCCAAGCGGATTTGGCGAATGGCGCGACGGTCGAGGTAGATTTCCATGTAGACTGCGTCCTCTGAACTCGACCGGGCACTAAACCAAGGCCGATGGGAGAGTCAAGACCATGAGAGCGAGCGGGCTCACGCAGCGAGCGTCGGGAGGCGTCGCGTGGCTCTGATCGCGGCCGCCGCGGCGGTGCTCGCGACCGCGGGCGAGGCACGTGACACCACGGCCGCGGAGCCCGCCGCGACCCAGCGGCCGCAGCGACAGAGCGCCGTTCAGGTCGGAATGGCACTGGCCGCGGAGACGGTGCTCTCGCCGGGCAATGTCTGTCCCGCGGGCGCCACGACGCCGTGCATCCTCGGCTCCGGCGGGGGCGTTGCGGTGCGTTTCGGGAGCCGTTTCGGGAGCCCCTGGTACATCGGGGGCGCGTACGAGTTCACCCACCAGGATTCGTCGAACCTGCTCCGGCTCGCCATCCTGCAGCAGCTTCGAGCGGAGACCCGGTACTACTTCGAGCACGGCCGTCGCACGACCGGCTTCTTGGCCGCGGGTGTCGGGGTGCACCTCTACGGCAGCGACTGGTCGTCCAGCACCGGAGGCCCGCTCGCCACGCTCGGCGGCGGGGTGGAGTTCGAGCTTTCGGCGAACACTGTCGTCGGTTGCGCGGCGATGTACCGGCTGCTCCTGCCGCGTGCCTGGACGGACGGGGCGGGCCAAGAGCGCGCCCAAGGCCCGCTCGGTTTCGGCCTGGCGCACATGCTGGGGCTCGAGTTCGCGCTCGAGGTCCGCGACCCGGTGCCGCGCTGGTGACACCCGATTCCGAGTTTTTTGGTTGGGAGTGGTAGCGTAGACGGGGCATGACGACCTGCGGGCGCTGCGGCCTCCTGAACCGCGACGATCTGCGTTTTTGCGCGGACTGCGGGACGCGGCTCGACAAGCCCGCCGAGGCGCCGCCGGTACTCGCGCGGTCGGCTCCTCCCCGCCCCAATCCGGCGCCCGCGGCGGCGCCCGCGGCGGCACCCCTCACCGCCACCACCCCATCCCGGCCGCCGAGACCGCAGCCGCGCCCGGCGGCTCCCGCCTTCGACCTCGGCCCTGCCGCCCCGACTCGCCCCTGCCCTCACTGCGGCGCGCCGAACGATCCCGAAGCGCGGTTCTGTACGAACTGCGGCTCGCCGGTGACGGCGGCCGCCCCGCGTCCCGAGCCGACCGCGCCGACCGACACCGTCACCTGCGCCCGCTGCCACGGCGCGAACAAGCAGGGGCTACCGTACTGCCAGTTCTGCGGCGCCCGGCTCGGGGGTGAAGCGCCGGCCGAGCCCGCCCAGCGCCCTGCGGCGCAGCCCTGGGAGGACCCGGCCGGGCAGCCGTTGGCGCGCCTCGTCGTCATCGCGCAGGACGGCACCCCGGGCACCGAATACCCGATAACCGGCGCCGAGGCCGAGATCGGCCGCGAGGATGGAACGATCCGGCTGCCGAGCGACCCCTACGTCTCGCCGCGCCACATGCAGATCTACCGGCGAAACGGCCGATTCTTTGTGCGGGACCTGGAATCGGTCAACGGAGTATACGTGCGGTTGCGGGCCCCCGAGGTCCTGCGTCACGCAGACTTGGTCCTAATAGGCCTCGAGGTGTTAAGGTTCGAGCTGGTGAGCGACGCTGAACGAGGGCTCGGCCCTGCAACAGAACGGGGAACGCGCGTATTTGGCTCGCCTTCCGTGCCCAGGCTGGCGAAGCTCTGCCAGCTGACCGTCGAGGGGGTAACCCGCGACCAGTATTATCTTTCACGTGACGAGACCGTGATCGGGCGGGAATCGGGCGACCTCGTGTTTACCAACGACCCATTCATGAGCCGGCGACACGCTTCGGTGGACCGCGAGCTAGCAAGCGGCACCTTCAGCCTGCGCGACCTCGGCTCCTCCAACGGAACCTTCCTGGCGATCCGCAGTGAGCGCGAGCTCGTGAGCGGCGACTACCTCCGGGTCGGGCAACATTTGTTTCGGCTCGACGTGACCCGAGGGCGCGGATGACAGCCACGGCACCCATCATCGTGCGCCTGTTCGGACGGACCGACGTAGGTCAGATCCGCGAGCACAACGAAGACAACTTCCTCGTCGCCGATCTCACGCGCAGGAGCCGCGGCCTCAGGGAGGACGATCGCGACCAAACGATCGGCGAGTGGGGCTCGGTGTTCGGCGTGTGCGACGGCATGGGCGGCGCCGCCGCAGGCGAAATCGCCAGCCAGCTCGCGGTCGACATCATTTACGAAAAGCTGATCGAGGGCGTCGCCCCGACCCGCCACGACGAGCTCGCGCAGCGTCTCGTGCGCGCCGTCGAGGAAGCGGGCGTCCGGATCTTCAACGAAGCGCGCGCTGACCGCACGCGGCGCGGCATGGGCACGACGGCGACGATCGCCGCGCTGCTCGACAGCCGGCTTTTCGTCGCTCAGGTCGGCGACAGCCGGGCGTACATCCTCCGCCACGGCAAGCTCGTGCAGGTGAGCCGCGATCAGTCGCTCGTCAACCAGCTGATCGAGGCCGGCCAGCTCACGGAGGAAGAGGCCGAGACCTTCGAGCACAACAACATCATCCTGCAGGCCCTCGGCACGGCCGAGACGGTGCAGGTCGATCTCACCTTCGTGGATCTCGAACGCGGTGATCGCCTGCTGCTCTGCTCGGACGGTCTCTCGGGCATGGTGCGCACGGACGAGCTGCGCGAGGTGCTGAGCTCGTGCGCCGACCCGCTCGACGCATGCCGCGAGCTCACCGATCGGGCGAACCGAGCGGGCGGACACGACAACATCACGGTCATCGTCGCGGACTTCGACGGCTCGGGCTTGCCGCAATCGCTCCCGGAAGGCGACCTCGCCTACAAAAAGTACGCGCTCCCCGAGCCGCCGCCCGGCGAGCCGCTCCGCACGGCGCCGCTCTCGATGAATCCCGACACCGGCGCGCCGAGCGAAGAGGCGAGCCGCGAGTCGCGTCGCCTGAAGGTCGGCCACACGATGGTCGGCATCCAATTCTCGCTGCCGGACACGAACGCCACGCCGCTTTCTCCCGCGACCGAGCCGGCGACGGACATCGCCCGCTACGGGTCCGGCGACGAGCCAGTGAGCATCCCCATCGATGGGCTGCCACCCGCCATGGTCGGGTTGATGGTGATCCTCGCGATGATCGTCGTCGCCTACGCGGGCTTCTGGCTCCTGCGCTGATCGCACGATGCGACGCGCGATCGAGAGACTCACGTTTCTCCTGCTCTCGTTCGCGGCGGCTTCGCTCGTCTCCTTCACGCTGCTCGCGCGGCTTTCCGACCGAGCGCACGCCGCACGCGAAACGCAGCCGCTGCTCGTCAACCTGAGCCCGCGCGACGCGCGCGAGCTGACGCTGGCCGCGGTTCGGCGCGTGGCGAGCAGCGGGCCGGGCGCCGCCGCGGCGAGCGCGGAGCTCGTGCGCCTGGGCGGCGCCGCGTTGCCCCACGTCCTGCCGTTCCTCGAGTCGCTCGAGCCCAGCGCGCGCGGGCGCGTGGCCCTCGCGCTCGCGCCGATCGCGCGGCGCATGGGCGTCGCCTCCGACCTCGACCTCGACACCACCGAGCACGCGGTCGTCTTCTTCACGCGCTTCTGGCAGGACCGGAGCGCGGATTTTCGAGCCCAAGCCGTGCGTCGCAAGGTGCAGCGGCTCGCGGAGCGCTCGCTGCCGCTCCGGCGCAAAGAGGTGGTCGAGCTCGATACGTTTGCGCTCGGCGAGCTTCTGGACGCGCTCGGCCGGGTGCGCGCGCCCGATGACGTGAAGCGCGTCGAGCGGCTCGCGCCGGTGCTCGCGCACGTGACGGGCGTCGCGCTCGGCTTGCCGCCGAGCCCGGGCGTCGGCGCCGCATCCGAGCTCGTGACGCGCTGGCACGACTGGGAGTTCGAGCACGGCCCCGATTTCGCGACGCTCGACGGACCGGGCCGGCTCGCGGCGTTCGTGATGCAGACGCGCTACTTTCGCTTCCTCGCGTCGACGCGCCGCGCGCTCCTCGGCGACGCTCCCGCGACCGCCGCGCGCATCGCGGAGGTCGGCGCGCTCGGCCGCGAAACCGTCCCACGCGTGCTCATCGCCCTCGTTTTGGCGATGGGCTTGGCCGTCGGGCTCGCGCGCTACCTCGTCGCGAGCCCCGCGCGGCACACCGCGGCGGTGCTCGGAGCCACGACGCTCGGCTCGTTCTCGCTGAGCGGCCTCGCCGTGCGCGCGGGGGCGCTCGGCAGTGTCGCGCTCGTGTTGATGATGAGCCTCGGGCTCGGCGCGCTCTTGCTGCTCGAGCTCGACGGGCTGCCGCCCGGACAGAGCCGCCTCAAGCGCGTCGCCGGCCGCGCGGGGATGCTCCTGCCGCTCGCGCTCGCCGCGGAGCTTGCCGCCGAAGCAACCGGGCAGCGCGGCCTCGGCGCCCTCATCCGGCGCGCGCGCGCCGCGGCCGACGTCGACACGCTGATGTGGATCGCCCTCCTGCTCTCGGCGACGAGCTGCCTCGGGATCCTGGTCCAGGACACGCGCGTGAGCGCGAGCGAGCACGTAGAGCTCCGCACGACCGAGCTCGTGCCGGGCCGGCGCGGGCGCGCGGCGGTGCTCGCGGTCGGGTGTCTCTTGGGGCTGTTTGCCTCGCTCGGCGCGCTGCACGCGTTCATGCCGCGCTGGGCGGATGATCTTTCGCGGGGCGCAGCGCACACGCTCGTGGTCGCGCTCGGTGCGACGGCGATCGCAGCGGGCGTGGCCATCGTGCTCGGGGTCTTGGCGGGCGGGATCTCGCGCACGGCCGACACGCTCCTCTCCCGCACGAGCGAGCTCTACCTGGCGCTCCCCGAGCCGCTGATCGCGGGAGCCGCGCTGGTCCTCGGCGGGCCCTTCGGGCCGGCGTTGCTCGGCGCGCTCCGTGGCGTCGAAGTGGCGGTCGCGCTGCGGACGCGGCTCGCGGACCAACGCGCCTTCGAGGATTTCGAGCCGCCGAGCCTCGGGCGCTCCCCGCTTTCGCCCTACCTCAAGCGCGTGCTGCCAACCGCCGTTGCTCCCGTGGCTACCCTGCTCGCGCTCACGGCCGCGTGGGCGGCGGCCTTCGAGGGCGCGTCCACCGCGCTCGGCTCGACCCTTGCCCCATCGCTCGGCGTATTGTCGGTCGCTGGCGGCGCGGCCGGGCTCGCCGCGCTCGTCCTTCTTGCCACGTTCGTGAGCGCCCTGTGCTGGCTGGTCCGGGACCTCGCGCCCCGGGCCGAGCACCTCGAAACGCCGGGCGCCCCGGTCGTCCTCCCGCTCAAGCGGCGTATCGACAGCGTGCGACCGGGTGACCCCGGCGGCGGCGCGACGCCGCCCGTGGCGCCGTAGCCGGCGCGCGCCAGGCGCAATTTTCGAGCGACGGCGACGGCGGATACCGCTCATTTCGGTACTCCGTGCTAGGTAGGGCGCCTCCCATGGCGGTGCTCACGGTCAACGAGCAGACCTTCGAACGCGAAATCATGCAGAGCGAGGTTCCCGTCCTCGTCGAGTTCTCGGCGGAGTGGTGCGCCCCCTGCAAGCTGGTCGCGCCGGAGCTCAAGGTGCTCGCGGACGAGCTCGGCGAGAAGGCGAAGATCGTGACGATCGACATCGATCGCTCGCCGAACATCGCGCGCCAGCTCGGGGTGCAATCCGTCCCCACCTTCGTCGTGTTTCACCAGGGAAGGCCCGTCGGCGGCAAGGTCGGCGCGCTCAAGCGCAACCAGATGCGCGAGATGATCGACCCGTTCCTGCCGCGCGCCGAGGGCGCGCTCAAGCCCGAGGAGCTCTTTCAGCTCCTGCGCGCGAACAAGGTGAGCGTGGTCGACGCGCGCGACGCCGCCTCGTTCGGGCGCGCGCACATCCCGGGCGCGACGAGCATGCCGGCCGAGGAGCTCGAGAGCCGCCTCGCGGAGCTCTTCATGCTCGGCTCGACGCCGGTTCTCTACTGCCGCTCCGGCGATCGCACGAAGGAGATCGTCGGCAGGCTCGCAGGGCAGGAAGTCGTGGTCGGTTTTCTCGAAGGCGGCCTGCTCGCCTGGGAAGCCTCCGGCCTACCGATGGAACGCCCCGACTGAGCGGCTTTTCGCCGGTCAGCCCTTCGAGCGCGCCCAAGCGGCAAGCGCCTCGCTCACCACCTCGCGCACCGGCACACCGGCCGCCGCCGCCGCGCGCTCGCACGCGTCGAACTCGGGCTTCGCTTGCGGCGGTCCGTACGGTCCTTCGCTCACCTTCACGGGAATGGTGCCGAAGCGGGTTACGACCTCGACCATGCGCCGCGGTCGTTCGAGGCGCGTCGCCGGCAGCCGTCGCACCCCGAGCGACGTCGTTTCGGTGAGCAAGAGGCCGGCGAGCTCGTCGGCGGCCGAAGCGCGCCCGAGCACGGAGAGCACCAAGCCGGGGCGCCCTTTTTTCATCGTGATGGGCGTCGCCCACGCGTCGAGCGCACCCGCCTGGATGAGGCGCGCGATGGCGTGCGCCGCAAGCTCGCCCGTCATGTCGTCGACGTTTGCCTCGAGCACGACGAGCTCGCTCGTTTCCGTGGCTTCGGGCGCCGGCTCGCCGAGCACGAGGCGGAGCGCGTTCGGCCTGCCAGCGACGAGCCGCGTCCCCGCGCCCCAACCCACGCGCTCGGGCCGCTGCGCGGGCCAGCGCACGAACGACTCGGCAAAGCTTGCGACGATCGCCGCGCCCGTGGGCGTCACGTTCTCGAACGCGACCCCGCCGTCGAGCGTCGGGACGCCGCGCAGGCACTCGAGCGTCGCGGGCGCGGGAACCGGCAGCACGCCGTGCGCGGTGTGGACGTGACCGTGCCCGAGCGGCACCGGCCCCGAAAGCACCCGTGCGCCGAGGAAATCGATGCCCGCCGCCGCACCGACGACGTCGAACAGCGAGTCCACCGAGCCCACCTCGTGAAAGGTCACGGCGTCGAGCGGAACGCGGTGCACGGCGGCTTCGGCGCGTGCGAGGTGCTCGAAGCAGCGCTCCGCGCGCGACCGCACGCCCGGCTCGAGCGCGGCGCTCGCGAGCAGGCGCCGGATCTCGGCATAAGGGCGGTGCGGCTGGTCCTCCGCCGCCGTGACCTCGAAATAGGTCGCGCCGAGCCCGCCCGAATCCGCGCGCCGCACCCGCGCGCTGCCCGCGACGCCGAGGGCGCCGAGCGCGCGCTCGATCACGGCAAAGGGGACACCGAGATCGACGAGCGCCGCGACGGTCATGTCCCCGGCGATGCCGCACCAGGGGTCGACGAACAGCAGCTTGCCGGCGCCCGCCCCGCGCGCGAGCGGCTCGCGGTGCGCCTCCGGATCGCCGTCGAGGAGCGTGACCTTGCCGTGCTCGTGCGAATGACCCGCGCCGTGCTCGTGCGAATGACCCGCGCCGTGCTCGTGCGAATGACCGTGGTCGTGCCCGTGGTGATGCGTGTGGGAATGCCCGTCGCTCATGCGGAAACCTGGTTCGGGGCGCGACACAGCCGGAGGACTGCCATCGCCGCACCGAAGCCGTTGTCGATGTTCACGACCGTGACGCCGGACGCGCAGCTCGTGAGCATGCCGAAGAGCGCGGTGAACCCCTCGAGCGCCGCTCCGTAGCCGATCGACGTGGGCACGGCGACGACCGGCGCGGAGACGAGCCCGCCCACGACGCTCGGCAGCGCTCCTTCCATCCCCGCGACGACGATGAGCGCCCGCGCGCGCCGGAGAATGTCGAGGCGCTCGAGCAAGCGATGCAGCCCGGCGACGCCGACGTCGATCAAGCGCTCGGCGGGTACACCGGCCGCGCGCAGCGTCACGAGCGCCTCCTCCGCGACCGGCAGGTCGCTCGTGCCCGCGGTGACGACCACGACGGGCGGCCCCGGCAGCTCGGGCACCGGCTTCGGTAGCGCGAGCGCGGTGCGAGCGACCGTGTTGAGCTCGAGCACGGGGAGCGCGCGGTGGACGGCCTCGGCGACCTCGGGCAGGAGGCGCGTCACGAGCACGTTGTGCCCCGCGGCGAGCAGCCGCTCGGCAATCGCCACGACCTGCGGGGCGGTCTTGCCTTGGCCGAAGATCACCTCGGGCAGGCCCTGGCGCAGGGCCCGGTGCTGGTCGACGTGCGCAAAGCCGAGGTCCTCGAACGGCAGCTTCGCGAGCTCCTCGACCGCCGCTTCCGGACGCACGGCGCCCGAGCGCACTCGCTCGAGCAGCTCCAAGACGCGTTCCGGGCTCACGGGCGCTTCGTCTAGCGCGGACGGTTCTCTCCGTCGAGCGCTGTGGCTACACTCACCCCGTGCTGCCCGCCCCGCTCTTCGGCTTCACCCTCGGGGTGGCGTTCGCCTGGATGGCTCGCCACGACATCGCACGGGGCGCGCAGGCGGCGCTCGCCGGCCGCTCGCTCGCGATCGTCGCCCTCTACGCGGTCTTGGTGTTCGGCCCGGCTTGCGCCTACTTCCTCGTGCTCGAGCCGGACTGGGCGGGCGCGTACCTCTTCGACGCGGGCCGGCGCGCGCGGCTCGTGCCCGTCGCAGGAACGCTGCTCGCGCTCGTGAGCGTACCGGCCGGATTCCTTGCCGCGGCGCCCGCAACGCGCGCGCGCCGCTCGGCGACCGTGCTCAGGCTCGGAGCCGTGACGGCGCTCGCCGCAGTGGCGGTGACGCTGGCGCTGATCCCGCGACTCTCGGTGCGCGCGACCTACGCCGAGTTCCACGGCGACTTCGGCACCGAGCCCGTGACGCAGAGCCCGCTCGGCTGGGGCATCTTCTGGGTCGGCCTCGTGCTCGGCCTCGCGACCTTGTACGTGAGCCGCGTGCTCACGGAGAGTGGTCGCTGATTGCGATGCCGGCAGCGGATCTGATACGGAAGGTGCATGACAGACGAGCGCGATGAGCGGCTGATCGGCCTTGCCCGCAGCGTCGGGCAGCGCGCGCTCGCGGCGGGCGCCGACGTGGCCGAGGCGAGCGCGCGGGGCGGGTACGAGCTCAGCGTCAAGGTGCGCCTCGGCAAGCCCGAGCTCGTCGAAGAGGCGGGGCACCACAGCATCGCGCTGCGCGTGATTCGCGCGGGGCGCGTCGCGATCACGAGCACGAGCGATCTCACGCCGCACGGCATCGAGCGCTGCGTGTCGGACGCGCTCGAGCTGGTCGAGCTGTCCGAGGTCGACGCGGCGGCAGGTCCCGCCGACCCGTCCGAGCTCTCCCACCCGCCGTTCCCCGAGCTCGAGCTCTTCGATCCCGCGGTCGCCGCCATCGGCGGTGACGAGGCGCTCGCGCGAGCGCTCGCGGGCGAGCGCGCAGCACTCGACTTCGACCCGCGCATCGAGCTCAGCGAGGGCGCGACGTTCGCGCGCGCGGACTCGTCCTCGGCACTCTGGCTCTCGACAGGCTTCGAGGGCCTGTCGCGCGGCTCCTACGCCTCGCTCAGCGTCGTCCCCGTCGCGAGCGACGAGGGCGGCAAGAAGCGGCGCGGCTACTATTGGACGGGCGCCCGCCACGTGTCCGCGCTCGAGGATGCGGCGGCCGTCGGGCGCGAAGCCGCGCGGCGCACGCTCGGCAAGCTCGGCGCCCGCAAGGTCCCGACCGCGGAGGCGCCGATCGTGTTCGATCCCGACGTCGCGCGGTCGCTCGTGGGGAGCTTCGCCGGCTGCATCATGGGCGGCTCCATCTGGCGCAAATCGAGCTATCTCCTCGACCGCGAGGGCACCCCGGTCGCGAGCCCGCTCGTGAGCATCGTCGACGATCCGCTGATCCTGCGCGCTCCCGGCTCGCGCGCCTACGACGGCGAGGGGCTCGCTTCGCGCAAGAACCCCGTGGTCGAAGCGGGCGTGCTCCGCACCTTTCTCCTCGACTGCTACTCGGCGCGAAAGCTCGGCCGGAAATCCACCGCGTCGGCGGGCCGGGGCGGCGGCAGCGTGGGCCCCTCGACGACGAATTTCGTGCTCGCCGCCGGCAGCACGACGCCCGAGGAGATTCTCGCCTCCACGCCGCGCGGACTCTACGTGACCGAGCTCCTCGGCTTCGGCTTCAACCCGGTGACGGGCGACTTCTCGCGCGGCGCCGCCGGCTTCTGGATCGAGAACGGCAAGCTCACGTTCCCGGTGAGCGAGGTGACCATCTCCGGCACGCTCGACGGCATGCTCAAAGGGATCGACGCGGTCGGCACGGATCTCGAGCTCAAGACGTCCACCGCGGCGCCCACGCTGCGCATCTCGAGCATGACGATCAGCGGCGAGTAACTAAGGCGGCGCGAGCGTATTCGGCGCACCGGGCGACGCACCCGGCGCGGCGTGCTCGCCGAACGAGGTCACGTCGTCGTCCGTCGCGTCGAAGGCGCGGCGGGCGATGCTGACCCCCGCGTGCCGCGCGGCGAGACTCGGAAAGAGCGACAGCAGACGCCCGAGCGGGTCCCGAAGGCGCAACGGCTCGCCCGCATTCGCGAGCCCCGACGTGCCGAGCTCCGGAAGCCGAATGACACGCGTGCCCGGAGCCGGCATCACGTCGAGCGCCGGATCCGGCTCGAATTCCGCACCGACCACGAGCGCCAGCTCGCCCGGTGCGAGCACGAACGACGGCAGCGTCACCGAGCCGCCCGCGTCGCTCAGCACGAAGCCGTCGAGATCGACCGCAGCGCCGCCGTCGTTCACGAGCTCGACCCACTCGCTATTCGCTTCGGAGCCGGCCGGATTGGCGAGCACCTCGTTCAAAACCACGTGCGCGTGCGGAGCGAGCGTCTCGAGCTCGCTGTCGACGTACCCGCGCACACCCGCTGCGTCGAACACCGTCGCGGACAGCCGCGTGCTCCGTGCAGGCTCGAGCCCCCTAACGATCAGGCTCGCGCCCGGACTCACCGCTCCGAGAGCTCGTGCGGGCGCGTCGAGCGCCCAGAGCGACGGCGCCCCGTAGCTCACGAGGGTCAGCCGATCGTCGTCGATGCGACCGCAGGCGGGACCGAGCACGAGCTCCCCGTCTCCGCACTCCGGCGGCGCCGGCTCGCCGCTCGCCTCTGCAACGAGCGGCACCGGCTCGAGCGACACGCCGCCGAGCAGAAGCGGCGGCAAACCCGGCACCTCGGGCGCTCCGCCTGCGTGAGGCTCGAGTCTCACGCAGGCATCGGCGAAATGCCCCGCCTCATCGACACCCCTGAAAACGTCCGCGACGGCACCCGAAGGCTCGAGCACGACCGTCCCCTCGACGACCGCGGCAACCTCGGCGCCGCAGAACAGCTCGAGACCGCTCCCGCGCCGCTCGCCCGGTCCCGGCCAGCGACGCTCGAGCCAGGGCACGAGCGTCGCGTCGACGCTCACCTCCGCCACCAACCCGAGCTCAGGCGTGGTGAGCGAGACGACGCCGCTCTCGAGCGCTCGCGCCGGCGCCACGACGACGTCCGGCGGCTCTCCCCACGTCACCACCTCGATCTCGCGCGCCGCGAGCGTCGCGGGTAGCTCGCGCGCCCGAATCCGCCCCAGGTAGTACGAGCTCAGCGTCCCCGCGAAGAGCCGATAGTCCCCCAGCATCGAGCTCCCGAGCGCCCCGCCGACGCGCAGCCGGAGCACGGCGGGCGCGTGACCGGGGTCCCCGAGCGGCTCGACCGTCACGTTGCCGGCGGGCCGAGTCGGCGGACTCGGCAACGCGAGCTCCGAACAGGCCGAAATACCCGCACAAGAAGCAACGAGCGCAACCATCGCAAGGCGCACGCCCGAAAGCTCGGCCGCGCCAGGGGCCGAGTTGCGCCTCG
>Ga0070682_100000658_pt1 | contig 20968 bp, 20 predicted proteins | sample KBSC63LmetaG_FD_64668 | JGI IMG/M metagenome (GOLD analysis project Ga0070682, IMG submission 64668) | Corn rhizosphere microbial communities from Kellogg Biological Station, Michigan, USA - KBS C6-3L metaG | ecosystem: Host-associated > Plants > Roots > Rhizosphere | place: USA: Michigan...
GTTCTTTGTGCTCTCTGTGTCTCGGTGGTGAATAAAGTAAGCAAAGACTCACCACAGAGGCACAAAGGACACGGAGGTCTCACAGAGAAACTGAAATTAGGTCACTACCGCCGCGACGATTCGGTTGACAGACCCACCCGCTACCGCGTGGTGGTACCGACTCACTGCCTTCAACGAAATTTCTTTCGTTCGAACTTGAAACTTGACACTCGACTTATTTGCCGGTGAACGTCGGTTTGCGTTTCTCGAGAAAGGCGCTGACGCCTTCATTCTTGTCCTCGGTCGAGAAGCACAATGCAAACAGATCCACTTCCCGCCGTAAACCCTCGTCAAGATTGGAGCGTGACGCGAGCTTGACCGCCTCTTTCGCGAGACTCAGCGCAATCGGACTCTTTTCGGCGATGCGGTTCGCGATCTCCATCGTCTTGGCTTCAAGATGTTCGGCCGGGACCACTAAGTTAACCAGACCGATCGCGTGCGCTGCATTCGCGTCGATGATGTCGCCCGTTAAGATCAGCTCCATCGCTTTGCCTTCGCCAACGAGACGCGTCAAGCGCTGCGTGCCGCCTCCGCCGGGGATGATGCCAAGATTAATCTCAGGCTGCCCGAAAGACGCGGTCTCGCTCGCAATGCGCAGGTCGCAAGCTAATGCGAGTTCGCAACCGCCGCCGAGGCAATAACCGTTAACCATTGCGATGACCGGCTTTGGAAAGCTGTCGATGGCAGTGAAGAGTGAACGCGCCATCATCACGTCACGCTGCATCATCGCTGTGCGACCCGCAAACTCGGCGATGTCAGCGCCGGCGATGAACGCTTTGTCACCGGCGCCCGTGATTACCACCACGCCAACCGACGCATCGTTGCGCAATTCTTCGAGGAGTGCCGCTCCTTCCTCACGTGTTTTGATGTTCAGTGCATTTCGTTTGTCAGGGCGATTGATAGTAATGAGCGCGACCCGATTGCGTCGTTCGACCAGCAGCGTTTCGTAAGTCTGCGGCATTGCCTGCGACATAATTTTTTCTCCGCGGTGTCTTAATTTTTGCGTTCGAATCCTAAGGGTTGACCAACAAATCGTCAACGCGACGTCTCCCCGAGTAGAGTTTCTGAATCTCTGTGCCGCCTCTCAGTGTCCTCTGTGCCTCGGTGGTGATTCTTGCTTATATTTATTCACCACAGAGATACGGAGCGCACAGAGGTTCCCGGAGGAAGAAATTAGGACGCTACCTGCCGTCGTCTATTTAAATTGGTGGCGCTTCGTAATATTATCTGCCCATGTTCAGAGCCCCATGCCTTCTTCTCGCCACCGCAATCGTTTTCGTTTTGAGCCTAACCGGCTACGCACAACGTGCCGCCGATCCGACCGACAGGCGCAACCCAGTTATGACCTCGGATCGCCTCGACGCAAACAAGGACACGCTCTACTCCCTCTTTTCCGAAAACAGAAAAAGTCCCGGGCCGGCACAGCAGCGGCGCGCATATGAAGCAGCGAAAGAATATGTGCGCCGTTTCGGAGACGAAAAGGACGTCTATTCAAAAGAGACTAAGAAGTTTGTTAATGAGTACGAAAAGGGCGCGCTCGAGTATCAGCTGGTCAATGCGTTTAATGCGAAGGATTATGCCAAATCGTTTGAAGTCGGTCGCACGGTGTTGAAGTCTAATCCGGACAGCTTTTTTGTATTAGGCCTACTCGCGGAAAGCGGCTATGAAAACGCGCTCTCCGGCAATGCCTCTCTTAATGACGAGACGATAGGCTACATACGTCATGCGATTGAACTAATTGAAGGTGGCAAGGTCACGGATCCGCAACCGTTCAAGGGTATGGAAGCCGCTGACGGCGTGCTGAATCTCGAGCTGGGTTGGTTTATTCGAGACAAATCGCCGGCGGAAGCCGCGATCGCGTTTACCAAAGCGGTCCAGGCAAAGAGTCCTTACGAACACGATCCGCTAACTTACTACCGGTTGGCTGTGGCAATCCTCAAGGGCCCACTCTCGCAAGCTTCCGTCGAATACAATGAAAAATACGGTGGTAAGCGTGCTTCAGCCGAGCAGCAGGCGGACTTTGACAAGTTAAACCATTTGGCAACGCGATCGATCGATGCGTTTGCGCGATCGATCGCTTTGAGCGATCCACAGTTGCCTACGGCGAGCACAGCCCCATCGCAGTTCACTCCGGAATTCCGGGCCAAAGTGCTGGCGCAGTTAACCGACCTGTACAAGAATTTTCACAACGGGTCTGATGCGGGACTGACAGAGTTAATCGCCGGAGTACTCACTAAACCGCTGCCGTGATCTGCCGCGACGCTTACTCCACCGTCACTTCATAACCCTGTCTCAGCGCCAACACATAAGTTTCCCACTTAAGTTTGAAGCGTCGCATGTCGGCCTCAGCCAAAATCTTCTGCAGCGTTTTGTAACCGCTCGGGTCTTCCTTCTGTCGCGCCAGAAACGTTTTGTAAAACTTAACCAGCAGTCCTTTGTCCTGGAGGTAATAGCAGAGGTAACGCGCCTGCGCGTAATTCACGCCCTTATCATCGTTGTAAAATGCGTTGCTATCGTGCGCCGTCAGATCTGCAAACGATGGGACTCTCTTGAGGCGGATCGCCTGCTGCAAACCGCGCAGCCGCCAGTTCGTAAATCCATGTATGTGGCCGTTTGCGTCGCCACACTGTTCGTAGAGCGAGCCCAGGCCTTCGTTGAACCAGGGCGGACAGGCGGGGAAGTTTGCCTCAATGAACGGATGCACAATTTCATGAACGAGGGTACCGCCACCGGTGTCGATGTTCATGATCAATGCTTTGCGAGCCCGTGAGTAATAGCCGAAAGGCGTGGTTGGTTTTTCGCCGAATAGCAGCGCCACATGTTTCTCGTAAGAGGCTGCGTCTTTGAATAACCAGATGTCAAGAATGTCCTTCGGATCTTCAGTAAAAAAGTCCAGCTTCAGACGGTCGACGGCCCACTTCACGGTGTTGTTCGCGTGATCCTGAACGACGTCTGCAGCTTCATCACCGATTACGACGAACGGAGGCTGAATAACGAAAGAAAACTTCGGCTCAGGATTCCCGGCGACGTCGTGAGGCAGTTTGTTGTTTAGCTCGCTCTTTAGCGCTTGAATGTGTTTTGCAAAATCGTCTGCTGTGAAGCCGGACGCGCGTGCGGGAGCGGCGAGCGAAGGGCTGGTTGTATTTGCAGGCAAGTTCGCCGTAGAGTTTGAAAGCTTCGGCGACTTGCCCGCACCGCTCCACTGACAAGCCAGCAACGCAAAAAGGGAAACTGTGAAAAGAAATGCCGTGCGCATCAGACGAGGCCTGGCTAACAGGAAATTCATAGAGCGCGTCCAACTCAGAATCGTGCGTTAAGATTCCACTAGACGAACGTAAGGTGCTTCGAGGTAAACAAAAATCTTAGAAACGATTGCTTTTTCCGGTTTCGCGTTGCTGATAATCTAAGACCGTGGTGAGTAACCCTCTGACAAATAGCTTGCTGACCCAGCTGATCGACGCCAGCGTGGATGGCATTTTCGCATTCGATTGCGATTGCCGCTATACCGCCTGGAACAAAAGCATGGAACGCATCGCCGGTTTGTCGGCCGACCAGGTGCTGGGCAAGTTCGCCTTCGATCTGTTCCCTTGCTTAAAAGAGAGCGGGGAAGACAGGTGCTTTGAAGCGGCGTTAGCGGGAAGAACCTCCACTTCCGCCGATTGCAGTTACTCCTCGCCGACCATCGTCCAGGCCGGGTCTTTTGAAGGGAAATATGCGCCGTTGTTCGATGAAGAGGGCAAAGTGGTTGGTGGCACTGCGGTCATTCGCGAGATAACGGAACGCAAACGTGCCGAAGGCGCCGCACTTGAAGCCCACCAGCGTTTACTTTTTCACGTCGAAAACTCACCCCTGGCAATCATTGAATGGGACAGCGACTTTCGTGTCTCGCGCTGGTCTGCTTCGGCCGAGCGTTTATTTGGTTGGAAGGCCGAAGAAGTAATCGGCAAACACGTTAGCGAATGGCATTTCGTTTTTGATGAAGATGCCGATGCGGTCGCCGAAGTTACTTACCGGCAACGTGTCGGCGCTGAGCGGCTGGGCGTCCAGCACAACCGCAATTACACGCGCGAAGGAACGATTCTCTACTGCGAGTGGTACAACTCAGTACTGCACGACGATAACAGCCAACTCGTTTCCGTCTTGTCGCTCGTGCTTGACGTAACCTCACGCAAGCGCGCCGAAGAAGAACGCGGCGCTTTGCTCGACCGCGAACGCGATCTGCGCAAACAAGCTGAAGAAGCCGATCGCCTCAAAGACGAGTTTCTTGCCACTCTGTCACATGAATTGCGCACGCCGCTGACCTCGATTCTTGGTTGGGCGACGCTTATTCGTAACGGTGAGTTGGATCGCGCCGAAAATCTCGATCGGGCTTTGGAAATCATTGAGCGGAACGCGCGTTCGCAAGCTCGCTTGATCGATGATTTGCTCGACGTGTCACGGATTATTACGGGTAACCTGCAACTGGATCTGCATCCCATCAACTTGTCGCCCATTGTCGATAGTGCGATCGATGCGTTGCGGCCGGCCGCGAGTGCCAAGGGAATTGAGATCCAGACAGCGGTCGATCCGCGAAGTTGTCTCGTGAGTGGAGATCCCAATCGCCTGCGCCAGGTAATTTGGAATCTTCTGATGAATGCGATCAAGTTTACACCTCGTGGCGGGCGAGTAAGTTTGAGGCTCGAGTGTTTCTCTGCCGCGCCTGCTGGTTCGGCGACAGCCAATCCGAATCCGTTTGTGCGCCTGGTAGTGGCTGATAACGGGGACGGAATCACGCGAGAATTCCTGCCGTATGTGTTTCATCGCTTCAGGCAGGAAGAAGGATCCATCTCGCGTAAGGCAGGCGGGCTGGGATTGGGGTTGGCAGTCGTAAGGCATTTAGTCGAGTTGCATGGCGGAAGCGTCAGTGCCGAGAGCGCTGGACCAGGGCAAGGCTCGATGTTCACGGTTGACTTGCCGCTGGCTGCTGACCGACGAGAGGCGAACCATCGCCCGCCAGTTGACGCCGAAGCTGAAGCAACCAGGCAGAATTTTGAGCGACGCAACACGGACCGTAATGGCGATAAGAGCAGTGATCTCGGCGCCGTGGCTGCCGCGATCCGACCCGCACCGACAGAGCCGGCGCGGTCCTTAGCGAACGTACATGTGCTGCTGGTTGAAGACGATGACGATTCACGACATCTGCTAAGCCTGGTGCTGCAGCGGTATGGCGCCGAGGTAAGAGCAGTATCCTCGGCTGCCGCAGCGCTCGACGCTTATTTGGAACGCACTCCGGATGTGATCATTAGCGACATTGGTATGGCGGAAGAGGATGGTTACGCACTACTGAAAAAACTAAGGGTCCTGCCAATCCAACCTTCGCTACTTCCCGACGCCTCCGCGGTTGGACAACCGGCGTCACTCAGTTCCGATACAGTCACGACAGTTCCCGTTCCCGCAATCGCGTTGACCGGTTACGCAACCAGGAAAGATCGAGAACGCGCTTTCGCCGCCGGCTACCAAATGCACCTCGCGAAGCCGATCGAACCGGACGATTTGGTTTCGGCAATTAAGGACGTAGTGAAGACAGCTAATCGCGAATAGCAAGCGTAATAAAGCGCGACAGTCTGCGTCTCAAGAAGAACCAACCTCACGAACCCGTCGGCACTTTCGACGCGCGGTTTTACGTGGGCGTATGCATTTACAGGGTCAAGAAGATTCGCGGCACTTCGGTTGCTCCGGCCAGCAGCGGAGGAATACTTTATGTCTGATCGGGATACAACAAACGACCGCGAAAGAATTGAAGGGAAAGCCTGGGAGCCGGCTGCGGCATCGGCTGAAGATGAACTGAAGTCTGAGGATCGTTCTTTGGACGTGGGCGAGTCAGGGCAATTCGCGCCCGGCGGTTATTACAACCAACAGGGAGCAAATCAACCGGATCGTTCGGCGCTCGATCCGGACGAGAAGAGTAATAAGTTCTAACTACATCGCGAGCAGCGCGAGGCGGCCGCACATATCGAGAGAACCACGGCGAAGTTAGTCTTCGGCTGTGTCTTCCCACCGATACGTGCGGCCGTTCCAATAGAGAAGACTGTCGCCGCCTACCTCAGTGCCAAGCAGTATTACATCGCCTTTAGCTGTCGGTGGAAGCGGCGCGCTTCGTCGTCGCCTTGCCGCCTTGCTTCGTAGTCCCAACAAACCGTTGCGATCGCTTTCCTGGGTCGAAGTCGCTCTCGCGTATTGCAGTATTAGAATCGGAGACTCGCCGAAAAGCAGAAACTTGCCGCTTGCCGCCGGGCTATTCCAGCCGTGCAGGATTGCGATCGCGAGTCGATTTTGGGCGCTTTGAGGAAAATGGATTGCTCCGGCTTGTTCGAACGGATTCAGCAACCTTACATCTTTCGGCAAAAGGCTGCGCGAACTAGTGATCTTCACTACGACCGCCAGATCCTGAACACGATCACCATTGAAGTCGCCAGTAACTTGATAAGGATTAAAGGCCGTGACGACTTCTACGCCGCTGCCGAAATTGCGTCGCACAGTTTCGGCAACTGCCGTTACCGATGGAACAGATGTTTGCGGGGACGCATGACGTGTCCCGCCGGCGCCTATTAAAACCAGGCACATCGCAAGACATGGCAGGCTTTTTCGATGTCGGGTGCTTTGCCTTAGTTTCATAGTATCTCTGCTGAACAATGCGGCGCACTACATACCTAAAACAGGTCTGTGCCGTCAATCTGATCGCGCCGTCTCGTCTAAACCCAAACAGCAAGAACAACGAAACGTATCGGACAAATACAGCGCGGGTCAGCGCGTATCAACAATCCATCACAGATCGTATTGGTATCGCAGTTGCTAACGATAGCGCCGGTAACAAATCAAGCGGGTCAGGTTCCAAGGAGTACTACCAAATGTATCAAGCATCTTCAAACCTTTATGCGTCACGCTGGTGGGTGCGTCTGGCAGAGATAACGGCGGAACATGGCGATCGATCGCCGAAGGAACGGCGTCATTGGACAGCGGTGGTGCGCCAATTCATTAAATTCAAACGCTAAGGTCGTCCTAACTCTTCTCAATCGCCGTGCAGCCCATCAAAGCTTGAACGGCTTCTTCAAAATATCGCCGGTTTTTCTGAGAAACGACGTGACGCGCGACGGTCGTTTTACGGTCGCCGGTTCGAGTCGTTTCAGGCGCAGGGTATTCGGCGCGGCAGTCGCTTGCGTGCTCGGTCTTGTAGCTTTATCGGTAATGTTCGTGTTAGTCGGCGCTGCCCGGTCGATAGCTTCTACTTGACTGCGTCTCAGGAACGTCACCATCCCACCTTGCCGATACCAGATTCCATTCTTACCCGCCCAGGCATCTTCCGCTGTGATTCGAGAGCCGTTTGTGAGCCGAATAATTACTCGAGCTGAACTGTCGGTAGCGGCGTTAATCGCGGTTGCGGCCACCGTTTTGGTGAGCATTTGCGCCGAGGCTTCAGGCGTCGCTGCATGGGCATCGTCTCGTTCGGCAACGGACGGCGAGTCAACTACTGCCGGCGTTGAGGCTGCAACTGGAAGCGGCTGCGACTCAATCTCGCTCGCGAGCGGAGGTATCGCAGAGTCGGCCGCGTAAACTCTTTCTTGTCCAGACTGCCACAGGTACGCAATCGCAATCACCGCAAGCAGCAATGCGAGAACGGCGGCTAACGCAACCCATCGCTTCGCACCCTTCACCGGCACCGCAGAGGTCGCACGCCGTGTGTCCGCGACCGGAGACTGTGACACCAGTTCCTTTCCGTCCATGTCGCACACAGTCTGTTCGTCCTCATAGATAAAATCGCACTGTGGACAAAGCTTCATCACATTGCCTCCGGCAGCCTTAAGTTGTTAATTGGGGCGAACGAAATGTAGGGCGGATTGAAGAAAGATTGTGAGAATCCGCTGCGTGTAAGATTACACAGATCGGCTTAAACAGACAATAACTTTAAGAAAAGTAGTGGGTCGGTCAGCAAGGTTCATTAACGATTAGACGCAAAATCAGAACCGGATAGCGGCAGCGACCGGCCCAACATGCAACTTTACCGAATCAGTTTTCGAATATTCTGCCGTTGTTTCTAGTTGAAGCGCTGGCCGGTCGCTCCCGCGATCCGGCTCTGATTTCGTCTGCGTTATCGCAGAGAGTTTCCACTAAAATGAAGCTGAACCAGCACTGAGAAAGTGCGGATTTTGAGAGCTTATTCGGAAGGGGCAGCCTCATCTGCTTCGGCGGCGTCAGTCGCCGGTTGTTCATCCGCAACCCACGACACAAAGAGACGCAGCCAGTTTTCGGCGGACTCGGCGATTTGGACTCCGACGCGCGCCCTGCCGTAAATCGCGGGAGCGATCCGAATTACGACGGCGGTGACTTCAATCGGAGCGCCGTCAGGTCGGTGGGCCCGCAGATACAAACGCTCGCCACGCGTCACTTTTTGATTTAGATGGAAGAGTGCACCCGAGGTGGAAATGTCATCAGTCTCCGTCGGCTCACTCCAGGCGGAGCCATCTTCGGCACGACCGGAAATAACAATCGGCAGCCTCAGGGCCATGCGCAACGCAAAGCGCCGTTCTTCGTTGTTATTAGGAGTGTTCATCAAGATCGCTAATCCAACAGACCTGGAAATTACACGCTGCTACTTGCCAGGGTTTGCTTCTCATTGTTCCAGTTATAAAAACCCTCGCCCGTTTTCCTGCCTAACTTTCCTTCACTCACGAGTCGCCGCAAAACTTCCGGTGGCCGGAAGGTTTCGGAACCTAACTCGCGGAAAAGATATTCTGCGATGTTGAGTCGGATATCCAGACCCACATGATCCGTCAGTTTTAGTGGACCCATCGGATGGTTGTAACCGAGTTCCATAGCCGTGTCGATGTCCTTCGCACTGGCCACGCCCTGCTCAAGCATGCGCATCGCTTCAAGGCCCAGGGCGACACCAAGCCGACTGGAAGCGAAGCCGGGAACATCAGTAACGACAATCGGTTCTTTGCGTAGTTTACGGCAAACTTCTCTAACAAGCTCCACTGTATCATTGCCGGTGGCTTTTCCGACGACAATCTCGACCAGCCGCATGAGGTGAACCGGGTTGAAGAAATGCATGCCAACCACGTTCTGCGGACGCTCGGAAGCTTTAGCAATTTCGGTTATCGAGAGTGACGATGTGTTAGTCGCAAATACGAAATCCTTGTTTGAGTGCCGTTCGAGCTCGCGAAGAATTTGCTGTTTGATCTCGAGCGTTTCCGGTGCCGCTTCGATAATCAGATCCGTTTGCGCCACTTGTTCGAGAGTGGTAGTTCCGTGGATGTGTTGCAGAGTTGAATCGCGATCGTCTTCGGTAAGTTTGCCGAGCTGAATGCCTTTAGCGAGGTTGCGTTCGATAGACTGAATGCCACGAGCGAGCGATTCGCGATCGACATCGCGCAGGGTGACTTTGTAGCCGGCCGCTGCCGCCACCTGCGCAATCCCATGTCCCATGGTCCCGGCGCCGACGACTCCGATGGACTGAATACTCTGCGGGGCTATGCCTGCGTTCAATCTTTTCCTTTTGTACCCGTTGTCAGTTGGGCTGTAGCGGTATTCGACTACTTTAGTATCGCTAGTTATACTATACGCCTAACCGAAAAGGCTATAGTTTCGGCCATTTTGTCGCAATTTTTCACTTCCGCAAAGAGGATTCAAAAGACTTTATGGAGATGCAAACGCTCGATAGAGAAGTCGTAATCATCGGATCCGGGCCCGCCGGTCTCACGGCGGCGATTTACTCGGGCCGAGCCAACCTGAAACCACTTTTGATTGACGCACCTGCCGACGCGGAGAAGCAAACGACGCCGGGCGGACAGTTGATGATTACTACCGAGGTCGAAAACTATCCGGGATTTGCCGAAGGTATTCAGGGTCCTGACCTGATGATCGAGTTTCGCAAACAGGCTGAACGCTTCGGTACTGAATTCCTCGAAGAGTGGATCAGCGAGGCCGACCTCAGCCAACGACCCTTCCGCCTGCAGACGACAAATTACATTATCAACGCCGAGACCTTGATTATAGCGACGGGCGCATCCGCGAAGTGGCTTAACATTCCGGGCGAAGCGAAGGTGCCCAATGGTTTCGGGGGCAACGGCGTTTCAGCATGTGCTACCTGCGACGGTCCTCTGCCCGGGTTTAGGAACAAGGAACTGGTGGTAGTAGGTGGCGGCGATACGGCGATGGAAGAAGCCACTTTTCTTACGCGCTATGCGTCGAAAGTTTATCTCGTGCACCGCCGCGATAAATTGCGGGCCTCGAAAATCATGCAGGACAAGGCGTTCAAGAATGAAAAGATCGAGTTCGTCTGGAACACAGGGGTAGAAGAGATTTTAGGCGAACCTGAGAGCGGCGTTACCGGCGTGCGTCTGAACAATTTGCAGAGCGGAGAGAAACGTACGCTGCCTTGCGCGGGCGTGTTTATCGCCATCGGCCACAAACCGAACACCGATCTTTTCAAGGGCCAGCTCGAGATGGATGAGGTGGGCTACATCCAAACGTCACACCGTTCGACGGCGACCAACATTCCGGGTGTGTTTGCGTGTGGCGATGTGCAGGACTCAACCTATCGTCAAGCGGTGACGGCCGCGGGCACAGGTTGCATGGCTGCGCTTGATGCGGAAAGATTTCTAGATCATTTACCGGTAGCGACGCTGGCGGGAGATGAAGTGACCGTCGATGGCGAACATATAACCCCCGATCACAAAGCGATCATTGAGCCCGACGGCAGCATGATTCCCAATTGAGAATGCCGGAACTCCGCATCTTCCTTGGCTGCGTAGTTCCGAAGCTCGGAGCAGGCAAGATGCCTGAGCTCCCAGCAACCTACAGCAACACAATCGAATCGTCTCTTTGCCTTCGATTTGGAAGCGAAGCCGGTCTCTGATACGGCTCAACTTCCTGTGCGGGAGCATTCTTGGGACAGGACTCGCAATAAAAACCCAGGCGCTCTTTCCGGTCCTCACATTGATTACAATCCAGCGTTTGACCGACAACACGCAACGCGTCAACTAACGGAAGCAACACCCGACCACGCTCGGTAAGCTCGTACTCAATGCGCTGCGGATTGCCACCGTAGTCAGTCCTCTCAACCAACTTGTCCTTAACCATATCGCGCAAACGGGCGACAAGCGTGCGACTGCTAATCGGAAACAGACCCGCATGAAGTTCCATAGTGCGACGCGGACCTTCCGCAAGGTCACGCGCGATCAGCAAGGTCCACTTATCGCCGATCATCTGCAGCGCGCCTGACACGGGGCAACCGTCTATTTGCCGTCTTCGCACCGTTACGCTCCGGTTCTTGAACTACTTCGCGACTGTGATTTCGCGACTGGTCGTGTTGTAGCCGCCGTTGTCGACCGGCCTGCCATCCTTATCCAACAACTCCAGCCGCACCGTGTGCTTGCCGTTTAGCCAGCCGCTTAACCAGATCGGTTCCCACTTATCGATAAATCGCGGTTCATCGTCGTCGACAATGTATCTGATCCGGTAGTCGCCGCCATCCCCCTGGAGTTTCGCGCCCGTCAACCAGAAGTCGATCATGATCGGGTCGGCATCTTCTGCTTTGTACTCACCCTTTGGCCGACTGTACGTCAACAGCGGTTTGGTCGCATCGACATCGCCCGCGGTTGAAGCTGTCATCGCTTTACCTTCGCGAGTCGGTGACGGCGTCGGGCTGCTGTTGTTATTCGCCACGGTTTGGCCGCTGTTTGTTGTGGTCGGCTTGGATGCGTCGCCGCCGCCCTTCACCGTGAATGACACCATTTGAAAGGCGCCGTCGTTTTTGAAGGCCTCGTGCCACGGGCGTGAGGGAAAAACTCGTAGCGTGTGTTTGCCCGCCGTCACGTTTCTGAGTTCAAACGGCTGGCCCAACTCGTAATACGCTTCGTAGGGTTGATTGTCGAGAATCACGTGAATGTGGTTGCCCTTGCCGGTCGCCGGATCTTTGTGCGGCATGTAACCCTTAAGGTCGCCGCTAAGATCGAGTTTCACTTCGACTGTGGAACCGTTGATGGTTGCATCCTTTGCCGGCGCTACGATCTTGAGAGATGGCTTCGCTTCGTCCTGCTGTCCGCGTGCCGCCATTAGATCCGAAATTTTCTGCGGCCGCGGAACGAGCGTCAAACTTTGTTTGGGCGGCGGCGTGACCGTCGTGGTAGCAGTGGTACCGGCATTATTAGAATCTGATGCGGAACAGGAAATGAAAAAGATTGCGGCTGCGGCTGCCACTGTTAGCAGAAGCAAAGTTTTGTAACGGCCCATGTCACCTCCGAAAATGAAAGAGCGTCTTGGATAGGAAACTTTTGCAGAAGTGTACCGCGCCGGACCGATGTCCGACAAACTTTTCAGTTTGTCGTTCTCAAAGGAAGGTTTAGCCTCACCGGGCAGGCCGCTGACTTGTTCACTCGACGAACTGAAGTTAACCGGACATTCCCGCTTACTACATACTGCTGGCGCTGCGCGCGCCGCCGGTAGTTTCTTTCAAGCGGCTTTCAACCATCGACCAGTTGATATTTGAAAAGAACGCTTCGATATACTTCGGACGTTCCGCCGGTTTGTAGTCGAGCAGGTACGCGTGTTCCCAAACGTCCATCACGAGTACGGGATCATAACCCGCCACGTTTCCGGTCTCGTGAAGTGTGATCCAGTGGTTCGACAAGCGACCGTTTCCCGGATTCTGATAACAGATGGCCCAGCCAACGCCGCGCATTTTACCAATGCCCACAAAGTCGGCTTTCCATATTTCATAACTGCCGAAACTTTCGGCCGCCGCTTGCGCGAAGCGTGCGGTGCGCTCGGGATCACCGCTGCCGCCGCCGTTTTTAAGGTTGTCGAAATAATATTCGTGCAACACCATGCCGTTGTATTCAAAGCCGAGCCGGCGAGTGAGCTCAGAATACGCCGGCATCTCTTCCTGGTCGACGTTGCCGTCTTGAATGAATTTGTTGATTGCTTCGGTTAGCTTGTTCGTTTCCTTGACGTAGCCCTGGTAAAGTTTGAAATGCATCTCGAGAGTCTCGTCTGAGATTCCATTTAGGTCGCCTAGATTAAAATCACGCGCCTGGTAAGAAGTTGTAGTACCCATCATCACACCTCCTGGAAGAAAAGTTTGGGAGACGCTAAGTGTTGTTGGTGAACTGGTGCCGAACCGTTCAATGTAGTTGCGGTGTGTGCCGAAGAAGTGAAGACGCTGAGGAATTACTGTGACGGGAGGGCTGCAAAGCAAAAGGCAGAAAGCAGAACCCGGAAGTCTCTGCTTTCTGCCTTTTATGGTCTGCGATGATCTTCGCTTTACTTGCCGAAGATCACCCAATCGCCGTGTGACGTGCCCATGAATAAGAGCAGCGGGAGCGACAGCCAGGTGTTAGTGCGCGACGCGATAAACGCCTGACGCGCGAGCTCCGGCGGCGCCGCTGGGCCGGTGCCGGCTGTGGCCGCAAGTATGCGCTTGTTGTTGGGCCAGATGATGCCCCAAACGTTTAGCATCATCACCAGCCCGTAAGCGCCACCCAGTCCAATCGAGTAGCTCTTATTGCTCGCGTAGCTCTGTCCCCCGACGGTCAACATGGCATCGAAGAATTTCACCAGCCCCCATGACACGAAGGCCACGAGAATAAACATTACCACCGCAAACACGCGCCCGTCTTTGATCAGCGCAGGCACTTTTTTGATGATCGCAAACTCGACGATGAACAAAACGATCGGGTAGGTCAGCCACGCAAATAAAACCCACCAAAGATTTATGTGGCCGCCGCCGAGTGTGTTCGCGTTTGCCACGTCAGTCTTCAGGATGTACATCGCAAAGTAGGCCAAACCCGCAAGCACGGTAATCACCGCGCCCCAGCGGAAATACCAGAGAGCGCGTCCCAGCAAGTCAGGGTTAACTTTCTTCTTGGTCTCAGGATCAAGCGCCTTTTGTACCGGCACGTTTACCAGGTTGAAGAAATAGAGCAAGCCAATCCAGGTAATGCCGGCCACGAAGTGGGCCCAACGCAGGATTATGCGAAGCAGCGCATCACCGTTTGGCGGATGAAACAGCTCCTGAAAGAAAGCCAGACTGACGGGGAGATGCACAGTTGACTCGATGAACATTCGGGACCTCCGTGATGGTGTTCAGGTTTTCGACCTGTTTCGTTTATCGATGGGCGAACCGGCAGAAGAGCCGATCGTTTGTTTTGGATTCCGCCGGAAGATTACACCCTCACTCAAGCACGACGCAATAACTCGCTGCGTACCGGCAAGAAAACTTACTCATCAAGGGGACGTGGACCGGCGTCCATTCCTCTAACGCTTGCCTGATTGATCACCTGTACTTTCAGGTCATCCTTGACCCGAATCTGACATGAAAGGCGAACATGATCCGGCAACTCGGATTCCATCGCCAGACGATTGCGCTCGAGCTCCCCCATTTCACCGGGATCGCCTGCGAGCACCTCTACGCGGCAAGTCGTGCAACGCGCATTGCCGCCGCAGCGATGAAGAATATCTATCCCGGCGTCCTCTAAAACCAGCACCAGTTTCTTTCCTTCCGGTGCATCAAGCTCCTGCGTCCCGGTTGCGGTAATAGCTTCGATCCTTGGCATCGTTAATTCGCTCCGTCAATTGGTTTGATTATTACTCGAAGAATTTGGCACAACCGGAAGGGTTGAGCAAGTGAGGTCATTAGAAAGCAGTGTTCTAATTCGTGTTGCTTCGCGGCCGTTTTGTGTTACTTCGCGGTTCGTGCTCCTGGTTAGTAAGGAAGTCGATCCACGAAAACAAAGGAACCAACTGCGAAATCACACAAAAACAGATCCCAACTAACGACTCGGTTAGTTCAGTTCCAGTTCCATATACGCTACGACCTCGACCGGATTATCGTAGTAAGGTTCGATCTCCTTAAGCCCAGCGAGCGATACATGCTAACAGCCCGCTCCATCTTTTCCGGCAGAGTGTCGAGGCGCATGCGCCGGTAATCCAATTCCCGTCCGGCGCTAATGATTGCGTCAGCGAGCTTGCTGCCCAATCCCGTTCCACGAAACGCCGGACGAACATACAGACGTTTCATTTCGCAGGTGTCCTCGGTAATTTGTCGCAGAGCAACACAGCCTGCCGATTCAGCGCCCTCCGTCGCCAGAATCAGGCGGCCACTTGGTGGCGCATATGCGCCCGGAAGTTGATCGAGTTCCTGTTGAAAATTTTGAAAGCACAGATCGATGCCGAGCTCTGCGGCGTATTCAACAAACAACTCGCGCGCGCTGCCAATGTCTGCCGCTGAGACGGCCTGAATCAAATTCATTTGTGCACCTGCGAAAAGCGAAAAGCCCGATGGTCTTTGAAAGACTACCGAGCTTATCGCGCACCGCGCAAATTTTCCGACAGCGTTGCGTTACGCCGTGAACGACGTGCCGCAACCGCAGCTCCCGGTCGCGTTGGGATTCGTAAACGTAAAGCCCGAACCCATAACACCGGTTACGTAATCGATCTTGACGCCATTCAAATATTGACCGCTGAACATGTCGACGAAAAGTTTGACGCCACCCTGGTCAAGAATGAAATCACCCTGACGCGAATCCTCTTCAATGTTCAAACTGTACTGAAAACCAGAACAACCGCCCGGAACAACCCGTACGCGCAGACCAGCCGTCTCAGGCAGGCCTTCCTCGCTGGCCATAAACTTTTTGATTTCCGCAACTGCTGCCTCGGTGACATCCAGCGTCATCGCTGGGGCTGCGGGCGTCGCACCGGTGGTGGTTGAGGTTTGTTGTGTAGACATATCTTAATGAAACTCCTTTATAAACTATGCGCCATGGCTCTGGTTGGCCTTTGCGCGAAAATAATAGCAAGGTCATGCGGCCTAAGTCCAAAGCTCATCTTATTGACCCTTACCCAAAACGACAAGCTCCGGCTTCATAGCCTCAATTGATACCTGCCGGGCAACTTCTTCAGCGACTCGGCGAAATGCCGTGGCTTGTGGTGAGTCAGGATGGCTAACTACTACCGGCACGCCCGAGTCGCCTCCCGAACGAACTTCAAGACCAAGCGGAATCGTTCCTAATAGCGGCACGTGGTACATCTCGGCCAGCTTTGCTCCGCCACCCTCGCCGAAGATGTTGTAGCGCGTGCCTGTGTCCGGCGCGATGAAGTAGCTCATGTTTTCAATGATGCCGAGGACCGGAATCGCCACTGTCTCAAACATGCGTAGCGCCCGGCGTACGTCGGCAACAGCGACGTCCTGCGGCGTAGTCACCAATACAGCGCCTTGAACGGGCACTAACTGGGCCAGGGAGAGTTGAACATCGCCGGTGCCCGGCGGCATGTCCACAATCAGATAATCCAATTCGCCCCACTTCACATCAGACAAAAACTGTTTCACCAGGCCATGCAGAATTGGACCGCGCACGATCATCGGCTTGTCGCCTGGCTGCAGCAGCGCCATTGAGATCAACTTGACGCCATGCGCCTCGACCGGCACCAACTTGTTCACGTCGATCTCAGGTCGTGACGCAGCCACGCCAAGCATGATGGGGACGTTTGGCCCATACACGTCCATATCCATTACGCCTACGCGGGCACCATCGAGCGCGAGCGACACAGCGAGGTTCACAGCCACCGTAGATTTCCCTACGCCGCCTTTACCAGACGATACCGCGATAATATTGCGCACTCCATCGATCGCGATCTTGTCGCCAATACCTCGACCCTTGGGCACCTCCGCATCCATGGTTACAGCGACCGCCGTCACGCCGGCGATCGCGCCCACGAGCTCACGCGCGGCGCTTTCCATTTCGGCTTTGACAGGGCAAGCCGGCGTCGTCAAAACAATGCGAAACGAGACTACGCCGCCTTCAATTTTCAGATCCTTGATAAAGCCAAGCGTGACGATATCTTTGTGAAGATCCGGATCCTTGATTTGACGCAGTGCGTCTAAAACCTGCTGTTCAGTTATCAGTTGCGACATAGGATTAAATTCTTGTTGGAATGAACTTAAGAGCGTAGCCGATAGCGGTGACTAAGGCAAACGGGGCAAACGGCCAGTGTTTGGGCCATGATGTCCGATAAGCTTTAGCTTGTCGGGTCGCGCGACAAACTAAAGTTTGTCGGACAATTTTTTGAAAGTGACCCACTACTGTGTTGGGGGAGACAATTAAGTAGCTTCCAGGCGTTCGATAACGATCGCACTGTTCTTTGAACCGAACCCGATGCAGTTGCAAAGCGCGACGCGAACATCTGCGCTGCGGGCTGTATTCGCAACGTAGTCCAGATCACATTGCGGATCCGGTTCATCGAGATTGATCGTGGGTGGAATTTTTCCCGTGTGCATTGCACACAATGCTGCACCTAAACCCGCGGCGCCGCTGGCGCCCTGGGGATGACCAATCTGCGACTTGGTTGCAGACATCGGCGTGGTGATCGCCTGGCCGTTCAAAGCCGTTTTGAGTGCATGAGTCTCGATGCGATCGTTGAGCACCGTCGATGTTCCGTGGAGATTTACGTAGTCAACTTCCTGCGGCGCACGGCCCGCATCTTCAAGCGCGAGCTTCATCGCGCGTGCCGGTTCGTCACCCGATTCTTCCAGGCGCACGCGGTGATACGCATCGCAGGTCGCGCCGTATCCGGCTATCTCAGCGTAGATCTTCGCGCCTCGAGACTTCGCGTGCTCGAGTTCCTCTAGTACGTAAATCCACGCGCCCTCGCCAAGCACAATGCCTGAGCGATCCAATGAAAAAGGGCGAGATGCGCGTTGCGGCTCGTCGTTCCAATCGTTCGTCAGCACCGTCATTAGATTGAACCCGGCGAGGATGCCGGGCGCGATCGGCGCGTCGACGCCGCCGCTCAGCATCAGGTCCTGCCGGCCGAGCGCGATGTGTTGGGCCGCGTAAGCGAGCGCGTCCGTCGAGCTGGTGCAGCCTGTGGAAATGATGTGCGAAAGACCGCGCAGTCCAAAGGCCATCGACAACTCGCTCGACAAACCGCCATGCGTCGAGGCCGGGATGGTGTAGACGCTCGCTTTGGTCGCAAAGCCATTGAAATAGTAGGAGTATTGCTGCTCAGTGAAGGCGAGTCCGCCGCCGCCGGTGCCTAACACCACGCCGAACGCGCGTCGTTGTTCGAGCGATAACTCGCTCGGCAGAAGAGCGGAATCCTCGATTGCTTCGCGGGCCGCAGCTAATGCCAGGGGAACAGTTCGGGGAACGTGTTTGCGATCTTTGGGGTTGAGTTGCGCGGCCCAATCGAAATCGCGAACTTCGGCGGCGATTCGTACCGGGAGGTTAGAGACATCAAACGACTCTATCCGACGTACACCGCTGTCGCCGGCGATCAAAGCTTTCCAGAATTGCTCCCTTCCGATGCCAAGCGGTGTGACGCAGCCCATGCCGGTGATGACGACGCGGCGCGGATGCTGAAACTGCCTGAGCATGAGTGAGTCCTTAGATTAGATGAAGGTCGGGCATCGCCAAGAATATCACGCGGACCAGGCCTAACATAAAGAAGCACGAAGAACCGGAGTCGGGCCTTCGTGCTTCGTTTCTTCAGAGCGAACTTACTGTTTACTCGACCTTCGTGCCGCAGTCGTTGCAAAATTTCGAGCCGGCCTGCAGTTGCGCGCCACACTTCGCACAGGGGAACGTTTGCGCAGTAGTCTCCATTTTTGCGCCGCAGTCGCTGCAAAACTTCGCCGCTGCGATATTTGCCGCGCCGCACTTTGGACAGGCTGTCTTCGCTGGTGCGGCTGCTTCCGTCTTCGACTGATTCATCGCATTCGTCATGGCACCGCCCATCGCGTTGCCAATGGCGAAGCCTGCGCCCATGCCGGCGCCGAGCCCGGCACCACCACCAGTGTTTTGTGCGGCGTCGCGCATCGCATCAGCAGCTTGAAACTGCGCGTAACGTCCCACATCGCCGATAACACCCATCGAGGTCCGCTTGTCCATAGCTGCCTCAACCTCCGCCGGCAGCGAAATGTTTTCGATTACAAACTTGGTGAGATCGAGGCCAAACCCTTTGAAGTCGTCGGTCAGTTTCGTTCGAATGAAACGGCCTAGCTCATCGTAGTTTGAAGCCAGATCCAGTGCCGCGATTTTCGACTCGGCAAGAGCGTCGCTGAAACCGCTAACCAGGCTGCGCTTTAGTTGGCCCTCAATGTCTTCAGTTTGGAAGTGAGCGTTTGTGCCCGCGATCTCCTTAATAAAGGCCTGCGGGTCGGAAACGCGGATCGAGTAGATGCCGAAAGCGCGTAGGCGCACCATCCCGAAGTCGGTGTCGCGCATCATCACCGGGTTTGACGTGCCCCACTTAAGATCCGTGAACTGTTTGGTGTTAACAAAGTAAACTTCTGACTTAAACGGAGAGTTAAAGCCATGCATCCACGCCCCGAGCTTGCTTAGTATCGGTGTGTTGCCGCCGTCAATCGTGTGAAGACCCGGACCGAAAACGTCGGCGATTTGCCCCTGGTAAACAAAGACCGCCGCCTGTGATTCGCGCACTGTCAGCTTCGCGCCGTTCTTGATTTCCTGACCATGCACGGGAAACCGGTAAACGAGAGTATTGCCCGAATCGTCGAGCCACTCGATTACTTCGATAAACTGGTTGCGAATCGCATCAAGTATTCCCATAGATTCTCCTTTGAGCGGCGCTGGGCCCGCAGTCAACTAATACGGCTTGGGCTTTTATTTAGTTCGCGCCCTTCGTGTCGACAGGAAATAATTGCATAAAGAACACTCGGCTGAAAAGCGTCTTTGCATTTGTCAGGCTTCATGCGAGCTCGCGGCACCGCGGAATAGTTTCATGAATAGCAGGATCGTGATCCCGCCGGCGACATCAATGGCGCTGTCATAGATAGAAGCTGTTCTTGAAGGCACAAAGCTCTGGTGAAACTCGTCGAGCAGGGCATAAGCAACGACGAGCCCAAGTGCCCACTGAGACGAGTAATGGCGCAGCAAGCCGTACGACGACGAAATGAATGCGCGCCTGGCGAGGTAAGCGAGTACTGCGTATTCAGTGAAATGCCCCAGTTTCCGTAGAATGAAATGAACTGTAGCCAGTTTGGCTTCGCTGATGGTTGGCAGGAACCAAAGTACCAACGGCCGGAGTACTGTGGACGTGTTTACTGCTGAAAACTCCGCCGTCGAGGCGAATGAGATAAATACAATCCACAGTAAGAGCGGTAAGTAACGCCAAAGCCGGTCGCGTCGAAATAGGGCGTGGGTACGCATGATCGTCAAAACAAAAGGGAAGCCGCCGAAGCTGCTTCCCTTGTCCTATGTGTAAGGCACCAACTATTGCGCAGCGGCGCCCGACACCACTTCAATGATTTCGTTAGTGATGGCCGCTTGCCGAATCCGATTCATATTTAACGTCAGCGAGTCGATTAACTCGCGGGCGTTTTTCGAGGCGGAATCCATCGCCGTCATTCGTGCGCCCTGTTCGGAGGCGATCGACTCGAGCAGCGCCCGAAAAATCTGTGTCTCGATCAGTCGCGGCAGCAAACGAGCAAAGATGTCGGCCGCCGGCTGTTCATAAATGTAATCGACGAGATTGACTGGCTGATCGGTGGCTGCGGCGGCTTCCACTCCAGCAGTACTTCGTGCAACTGGGAGCAGCTGTTCCGTCACTACGCGTTGCTGTAACACCGACTTGAATTCGTTATATATCAAGAACGCCTTGTCGATCTCCTCGTTTTCCGTAAATCGCTTGATTACATCGCGCGCAATCTCCAGCGCCTCGGAGAAGTCCACCCTTCCCTTGCCGGTTACGCCTATGTATTCGCCGCTCAAGTCGGCGCCACGACGACGAAAAAAATCGCGGCCCTTGCGGCCCACGGCCAATATCTCTATTTGTTTACCGGGGTTATTCCTGATGAAACCTTGCGCCGCTTTGATAAGGTTGGTATTGAATGCCCCACACAGACCTTTATCAGCGGTAACAAGTACAAGCAGAT
>Ga0070682_100000659_pt1 | contig 20965 bp, 16 predicted proteins | sample KBSC63LmetaG_FD_64668 | JGI IMG/M metagenome (GOLD analysis project Ga0070682, IMG submission 64668) | Corn rhizosphere microbial communities from Kellogg Biological Station, Michigan, USA - KBS C6-3L metaG | ecosystem: Host-associated > Plants > Roots > Rhizosphere | place: USA: Michigan...
CGACCCACAGGAAATGCGCGTCGTCGCGGACGCGCATCACGCGGATGCCGACTTCGACGAAAAGGTCGATCCCTTTGCGCCGATCCGCATAGCCCACGCCCAGCACGACCCTGGCGGATGCGGGGACGCCAAGATCCTGGCGCAGCTGCTTCCTCGCTTCGGCGCGCCTGCCCGGATACGCGTACCGGTTCATCTTGTACACACCCTGCGCGCGTATCGCGACGTGCGCGGTTCCGGTATCGACGCAATCCCCGAACCTTTCCTGCACGTGCCAGGATGGAAATACCATGCAATCGGCATGCGCGACCAGCGCCTTCGCATGGTCGAGCAACCCGAAGTCGCGGATCACGCCCGGCAGTTCGTGGATCAGGCCGATGACCCGGAAGCCGGCGTCCTTGAGCACCTTGGCGAACAGCCCGGATACCGTGGTGTTGGCGATGGCGTGACGGGCGCCGCCGGCATGCAGCGTGCGCGCGAGGCGCCGTGCCTCCACGCCGAGAGGATCGACATCCGCGAGATCGTGAACCGTGGCCCAGCGGACAAACTCGTCGCGCAACTGCCCTCCTCCCAGCAGCACTACATCCACCTGGAACTTGAATGCCTCGCGATACACCCGCGCCATGTTGAGCGCGAGGTACTGCGCGCCGTGGGGATGCGCGTCGTGCGAAACGAGCACGATCCGCCGCGGATGCACCCCGGGCCGCTCGCCCGCGCCTTCAAGCAGCGCCCGCCGGGTCTGGTCGAGAAAGGCGTAGCCGTAGCGGCGATCCGGTTCGAGATAGGCGCCCTCGGCCCATTCGTTCCATGCGTTGAGAAATACCAGGCGCTCGCCAGCCACCGGGTGCCGGCGCGCGTAGTCGATGGCGAGATCCAGCCATTCGCGATAGCGTCCGGGCGTGGCGTTGGCGAAGGTATAGCCGGCGCCCGGCCGGCGCGCTTCGTTGTCCCAGGAGGGGAAGACGCCACGGATCATGTCGTAGTTGGGCGCCTCCGTCTGCCTGGCGCTTTCGATGATGTCGCCATACTCGATCACGTTGCCCCGGTAGGCGGGGTTGACCATGTCCAGCCGCGCATTGATCGGCTTCAGTCCGCGCCCGAGCTTGTGGGGCGGAAATTCGATGGCCGCGTCGAAGCCGTGGATGCGGGGATCGTCGATGTCGAACTGCACCATCGCGAGAAACAGTTCGCCGATGCCGATCGCGCGGCAATGCTCGCGCCAGCGGTTCAGCGTCGCCGCCGCATCGGGGAGCAGCGACGGCCGGTACAGCACGATCAGCGGGCGACCGTCCACACGGATGTATCGCGGGTCGCGCAGCATGGGCTCGAGGCCGGCGATGAACGCCTGGTCGTCCTCGCCCGAATGGCCCTGCCGGATCAGGACTTCCTGATCCAGGCCATCCCATGTGCGCGTCCAGTTCTCGTTGGCCCAGCAAACGCAGAACGGGAAGTCGATGTCCGGGTTGGCGAGGAACTGCTGCAGCGGCTGTTCGAGCAGGCGCTTGCCGCCGAACCAGTAGTAGTGGAAACAGAACCCCTTGAGCCCGTAGTGCCGCGCCAGTTCGGCCTGACGCCGCATGACGTCGACGACGCGCAGATCGTAATAGCCGAGTTCTCCCGGAAGCCTCGGCTGGTAATGTCCAACGAACTGCGGCGTGGCCTTGGAAACATTGGTCCACTCGGTGAACCCGCGGCCCCACCACGCGTCGTTTTCCGGAATCGGGTGGAACTGCGGCAGGTAGAACGCGATCGCGCGCACGTCGATCCGCGACAGATCCGCCGGATCATCGCGGGGCGGCACATGGTCGAAGTCGCAGACGCCCGTCGCCGCCTTGAACATGCCTGCGAGCACTTCCCGGCGGGCAGCGTCCGCATCCAGTCGCTGCGGGTTCTCCGCTTCGCCGTTCGTGTCGAGATCCATGCGGTTTCTGGCCCAACTGTTCATCGCATTCGGCACCTGTCCGTTTCCGTTCGTGATCGGCGACATCGTTTGTTCCGGCCGCACGGCTTCGGGTTGCCTCAGGGCCGTAGACCGCCCGCCGGCGCGACGCCGCCCCGCCGGTTCTTCGTCGCCGGACGCGATGGCGTGGGCACGGCGGCGGCCGACCCCGCCAGTGGCGGAGGCCGCCGCAACAGGTGGACGCCCAGCCAGCGCATGGGCGCGGTCAGTTTCCAACTGGTGGATGACGTCAGCGCCGCGACCATGGCGTCGCTGGCGGCCAGCGACGACTGCAGGTTCTGCATCTCCCTCCGAAGGAGCGCGTCCACGGCATCGAGTCTCGTCGCCGCGCCCGGATCGCCGCCCGTTGCCTGCTCCAGCCTCAGCGCCATCGTGTTCAGCAGCGTGAATTGCCGCTGCACCCTGGCCTCCACCGCCATCAGGCTTTCGCGATGGCGCTCCAGGCGCGCTGCGGTCTCGGCCGACTGGTCGGACAATTCCACGGCCATTCGCCCGGCCTGCTCCGCGATGCCCGCCACGGCCTGTTCCAGCGCGCCCAGCCGGGCATCGAGCCGGTCCTTCAGCTGCAAAACGGTATCCCGCACGGCGGCGGTGGCGGACGCCTGTTCCGCCGCGCCCGCCATGGCCTGTTCCAGCGTACCCAGGCGGGAGTCCAGCCCGTCTTTCAGCCGCTGGACGACTGCTTCCGTCGACGCCTGCCGGGCGGCATGCGCTTCCGCCGTCTGGGCCCGTTCCTCCGCACCCCAGCGCTCGGCCGACAGATGGTCGACGTGCGCCGAATACAGCAGCGCCGTGTTGCGGAATGCGCCGCGCAGTTTGGCCATGGTGGCCCATCCATTCTTCCCCGCCGCGATTCCGCGGCAGGTTCGATGGAGGGTTTCGGTCAAGTCGGGAATCGGTGCATCGCCGCGCTCCGCCGCGGGCGGCGCGCCCTGGTGATGCCGGTGCCGCGGGTCGAGGAAGGCGTCGATGGCGTTCGCGACATCACCGCTCGCGGCAGCCGGCCAATGGAGACTCAGCTCTCCGGCGACGCGGGCCATGCTGCCGCGCCAGTCCGAGATCAACTGATCGTAGGTGATCATGGCCCGATGCCGCGGCGCCGAGGCGGCGAACGCCTCCATGAGGTATTGAACCCACATCAGGTACAGCGCGGCACGCGGCCAGCGGTTGCGACGGTGCAGGGATTCGACCACCTCCCTCGGATCGCGTACCACGAACAAGCAGGCCACCTTGAACCCCGCCGCCCGGAACGCCTCGATCCACAGCGGTGCGGTCAGGCACATGCGCGGATCCTTGATGGCGCACAAATCGGATCGCGCGAAATCGCGGTCGATCAGCGCGCCGATGCGCAGCATGGCCGCCTTCGCCGGCGGCGAGTCGATCCATTCGCGCGGCATGTCGCGCATGTCGTACCACGTGCGCCCCAGCCCGTGCAGGATGGCCTCGTTGATCCTCACGGCTTCGGCGTGTTCCCAGAAGCCTTCGGGGTTGTCGGCGCCGGCGGGAACCAGGTCGCTGCCAAGCTCCGCGCCGAGCAGGTTGACGACGCGCGCCGCCGGCGAGGTGCCGCTGCGGTGCATGCCGAGTATCAGCAACACGCGACGCCGTGCCGTTCTGGACGTATTCATCACGCTGTCACGCCTCTGGAAACCCGGATCTCCGGCCTGATGCCGAGATCCATCGTGGTCGTCGCCAATCCGCCGGGCTCGTGGATCACCTTGAACATGGCCCCGTCGATCCAGCGATCCAGGTACACGTGCTCCTCGCCGAGGCGGCCCTGCACGCCGGCGTTCAAAAAGTAGGCGCCAGACACAAACAGGCAGGGGAATCGGAACCGCACCTCGAACTCGGTTCCGGCTTCCACGTCGGCCGGGCCGTCGCCGCGCCACGAAGTGACGCAGCCGGCCAGATCCAAGCCGGTGACGCTCTTGATCAACATGCCGCATTGCACATCGCCGGCGGCCTGATCGAAGCGTACGCGATAGGCATACACGTACTGGCGGTGCGCCTGGAGGATGTTGACGCGCCGCCCGTCGAGCGTCTCGATGTGCGGGTCGAGAATCGAGGCGCCGCTGGCGTCGTAGCGGAAGGCGCTTTTCGGAACCAGCCCTTCCACGAAAAAGGACGCATTCGCCGCGACCTCGAAAGCATCGTCCGCAGCACCGGCACCACCGGTCACCGACGCCGCCTCGCGCCTCTCGTCACTGCCTGCCATCGCGGCGTCCCGGTCGGGTGCCGGCGTCTCGCCACCCTGTTCCGGCCAGGCAGCGTTCGATGTCTTCTCGTTCCTGATCCGTTCGCGGATCGACGGGTACTTGTCTGCCGGCGAATACAGCAGCTTCTGGTATCGCGACACCACATGTTTCGGACTTCCTTCCGTCAGCAGCTCGCCGCGATCCAGCAGCAGCGCGCGATCGCAAAGTTCGCTCACCATGCCGGCGGCGTGCGACACGAACAGCACCGTGGCGCCGCTGCTGCGGATCTGCTCGATGCGCGCGAAGCATTTCCGCTGAAACGCCTCGTCCCCCACCGAAAGCGCCTCATCCACCACCAGCACGTCGGGCGACATGTTGATCGCGACTGCGAAGGCCAACCGCACATACATGCCGCTTGAATAGGTTCTGACGGGCTGGTCGATGAAACTGCCGATCTCGGCAAAATCCAGGATGGCGCCAAGGCGGGCAGCCAGCTCCTGCTCCGACAGCCCGTACAGCAGGCCGCTGAGCTGGGCATTTTCCCTGCCGGTGAATTCCGGGTTGAAGCCGGCGCCCAGTTCCAGCAGCGCCGCCACCCGGCCGCTCACGGCAACGCTGCCGAGCGTGGGGTTGAGCGTTCCGCAGATCATCTGCAACAGGCTCGACTTGCCGGCGCCGTTGCGCCCGACGATGCCGACGGTCTCGCCCTTGCGCACCTCGAAACTGACGTTGCGCAGCGCCCAGAATTCGCTGAAATAGGCATGCGCCGGCCGGCCCAGCACCCGCTGCACGCGCGGCAGGATCATCTGCTTGAGCCGGTCGGCGGGTTGCGCATAGATCTCGTAGCGCTTGGACAGGCCCTCGACGCGGATGCTGGAGTCTTCAGACGACATCGGCGAAACCCTTGCGCGTCCGCTGGAACCAGGCGAACGCTGCCCATGCGAACAGGCACGACACCACCGCGTAGGCGCCCAGATGCGACCACTTCGGCCACACGCCCCAGACCAGCACGTCCTGGGATGCCTCGGCGATGACCGTCAGCGGATTGAAATAGAGCGCGAAACGGTAGCGCTCCGGGATCATCGTGGCCGGATACAGGATCGGGGCCAGGAACATCAACGCCATCGTGGCGATGCCGACCACCTGCTTCAGGTCGCGCAGGTATACGCCGAGCGACGCCAGCAGCCACGTCGTCCCCGCCACGAACGGCAGGAAGCAGGCCACCACCAGCGGAAACAGGATGGCCGTCCACGGCACGCGGCCCGTGATGAACGGCGAGGCTGCCAGCAAAACCACGGTGGAGACGAGCAGATGGAACAGTGCCGATCCGAGCGTGCTCCAGGTGAGGGTTTCCAGTGGAAAGATCACGCGCTTGACGAAGCTGGGGTTGTCCAGGATCAGCGTGGTGGCGCGCTGGGCGCATTCGGCGAAGAACGCATGGATGTTCAGCCCCGCGAACAGCACCACGGCGTACTGGAAGTGGTTGGTCGTCTGCGCATTCCAGCGCGAGTTGAAGATCACTCCGAACACGAAGGTGTAGACGACCAGCATCAGCAGCGGGTTGAAGAACGACCAGAACAGGCCAGCCATCGAACCGCGATAGCGCCCCGTGACATCGCGCTTCGTCATCTGCACGATCAAGGCGTAATGCCGCTTGAGCGACAGGTACGGCGACAGCGGATGGATCAGGCGATAGGTCGTGAGCATGGCTTCAGTGCCCGGATGGTTCGCCGCGCGGCTGCAGGGTCGAGACGTAATCGGCGACGGCCTGCATGTCCGCCACGCCCAGGTTGCGGGTGACGCCCTGCATGATCCTGGCGTTGCTGGTGCCGGCACGGGTGCCGCTGCGGAAGGCTTTCAGCTGCTCGAGCAGGTATTGGGAATTCTGGCCCGCCAGCGCCGGGAAGCTGGCCCAGGGCGGCTGTGGCGCGGTGCTGGCGGGATCGGGCTGCGGCCCCCTGCCCTCGCGGCCGTGGCAACCCTGGCAGGGCGGCACGCCCAGCGCCGGATCGCCGTCGTGGAACAAGGCGTAGCCGCGCGCGGGCGCTCGCGCCTTCCCGGATGCAGGCCTGTGCGGCAGCGCGGCGTAGTGGGTGGCGAGGTCGCGCATGTCTTGATCCGAGAGAGATCCCACAAGCGGCGCCATCACCGCATTGCTTCGCGCGCCGCTTTTGAACCCGTGCAACTGCACGTACAGATAGGTTGCGGATTGTCCGGCGAGGTTCGGGAATGCAGGAACCGTCGCCATGCCGTCGCTGCCGTGACAGGCCGCGCAAACCGGCGCCTTGCTCGCGCCCGCTGCCGCGTCGCCGTGGATCGGCGCCTGGCTGCGCAGGTCGTGGAACGGCGCATCCGCGGCCGGCGCTGCGCCGACGGCCATGGCCGCAGATGCGGCGACGGCAAGGATCAGGGCGCGGTGGCCTGGGCGCGAGGGACTCACGGCGTTGTCCTCACAGTTTCACGTTGAGCATGACGCCGACCAGGTTGGCGCTGTAGCGCGACTGCGGCCCGACGTCGGTGTAGATCTTGTGGTCGATGACCTGGTTCTGCTGGAGTCCGAGGTAGTGCCAGTCGGCAAAACGCCCGGTCTCGAAAATCTCGAACACCCGCATCCCGACGTTGCGGGAGAAGGCGATGTCGAAGCCCAGTTGCAGGGTGCCGACGCGATAGCGGTTCTGCGGGAAGGCATTGCCGACCGCACCGATGAAAGGTTGTTGCGTGGTGGACAGGGCCCCGGGCGAGGCGTATCGATAGTCGAGCTTGCCGAGCGTGTAGGTCCAGGTGTAGCCCAGATCGGCGCGCACCCGTCCAAAGTCCCGGCGAAAGGTGAACCCCGCGTTGTAGTCGCGCTCGTGATCGTTGGTCTGCCAGAGGTTGGCCAGCGGATAGAGCGGGCCGCCCAGCGAAGGGTCGTCCCGTCCCGGCGCGCCCGTGGTGTCCTCGTGGTCGTTTATGTTGGCGAGCTTCAGGCGCGAATCGTCCAGCCCGAGGTTGGCGCTGACGCTGGTCAGCGGCGATGGCTGCCAGTCCCACGACAGGGCAACGCCGACGTTGCGCGTGGCCTGCCGGCCGACCGCGGCGGAGTAGTCGTCGCGGGTGCCGTACGCCACGCCCGAAACGGTGGCCGTGTCGCCGATCGGGCGGATCAGTATCGCGCGCAGTTTGTGCTCCCTGCGATCACTGAGGTCGTACTTGCGCATCGCGTCGGTGGTGAACGCGACGTTGCCGATCGGCGGCGTGACGAACCCGGGCAACGCCGTCGAATAGAACGGTCCGTAGGGGTCGTAGTTGTATGGCCCCCCGTCGCGACGCGCGAACTCGTAGCTGATCCTCAACGTGCTCTTGCCCAGTGCGCGATCCACCCAGGCCAGCTTGATCCGCTGCTCGTTCACCAGCCCGCGCTCGCGGTACTTGGGCTGGTAGCGGTCGAAGCTGTAAGTCAGGCTCAGGGTGTTGTCGTCACTGGCCTGCCAGTCGATGCCGGTATCCAGGAGAGTGTCGGCATAACCGAACGGAATCGAGCGTACCTGGGTCACGTAGGACGCAAACAGCGGATTGCGTGGATCGAAGATGCCGATCTCGCCAGGAACCACGCTGCCCTGGGAGCCATTCTCGGCGATGTAGCCGTACTGGCCGGTCAACGGATTGAACGCGAGATAGTTGGTCTTGTTGTCCTCGCGGTACCAGCGCAGCCCCGCGTGCCAGCCGAGCCTGGGCGATGGGCGCAGCGTGACCTTCGCATCCAGCAGGGCGGTGTCGATGCGGGCATTCGCCGTCTGCCGCGACAGCGCCGCCGGGGTGTTCCAGTTCGCGCAGTCGAAGGTGTAGTCGGCCGAGGGCGAGATGAAGATGCCGCCGGTTCCGGTGCAGTTCACCGGCGGTTTCAGCGCATCGTTCTGGCGCATGGATCCCCACGCCGCGACCAGCGACAGCCGGCCGTTCCGCTTCAGGCTGCGCGACAGCTGCGCGCGCAGCTTGTGGTAGTCGTTGTCCGGTTCCAATGAGAATTGGCCCTGATAGATATTGGCGACCTGCGGCACGCCGACCACGTTCTGCAGCGCGAACGGGCTCTGGTAGTTCAACGTGTCCTTGTGGTCGCGGAAGAACGACCCCGTGTAGTTGAACTGGGACTGCCATACCTTGCCGGCGTGACGCAGGCCCACGCTGACGTCGGTGGTGGTGAAGTCGATCGGGCGTACCGTTTCCAGCGCACCGCCGTTGCCGGGCAAGGTGTAGTTGAAGAACATCGAACCACCCCACAGGCGGGTGCCGTCGCGCTTCTCGTTCGTGGCCGACACGTAGCCGATCCAGCCGCGGTAGAGATCGCCCTCGACGCTGAGGCCGTCGCGTCGGCGGGTGAGCCCGATCCTGCTGCGTGGTCGTGCCTGTTCGACCGCGGCAACCTCGGCCGGCGTGCTGCCGCCGGGTACCAGCGGCGCGGGCAGCGTCAGGTCGGTGCCGCCGACGCCGTTCCACAGCGGACGGGCGTCGGTGGCGACGACATGCGGCATGTCGCGATGGAACGCCTCGATCCTGTACTTGCCGTAGCGGCCGGCGCGCAGCCGGTAGTACTGGTCGTCGCCGCTCAGGCGGCTGCCGCGGAATTCCACGTATTGGCCGGTCTTCGGCTTGTCGAAATGCAGGGCCAGCAGCCCCAGCACCGGGCCATCCTTCCAGCCCGCGTACTGGCGCAGGAACTCCGCGTTCGAGTCCCCGCCCAGGTGCAGGAAGCCGGCCTGCAGATAGCCCCAATCCGCCCAGCCGTCGTGCTCCGGCGAAGACGGTTCCGGCGCACCGGATCGCGGCGGATAGGGATACAGCACCCCGCTGGGCGTGCGCATCATGCCGGCGTGCAGCCACGAGAATCCGCGCGGGTCGGGCCACGACAACGGAGCCCAGCCGGTGGGATCGAGGGCGTTGCCGTACTGGGTGTCACCCACGCGCGCGCTGTCGCTGGAATCGGCCAGCGCCCGCGTGCTCGCCAGGCCGGCGACCACGGCGACTGTCAGCGATGCAATCAGCGCCTTGCGCATGATGACTCCCGTTTCGTCACGCGACGTCCCTGCTATTCGTGAAACCTCGAGCCCGAAGGGTTGTTGGATCCATGGATGTTGGCGTGGCAACTCAGGCAGGCACGCCCGATCAGGCGCTCGTCCGGCGCCTGTCCGTTGGCCAGGCCCGCGACGGTTTGCAGGTCGTTCGGGTGCAGGGTCATGGTGTGGCACTGCTGGCACAGCATCGGCACCGGCAACGTCAGCAGCGCCTGCTGGTTGGAGCCGTGCGGATCGTGGCAATTGAGGCAGTTCTCGCGCACCGGCGCATGCTCGAACAGGAACGGCCCGCGCTTTTCGGCGTGGCAGGTGTAGCAGGTCTCGTTGACCGTATCGGTCTTGAGCAGGGCGACGCTCGTCGTGCCGTGGGGGTTGTGGCAGTCCACGCACGACATCTGCCCTTCCGGCAGCGGCATGTGCGAACGCCGGTCGAATTTCCTGCGGATGTCCTGGTGGCAGGTCGAGCAGACCTGGTCGATGGAACCGGCCGCGAGCACGCCCTCGGCAGAGAGTCGCGCCATCGGGTTGTGGCAATCGGTGCAGCCCAGTTCGCGGCGCTGGTGCACCGATCCGACCCAATCCTGCCGCGCGCCCCCGACGTGGCAGCCCAGGCACACACCGGTCTGGGTGTCGATCGGGGTCGTGGAGTCGCGGGTGAAGGCGATGATCAGGCCCGGCTTGGCGGGTTCCCCGGCATGCCGTGAGCCGGGGCCGTGACAGGCTTCGCAGGCGGCGTCGGGGCCGACGCCGGTAGCCCCGGACGAAGCCCGGGACGCAGCGACGTGCAGCGAGTGCGACGCGTGCACGTTTTCCAGTGCATGGCAGGAAACACAAGTCTTGGCACCGACTGCCACCGCCTCCGGCGCGAGAGGATTCTTCGGGATCAGGGCGGTGTCGAACGACGTGGCCGCAGGGCTGCCGGCACCATCATGCCAGTGCGGATGGACGGCTGCGGCCGCATCGGTGCGCATGTCCGTGCGCGGCAGCATGCGGTTGAAATCCTCGACCGTCAGCGCGCTTGGGGAACTGGCCGGGTGGGCGACCTGTGCCCGTGCCAGGCGAACGAACAGGAACGCGCCGGCGAGAACGGCGAGCAAGAGCAACCCGCCCGCCGGCAGCAGGCGGCGGACGGGTGCGCGACGTTCAGTTGAAGGGCTCATGCTCGTCGGCACCGATGGCAGAAGCGGAGGCCGGAAGATTCCCCGTCGGGGCGATGGCGCGGCCCGGGCGCCCGGCGCGGATGCGCACGCCGGCAATCGCTGGCGCGCTACTCATGGCGCGCGGCTTCCGTCTGGCGCAGGGCGGCCACCGCGGCGGCGGCGTTCACCTGGAGCATGCCGTCGGCGGCTCCGCTGCTGCGCATCAGAAGATCGTGGATCGCGCGCGCATCCAGGTTCGGCGCGAGCGCCAGCAGCAGGGCCGCGATGCCGCTGACGTGGGCGGCCGCCATGGACGACCCGGAGGTGAAGTCGTACCCGCCATCGGGCTGGGTGGTGAGGATGTCCCGGCCGGGAGCGCTCAGCACACCCGGCGGATTCGTCGAGTTGCCGCTGGAGCGCACGACGATCACGCCGGGCACGTTGCCGGGAAATCCGTCGCGGTCGCCGTCGGCGGGCATGGCCGCGATCACGATGCGGCCTTGGGCCAGCAGTTTCTCCAGCAGCCGGGCCAGCAGCGGATCCGCCGGCCCGCCGAGGCTCATGTTGACGATGCGGGCGCCGCGGTTGTCCAGCACCGCCGCCAGCGCCTTGGCCAGCGTGAAAGAGTTGCAGAGTGCGCCGGTGTCCGCGTCGGATGGATACCAGCAGGCCTTGTAGATGCTGAGGGTGGCCTGCGGTGCCATGCCCACGATGCCGATGTGGTTGTTGCCGACCGCGGCGATGACGCCGGCGACCTCGGTGCCGTGATGATCGTCCTCGGAGACCGCAGGATCGTCGCCGACTTCGTCATGCACGTCGCGGATCCGGCCGCGCAGGTCGGGATGGGCCGCGTCTGCCCCGGTATCCACCACGGCGATCTCGACTCCCCTGCCCTCGCTGAACTCGTGCGCACGGGCGGCATCAGTGTCGATGAAGCCGCGTTCGAGACCGACGTAAGGGTCGTTGTAGTGGCGCGCCGGGGTGGGAGCGGAAAGCACCGAAAAGCGGCGCAGCGGCTCGGCCAGTTGCACCCGGTCGTCCTTGGCGAGCTGCGTGAGCAGCGCGTCCCGATCCACGCCATGTGGCGGTTGCAGCACGATGCAATAGACGCCCAGAGCCTTGATTGGCCAGCCCTGGAGTTCGTGCCAGCCGTAGGCGCGCTTCAGCGCTGCCAAGGTCAGCGCGGCGCGCATGCCGGCCCCTCCGTAGTGCCCGGTCGGGACGTAGCCCAGCAGGTTGGAGCCTGCGCGGGTGGCCGGCTGCGCCAGCGGATCGGCGACCGCCAGCACGATGTCGCGGCCGGCATCGAGAGAGCTGGCGCTGCCCCCCGCCGCGCGGTCGCCGGGAGCGCCGGCCCCGGCCTGGGCCGAGGGACGGGCGTCCGCACAGCCCACGCTCCAGACCATGGCCAGGGCCACCAGGAACAAGGCGCCATGCTTCATTGCCGGGCCTCGACGGGCTCCGCCAGGCGGATGCTGCGCGAGGCGCGCAGTTCCTTCAACAGGCGCGCGGACTCCGCTGGCGAACCCTTGGGCACGACGGTATAGGCGCCGACGGCGTTCGGGCCGTCCACCACCCGCAGGCCGAAGTCGTTGAGCAGACGATCCCAGTCGGACAACGACATCGAAGGCGCCGGAACCACGCGCATGGCGCCGGCCGGTTCGAGCGCGGCCGGCCGGCTGAGGGTGCGGTAAGGCGGAGCCTGGTTCGTCCACGACCTGACGCCCAGCACGCCGATGCCGATGGCCTGCGCCAGCACCGCGGCGGTCAGCACCATGGCCAGGCGGTTGTCCGACCACCGGCGCGACGGTGGCGCTTCCCGCTCGGGCGCGTCGATGCGTTCGAGCAGGCGCTTCAATCCGGCCTCCGCATCGACCGGAACGTCGGCGGGCAGCGACAAGGCGCAGCGCAGCCGGCTCTGGCGGGCATACTCCGCGCTGCACGATTCGCATCGCGCCAGATGCTGCATCAGCCATGCGCCCTGCTCCTGCGGCGCGGTGGCCTGCAGCACCCACGGCATGAGCTCCCATGCACGTGCGCAATCCTGGCCGGAATCCTTCTGACAAGACATCACATGTTATCCCGTTGCTCCGGTGAATCACCCGCCAGCGCTGGCAGCACGTTGCGCAATTTCACGCGCGCATGGAACAGGCGTGCCTTCACGGTGCCGACGGGAACCTGGGTGATGGCGGCAACCTCGTCCAGGCTGTTGCCCACCCCGTACACCAGCTCGATCACCACCCGTTGATCCGTCGTCAGGTGGTCGAGCGCCTTGCCCAGCCAGTCGCGCAGTTCGCGATCCTCGCCCGGGTCGTGCGATGGCCCGCGTCCTTCCCGCAACGCGCCGTCGTCCCTGGGCTCGTCGCCACGCTGTCGCAGCGCCTTCAGTCCGCAGCGATAGGCGATGCCCATGATCCAGGTGGAAACACGGGAACCGCCCTGGAAGCTGTACGCCTTCTGCCACACGATCCAGAAGCAGTCGTTGACGATTTCGTCGATCAGGTCGGCGCGCCGCGTCAGCCGCGACAGGAAGCGGCACACCGTGCCGTGATGGGCGCGGTACAGCGTTTCCAGCGCGGCGCGATCCCCCGCCGCCATGCGCTGGAGCAGCATGCGGTCGCGGGCATCGACTTCAGCGCTGGCATCGTTCATTGGCACGCGGAATTGACCGGTTCGTTGGGTTAGTTCCATTCAGGTGCGGGAAGGTTGCGCCGGCCCTTCCGTTCCGGAGAGCGGATGGGCCGGCAATCCCGCCGCATGACCGGCCGCCGCCGGGAGGAAGCAAACCCCGGGCTCAGAAACTTCGCGAAATCGTGACGAGCCACGGCGAGGCCACCAGGCTGTAGAGATGACTCCGGGCATCGGGGTCGATCGCGATGCGATCGAGTTTCATCTGCCACGGCCCGCGGCTCCACAGCAGACCGATCTCCCCGTAGCGGTAATAACTCGAGTAGTACCGTTCCGGACGACCGTGCGCCACGGTGTAGCGGGCGACACCGATCCCCGCGGAAACGGAGAAATCATCCGACAACGGCCAGCGCAAACTCAGATCGGCGGCCGGATGAAATCGGCGCCCATCCTCCCCGGCGACGTGGATTTCCGACAGGCCGAACACCAGCACGTCGCGGTAGATCCAATACACCCCGGGTTCGTAGACGTTGGCGTGGCGAAGGCCGGTGTAGCGGTAATAGACGATGCCCGCCTGCATCCGCCAGTTTTCGGAAACTGACCAGGCGCGCGTCAATCGGGCCACCCCCGCGGCGAGATCGCCCGGGGAACGCCCTTCGACCCCCGCGGACAGGCCCACAGACCAGCCCGACGGGGTCGTCCAGGACACGCTCCCCTGCGCGACGGGAGTGACGGGCGTGATCGCGAGACCGCGATCCACCAGCTGCGACGCCAGCGATATCTCGCCGTTCAGCGTGCCCGCCCGCGCGCGCGCCGGCACGCACAGGCAGGCCGCGATGGCCATTGCCGCGAGAACCGGGCCGGAGAGCACATCCCGCGTCCGGCCGGCCGGACAGCCGCGTTGGCGAACTCCGGTTCGGCGCAGAGGCAGCGCGGGTTCAGCGTCAAGTCGACGCTGCATGGTGTTCCCCGTCACTCGGTGTCATTGGGTGCTCCGACAATCGACGCGGTACAAGGTTGATCCCGAGACGCCGGCGGACACAGGCGACAAACCCGTGCGTGGCGATCATGCACCCCCAATGATGATCAGCGCCGTCCCGGGCGCATTGTAGCCACGACGCGGGACTGCTCGATATCGAATCCGGCGGACCAGCCGCAGCCACCCCCGGCGCGCCAACTTGCGCTGCTCCGCAACATCGTGAGCCGGCGAGGCGAGCCGCGGCATACAACCAAAGCGGCCCGCAACGGCACCCATGCCACAGACATGCCGCAAGGTTCGGCGGCACCCCGGCAGAAAGGTCGGCTGTTCCGTGGTTCGGGGATGCGCGCAACGCATGTCGCCCATCTGGAGACGATCCGTCACGCCATGCCCGAGCAAAGCTCACCCCGGGTCGAAGCGCAACTTCACGACACCCAATGCGCTTTCGACAGCGTCGCCGCCGACTATGACGGCCCGCGCGGCAACAATGTGCTGATCCAGCGCATGCGCCAGGCCATGTGGAAGGCGGTGCAGGCGGAACTGGCGCCCGGTTCGCGCCTCCTCGATCTCGGCTGCGGCACCGGTATCGACGCGGCCGAATTCGCGCAGCGCGGCTACCGCGTGCTCGCGACTGACTGGTCGTCGCGGATGGTCGAACGCACCCGCAGCCGCGCCGTGGCGGATGCGATCCAGTCCCGCCTTGCAACCATGCACCTGGGCATCCATCAGCTCGAACGGCTCGCGGGCGAATTCGACGGCATCTACTCGAATTTCGGCCCGTTGAATTGCGTACCGGATCTTGCCGCGACCGCGGCGCAATGCGCGCGGCTGCTGCGGCCCGGCGGCCGATTGCTGTTCACCGTGATCGGCCGGATCTGTCCGTGGGAAGCAGCCCACTACGTGTTGCGCGGCCGTTTCAGGCGAGCCCTGGTGCGGGCCGCACGCGATACTGCGCCGGTGGGGATGAACGGCCACACGATCTGGGCGCGCTATTACCTGCCCCGCGAGTTCTACCGGGCATTCGCCGACCACTTCTCGCTGCGCTGCTACCGGGCTCTCGGCCTGTTCACACCGCCGCCATACCGCGTGGAATTCCTTCATCGCCACCCCCGCTGGTTCGAGCGCCTGGAACGGCTCGACCGCCGTCTCGGTGCCCTGCCGCTGCTGCGCGACATGGGCGACCACTTCCTGATCGTGATGGAGCGGCGCGATGGATCGGCGTGATCGAGCGGCGTCGAGGGGAAGACGATCGTGACGGCCGTTTCCTTCAGCCTTTGCGACGCCGCGACGATCACGCCCGATGGCGTGTCGCGTGCGCCATTGACCATCCACGGCGGCCGGATCGGCGCAACCACGCCTGCGCATGCGCACCGGATCGGCCTGCGCGATCACGTGATCGTGCCGGGGCTGGTCAATGCACACGAACACCTGCACCTCAACGCCGTGCCGCCATTGCCGCACGGCGCGCCGTTTTCCAACAGCTATGCCTGGATCGCGGCCTTCCAGGCGCATTTCCGGGATTCCGCCGTCGCCGCGGCGCTTGCCGTCCCGAAGGCGTTGCGGCTGCGCCACGGCGCCCTGAAGAACCTGCTGGCCGGGACGACCTGCGTGGCGCACCACGATCCGTGGCATCCCGAACTCGACGCCACCGATTTTCCGGTGGCGGTATTGCGCGATTACGGTTGGAGCTATGCGCTGGGCTGGCCCGGATACGGGCCGCCGGTCAAGCAGAGCTTCGACAGTACGCCCGCGGATCGGCCCTGGATGATCCATCTGGCCGAGGGTACCGACGCGATCGCGCAGGCGGAATTGGCGCAACTCGACGCCCTGGGCTGCCTGGCGTCGAACAGCGTGCTGGTGCACGGCGTGGGATTGCGCGAGCGGGACATCGAGCGCGTGATCGAACACGGCGCCGCGGTGGTCTGGTGCCCCGCCAGCAACCGCACCCTGCTCGGACGCACGCTCGATCCGCGTCGCCTGCAGGCCGCGGGCCGGCTCGGGCTGGGCAGCGACTCGCGGCTGAGCGGCGCGCGCGACCTGCTGGAAGAGCTGCGCGGAATCGCCGATGCGGGAGTACTCGACGCACGCCAGGCGCTGGCCCTGGCCACGGTGGATGCCGCGCGCATCCTGCGCCTGCCGCATCGCGGCAGCCTCGCCGCGGGCGACAGCGCGGATCTGCTGGTCGTGGGCGACCGCGGCGGCGATGCCGCGCACTGCCTGGTCGGCATCGAACGCAGCCGGATCCGGGCCGTGGTGCGCGACGGCGTGCCGCGCATCGCCGACCCCGACCTTGCCGGCTGGTTCGAGGCGGCCGGCGTGGAAACGGTGCCGGCAACCCTGGACGGCAGGCCGAAACTGCTGGCGCGGGCGCTGGCGGATCCGGCGCTGGTCGCGCTGGAACCCGGGCTTGAACTGGCCAGCGGCATCGACGAGCGGGCAGCCGAACCCGCGTTGGCGGAAGGAGCACACTGATGTCCGGCGCCGACGTTCTAGAACCCGACGTGGCCTACGCGCTGTGGGCCGCCAGCTATCCGGCCCACGCCCACAATCCGGTCATGCAGGCCGAGGAGCGCGCGATGCTGGCGCTGATGCCTGAAACGTTGAGCGGGCAATCGGTGCTGGACATCGGCTGCGGCAGCGGGCGCTACATGCTGCATGCGCTGCGGCGCGGCGCCGCGCGCGTCACCGGGGTCGACCCTTCCATCGCGATGCTGGAACGCGCCGGCGCGGAACTGGGCGCACATGCCCATGACGCCGGGATCGAACTGGTGCAGGGCCACCTCGCGGCACTGCCGGTGCCCGGCGCGAGCGCAGACCTCTCGATCTGCGCCCTGGCCGTCGGCCACGTCGATCGGCTGGATCATGCGCTGGCGGAACTCCGCCGGGTGACCCGTCCCGGCGGCACCTTGCTCTGCAGCGACGTGCATCCGCTCGGCCACGCGCTTGGCTGGCAGCGGGATTTCAAGTCCGGTGGCCGGCACTACGCCGTGCGGCATGTGCCCCATCTCTACAGCCACTGGCATGCGGCCTGCGCCGCGCTGCGGCTGGAAATCGTGCGGGTATTGGAGCCGACGCTCGATCCCGCCGACGTCCCGGACGGCGCGCACTTCGACCGACGCGCGCTCAGCCTTCCCGTCGCGCTGGTATTCCAGTTGCGGCGCCCGTCGTGAGGCCCATGCCCTTGCCTGCCCATCCATGAATCCCGTGCCCAATACCTTGCTGATCAACCCGACCGTCACCTCGCGCCACAGCGCGCGGTTTCCGCTGTCGCTGCTGAACCTCGCCGCGGCGCTGGACAAGACCGGCGGCAGCCGGATCATCGACGGCAACGTCGATCGCGACTTCGTCGGCGAGACCCTACACGCGCTGCAGCGCGAACGCTTCGATGCGGTGGGCGTCAGCGTGATGGGCGGCCCCCACGTCGCGGCGGCGATCGACGTGTCGAAAGCCGTCCGCGAGCACCATCCGCAGTTGCCGATCATCTGGGGCGGCTATTTCCCGACGCTCAACACGGATGCGGTGCTGGCCGCGCCCTACGTCGATTACGCGATCCGCGGCCAGGGCGAGGCATGCCTGCCGGAACTGCTCGCGGCGCTTGGCGGTCGCGGGCCGGCGCTGCACGACATTGCGGGGTTGTCCTGGAAGGACGCGCACGGGGTCACCCACAATCCGGGCCGGACGTTCTCGCCAGCCGGGCCGGCCACCCTGCTGCCCTACGACAAACTCGGCGATCCGCGGCGTTATCTGGCGCGAACCTATCTCGGCTCGCGCACCGTCGCGCACCAGGCGGCACTCGGCTGTCGCTTCCGCTGCACTTTCTGCGGCGTGGCCGCGATGTTCGGTGGCGCGACTGCACTGCCGCCGCTGGAGCGGTTCGAGCGCGACCTGGCTTACCTGAAAAACACGATCGGCGCCGATTCGGTTCAGTACTTCGACCACAACTTCTTCGACCGCGAGGCCGACATGATCCCGCTGCTGGAAATCATGGCCCGCTTCGAGATGCCCTGGTGGTGCTTCGCGCGCACGGACGCGTTGCTGAACCTGTCCGAACATGCGTGGAAGCTGGTGCGGAAGAGCCGGCTGCGAATGGCATTCATGGGCGCGGAATCGCCCGACGGCGCCATGCTGAAGGCGATTCGCAAGGGCACGCGGCCGGATCAGGCGCTGGCGGTCGCCGAACTGTGCGGGCGCATGGGAGTGATCCCGGAACTGTCCTTCATGGTCGCGCCGCCGGAGAACACCGAGGAACAAACCGAGCGCACCTTCGAGTTCATCCGCAAGCTGAAACGGATCAATCCCGCCTGCGAGATCATCGTGTACATCTACACGCCGCTGCCGGAACGCAGCATGCACCCGCACGATCGCGGCAAGGGCCGCGCGCCGCCGCTGTTCGATCTTCACGGCGAACCGGTCGTTTTCCCGACCACGGCGGAGGAATGGGCGCAACCCCGGTGGGTCGCCTATGCCTGCCACGCGGACGCACCCTGGCTGACCGACAGGCTGCGCCGTCGCATCCACGACTTCGTGACGGTGCTGCGCTGCCGCTACCCCACCGTGCAAGACATGCGCGCGCCGCCCTGGGCCAAACACGGGATGAGCGCGATGGCCGCGTGGCGCTATCGCCTGCGTCGCTACGACCGGCCGTGGGAACTGGATCTGGCCAACCGGTTCGTGCGCCTGCGCATGCCGCAGGTGTCCGGGTTGTAGGACGCGCGCCGTGCACGTGGCGCAACTCAATTTTCTGCCGGCACCGCCGGGGCTGGGCATCGAAGCGCTGCTGGAGCGCTGGCCTTCCGTGGCCGACATCGCCGACCTGGTCGCGACTTCCGGCGTCGGGGTTTCGGTGCTGCAAGCGGCTTCGCAAACCGGACATCTCGTGCGCAACGGCGTCGACTACCGGTTCGTCGACGTCGGCGGCGCGCGCTCGGCGGAGGCCCGGGGCCGCCGCTTTGCTGCTGCGCTGGCCGGTAGCGGCGTCGATGTCCTGCATGCGCACGGGCTCGCCTTCGTCGAGGAGGCCTGCACGGTCGCCGGCTGCCTGTCGCCGGCGTCGCCGCTGCTGTTGCAGGATCACGCCGACCGCCTGCCGCGCTGGTGGCGGCGGCCGCATCATCGGCGGCGCTTCGCCACGGCTTCCGGCGTCGCCTTCACTTCCCTGGAGCAGGCGCGGCCGTTCATTGCCGCCGGCATGTTCGGCGCGGCCACGCGGCTGTTCGCGATACCCGAATCCAGCAGCCGGTTCACGCCCGGCGACCGCGTCGGCGCGCGCGCGGCAAGCGGCCTTCACGGCGATCCCTGCGTGCTGTGGGTGGGGCGCCTGAACCCGGGCAAGGATCCCCTGACGGTACTCGACGGCTGCGCCCGCGCCGCGCTGCGCCTGCCGGGCCTGCGCCTGTGGTGCGCCTACGGGGCGGCGCCACTGCTCGACGAGGTGCGCGCGCGCATCGACGGAGACAACCGGCTGACCGGGCGGGTGCATCTGCTGGGCGAGGTACCGCATGCGCGCATCGAGACGCTGATGCGCGCCGCCGACCTGTTCGTTTCGGCCAGCCGCGCCGAGGGCAGCGGCTATGCCGCGATGGAGGCGGTGGCTTGCGGCCTCACGCCGGTGCTCACCGACATTCCCGCGTTCCGCGCCCTCACCGGCAGCGGCCGCGTCGGCCACCTGTGGCCTTGCGGCGACGCGATGCGTCTGGCCGATGCGCTGATCGCTGCGGCGGTGGAACGGACGCCATCGGCGCGGATCCGCGCGCACTTCGACGCCACCCTTTCCTTCGAAGCCGTGGGGCGGCTTTGGGCGGATGCCTATGCGCGGATCCTCGACGAGCGGTCGCGGAGGGTGGCGTGAAGCTCGCGCTGGTCGTGCCCGGCGGAGTGGATCGCAGTGGCGAATACCGCGTGATCCCGGCCTTGCTCGGTCTGATCGAGCGGCTGTCGCAAGCCCATGAAGTGCACGTCTTCGCCTTGCACCAGGAAGCCGCCCCGGCCTGCTGGCGGCTCGCCGGGGCCAGCATCCACAACATCGGCGGCCGCTGGATCCATCTTCGCGGCATCGCCGCAATCCGCGCCGAACATGGCCGCGCGCCTTTCGACCTGGTGCAGGCCATTTTTTCAGGCCCCTGCGGCCTGATCGCCGTTGCCGCGGCGACCTTGCTGCGGCTGCCCAGCGCGGTGCACGTCGCCGGAGGCGAGCTGGTGGCGATGCGCGACATCGGCTATGGCGGCCGCCTGAGCTGGAAGAGCCGGCTGCGCGAGCGGATCGCGCTGCGCGGTACCGATGCGGTCACCGCGGCGAGCGGGCCGGTCGTCGACTCGCTCAAGGCGCTGGGCGTGGAGGCCCTGCGCGTGCCGCTCGGCGTGGATCTCCGCAAGTGGCCTCCACGGACGCCGCACCGGCGCGCCGGCGATCCGGCGCGACTGATCCACGTCGCCAGCCTCAACCGCGTAAAGGATCAATCGACCCTGCTGCATGCACTGGCGCGGCTGGCGAGAATCGGCGTGGACTTCCGGATGGACATCGTCGGCGTGGACACCCTGCAGGGCGAGGCGATGGAACTCGCGCGCCAGCTCGACCTGGAAGATCGCGTGCGTTTTCTTGGCTTCAGAACGCAACGCGAACTACGCCCGTTGGTGGAGTCCGCCGATCTGCTGGTGATGTCGTCACGGCACGAGGCCGGCCCGATCGTGCTGCTGGAGGCGGCGGTGGCTGGCGTGCCCACCGTGGGCACCGCGGTGGGTCACATCGTCGAATGGGCGCCCTCCGCCGCGTTGGCCGTGCCGGTCGGCAACCCGGAGCGACTGGCGGACGCCATCCATACCATGCTCGCCGACGACGACCTCAGGCTTCACGTCGCGCGTGCGGCCCAATGCCGGGCGCTGTCGGAAGACGCCGACTGCACGGCCCGGGCGTTCGAGGCGCTTTATCTGCGCCTGACCAGCACCTGCGCCGGCGGCCCGTAGTTGATTTTCCGGCAACCGCGCTCGGCAAGGGCCGTTGCAACCCATTCGTCGCGGCA
>Ga0070682_100000660_pt1 | contig 20908 bp, 15 predicted proteins | sample KBSC63LmetaG_FD_64668 | JGI IMG/M metagenome (GOLD analysis project Ga0070682, IMG submission 64668) | Corn rhizosphere microbial communities from Kellogg Biological Station, Michigan, USA - KBS C6-3L metaG | ecosystem: Host-associated > Plants > Roots > Rhizosphere | place: USA: Michigan...
ATTTTCTGCGGTTTTTTTATGAAATTTTACTCCATTTGTTTTTCCCCTTGTAGTATCTGATATAATAGTTTTTAATAATCAGATTATCAGGTCTGGACAGCATTGGGTCAGCTTCCAGAATTTTTTCTACCGTATTTTTTGTCGTTTTGATGATCGCCGAATCATTAATCAGATCTAATCTCTTAAAATCTACCACACCACTTTGCTGGGTACCCAGAATATCGCCAGGACCCCGAAGCTGCATATCCACTTCAGAAATTTTAAAACCGTCATTGGTTTCAGTCATTGTCTTAATACGTGTTCTGCTTTCTTTCGACAATTTATCCGATGTCATCAGGATACAGTAACTCTGTTCAGCACCTCTTCCTACACGTCCTCTCAACTGATGGAGCTGTGAAAGCCCGAACCTTTCTGAACTTTCAATAACCATTACAGAAGCATTGGGAACATTTACCCCAACTTCAATTACTGTAGTTGCTACCATAATTTCAGCTTTCCCGGAAGCAAAATAAGCCATTGCTGCGTCTTTTTCATCCGGTTTCATCTTTCCATGAAGCATCGTCACATTATATTCTGAAAAATAATCCATGACATGTTCCAAACCTTCCACCAGATTTTTGTAATCTAAGGTTTCAGATTCCTCAATAAGCGGATATACAAAATAGACCTGCCGGCCTTTCTTAATTTCGTCTTTACAGAAATTATAAACATAAAGCCTGTCTTTTTCACGTCTGTGAGCAGTAATGATGGGTTTTCTTCCCACAGGCATTTCATCAATCACGGAAACATCCAGATCAGAATAAAAACTCATCGCAAGTGTTCTTGGAATAGGAGTAGCAGTCATCACCAGAATATGAGGCGGTATTTTATTTTTTGCCCAAAGTTTAGCCCGCTGCGCAACTCCGAATCTATGCTGCTCATCAATAATTGCCAGTCCCAGATTTTTAAATTTAACCTTATCTTCTAAAACAGCATGGGTTCCTACCAGGATTGAAAGTGTTCCATTTTCCAGTTCTTCATGAATAATTCTTCTTTCTGCTGCTTTGCTGGATCCGGTCAGAATGCGGATATTGATTCCTGTTTTTTCTAACAGTTCTTTTATACCATTATAATGCTGCTGGGCAAGAATTTCTGTTGGAGCCATCAAACAACTCTGAAAACCGTTGTCCATAGCAATAAGCATGGTTAACAATGCCACCATCGTTTTCCCTGATCCTACATCTCCCTGTAAAAGCCTGTTCATCTGAATCGGCCTTTTCATATCAATACGGATTTCCTTTAATACTCTTTTCTGTGCATTGGTGAGTTCAAAAGGAAGATGATTCTCATAGAAATCGTTGAAGTGATCCCCAATAATTGGGAAAGGATTGCCATAAGCCTGTGTTTTATGGTGAAGTTTTTTCAAACCATATCCTAATTGAAAAAAGAACGATTCTTCAAATTTTAATCTGTAATCAGCCTTATCGAAATGCTCTTTATCCTTTGGAAAATGAACATTCAGGAAAGCGTGCTGTCTGGACATGAACTTAAAGGTTTTCATCATATATTCCGGAAAGTTCTCTTCAATAAGACTCGGAATTTCTTTGCAGATATTTCTCAATGCATTCTGAAAAAACCTTTGACTTAATCCTCTTTTAGTCAGTTTTTCTGAACTTGGATAAATAGGCTTAAGTCTTGTATCTCCTTCTTTATTTTCTTCAGCTTCTATTTCAGGATGAGGCATAGAAAACTGACGGTTAAAAACATTAATTTTCCCGAAAATATAAACTTCTTTGTTAATAGGAAGCTGTTCTTTCAGCCATTTTGAGTACTGAAACCACACCAGATCCATACTACCTGTTTCATCATTGAATTTCGCAGATAATCTTTTAGTCTTCCCGGTCTGGATTTCCTGAACATGAGTGATTCTTCCTCTCAACTGTATTTCCTGGCTGCTTTCTTCCTGAAGCTGAGAAACTGTATAAATTTTACTTTTATCCAGATAGCGGATTGGGTAGAAGTTCAACATATCTTCAACAGTGGTCAGGCCCAATACACTTTTAATGAGTTTGGCTCTTTCCGGACCTATTCCTTTTACGTATTCTATGGAGGTTTCGAGATTCATTTTCAGATTTCAGGATGCGGGTTTTTTGAATTTTTTTGATCCTTATTTTTTGACAAAAGAAATAAAGGTTCGAATTTCGGTAAAATTAAAAAGACTTCCAAAAAATTGGAAGTCTGTATGGTGAATTTTTAGCATTAAATTATAAATCGGGATCTCTAAATTAATCTTTGATTTTAGATTTGAACTTTTTCTGGTAATCTTCCCATTGTTCTCTGGTTTTAATCTTTTTGAACAAATCTTTTGAGATCAGTTCCAGATAGGGTTCCAGTTCCTTGGCAGATAATTCTCCCTGAAGAATGGTAATGGGATCTCCATGTTCATCCAGAAATACAGTACTCGGAACAGCGCCTACATTCATATACTGTGTAAATTCATGCAGTGAATTTTTTCCTTTTCTGTGCTCAGTATTGGGATTTGAAAATGTTCTTCCAAAGATATCAATACTCTTTTTTTCTTCTGCATTAAACTTCACAGGATAATAATTTTCGTTCAGATTTTGAGCAATCACAGGATGTCCATAAGTTTTCTTGTCCATGATTTTGCATGGGCCACACCAGTCTGCATAAAAATCGATAAGTATTTTTTTTGGATTTTCCTTTTGAGCTTTTAAGGCTTCCTCAATGGTCATCCATTTTACCTGGGCAAAACTAAAGTTTAATAAAAGTAAGAGAACTATGCTTAAAATTTTCTTCATATTGTGATATTTAGGTAAAAATAAGCATAATTACTTATTTTCTATTTTACATCTTGCATTAATTTTTTCACGTACGGAGATATCAAAATTAATACCACTCCGGCAATTACCGCGTATAATCCCAATTGTTTATATCCATCAGTATAAGTGATCAAAGCATCATAGTTGGTAGACCCTTCTTTTGAGGTAGCAAGGCTGGCTCCGATAATCCCTGCAACATACTGCCCATAAGCAGAAGCAAGGAACCACATTCCCATCATCATTCCCTGAAGATTTTTAGTAGAAAGCTTCGTCATAATAGACAATCCGATAGGAGAGAGGCACAATTCCCCGAGGGTAATGATTAATAATGCCAGGGTAAAGAAGTTCAGTGAGGTAACTCCCTGAAGGTCTGCAAATAATCGGGTAGCAAATAGAACATAGTACCCTAATCCCAGGAAAATAAATCCTAATCCGAATTTAATAATAGTATTAGGTTCAATTTTTCTCTTATTAAGCCAGATCCAAAGGAGTCCGATCAATGGAGCAAGGAAAATAATAAAGAAAGCTCCTCCAGAGTTATTCACACCATTTGGGTCTAGTCCGAAAAGATCTTTGTTCAGGTTTTTAGCGGCAAAAATGCTTAAAGAACCTCCACTTTGTTCATAGATTCCCCAGAATATGATTGAAAATATAATGAAAACGAGTGCTGCCCAAAGCTTTTTGCGTTCTGAAGCAGTTACTTTAGACATTTCATAGAATAAATAGATTAGGGTCAATGGGCCGATTGTCCACATGAAATAATCCGTATATTCTGTTTTAGCAACCATGGTCATGATAATTGGGACAAAAACCAATGAAAGAACATATACTCCGTACTCTTTCCATTTTGGAATTGGAGCTGCCTTTGTTTCTGCTAAAGGATGTCCCGGCTGTAAACCGATAGTACCTAATGTTCTTTGCGTAAATACAAAGTTAATCAAGCTGATCACCATTACTATTGAAGCCAATCCGAAAGCAATATGCCATCTCATTTCTTCTGCAATAATATTGCCTAGGAATTCTCCTTTACCAATAGCAATACACAAATAACCACCTAACAAGGCCCCAAGGTTAATTCCCGCATAGAAAAGCGAAAAACCTGCATCAGCTCTTGAATCATTAGGCTTATAAAGCTGTCCCACCATAGATGAAATATTAGGTTTAAAGAAACCTGTCCCTACTACGGTGAATGCTATTCCGAGGAAAAAGAATTTATGGGGATCTGTAGCAAGAATTAAACTTCCTACGATCATAAGGAGACCTCCCCAGAACAGAGATTTTCTGAATCCTAAAATTTTATCAGCAAAAAGACCTCCTACAAAAGTAAAGGCATATACGAAGGCCTGGGTGGCACCATATTGAAGGTTGGCTTCTTTTTCATGGAAATTAAGCTGTGAGATCATAAAGAAGACCAGCATTCCACGCATTCCGTAGAAACAGAAACGTTCCCACATTTCAGAGAAAAAAAGGCTCCAGATCTGTCTGGGATATTTTCCTTTGAAATCTTGTATTTCATCTAAAGTTAAGCTCATAATGATATATGATTAAGTTCTAATTAAGGGTTTTTATCTTTCTGATCCAGTTCAAAACGGATTCTGTCCTGGTCAATAATTTGTTTTAATTCTTCTTCTTTTGGGAGGTACAGCAGGTATTTGCTGGCAAATAAATTGTTTTTATCATTCAAAATGGAAATTGATTTGTCTTTTGAGATCTCTGTAATTCCAGTTATTTTGAACAGATTCGTTGATGTAATAATTTATTTTATCAGCGTGGTCAAGCCTTATTAAGAGTCTATAATGGGTCCAGCTTAATTCGTGACGCAATGCGTCACATATCGGAAATATATGATAAAATGACCTCATATTTCTTAGGTTGCTTTCATCAAACCCCTTTCCAAATTCTAAGGTAAACTTCTGAGAAAGTCTTTTGAGCGTATATTTTCCATATTCTGCACGTTCTTTTCCTTGTTGTTCATCTTCAACAATAAGTTTTCCAATCTGCCAGTAAGTAAGCAGTAGAGTAGAATTCGCTATCCGAAAAACTTTTTCGCGCGACTGTCTAATGATTTCCTTTACGGATTGGAATAAAGAATCTTCGGAAATTTTCATCATACGAAAATAAAAAAAACCTCTGACTTAGCAGAGGTTTTATTCATATTTTGTTAATGCAGCTAGTTTACACCGTGCATCATTTTCTTTAAGATAGGTGAAATTAAACCTAAGATTACAGATGCAATACCACAAAGTACTACGAATACCATGAAGAATTCAAATAGATTGTGAATTTCAAATCCTACAAAAGTAGGGTTATGTAATGGAAGCTGAGCTTTATCAAAAGCAGCTACCTGATCTGCAGTTAAAGTTACTTTTTTATCTAATACATCCTGTAGATTAACACCCAGTTCTTCAGCTTTCTTAAATTTATCACCTGTTGCAGGGATAAGAGCTCCTAATGAACCTGCCAATGCATAACCAGCAGCGTTAGAAATGAAGAATACACCATATAATAATGAAGCGAATCTTTTTGGAGCCAGCTTACCTACTAATGATAAACCAATTGGAGAAAGACAAAGCTCACCACAAGTTTGGATGAAGTATAAAAGCATTAACCATTTGATTGCTAATAATCCTGAATTTCCAAGATCTTTTACATTGTGTGCAATGATGAAATAAGAAAGAGCAATTAATGCCAATCCCATTGCTTGTTTGAATGGAGATACAGGCTCTTTTCCTTTTGCTCTCAGTTTATCCCAACACAAACTGAAAGGAACAGCCAAAAGAACTACGAAAATTCCGTTGAAAATCTGAACCATTGAAGGAGGCATGTTCCACCCGAAAATATTTCTGTCAGTCTGGTTATCTGCGATAAACGTTAATGAAGATCCAGCCTGCTCGAATGCAGCCCAGAAGAAAATAATAAAGAATGATACAATATAGATTACCCAGATTCTTTGTCTTTCAACTTTGTTTTCTGCAGAAGACATAATCAGGAAGGCAAGAGAAATACCTGCTGAATAGATAAAAGGATAAATGATTCCCTTGATCATTTGTCCCATTTCCACTGAGTTAAACCCAAGTTCTCCTACCAGTAAATATCTGAATACAAAGAATAGAACAACAAATATAGCTACAGTAATTCCTAAGAATGTACCTGAGAATTTAGCAGTCTGTGTTTCTCCTTCTTCAAAATCTGCACTTGTATTGTTTTTTGGTAATCCTCCGATAGGTCTTCCTTCCGGAGTAACTACATATTTATTTTTAAGGATAAAGAATGTTATTGTTCCGATTACCATCGCAATAGAAGCAGCTAAGAATCCCCATTTGAAAGCGAAGATATCTCTTACTCCGGTTGCAGCATCTTTTACATCTCCTACATATGGACAGATAAACTGACCTAAGAATGCCCCGATGTTGATACCCATATAGAAAATGGTGAAAGCTGAATCCAGTTTAGATTTTTCCTGTTTTGGATAAAGACTTCCTACCATTGAGGAAATATTCGGTTTGAAGAATCCATTACCGAAAATGATAACGAATAATGCCAGCCACATAATCAGTTTAGCACTTCCAATGTCTGCTGAGAAAGTTGAAGCACTGATAAATAACAAGAACTGGCCAATAGCCATTAGCGATCCCCCAATGATGATTGCAAATCTGTTTCCGATATACTTATCAGCAATAAATCCTCCCAAAAGAGGTGTTAAATAACATAACGCTAGAAATCCACCATAGATGATTGCAGCATCAGCTTCTTTTATTAATAAGGAATTTACCATGAAGAGCGTCAAAAGTGCTCTCATTCCATAAAAGTTGAAACGCTCCCACATTTCTGTTCCGAAAAGAACCCATAATCCTTTAGGATGCCTGGAATTCTTATTCTCTACAAATTCATCCGGTTTCGGACTCAATGCTTCAATATTATCCATTTCTATTGTTAATTTTTGTTAAGACTGACAAATATAGTTTATTTTGGGTTTTTGGCAAGGTTTTAATTTTATTTTTAAATAAAAAAGCTGCGGGACTATTCCGCAGCTTGCTAATCTTTATAATATCAATGATTAATGTCCTTTTTCCTTCATAATTTTGTTCAGTCTTTTTAACATAGAAAGACCCAAAAGTGTAGCAAATATTAACAAACCGAAGTTTACAAGGAAATAATTCGTCTTGTTTTCGTAATTATACCACGTACTTGCCAGGATTCCTGAAAGTTTATTTCCCACAGAGTTGGCCAGAAAGAAACCTCCCATCATCAATGCGGTAATCCTTGCAGGCGAAAGTTTTGAAACGAATGAAAGTCCCATAGGAGACAAACATAATTCCCCGATAGTAATTACTCCGTAGCTGGCAACAAGCCATAGAGGGGATACTTTTACGGCTCCGTTATCGCCGGCCATTACTGCTAAAACCATTACCAAACAGGAAAGTCCGGAAATAAATAATCCTAAAACAATCTTGGTAGGTGTTAAAGGTTCTTTTCCTTTTCTTCTCAACAATGCCCAGAACCCAACAATCACTGGTGTCAATGCTATAACCCAGAACGGATTGATAGATTGAAATAATTCTGTATTGTACAGATAAACTTTATTTTCAGGATTTTTCTCAAGGGTAGCGCGTTGTTCAGGAGATATGTTTTTAAAATAAACATCTTTGCCCATTTCTTTCTTCGTCTCTCCTTTGTCATCCTTTTGAGATCTGAACTGGTTGTCATACACCGGAGTTTCTTTGTTTTCATAGCTCTTACCTTCCACCATATAAATACCTTCCAATGGCTTTTCAAGAGAAGAAGGAACACTTCTGTCCGTATAATAATTCGCCCATCGCGTTAAAGCTGTGCCATTCTGTTTGAAAACAGCCCAGAAGAACATACTGATCAGGAATACAGAAAGTAATGCTCCGATAGAGGCTTTTTCATCGGGTTTAGCCTTAAAGTAAAGAGAGGCATAGAAGTAAATAACAGGAATACAAGCAAAAATAAAGGCATCCGTACTGTCACTTCCAAAAATATTGTTAGGAACAAACCAGCCTATTACTCCCGCGATAATGGCAGGAACAAAAACTTTAAGCATAATTTCCGAAAGTTTTGTATCTCCTTCCTGTACAGGTTTCATTTGTGCAGCATGAATATAATGCTTTCTTCCGATAGTAAAAATCACCATACCGATAAGCATTCCCACTCCCGCAGTGATAAAAGCTTCACCCCAGCCAAATTTATTACGCATAAATGCAGCAATAATGTTACAGATAAATGCTCCGATATTGATTCCCATATAGAAAATATTATATCCTGAGTCTTTATTCGCTTTATAAGGTTCTTCAGAATAAAGATTTCCTAATAGCGTTGAGATTGTAGGCTTAAAGAAACCATTTCCTATAATAATTAGCGCCAGTGAAGCATAAAACAGAGGTAAATCTTTAAACACACCCATTCCTATATATCCGGCGGCCATTAAAAAACCTCCCAGATAAATAGATTTAATATATCCTAAAACTCTGTCTGCCAGGAACCCACCAATAAAGGGAGTCAGATAAGTTAAGGCAATATAAGTTCCGAAAATATCATCAGCAGTTTTATCCGGAAGTCCAAGTCCGCCTTTCATACCCGTAGGCTCAATAACATACAGAACAAAGATTCCAAGAATCAGGTAATACCCGAAACGCTCCCACATCTCTGTGAAAAAGAGGAAGGGTAGCCCTTTAGGATGTTTAGTCTTCATATATTTAATTTTCAAATTTCCCAAAAATAAGTTTTTAATTTTAATTGATAAAATAAATAATACATGCCTAAATGATTAATGAAATAAATATAAAATAGCTTTGACTGAGACATAAAGTTTTTTAAATTGACCCAATTAAACTATGAAAAAGCTATTATTTTTATTATTGGGAACATTTGTTTGTTTTTCTCAAAGTAACAGATTTGTGTATGATGTTGTATCTAAGAAAGATTCCACCTCAAAAAATCTTATTAAAGAAAATTTTAATCTGGATATTTCTAAAGATGAAATGAAATATTATAATAGAATATACTATATCAATGATTCAATATATGCGACTAAAAATCAATATGGATTTAAAGGGTATAAACAGACTTCATTTCTGATTAAAAAAAATAATAGTAATGAATACCAAAACTATGAATATATAGGAGATGTGAATTTTTATAAAATTGATGAGAAGGCGGAACAGAACTGGAAAATTACAGATAGTATCAAGATAGCTGATGAACTTCACTTTCAAAAGGCAACAACACAATTTGGAGGAAGAAATTGGGTAGCATGGTTTTCTAAGGATATCCCCATTCCTTATGGCCCTTATAAATTTAATGGATTACCAGGGCTCATTGTAGAGTTGTATGACACAAAGGAAGATTACCATTTTAAGGTCATAAAAAGCGAAAAAATTGTAGAGGATTATAAACAGGTTTCGCTAGAAAACTCTATTTCCAGAGCAATTCCCGTTAATCAGGCTAAGCTAGACAAATTGAAATTAGAACTATATGAAAGTCCTTTCAAATATATATTAAATGGAAGACTTGTTTTGACTGAAGGAAAAAAACTGGAACTCGAAGATGGTACCATTCTCACCAAAGAACAGTTGAAACCTGCTGAGGCCAATGAAAGAAAAAAAATAAAGTCTTTTAATAATCCAATAGAACTGGATAAAGCTGTAAAATATCCTTAAATAAAAAAACCTTTCAAACTTTTGAAAGGTTTTTTTATTAGATATAATATACTGCTTATAAATTATTCAAGATGAAGTCAGTCATTTTCTGATACAACTGAGGTCTTGTCTGTCCACCATAGATTCCGTGGTTTTTATCCGGATAAGCCATGAAATCAAACTGTTTTTTATTTTGAATTAAAGCTTCGGAGAATTCCATAGAGTTCTGGAAGTGAACGTTGTCATCAGCAGTTCCGTGAATCAAAAGGAATTTACCCTTCAATAAGTTTGCATATTCTGTAGGAGAGTTTTTATCATATCCATCAGCATTTTCCTGAGGAGTTCTCATAAATCTTTCCGTATATACAGAGTCATAATATCTCCAATTGGTTACCGGTGCTACAGCAATTCCCATTTTGAAAACATCTGCTCCTTTAGTCATTGCCAGACTGGTCATATATCCACCGAAACTCCATCCGAACATTCCGATTCTGCTTTTGTCAACATAAGATTGGTTTCCAAACCACTTTGCTGCAGTGATCTGATCCTCAATCTCATATTTCCCTAAATTCATATAGGTTACTTTCTTGTATTTTGCTCCTTTGTAACCCGTTCCACGACCGTCTACACAAGCTACAATATATCCTTTTTGTACAAGATGGTTGAACCACATTGCATTTCCGTTATCCCATGAATTAGCAACCTGCTGAGATCCTGGGCCAGAATATTGGAACATAAATAAAGGATATTTTTTATTCGGATCAAAGTTTTTAGGCTTCATGATCCAGGCATTCATCTGATCGCCTACCGCATTCGGAATGGTGATGAATTCTTTTTCAACAAAATTATCCGTTTTTAATTTCTGTAACTGATCATTGTTGTTCTGAAGTTCTTTTACTGCTTTCCCGTTCCCGTCTTTTAAAACATAAGTGTAAGGTTTAGCAGCTGTAGAAGAGGTTTCAATGAAATAATTATAGTTCTTACTGAAATTGGCAGAGTTGTTTCCTTCTGCATTGGAGATCAGCTGAGATTTTCCGTTTTCAATATTTACTTTGGAAATAACCTTGTTGATACTCCCTTTTTCGGTAGTTTGAACGTAAATTTCTTTCGATTTTGGATTGAATCCATAATAATCTGTTACTTCCCAGTTTCCTTTTGTGATCTGCTTTTTAAGCTTACCATCTTTGTCATACCAGTAAAGGTGGCGGTTTCCGTCTCTCTCAGAAGCCCAAAGGAAAGAATCATCCTCAAGAAACTCAAGAGTAGGGCTGTCTGTATCGATCCATTTGTCATCCGTTTCAGTAAATAATTTCTGAACAGCTCCTGTTTTGGTGTTTACTTTTAAAATATCTGAAGCATTCTGAATTCTCTCAGAAGTAATTAAAACAATCTCATCCGGTTTTGCAGTCTGGAATACATTTGGGATGTAATAATTCTTGAAAGAACCTAAGTTCAGCTGCATTGTTTTCCCGTTATCCAGACGGTAAAGCTGTGCAGAAACAACAGAGTTTTTCTCACCTGCTTTTGGATATTTATAACGCATTTCGGCCGGGTAAAGACTTTTTCCGTAGATAGGAATATAGATTTCCGGTACCTGTCCTTCATCAGATTTTACAAATACGATTGCATCAGAATTCTTGGTCCATTCATACTGTCTTGCATGTCCGAATTCCTCTTCATAAACCCAATCTGCCAAACCATTCAGGATTGAATTCTTTTTACCGTCAGTAGTGATCTGTATGATTTTCCCTGAAGTAAGGTCCTGATAGAATAAATTGTTGTCAGAAATAAATGCCACTTTTGTAGCATCAGGTGAAAATGTTGGCTCCTGAACTGTTTTACCTTCATTCAGGCTGATTACTTTTCCGGATTTTAAATCTTTTACATCGAATTTTCCCAGGAAAGAATGTCTGTAAATAGGCTGGCTGCCTGTCTGTAAAAGGATTTTAGATTCATCATCAGAAAAAATATAGCTTTCAAATCTTCCGTCCACAAGATTTCCTTCCTTCTGTGAAGTTTTATAAGAATATTTTGCAATTCCTGAAGGTTCAATCACAAGATAATTTTCACCGTTTTTCATGGAAGTGATTCCTGCGATTCCTTTTCCACGGTAGTATCCTGAATATATTTTATCTAAAGTAATTTCCTGTGCCGATACATTTTGGAATACAGCAGCAACGGTAAGAGTTAATAGGAGTTTTTTCATTTTCAATTTTAATGATTCCAAATTTAATAATTCTTACTTATATAACCATATAAAATGCAAAATCAGGATTTGATATCCTTTTCGTACTCTAATAATATTCAATAATGAAATTTTTAAAAAAAGACAATTTGGCAAAAAAATTGAATATATAATAACTATAAATCAAATCAAATGATAATTATGGAAACGAATGCATACAACCAGAAACTGAACCGTTATGTATTAAACGACCAGATTGTTTATACAGGTTTTTCCAGTTTTAATGACGCAGAAGAATGCGCCCATAAAAAAGGAGGAACATTGGTAGAAGTGGTGTTTAGAGACGGGAATGATAATCCCGAAATTACTGATGAAGCAGGTTTGATAGAGAAAAAAATTCATTACCATGTGGATGCAGGCGATGAATACAAATTTATTCATTCCTCAGATCCAGGATTCAGAAAATATGCGGATGAACTGCAAAAAATAAAAGCGAGACAACAGCAGTCTCCACCCGATGAAAGATATTTTGCCAATTTTGAAATTGAAAATGCAGAAGACCCGATCATTGTGATCAAAAATGATCATTTTGAATCGGTAACATCAAGAGAGCGTTCAAAGTATTTGAAACATGCCTGCGTTTATGAAATAGGGGTTTCCCTGCCAAAATCTTAAAAAAATCAAATCATGAGCAAGACTAAATATTCAGAAAAAGCTCAGGACAAAGTAGGAAAAGTTATGCACGAATTCAAGGAAGGAAAACTGAAATCTTCTTCCGGAAAGAAAGTTACAAGCAGAAAGCAAGCCGTAGCCATCGGCATTTCTGAAGCTAGAGAAAAGGGTCTTAAAGTACCAACAAAGAAAAAAAGTAAATAAACCTATAAAGAAAAGCCCGGAAATTTTCCGGGCTTTTTATGAGGTGTAAATAGTGAATTCGTATTTACCTATTTCGTTTCATTATAAAGCACTTTGTAGTACTCATCTGCCATCCTGTCGCTGTTGAAATGATCTTTCACATCATTCATTGCATTATGCTGGATTTTTCTCCATTCATCGGGATGATCGTAATAGGTCGGAAGAATTTCGTTTTCAAGGATTTCATATAATTTGTTTAAATCATAGTTGTCCTGTTCATAGATACTCATATTCATATAATCTGCTTTCGGAACAACGAAAGAGTTTTCTTTATGTTTGGCAAATTCCGGGATCCACCCGTCGTCGGTAGATAAATTCACAGAACCGTTCATAGCAGCGGTCATACCGGAAGTTCCTGAAGCTTCCCTTGGAACTCTGGGGTTGTTAAGCCATAGATCCGAACCTTGTTTTAAAGATTTACTTAAACTAAGTTCATATCCTGTAAGAACAGCCATACTTTTATGATTTTTACTTTCCTCAACGAGAGTGTTGAATGTGGAAATGGCGGAATAGTCCATTGGATAAGGCTTTCCTGCCCAAATGATCTGTACCGGATATTTCGGGTTGTTAAGAAGTCTGTAGAATCTTTCTTTATCATGCAGAAGAAGTTCCGCCCTTTTGTAGCCCGCAAATCTTCTTGCCCAGACAATGGTAAAAATATTAGGATTGAATAGATTTCCCGTTTGATCCGCAACGATACTGAAAAGCTTTTTCTTCAAATACTTTTTACGGTAGTCAAAAACGGTGGCGTCATTTTCATCTTTAGCGTTGTATAAAGGTTTATCAGACCAATATTTAAATTCCTGTGCGTTAGTGATATACGTAATTTCACAGATGTCAGAATATTTATTCCACATGGCTCTGGAAACCACACCATGAAGCTGAGAAACGCCGTTGGCAATTCTGGCCATCCTTAATGCACAAAGGGAATGATTGAAGCGGTCATCATTGGAACCTTCAATCTTTTTTACTTCTTCCATGCTGTAGCCGGAGAAATAGGACATATCATAACATAATCTGAAACTATGTTTTTCATTTCCTGCTTCTTCAGGCGTATGTGTTGTGAAAACCAGTTTTTCCTTAACTTTATTAAGGTCTCCGTTATATTTTTTCAACAGATAAAAGGCTGCCGGAAGCCCGTGAGCTTCATTAAGATGGTAAACATCTCTTTCAATATTCAATTCATCCAATAGCTTGGCTCCTCCTTTTCCTAATAAAATATATTGGGCAAGCTTGGTAGATTCATTGGCATCATATAATTTGTGACAGATTGTTTTGGAAACATGATCGTTTTCCGGAACATCTGTGGAAAGAAAAAACATAGGTGCCGTATTGAACGTTTCAGGATCAAGGTACCATACTTTTACCCAAACCGGAGCACTGTGGATCTCGATTTGAAATTTTATTCCGGTATCTTCCAGAAAGCTGTACATTTTTCTCGTCCATACAGGCTGTAAAGTCTGATCATGATTTCTTGCCTGGTCATAATAACCAAACTTCCATAGAATTCCAATTCCTATAAGATCTTGTTTAAGATTATAGGCGCTTCTCATATGAGATCCGGCCAGAAAGCCAAGTCCTCCCGAATATATTTTAAGTACCTGCTCAAGAGCAAATTCCATCGAGAAATAGGCGGTTTTTTTGGAATATTGAGGATTGATATTGTAGGGTATTCTGAAATTCCTAAAATCCATAAATGTGCGTTTGTGTTAGAAAAAGACAAAGGTATTAATTATGAAAATAAACTTTACATTAATTAACAGATAAATTAATTTTAAAACTAAGCATCGAATTGTTTTTTTACTTACCTTTAAGTGTGTAAATTTTTGATTATCAAAAACTTTTAACGATGAAAGCCCATGGCTGCATGTGTTCTTAATTAAATAAAAAAATCACACATGAAAAAGACGTTTTCTGAGGAAGATCTGATAAAGAATCTGAGTTTATATTACCTGAACAGGCATTTGAAAAAAAAGCCCATGGAAAAGTATCACCGTACCATAGACGAATCTCCGCTTCATGACCGTGAAAAATACAGAAAGAAATCCGAGATTCTGCTTCTTAATTCTTTTATGCATCACTTCCCCGAAGTGAAATTTGAAAACCTTACCTGCGAGAGCCCGGACTTTATCGCAAAGTTAAACGACAAAAAAATCGGAATAGAACTGACTGAAGTAATCAATCATCTGGAAATGAAGAAAGTGGAAAGCACTTTGAATAAAATGTTCCGTCAGGCAGAAATATTATTAGAACAGGAAGACACTACGAAATATCGTGGTGTTTATTTTTTAGAATTCCATCCGGCAACTAAATTTGATCATCTTGAAGCACAGCAGGAAAATATCATTAATATTTATAAAAGCATCAAAAAAAACAAATCTGTGGGCTGTGTAAAAAGCATAAGGAAATCTTTTCATCGAAGAAATGTCTTTATTACTCATGAATACAACATGAACCTTTTTGATGAACTCTGCTCGGAGAAAATTCTGGAACTCATTGAAAAGAAAAATGAAAAATTTCCTTACTACGATACCTCAGTGGATGAATGCTGGCTGGTGATTGTTTCAGATATGAATTCTATTGCTTCAAGATATACCTTTATTCAGGATAAAGAACATTTGACAGAGGTGAAAAGTCCTTTCCATAAAATATTTCATCTTGAAAATCTGTGTGGGAATATTACCAGTATAAAATAAAATTTCTGGTGTTTTCTTATGTTTAGCTATTTCGTGCTTTAAACTGTGTTTGTGTGAACTATTTTAAATTATTTCGTGTTTTAATTTGAAATAGTTTAAAATTATATAGATTTTATTGTTTGTAATTAAAATATGGGTATATTTGGTGTACGTTGAATATCAATATGATGTATAACTAATAAACCATAAAAACATGTAATCTATGAGAAAACTTTTACTTTTCATACTTCTGTGCATCTCTCATACTTATTATTCTCAGGCAGATTGTGCTACCGCATTATCCGTCTGCGGAAACTCAAATATCACTTACAGTCCTACAGGATATGGTAATATAAAAGAATTGGTAAACTCAGGAAGTTGTATAGACTTCACCGGAGAGCATAATTCCATTTGGTATAAAATTACGATTGCTACCGGAGGTACCCTTACTTTTGATCTGGTTCCGAATAATCCGGATGCCGATTATGACTGGGCTATTTTTGGTCCTAATGTAAACTGTGGAAGCTTAGGTTCACCCATACGTTGTAATGCTGCAACCGTTATCGGGCCTGGTCCGGCTACAGGATTAAATATGACAAGTACTCTTCTGAGTGCTGCCGGAGGTTCTCTGACACCCTATTGCAGATATATGGATGTTTTGCCAGGACAGACGTATTACTTATTTATTGATAACTGGGTAAGCAGTACCAGTTCTACAACGGCTCCGTTTTCTTTGACATGGGGTGGAACTGCTACACTGGCTTCACCATTTACAGACCCTAATATTCAGACACAACCATTTACACCTCCTGGAATTCCTGCGGCTAATCCTGCCGATCCGAGAGAAGTGGTCATATGTTCAAGTACGGCTCTGTTTGATTTTTCTACATTGTCTGCGGGAATTCTTAATGGAAATCAAAACTTTAATGTAAGTTATCATCTGAGCCAGAATGATGCTTTAACAGGAAATAATCCTATTACGGCTCCAATCACAGTAAATACGACTACTGTTTACTATTACAGTATCAATTATACCGATCCAACTAATGCCAGCAATCCGCTTAATAAGTGTAAGCAGGTTGGAACGTTTAAATTCAAAGACGGTTCCATTACAGTTAAAAATGTAACATTAACCGAATGTAACAATAATAATGCAGGTACAGCTTTATTTGATTTAACCACAGCAGATGTTATTGGAAACCCGAATGTCACTAAAAAATACTATCATACGATGTCGGATCTCAATGCCGGTATCAATGAGATTACTACTCCTATGGCATTTGTATCTGCAGAAGGGATGGTTTATGTAAAAGTCATCTCAGAATTTGGCTGTACTGCGGTGGCACAGATCACCTTGAAGTTTTATCCGGTAGTGGTGGTGAATGAAGTGACACTGAGATCATGCTTCATCGAGGGCAATCCATCTACTGCATCTTTCAATCTTGTTAATGCTTCAGTAACCGGCCAGACCAATCCGACCAAGAAATATTATCCTTCATTGACCGATGCTGTCAATCAGACCAATGAAATTCTGAATGCTAATAATTATATTGCTCCTAATGGATTTGTATATGTAAGAGTTTCCAATGCTCAGGGATGTTATGCAATAGCCAGAATTACTTTAGTTGTTATTGCTCCGGTATATTCTGATAAACTTAAAGATGTAACCATTTGTGCAGAAGATCAGACGACACTGGATGCTGGGCCAGGATTCAAAAGCTACGAATGGAGCACAGGTGCCACTACCCAAACGATCAAAGCAGGAATTGGAGTATATTGGGTAAAACTTAAAACAGGAGAATGTATTGCTACACAAACAGTAAAAGTACTTCCTTCCGAACAGCCGGTTGTTTCCGGAATTGATATCTCAAATAATACAATTACAGTTTCAGTAACAGGAGGAAATCCGGCGTATAAATATTCAATAGACAATATTATCTGGCAGGACTCTAATGTATTTAATAATCTTTCAAGAGGAGATCATAAAGTTTACGTAAAAGACGCTTACGATTGCGATCCCATAGAAATAGGAGTGGTTGTACCTAATTTGGTCAACGTGATTACCCCAAATGCGGATGGAGTGAACGATGTGATTGATTATTCAGCATTAGGCAATAAACAAAACCTGATTATGAATATTTTTGACCGTTACGGAAACAAAATTTTCCAGGCAGACAGATCAAATGGTTATAAATGGGATGGTACACAGGGCGGAAGAAGAGTGCCTACCGGAACATACTGGTATTCTATCACATGGAATGAAAATGATAAAAATAATACAGCAATCAAATTTACAGGTTGGGTATTGGTAAAAAACAGAGAATAACAATAAATATAATACATAGATAAAACCACTTCATTTGAAGTGGTTTTTATTTTTAAAAGTTTTTAAATTAGGTATCAAAATAGAAAAAATGAAAGACCTGTTTGTAAAACGTTTTGAATATTATAAATCCCTGGGAGATAAAACATTTGACCAGCTTTCTGAGGAACAGATGTTCTGGCAGTATAATGATGAAAGTAATTCTATTGCCGTCATTGTGAAACATATTGCAGGAAATATGCTTTCAAGATGGACTAATTTTCTTACTGAAGATGGTGAAAAATCCTGGCGTAACCGTGACGTGGAGTTTGTCAATACATTTACTACTAAAGAACAGGTGCTGGATTTTTGGGAAAAAGGCTGGGAATGTTTTTTTGATGCCCTTGAAAAGATAAATGATGACAACCTTTACTCAACAACTTATATCAGAGGGGAAGCTCACCCTGTTATTGATGCTGTTCTCCGCCAGTTAGCTCACTATCCTTATCATATTGGTCAGATTGTTTATATCGCGAAAATGATAAAAAATGAAGATTGGAATACACTGTCTATTGCCAGAAACCGTTCTCAGGAGTTTAATACAGAAATGAAAAGCAAATTTTTAAATAGTGAACCAGATACCAATTCATCACCCGTCTGCTTTCAAAACAGCCCTGAAGTAAGGGATGAATATAAACAATAGATTGAATCAATCTTGGATTCTTATTAAAATTACTATCTTTGCACCCATAAAATTCAGGAGTAACAAATGTCTACTTTTCATAGAACTGCCGCGTTTCATACACTTGGCTGCAAATTAAATTTTGCGGAAACATCTACTATTGCCCGTCAATTAACAGATGCAGGTTATGATAAGGTAAGTTTTGATGAAAAAGCAAACGTGTATGTTATCAATACATGTTCGGTGACAGAAAATGCTGACCGTGAGTGTAAACTGCATGTAAAAAGAGCCATGAAAGCCAATCCGGAAGGACTGGTTGTTATTGTTGGATGTTATGCACAATTGAAACCTGAAGAAATTTCCCAAATTGAAGGTGTTGATCTTGTTTTAGGAGCGAAAGAAAAATTCAATATTCTGAGCTACCTTGATGATTTGGAGAAATCTGAGAATGAAGGAGTAGTGCACTCATGTGAAATTGAAGAAACAGACTTCTTTATCGGAAGTTATTCTATTGGTGACAGAACCAGAGCTTTCCTGAAAGTACAGGATGGCTGTGACTATAAATGTACATACTGTACGATCCCGTTAGCAAGAGGAATTTCACGTTCTGATACTATTGAAAATGTTCTCAGAAACGCCACAGAAATTGCTGCAAAAGACATCAAAGAAATTGTTCTTACAGGTGTGAATATCGGTGATTATGGTAAAGGTGAATTCGGAAATAAAAGACACGAACATACTTTCCTTGATCTTATTTCGGAACTTGATAAAGTAGAAGGGATTGAAAGAATCCGTATATCTTCTATTGAACCTAACCTTTTGAAAGATGAAAGTATCGAACTGGTTTCTAAAAGTAAAAGCTTTGTTCCGCATTTTCATATCCCGTTACAGTCTGGAAGCGATGATCTCCTGAAAAAGATGAAACGCCGTTACCTGACAAAACTATACAATGACAGAGTCAACAAGATCCGTGAGGTAATGCCTGATGCGGCTATTGGTGTAGATGTTATTGTAGGTTTCCCGGGTGAAACAGAGGAGATATTTATGGAAACCTATAATTTCCTTAATGAACTTCCTATTACTTATCTTCACGTATTTACCTATTCTGAAAGAGAAAATACGGAAGCTGCTGCCATGGAAGGTATTGTTCCGGTAGCTGAAAGAAAAAAACGTAATAAAATGCTTAGAATTCTATCTGAAAAGAAGAAAATGGCATTTTATCAGACACAACTTGGAAAATCGCTTCCAGTTCTTTGGGAGCACGAAAATAAAGACGGGAAAATGTTTGGCTTCACTGAAAACTATGTGAGAGTCCAGAAAGACTTTGATCCTGCATCCGTAAATCAAATCGAATTTCTAAATTTAGAAAAAATCCTGTCAGATGGCACGGTTTCTGTGCAATCTTCTTACCAAAATTTTTTAGCAAAAGCGTAGGCTCTTTGCTAAAATTCTACTAAATTTATTTTTAAACTTTTAAATACTACATTCATGAGAGATAAGTTTTTATCTTGGGGAATTGTATTAGTAATTGCTACATGGATTATAGCAATACTGATCAGAGCGCATTATTGGATACCAACGCTGTTATCCGCAATTTATGCATTAGGTGTATACAATGCTTACCAATCGAAACATGCTATTTTGAGGAACTTTCCTGTATTGGGATACTTCAGGTATTTTTTCGAGAGTATTTCACCTGAAATGCAGCAGTACTTTATTGAAAGGGAGACAGACGGGAAACCGTTTCCAAGAAATCAGCGTTCTGCAGTATACAGACGTGCAAAAAATTTAAGTGATACCGTAGCCTTCGGTACACAGCTGGAAGTTAATCACAGAAAATATGAAGGGATCAAGCATTCTATTTATGCAAAATCACCGTCAGAAGAACTTCCGAGAGTATGGGTAGGAGGAGAACAGTGTACACAGCCTTACCACGCTTCATTATTTAATATCTCAGCCATGAGTTTCGGGGCATTGAGTGACAGAGCTCAGATCTCCCTGAACAGAGGTGCCAAAAAAGGAAACTTTTATCACAATACAGGAGAAGGAGGAATTTCACCCCACCATATGGAAGGAGGTGATTTATGCTGGCAGATCGGAACAGGATACTTTGGATGTCGTGATGAAGAAGGAAAGTTCAATCCGGAGCTTTTTGAAAAATATTCAACTCTTCCTAATGTGAAAATGATTGAGATCAAACTATCACAAGGGGCAAAACCAGGGCATGGTGGAGTTCTACCGGGTGTAAAAAATACTCCGGAAATTGCAGCGATCCGTCACGTAACGCCTGGAATGACTGTTATTTCACCACCATCACATACCTCATTCTCTGATGCAGCAGGATTGCTGAGGTTTGTACAGCAGCTAAGAGAACTTTCAGGAGGAAAGCCTGTAGGATTCAAGCTTTGTATCGGAGATACCAAAGAATTTGAAGATATCTGCGTTCAAATGAATGTTTTGAAAATTTATCCGGACTTTATTACCATAGACGGAGCGGAAGGAGGAACAGGAGCTGCACCGCCGGAATTCTCAGATGGAGTAGGGATGCCATTGGAACCAGCTTTGATATTTGTGAACAGAACGCTTAATAACTATAATGTAAGAAACAAACTAAGAGTGATTGCCAGCGGAAAAGTTCTTACCAGTCTGGATATTCTGAGAGCAATTTCGA
>Ga0070682_100000661_pt1 | contig 20874 bp, 17 predicted proteins | sample KBSC63LmetaG_FD_64668 | JGI IMG/M metagenome (GOLD analysis project Ga0070682, IMG submission 64668) | Corn rhizosphere microbial communities from Kellogg Biological Station, Michigan, USA - KBS C6-3L metaG | ecosystem: Host-associated > Plants > Roots > Rhizosphere | place: USA: Michigan...
TCGTGGTAACTCTTCGGAACTCCGGAGAGTACTGAAAGTAAATCGCGGCGGCGCCGACTCCGGCGAGCGCCGCCGGTGTCGTCAGGCTGAGCGGGTCGAAGTCGGCAAGGCTCGACCCAGCACCCTCGGCGCGGGCGCTGATGCCACCAGACGGATAGCCGAGCCCCTGCAGGCTGAGCGCGCCCTGCGCCTGGGCGGCGCTTGAGAGCGCGAAGAGAAAAGCAGCCGCGAAAAAGATTTTGCGCGTCATGGCAGTCCGAGCGGGACACGGGAAGTGTAACTGATTCTCAGTCGCGGTCGAAGCGCAGCGATGTCTTCACTCGAGGAGAACCGAATCTCCAGCGGAGAGCTGCCCTCGACGGCGGACTGCAGCACGATCGCGCGCGGCAGCGTATCCGGCGGCGCTGTGTGCCAGAGCGCAAATGCGCGCGCGAGCTCGACCGCGGTCTCACCGGAGCCACCGGGCTTCAGCCTCAGCGTGTCGGCGGTGACTGCAGCGATGATCTGAGATGCTTTCGTCGGGTCTGTCACGACCTTTCCGGCGAGCACGATCTGCGGGACTACCTTGACCGTGTCGTTGGGATCGATCGCCGTATTGGCAATCTGATTCAATAGCAACGTGGCCCGGACGACCGTCGACGAATCGATGATGCTGTCGGGAATGATGAATCGGAAATAAGTCCGTCGCGCCGGCAGCCCACCGACCGAGAGCACGCCCGGCGGTGCCTCGGGCGGCGCTTCCGCAATCACCGTGTAGTCCACCAGCACCGCAGCGAGGATTCGATCGTCGGGGGTTTTGGAGAACGGCAGCACTACGACTGGCTTCGTCGCAGTGTCCGGCGTCGCGCGAAAGAACAGTACCGGACCGCCAGCGGGGCTCTCACTGGCAGACATCCGCAGCTGGCTGGACCCCGGCACACCGGTGGCGCGAAGGCCGATACGCAACGGCTGGTTGTTCTGGATGCGCGACAAGACGGCAGCGTTCGAGATGAAGTACTTGAGCGTATCGGTGAGCTCCGTGCGTGCGAAGGTCTGCGACGATATGAAGCGATCGGGACGAAACAGCGCGAGCACCGCGGCGGTGGAGGTATCGTTGGCGGTGGTGTCGACGTCGTAGGCTTCGATGGTGACGGGGTCGGAACCCTTGATCGACGTGGTGTCGACAATGAACTGGATATACGCGCTGTCGACGCTGGTAATCGGATGCGCGGTGTCGCCCGCGGGAATGAAAGTCTCTGGCAGTGAATCGAAGCGGATGATCACCCGCGTATCGAGCGTGTCGCCTCGCTTGGCAAGCAGCAGACTCGGATCGGTTCCGAGTCCGGAGAACGAGGCGACGCTGGTATCGACCTCGACGGCGGCGTCCAGAGTGATGGTCTTGACGTCGCCGCCGATGACCGGGCACAGGACGTTGCAGACGCCAGAGCTATCCAGGTTCTCCGAGCAGGACGATATCGAGACGAACAAAGCCGCGGTGGCGAGCAAACGCGGCAGAATTGACGAAAGCTTCACTACAGTCTTCCACGTGAAGGGTTTAGCGCGAATGCGTGGGGCAGCAGCTCTTCCAGGGTCCAGACGGCTTCCTTCCCGTCGCGGGTGTAGCTCGAGACTTTGATGCTCGGCGCGAATTCGTTCAGAACCTGGCGGCACGCGCCGCAAGGTGGAGTCGGCTCGCTGTCCTCTGTTGCAATCGCGATCTCTTCGAAATCGGTTAGTCCTTGTGAGACAGCAGAGGCCATGGCAAGGGTTTCCGCACAGATCGAGAGGCCGTAGGCGGAGTTCTCCATGTTGCAGCCGATGACGACTTCCCCTCCGCGGGTTCGCAGAGCCGCGCCGACTCGAAAGCTCGAGTAGGGCGCGTAGGCGTTGTCCAGCGCGCGCAGCGCCGCCTCCCGAAGGGAAGCTTCGTTGATCGAGCGATTCTTCATCAGGCTACCAGGTCTGGCAAAAACGATTGACCGCGACCCCTGAATGAGAGGCCGAACCATTCCGCAACGGTCGCGCCCAGATCGGAGAACGTGGGTCGCTCGCCCAGGTCACGCGGCACCACGCGCATGCCGCCCACCAGCAGCGGAACGCGCTCCCGCGCGTGATCCGTGGATGGCGTAGTCGGGTCATTGCCGTGGTCGGCGGTGATGAAGAGCAGATCGTCCTCTTTGAGGCGTGATGTTATGGAAGGCAGCGCCGCGTCGAACTCGCGGAGCGCTTGATAGAACCCCGCAACGTCGTTGCGGTGCCCGTACAGCTGGTCGAAATCTACTAGGTTGGCGAACAGGAACCCACTTTCCGCGACCGACAACCACTCCTTGATGCCGCGGATTCCGTCTGCGTTCGACATTGTGTGTCGCGACGTGATCGACCGCCCTGCGAACAAGTCGTCGACTTTGCCAACTCCCGCGCGCGCCACGCCCGCCCGGGCCAGAGCATCGAGCAGCGTCTCTGCCGGCGGTTCGATCGAGAAATCGCGGCGGTTCGCGGTGCGACGGTACCCCGCCGATGTCTTCTCGAACGGTCGCGCGATGACGCGTGAAACGTCGTTGGGCGGCGCCAAAATGCGCCGCGCGGTTTCGCAGGCGCGATACAGCTCCGCGAGCGGAATGAGGTGCTCGTCGGCGGCAACCTGGAAGACCGAGTCCGCCGAAGTGTAAACGATCCAGCCACCGGTTTCCTGCTGCCTCGCAGCGTACTCCTCGATTACCGCTGTTCCGCTGCCGACGACGTTTCCAACGACCGGACGTCCCGTTTCTCTGGAGAACTCTTCCACAATCTCCGCCGGGAAGCCATTCGGGTAAGTCGGGAACGGCCGCGCGAGGTGCACGCCCGCGATCTCCCAATGACCGCTCGTGCTGTCCTTGCCTGCCGAAGCGGGGATCATGCTGCCCCACGCACCAGCGGCATCGCCGCGCGCTCGCATCCCCTCCAGCGGACGGATGTTGCCGAGCCCGAAGCGCTCGAGGCGAGGGAGATGAAACCCTCCGCAGGCGCGGGAAAGATTGCCGAGAGTGTCGCTCCCCGTATCCCCATACTTCGCGGCGTCCGGCGCGGCGCCGATACCAACACCATCGAGGATGATGATCGCCGCGCGCTTCATCCTCTCGCCTCCGCGTAAACGCGCTCGACCCGCGAGCGCAAACCGGTCAAGACCTCGTACGGCGACATCCCGGCATCGTCGGCAACGCGCTCTACCGAGAGCAGCGTTGGCCCTGCCCTTCCGATGAGTGTCACGACCTCACCGACATCACAGCGAACGGTCGTGACATCGACCATCGTCATGTCCATCGTCACACGACCCGCCACCGGCGCGATCGTCTCTCCCACGAGCACTGTACCCCGATCGCTTAGAGACCGCGGATATCCATCCGCGTATCCGACCGACACCGTCGCGATCCGCGCGGGGCGATCGACGCGAAACGTCGCATCGTAGCTCACGCTGTCACCGGCTTTGAGAGCTCTGATCTCCACGATGGGAGCGCGCAGATGCACGACTGGCTCGGGCTGGATGCGCGCCGTCCGGCCACTCCCCACGCCGTAGAGAAAAATTCCCGGCCGAACGAGATCCCAGTCGCTTCTGCCCTGGCGCGCGATCGCGGCGCTGTTGCTGGTGTGGAGAATCGGAGGCCGCTGGGGCAACGCCGCCAGCGCCTCACGAAAACGACGCTCCTGCTCGTCGATGCTGCCATCGTCGAGCTCGGCGGAGTGGAAGTGGGTGAACGCACCCTCCGGTGGAAGCAGCTCGACGAGCTGCCGGATCTCGCCAATGTCGCGCCACGGAATGCCTGCCCTGCTCATTCCCGTGTCGATCGACAGATGCCACGAGCCTCCACCAGCTTGCCGCCAGGCTTCGATCTCCGCGGGAAAGCCGAGTGTCGGAGTGAGACGGGCCGCGCGGACACGAGGCAGCTCGTCGTCCAGGACTGGCGTGAAGATGACGATCGGTCGGGTGACTCCGAGTCGACGCAGCTCTTCGCCCTCGGCGACTGTCGCGATGCCGAAGCCCCACGGATTCAGCGGCTCGAGTGCGCGCACCGCGGGAGCGGCGCCGAGGCCGTAGGCATCTGCCTTGATCATGGGAAGAAGCGGGACGCCGGCGCGCCGCGCTGCCGCCGCGGCATTGCGCTGCAACGCGCCAAGATCGATGTCGAGCCTGGCGCGAGCTAGGGAGTGCTTCATCACGCTTAGTTTATTGTGGGGTTAGTATACCCGCGACCATCCACCCATTCAAGAAAACTCAGACGCCCGCCTTTGAGCATGGAAAACTCCGGCGCACTCGACGACACCCTGGCATTGATGCGCGACCTCCGCGCGCGGTGTGAGTGGGATGCGGCGCAGACCCACGAATCGCTGCGTCCCTACCTGATCGAAGAAGCGCACGAGCTCGATGACGCCATCCGTCTTCACGATGACAAGCTAATGCGGGAGGAGCTCGGCGATTTGCTCCTGCAGGTTCTCTTCCACTCGGTGATGGCGGAAGAGCGCCACGCCTTCTCGTTTCGCGACGTGGCCGATGGCCTCATCACCAAGATGAAGGGGAGGCATCCGCATTTATATGGCGACGCGGTGAAAGAACCGTGGGAGCGAATGAAGTCGAAGCACCGCCGCAGCATCGCCGACGGTTTGCCGCCGGGGATCCCGTCGCTGCACCGCGCCCACCGGCTTCAGGATCGCGCCGCAGGAGTCGGCTTCGATTGGCCGGATGTGGAAGGTCCGGTTCAGAAGGTGGAAGAAGAGCTGGTCGAAGTTCAGGCAGAGCTCGAAGCTTCCCCTCCGCCGCGGACCGGCTCTCCACCGGTCCTGGACGCGCGCCACGACGCGCTGGAGGCCGAGCTCGGCGATCTGCTGTTCGCAGTAGTCAATCTTTGCCGCAAAGCGAGTGTGCACGCCTCGATCGCCCTCGACAAGGCCAATGCGAAATTCGAGCGCCGTTTTCAGCGTATCGAACAGCTGGCGGCGCAACGGGGGATCGATGTGAAGAGCGCGGGTCTCGAGCAGCTGGACGCGCTTTGGGATGAAGCGAAGGGGGAAGAAGCGCGGAGCTGATCACGGCCCATCTGAAAGCGCGCTCGTGGCTAGCGCCGCTCGTATTTCCAGTTGCGCGACTTCCCTTCCGCGATCCATTCGATCGCGCTCTTGACGCGTCGCCGACGCGTTTCCTCCGCCTTTGCCTCGGCGATCCACTCGGCGTACTCCCGCTTGTGGCTGGGCGAAAGTCTCTCGAATGCCGCCGTGGCCTTCTTGTTCTTCGCGAGCGCCGCTTTCAGCTCGATCGGAACGGCGACCGCTTTGCTGGCGGTCTTGCGGCGACGCGGCGCCTTGACTCCCTCTGCGTTGAGGCGTGCGCCTTCGCGGATCAAATGATTCATCGTCTTGTCATCGGGCAGATCGGAGAGTGTCCTCACCTTGGTGATCTGACCTTTCTCGTCGCGGCCTTTGCCACCGGGAATCAGTGCCGCTTTCCAGAGGATGACGTTGCAGTGCTGCTTGAACGCGGCGATTCCACAAAGAATCCCCTCGTGCTCGAAGTGGGGGACGCTCCATTTGATGGTTTCCTGCGCGTCCGGGCACGCCTCGTGGACCAGCGATCTCACATGAGCGAGAATCGGCTTCGCAAAGTCTGCTGACCTGGCGATGTAGGCGTCGACGCGCGGATCACGGTTCCCCATCGTCGTTCGCTCCCTCGAGGCGGTCAGCTGATCCAGGTGCCGAGCGCCAGGGCCCAGACGCTCAACAAGACACCCACCGCTGCGAGAACTCCGCCTATCACCAGCAGAGCGCGTATGGCCGCCAGCGCGCCCGCAATCAGCGGCCATCGCCCGGCCCTGAAATGGTCAGAACTGAGCTCGAGAAGTCCCCAGCCGCCGTATGCAATGATCGAGACGGCTGCCATCGACAGCGCGATCCGCGTCCATGAATCGAGCCGGCCGGCTGCGAAGAAAACGATGACTCCGATTGCTACGTCGGCAACGAGCCGGGGTGCGGAAGAGAGCCGCGCCCTTTGGGCGAGGAACTCGAGCAGGCTGGCGTCGGGTCGACGCGCGGAAAGAACCATCATGAGAGAAAACTTTCACCTCCGCGCGAGATCCGCCAGAAGCTTCTAGCCGGCGCTCTCTTCCTCGGCCTCTTCCCCGTGCTCGACGATGTCGCCGCGCTTGAAGAGAATGCCCTGCAGCACCTCGCGCCACTTCGGTTTCTTGCGCAGCAGAAACTCGAGGTCCATCCCGAAGTGCTTGAACTCTTCGTGCTGGGCGTTGCGCATGATCGCGCGCGCCGCGCGGTCCTTCTCCAGCGAGATGCGCTGCTCGTACCAGTTGATCGCCTCGGCTTCCTCGGTCAGCGAGACGATCATGCGCGCAAAGGTGCGGGTCTCCGCAGAAAGCTCGCTCGCCGGCTCGTGGTATTGCTCGAATCCCATTTCAGTTCTCCCTGTCGTCTACGTTAGCTGGGCGCACGAACCGCACCAAACTCAGGGACGCAGGCGATTCATGGTGCGCGGGAATGCAATCGCTTCGCGGATGTGGTGGATGCCACAAATCCAGCCAACCGTCCGCTCGAGACCGAGCCCGAAGCCGGAATGCACGAATGTCCCGTACTTCCGCAGGTCGAGATACCAGTTGTACGCCTCGACGGGCAGCCCTTCTTCCTTGATGCGGGCGAGCAGCTTGTCGTGATCGTCCTCGCGCTGCGATCCGCCGATGATCTCGCCGTAGCCCTCAGGCGCCAGAAGATCGTCGCAGAGCACGGTGCGCGGATCGGCCGGATTCTCCTTCATGTAGAAAGCCTTCGCTTCCTTCGGGTAGTTGTAGATGAACACCGGCCTGTCGTGTCCCTCGACGAGCAGTGATTCGTCTTCGGCGCCGAGGTCGTCGCCCCACTTGGCGGGGCTTCCTTTCGACTGGAGGATTCTTATCGCGTCGGTGTAGTCGATGCGCGGAAACGGCGGCTTGATGGTCTCCAGTTTGGCGACATCGCGCTCGAGCTCCTTCAGCTCGGGCTGCCGGCGCTCGAGCACTCGCGCGACAATGTATGAAACGAACTCCTCCTGAAGCCGCATGTTGTCATCCGAGTCGTTGAAGGCGACTTCGGGCTCGACCATCCAGAACTCGGTCAGGTGTCGTCTGGTCTTCGACTTCTCGGCGCGAAACGTCGGACCAAAGCAGTAGATCTTGCCGAGGGCTGCCGCCGCGGCTTCGCCATAGAGCTGGCCGGTCTGGGCGAGGTACGCGGTGCCTTCGTCGAAGTACTCGGTTCCGAAGAGACCGCTGCGCTCGCCGATTGCGGCGGTGAGGATTGGCGTATCGACGAGCGTGAAATCACGCTCATAGAAGAAATCGCGGATCGCCTGCTCGACCTCATGCCTGATGCGCGCGATCGCTCGCTGTCGCGGGGTGCGCAGCCAGAAGTGCCGGTTGTCGAGGAGAAAGTCGATCCCGTGCTCCTTCGGCTGGATCGGATAGTCGAGCGGACTCTCTCCATAGATCGACAAGTCCGTGACGCCGAGCTCGAACCCGCCGGGGGCACGCGCGTCGGGCTTCACTTCGCCCTCGACCTCGATCGACGTCTCCTGGGTCAGCTTGCCGAAAAGCTCCCACGACTGGGGGCTGATAACCGTTTTCACAAGAACGGTTTGCAGGATTCCGGTGCCGTCTCTCATCACGATGAAAGCGACCTTTCCCGACGATCGGACATGGGTCACCCAGCCGCGTACGCGAACGGTTTGTCCGGTATGTGACGGAAGCTCGGAGATGCGCGAATAGTGAGAGTCGGTCATTTGCAGGGCGTGGCGGGAGGTCGCGCGGGCAAGCTAGACGCGTTCGAGGGGCAGTGTCAACCGCGTGCGATAGCAGACATCAACGCGAACAACAGTCAGCGCGCGGTGAGCGTTGCGTCCCAAGCTTGACAATGTCGGTACTCACACTCATTGTAGCGCCGCAAGATGAAGCCGCGTTCCCACACCTGTCCTCTCCCGGTGCGCGCCCAAGTCATTCGCGGCCTCAGTGTGCTTCCGAGCCTGCTGTCGCGGTCGCTTCCCGGGCTCACGCTGCTCACTTTCCTGAGCGCGGCGTGCGCGTCCGGCGCGCCATCAATGCGCCTGAGCCAGCCGAACGGCACAAGCGCCGGCGTATCTGGTACGCTGCTCATTGTCGGCGGTGGATCGCAGCCCGACGCATTGGTTCGCCATTTCGTCGACCTCGCCGGCGGGCCGGGCAAAGCGCGCATCGCAATTCTGCCGATGGCCACATCCGATGCCGTCGCGACGGGCGCCGAGAAAGAAGCGCAGCTGGATAGCCTCGGCGCTGACTCTTTCGTCGTGAACGTTAGCCGGGCGCATGCCGACGACGATTCGGTAGTCCGCGCGCTCAGCGCTGTGACCGGTGTGTGGTTTCCGGGTGGCGACCAATCGCTGCTCACCGCCGCCCTCGAGGGATCGGCGGCGCTGCGCGCCATTCACGAGCGCTTTCGCTCGGGCGCGGTGATCGGCGGCACGTCGGCCGGCGCTGCGGTAATGAGCGATTCGATGATAACCGGAAATCAATACTGGCCCGGCAACGCCGCAGCGAGCGACTCTGGATCCTTTTCCAGAATCGCGCGGCACGCGATCGAGGTGGTGCCGGGTCTGGGCTTCGTCCACAACGCCATCGTCGACCAGCATTTCCTCACCCGGCAGCGCGAGAACCGATTGTTCAGCGTCATCCTCGAGCGTCCATCACTCCTCGGCGTCGGGATTGATGAAGGCACCGCACTGCAGGTAACGCCCGACGGGATGTGGAGTGTGCTGGGGCGCGGCTCGGTTATGGTTCTCGACGCCCGCAAGTCTCGCGTGTCGCCGTCGGGTGCGGCGATACTCGGCGCCGCCGACATCAGAGTTTCGGTTCTGCCCGCGGGAAGCACGTACAATCCGCGCACTGGAGAAGCGACCCTTCCATTGCACTGAGATCGATCAACAAACGGGCCCGTTCGGACCCGAGCAGATAGTTGTTGATGTCCACCGTACCATCAGGAGGAGGAGATGAATAGTCTGAAGATCGGTTGGAAGCTGTTGATGGCAATCGCGGTGTTCGTGTTGCCGTTGCGAGTTGCGACGGCACAGGGTACGGGAACTGTGCGCGGGACGGTGATCGACTCGACGTCGCAGCAACCCGTCGCAGGCGCCCAGGTATCGCTGATCGGGACCAATCGGGTCACGAGCACCGACGCGTCGGGCGTGTTCCGGTTCACCGGTGTACCCACCGGCCCGGCGACCATCCGGGTACAGCGCATCGGTTTTGCGCAGCATACCGTGTCGGTCGTGGTAACCGACGGCGCAACCGTGGCCGCGGATCTGGCGATGCAGCCGGTCGCCACGACCCTCTCGCAAGTGGTCGTCATCGGTTACGGATCCAGCAGTCGCGCCGAAGTCACCGGCGCGCTGACCACGGTGTCCGCTGCGGACATCAAGAACACGCCGATCGCCGGCGTCGATGCCGCGCTCCAGGGTAAGGCGGCCGGAGTTCAGGTGACCCAGAACGCCGGCAATCCAGGCAACGGAATCTCGGTCCGGGTGCGCGGCTCGGCGTCGCTGACGGCGAGCAATCAGCCGCTCTTCGTGGTCGATGGAGCTCCGATTCAGTCGGGCGATTTCTCGCAGGTCGGCTTCGGCGGCCAGGACATGACTGCCGTCACCAATCTCAACCCCGACGAGATCGAGTCGATCACGATTCTCAAGGACGCTGCGTCAGCCGGCATTTACGGCTCGCGCGCATCGAACGGAGTGGTGCTCATCACGACCAAACGTGGCGTGGCAGGCGCCAATCGTATCTCGTTCAACGGATATACAGGTTGGCAGAAGCCCGAGAAAACTCTTCCAATGATGACGGGACCGCAGTATGTCGCGTACATGGCGGAGGGCATGAGAAACGATGGATACAGCGACCAGGACATTGCCGACACCGGATTCCAGGTGGGCGTCAACGACCAGGTCAGCACCAACTGGCAGAACGAAGTATTCCGCACCGCGCCCGTTCGCGATGTGAACCTCGGGTTCACTGGCGGCACGGGTCGGGTCAAGTACTACCTGTCAGGGTCTTACTTCGGCCAGGACGGCGTCGCGATCGCGTCGGCGTACAACCGCTCCAGCGGCAGGGCGAACATCGACATCGACGCCACCAACCGCCTTTCGCTCAAGGCGTCTCTGGCGCTGGCGCGCGAGGTCAACTACCGCATCGTCGGCGACAACACCATCGTCGGCATCGTCGCCAACTCCATCGCTGACCAGCCGAACATCCCGGTCCGTGATGAGACGGGGGCATTCAGCACCAATAACTCGAGTGGACTTCAGTACGCAAACCCGCTGGCGATCGCGACCTACGACTACAACCCAACCACCACCAATCGCGTTCTCGCCAACGTGGAAGGCAACTATAACGTCCTCAACTGGCTGCGTTTTACCGGACGCTTCGCGGGCGACCAGCTGGTGCTCCACGAGCGGCTCTGGGGCTCGCCACTTTCGGTCGATGAATTCGGCGGTGTCGGCGGCGACGCGTCGTCGGGCTACAATACGGGCAACCGGTTCCTCGGCGAAGGGTTCTTCACCCTGACTCCGTGGTCGGGCAGCAGGTTTGGAACGCTGACGGCGACCGTTGGCGCCAGCACCGAACGGAACCGCACCGAGCTCAACTTCGTCGAAGGCACGGGCTTCAGCAGCCCGGCCCTGCACGACGTCGGCAGCGCGACGACGGTCACCGTCTACGACGCGAGTCGCGGTGGCAACAACCTCGTCTCTTATTTTGCTCGCGGCACCCTCAACGTCGCCGACAGGTATCTGGCGAGCGCCAGCCTGCGCGCCGACGGGTCGTCGCGGTTCGGCCCCAACAACCGCTACGGCGTCTTCCCGGCGTTTTCAGTGGGCTGGGTCATCACCGACGAGCCGATGCTGAGCGCATTGTCGCGGCTTGGATCGATCAAGCTGCGTGGCAGTGTTGGCACAACCGGCAACCAGGGCATCGGCAACAACACCTATCGCGCGACCTTCGGCTCGGCAAACTACGGCAAGGCCGGTGGAATCTCGCCCAACAACTTCGGCAATCCCGATCTCAAGTGGGAGCAGACGAAGGAGTACGATGCTGGCTTTGACTGGACCATGTTCGACAGCCGCCTCGCAATCGTGGGTGACTACTACAACAAGAAGACCTCCAACCTGCTGGTATCGCGACCCATCACCGCGACCAGCGGCTTCACGAGCTTCACCGACAATGTCGGCAATATCGAGAATAAGGGTCTCGAGCTCGAGATCACGACCGAGAATTTCCGCGCCAGAAACCCGGGCGGATTCTCGTGGCAGACGAGTTACAACTACTCGCACAACAAGAATCGCGTCACCGCGCTCTATCAGGATCAGCCGATCTACGGCGGTATCGACAACCTGAACTCGGTGCGCGTCGGAGAGCCGATCGGAGCGTTCTATACGCTCAAGTTCACCGGGGTGGACCCGGCGACCGGTGACGCGACCTATCTCGATCTGAACAACGACGGTCAGATCAACGCCGACGATCGCGTGGTGGTTGGAAATCCGCAGCCCACGGTCTGGGGTGGAGTCCAGAACACCTTCACCTACGGGCTGTTCGATCTCCACACGTCCATTACCTTCAGCGGCGGCAACCAGATCTACAACGGCGTCCGGCAGTTCTCGGATGACGGCGGCTACTTCTTCGACAACAAGTTCGCCTACGCCCTGCGCCGTTGGCAGAAGCCGGGCGACATCACCGACGAGCCCCGTCCGAGCTTTGACGGAGCGTCGCTGGCGAATCTCAACTCTTCACGCCTGCTGGAGCCGGGCAACTACACGAGACTCCAGGAAGTCACCCTCGGGATCAAGCTGCCGAAGAGCCTGGCGAGGTTTGCCGGAATGGATGGACCGCGGCTCTACGTCACAGGCAGAAATCTCAAGACGTGGACGCACTTCAAGGGCTACAACCCGGACGTGAACAGCGGCGGGTCGGGCTCGAACATTTTCCTCGGCACCGAATTCTATTCGTATCCGCTGGCGCGGACATGGATGGTCGGCCTCAACACCGAATGGTAGAGGACCAATCCCATGCGACGTTACATCCAACCAGCAAATCCAACCATGCGAACCAATAAGCTCACTTTGATGCTTGCGGCGGTCGCCTTGAGCGCGTGCACCGGTGTGCTCGACGTTCCGCCCACCAGCTCCATTTCTTCGGGTACTGCAATCAACGATGCGTCGGGCGCGCGCGCGGCGCTTGCCGGCGCATATGCGGGTCTCCAGCAGACTGGCATGTTCGGCCACGAGATCGTCGACTGGACCGAAGTGCTTTCCGACAATCTTCAGCACAGCGGCACCTTCGATGACTACGCCGATGCGGACAATCACCTGCTCCGCTCCGACAACATCGCGGTCGAGACCGTCTGGGACGACACCTACGACGACATCAACCGCGTCAACGAGATCATCGACAAGGTCCCGAACGTCGCCGATCTCGAGGCGGGGGAGAAAGACGAGATCCTCGGCGAAGCGTATTTCCTGCGCGCACTGGATTACCACAGCCTCGTCAGACTATGGGGCGGGGGTACGGAAGGAGTACCGCTGCGTCTGACTCCGGTCGCCAGCGCGGCCGAAGCAAATCAGATCGAGCGGGCAACACTCGCCGACACCTACGCGCAGATCCTGGCGGATCTCTCGCAGGCGGAGCAGCTGATCACCGCCGACGAATCGCAAACCCGGCAGGCTTCGCTCGGGGCTGCATACGCGATCGAGTCCAGGGTGAGACTCTACATGCAGGACTGGGCGGGCGCCGAGGCGGCGGCGGCGAAAGTCGAGGCCATGTCTTACTCGCTGGCTCCCAACTTCAGTGACTTGTTCGACGCCAGCGGCAACAACACCCCGGAAGACATTTTCAGGGTCACCTTCACCCCGACGCAGTCGCAGGCTGTCGGATTCTACTACCTGCCGAAGGCGCTCGGCGGGCGGTATGAGGAGTCACCGACGACCGGTCCGTCGGGAATCATCGCCGCGTTCGACCCGGCGTCGGGTGGCAGCATCGCCGCCTACAATCCAACCGACGAGCGCGGCAAGTGGTCGATCTCGCGCTCCGGAACCCGAACCTACGCCGCCAAGTTTCGCAATCCGTCCGGCGACGAGGACTTGCACGTGATCCGGCTCGGCGAGGTGATTCTCATCCGTGCCGAGGCTTTGGCCCATCTCAATCGACTGCCCGAAGCGGTCGACGAGTACAACCGTCTGAGGGTGCGTGCGGGGCTGGCGCCCGATCCGACGGTAGGCCTGACCCAGGCGGGCGTGCTGGCCGCCATCGCGCGTGAGCGTCGACTGGAGCTCGCCTTCGAGGGAGATCGCTGGCCCGACATGGTGAGAACCGGCGAAGCAATCGCGATTGGTGTCGATCCTGTGCAGACGCTGCTGCCGATCCCGCAGTCGGAGCTCGATGTCGCAACGAAAATGACCCAGAATCCGGGTTACTGATCGTCGCTGTAAAAAAAGCCCGCCTCGACAGTGAGGCGGGCTTTTTTTTCGTGCGTGAGCCGCGTCAGCGTGTCAGTCGATAGATGAGGAGCGCGGCGCGCTCAGTCGCCGGACCGATCGACCGCAGATCGACGCGCTCGTCAGGCGTGTGTGAGCGCATTCCCTTCACTCCGAGTCCATCGAGCGCGTCCAGATATTCCGAGACGTAGGAGATGTCGCCGCCGCCGCGCCTGCCGGGATCGAGCGCTTCGACCGGGCCCTGACCAAGCGCGCGGCTCACCGCATCCTCCACGGCGAGGAGAGCCATGTTGCCCTTCGTCGGCGGCATCGCCGGATTGCCGTCCTCGAAAGTGATGGTCGCGTCCGTTCCGGGCAGATGGTTGGCGACGATGGCGCGCATCGCTTCGCGCGCCTTGAGAAGCTGGTCCTGCGAGATGAAGCGCAGATCTCCGCGCGCGAAAGCGCGGGGCGCGATGATGTTGTCCTTCCCAGCCGCGGTGCCCGAGATCTTCGTCGAATCGTAGCTCACGTCGGTGCCACCGACGACGATCGCCGGATTGAAGGTCAGATACTGTTCGTGCGAGAGCTTTTCCCGGAATTCGTCGAGGATGCGCGCGGTCTCGTAGATGGCGCCATAGCTCGACCGCGCTGAGAACATCCCGGAGGAGTGCTCCTGACGCGCGGTCACTGCGAGCTGCCACCCACTGAAACCGCGCCTCGCGACTGTTCCCTTCCCGGCATCCTCCTCGAAGCCAAGCGCGACGTCACTCCGCTTGGCGGCATCGATCAGCGGCTGGCGCGATACCAGATGCAACGGACCCGCATCTTCTTCGTCGCCCGTCAGCGCGACGATGATGCGCGTGCCGTCGAGCGCGCCGACGCTCTGCAACGCCTTGAGGGCGTAAAGGATCACTACATCGCCGCCCTTCATGTCCGAGCTTCCAGCACCAGCCGCCAGTGTGTCGAGGCGCACGAATCTCTCACCGTCACCTTCGAACACCGTGTCGAGGTGTCCAATCAGCAGCAGTCGTTTTCCCTTGGTTCCCTGACGCTCGGCGAAGAGATGGCCGGCGCGACCGACCGCATCCGGCAGCGCGACCCAGGTCGCCTTGAATCCGAGCGCCGTGAATTCGGGCGCGAACAAGCGTCCGACCTCGCGGACCCCGGGAAGATTGAAGGTCCCGCTGCTGATGTTGACTGCTTTCTCTAGCAGGTCGATCTGCTCGGCCTGATGCGACCGGACGTAATCGCGGATGCGCTGTTCTGTCTTCGAAAGTGCCGGCGAAGTCGATTGGGCGGCTGCCGCTTTCGGCGCGGCCGCCGACACCAGGCACACACACAGGAACGCCAGCGCGGCGCGGCGGCGGTGAGTGACGGATCGAGGGCAATTGGGTGTCATATCGTGAGAGACTATCATCACCGCGCGGTTCCGTCCACCTCGGAGCAACGGTAATTTTACAGCCTCGCCTCAATCTCTCGACTATAAGATGACTTTGCGTGCCCGCCTCGGGTGGGGTTTGTCCGCTATTGCGGTGGTTCTGATAGTTCCACTGCTCATATCGCTCAAATCCCTCGAGCATCTTTACGAGACGAGCCGCCTGCTGCGCGATCGGGAGTTCGCCGCGTCGATGCTCCTCGGATCCTTCCGCGAGCGAACCGACGACGCGCGCCGGGCCGAGGACGCCCTGCTCTTCATCCACGATCAGAGAAGCGCGACCCGCATGCAGGAGCAGATCGACGGCCTGGTGTCGTTCGCGGACTCCCTCGACCGCTATCGCCTCGATCTCTCCGCGTCGCAGATCAGGACCTCGCTCGACGCGCTTCGATCCGCCGCCCGCGAGGAGTACGAGCAAGCCTCGGCGGGCAGAGGCACTGTCGCCGAAAAGATCTCCCAGCAACGGACACGGCCCGCGATTGCGTCGGTCGACAGCGCTCTGGGCGCGAGCGCGACGATGCTACGCAGCCGCACCCGACAACGAGTCATCGACGCAACCAACGAGACCCTGAACGCCGAGCGTCTCGTTGCTGGCGCGCTGCCCGTCGCGCTGGTCCTCGCCTTCGCGATCGGTATCTGGCTGCTGCGATCGATCACCCGTCCCATCTACGAGCTCGAGCGCGGAATGCACGCGATCGCCGAGGGCGATCTTACATACCAGCCGTCGCTGCCGAAGAGCGAGGAGACGGAATTTGGCCGCCTTGCCGTCAGCTACAACACCATGGCGCGACAGCTCGCCGAGCTCGAGCGATTGCGCGCCGAGTTCGTGAGCGTCGCGTCACACGAGCTCAAGACGCCGATCAACGTGATCATCGGCTATCTCGACCTGCTGCAGGAAGGCATCTACGGCGCGCTGACGGCAAAGCAGAAGGAAATCCTGAGCACCATCAACAAGCAGGCGAACGGCCTGACGCGTCTGGTCAAGCGTCTGCTCGACATCAGCCGCTTCGAGGCGAGCGGCGGAAAGCTCGAGGTCCGCGACATCGACCTGCAGCGGCTGCTCAGCACCCTCGAGAGCTCGTTCTCGGTGCTCGCAATGCAGCGCGACATCGCGTTCAGTGTCCGCCACGACGCGAGCCTGCCGGAAAACGTGGTCTGGGACGACGACCGCATCAACGAAGTGCTGGGCAACCTCTTGTCGAATGCCTTCAAGTTCACTCCGCGCGGTGGCAAGGTCGCGCTCTCGGTCGTGCCGGAAGGCGGCAACATCGTGATCACCGTCTCCGACACGGGCGCGGGTATCTCACCAGAACAGCTACCGCACATTTTTGACAAGTTTTACCAGGCCGACAATCAGGCCCAGGCTGCGACCAAAGGCACCGGTTTGGGCCTGGCGATTGCGAAGGAAGTCGTCGAAGCCCATGGCGGCGACATTACGGTCGAGAGCAGGGTCGGCGAGGGTACTACGTTCGTCGTGTCGCTGCCGGTGGAAGCCGCCGGGGTTCGGCGGAAACGCGACGGCGCAGCCCATGTCGAGGACGTGCGATGAATAAATGTTTCACGCTTGCAGTCATTACGATTTCAATTGCCGCGTGCGCACAGCTGCCGACACTGGATCCCCAGATCCACAACGACTGGCAGCGCAGCCTCTACTATGCGCGCGCCAATGTCGATGCCGGCAACTATTTCGCCGCGCAGAAAATTCTCGATGAGTTTGGGCGGCTGCACGCCGGTACCCGGGAAGCGCGGGAAATCCAGTTCTGGAAGGCGGCGTACATGGTAGATCCGGCAAATGCGTCCGGCTCGCTCGAGGACGGCATTGCCGCACTCGATGGTTATCTGGCGTCGGATTCGTCTGGCTGGTACAGGAACGAGGCGATCGTCCTGCGTCGCACGGCTGCCGTCGCCCAGGGAGTCGCGAATCAGGCGAAGGCCCTCGCCAGCGCCGACTCAACGCCCACAATCGTGGTGAAAGACACCGTCGTCGTGGGGAGTAAATCGCGCGATGAGCAAATTGCCGCTTTGCGCGATCAGCTCGCGAAGAGCAAAGACGAGTTGGCGAAGGTGAGCGCGGAGCTCGAACGCATCAAGAAGCGGCTCGCCAATCCGAGCAATTGAGCCGGCCGGTCAGCCGACTCTGAAGAGCTCCAATGCGCGGGAGTAGCGCGCGCTCAGAGTCTTCCTGATTCCAGCGTTGTCCTTGCTGGTCAGCTCCGGGTCGCGCTCCAGAATCTTTTCCGCCGCCTGACGCGCGCGCACGTTCAGCTCTTCGTCGCGCACGGGATCGGCGACCCTGAAAGTGGCTTCGCCGCTCTGCTCCTGCCCGAATAAATTGCCCATTCCGCGCAACCTGAGATCGGCGCGCGCGATCTCGAAGCCATCGTCGGTCTCGACGAAGACCCGCAGCCGCTCCGCGGCTTCCTCCCCGAAATTCCCGAGCAGAATGCAGTAGGAGGCCTCGGCGCCGCGGCCCACCCGTCCACGCAGCTGATGGAGCTGGGACAAGCCGAAGCGCTCCGGATGCTCGACCAGCATCACCGTCGCGTTGGGAACGTCGATGCCAACCTCGATCACCGTCGTCGAAACGAGCACGTCGATCTTACCGTCGCGGAAGGCCCGCATGATCTTCTCGCGCTCCTCGGACGCGACCCGTCCATGGATGAGCGCGACCACGCGCCCGGCGAAGGGACCGGCGGAGAGCAGCTCGTACATCGTCGTCGCCGCCTTGAGATCGGTCTTCTCGGACTCCTCGATTACCGGATACACCACGTACGCCTGGCGGCCCTTCTCGGTCTCGCGCGCCACGAAATCCAGCACTCGCTCGCGCGCCGATTCGGGCCTCAGCACGGTGGTGACGGGTTGTCGCCCCGCCGGACGCTCGTCGAGGGTGCTGACGTCCAGATCGCCATAGACGGTGAGTGCCAGGGATCTGGGGATCGGTGTCGCGCTCATGAGCAGGACGTCGGGGGATTCACCTTTTGCCGAAATCGCGGCGCGCTGCTCGACGCCGAAACGGTGCTGCTCGTCGATGGTGACGAAGCCAAGTCGACCAAAGACGGCAGCGTCCTGGACGAGGGCGTGGGTTCCGACGACGAGTACTGGATCCGGGGATGACAACTTCGCCGCTGCCTCTTTGCGGGCGCGCGCGGCGAGGCTGCCGGTCACCAGCACCGGTTCGACGCCCAACGGCTCGAGCAGGCTGGTGAAAGTTCGCGCGTGCTGCTCGGCGAGGAGCTCGGTTGGCGCCATTATCGCCGCCTGGTAGCCATTCTCCATCGCCAGCAGCGCCGCGAACAGCGCGACGATGGTCTTGCCGCTGCCGACATCGCCCTGCAGCAGGCGGTGCATCCGGCGGCCGCTGGTCATGTCGGCGACGATCTCCCGAATCGCCGTGGTCTGCGCATCGGTGAGGGTGAACGGAAGCGCACTCTTGAGGGCGCTCGTCAGCTGCCGCCTGTTCTCGAACGCGATGCCACTGCGCTTCTCGCGCTTCACCGCGTTGGCGCGGCGGTGGAGGATGTGGATGAAGAGCAGCTCCTCGAACGCCAGTCGCGCGCGACCGCGCGTTCCTTCGGCGATGGTTTTCGGCCGGTGCACCATCCTGATCGCGTCGCGCAAGGATGGAAGTCCGACCTCGCGCAGAATCTCCGGTGGGAGATACTCCTTGACGAGAGGAAGGAGCGTGTCGAGGTGTGAATCGATGATGCCGCGAATGACCTTGAAAGACAGGCCTTCGGTCGCCGGATAGACGGCGAGGACCTTGCCCGCCTTGATGTCGTCCTCGTCTTTCCCCAGCTGGATGTATTCGCGCGGCTGGAGCTGCCGCCCGTGGAAGAATCGCACCGAGCCCGTAAGCAGCATCAAGTCTCCCTTCTCGATGGTGCGATCGAGAAAGGGCTGGCCCGGCCACGACGCCTCGATCATTCCGCTGTCGTCCTGCAGAACGGCCTGGAAGATTCGCAGGCCGCGCCGCGTGGGAATTATCCCCTTGGAAATGACGCGGCCGACGATCGTGCCGTCCATTCCCGTCTCGAGCGACGCGATCGGCGTGATTGTGCTCGCATCCTCGTAGCGATGCGGGATGTGGAAGAGGAGATCCCGCGCCGTGACTATACCAAGCCGTCTCAGGGATTCGGCCCGAATCGGGCCCACCCCTTTGAGATAATTGACGGGCATGTCGAGATAGACTTTGCCGCGCGGCTCCATCTATCCCTCGAGAACCTCGCGGGCGAAAACCTGGGGATCGAACGCCTCGAGATCGGAGGCTTTTTCGCCGATACCGATGAATTTCACCGGCACGTCCAGAGCTTCGTGCACAGCCAGGACGATGCCGCCCTTCGCGGTGCCGTCGATCTTCGTTACCACCAGTCCCGTGACCGGAATCGCTTCCGCGAAAGTGCGCGCCTGCGCGACCGCGTTCTGGCCGATCGTGCCATCTAGCACCAGCAATGTCTCGTGGGGCGCTCCAGGAAGGCGTTTGCCGATGACGCGATTGATCTTCTTCATCTCATCCATCAGTGAGTCGCTGGTGTGAAGCCGGCCGGCGGTGTCGACGATGACGACATCCTTGCCGCGGCTGATGCCGGCGTCGACGGCATCGAATGCGACCGAAGCCGGATCGGTCCCGGGGTTTCCGCCGACGAAGTCCGCGCCGCTGCGCTTTGCCCACGCCGCCAGCTGATCGATTGCTCCGGCGCGAAAGGTGTCCGCCGCCCCGACAAGGACCGACATCTTATTGCGCCTGAGAAGATCGGAGAGTTTCCCGATGAAGGTCGTCTTGCCGGCTCCGTTAATCCCCACCACCAGGATCACCGTCGGTGGAGAATGCGCGCGGATGACGCGCGGATCGCTGTTCCCTGCCCGTAGCGATGAATCGATCGCGGACTCGAGGGCGCGGAGAAACTGCTCCTCCGTCTTGATGGTGCCGCGCCTGGCCTGAGCCTCGATGTCGGCGACCAATTTCATCGTCGTCGGCACCCCGAAGTCAGCGGCGAGAAGTACCTCCTCGAGCTGCTCGAGAGTGCCGCGAATGTCGCCGGCCCGGGCGATGACCGCTACGTCCGTTAGCGCAACGTCCTTTATCCTGTTCCAGAGCGAGCGGGAGGGCAAATCCCCTGCCCGGCGAAGTATCCTGCCTGCCATTCAGAATTTGCTGAGGGGATGACGAAAAAAAACCCGGACATCGAATGTCCGGGTTGGAAATTAAGCCGTGCGAGCGTTGCGCGGGTTACTCGGCGATGCTGGCCAGGTGCGCATCGTTCAGGCTGGCGAGGGTCTGATTGCGCATCTTCTGGAACAGCGCACGCTCACTCGCCGGAATAGGCTCGCCGCTTCTGCTCTCCAGGGCCAGTCGCGGATTCTTTGCGACACCATCTACCCTGATCTCGAAATGCAGGTGTGGACCGGTCGCCCAGCCCGTCATGCCGACGTAGCCGATCGTCGAGCCCATCGCGACGTGGGTGCCGGGCTTCATGCCTTTTGCGAAGTTGCGCATGTGACCGTAGCGGCTGACCATGCCGTTGCGGTGCCGGATGTCGATCATGTTGCCATAACCGCCCCGCTTTCCGGCGAAGATGACGACGCCGTCGCCGATGGCGCGAACTGGAGTGCCCTCAGCGGCCGCGTAGTCGGTGCCGGTATGATTGCGCCACTCACCGAAGATCGGGTGCTTGCGCTTGCCGAAGATGCTGCTGATACGCCGGAACGCGACGGGTGCGCGAAGGAACGCGGCGCGGAGCGACATGCCACTGGCATCGTAGTACTGGTCAGTGGATGAACCGGGGGTATCGAAGTGAATCGCCTCGATCGGCTTCTGCAGCTCCGACAACGCCAGCTTGGCGCCGAGGATCTTATTGACGATGATGGCGCCGTTGGGCTTTTGCAGGCGCTCCACGAGCAGGTGGAACTTGTCGCCCTGACGCAGATCGCGGCTCATGTCGACCTTGTACTCGAAGATGTCCGCGAG
>Ga0070682_100000663_pt1 | contig 20826 bp, 11 predicted proteins | sample KBSC63LmetaG_FD_64668 | JGI IMG/M metagenome (GOLD analysis project Ga0070682, IMG submission 64668) | Corn rhizosphere microbial communities from Kellogg Biological Station, Michigan, USA - KBS C6-3L metaG | ecosystem: Host-associated > Plants > Roots > Rhizosphere | place: USA: Michigan...
GCTTAACCAGCCCGAGCCGCAACCAACATCCAATATCTTTGCGCCGGCAGGCAGCGCTAACGCAACAGCGATGTTGGCGAAGTCGCAGAAGTGGCGGTGCATGTCTTCGTCCATGCCGTCGCCTTTATACTTCGCCGGTTTGTTCGCGAGGTTATAAAACGGCTTGGTGCGCAGGTGGTGGTTTCGTTCCGGATCAAGTTTGCTCAAGTACTCAACGGCTGCACGCTTGTAGTCAATCCCTTCGAGCTTAGGAACTCGTCCTGACGAATTAGTTTCTTTCGCGGGGATTTTGGAATCAGCGGTCGCGCCGTTACGCGAGGCAGTAGCAGTTGCGCGCCGCACGCGTGAACCGTTATCCGGGACGGTTGCGTGGTCCGGGACAATAAGAGCAACTTCTGCGGCCACGCTGCGAAACAACGCCTCATTGTTTGCGCCGGCGATCCCCAGCGCCGATAGCTCTCCGGCGACCGCTTGAATCAATTTTTTGCGCGGCCGTCGCGCGATTACCTCGCGAATGAAATTGGCGTAACGTTCGGCGCTGGTTTCGATCCGGTGGTGGTCCCGCACGTGATTACGTGCATTTTGCCCGATGCGCTCTCGCAGGGTTTTGTCTTCGATCAGCCGACGAAGATACGACTCGAGCAGCGCTTCTGCATGTTCATCATGATCTATTTTCACAACGGCGTCGTCAGGCACTTCTGAAAAAGCGCCCACGTTTGAAACAATAGCCGGGACACCGGCTGCCATAATCCGGCACAAACTTCCTGAGGTTGCGCCCACCGGCCGCTCGCGAAGGTTAATGGCAATATCAGTTTCAGCAATCAACTTCTCAAACTGTTCCAACGAAACGAAACCGGAAACGGAAACGCGTTCCTCCATCCCGTAACTTCGCACCAGTTCACGCAACCCGGGAAAGTTTCCGGCTGGGCCTACGAGTTTGTAATGGAACGTGTGGTCATCCTTGAGTCTGCTAAGCGCGCGCAGGGCCCGTTCAATCCCTTTGTCTGGAGTAATAAGTCCAAACGAAGCGATGTTTACAACGCGCGTGTTGTCTTTCACCGAAACAGTCGCCGCGGCAGCGCGTGCAGTGATGTGGTGATTTATGCGTTCCAGGGGAACTGTGGGAGCAATCTGAGAGAAGCGCTGGCGGCTCCACTCCGAATGAACGATTATTCCCTGAGACGAACGAGCCAGCCGGGCGTTGAGGGGATACGTCAGCGGAGAATTGACCTGCGGCGGAAGGCTGCCACGGCGCATGGCTTCCTCGGCTTTTCGTCTTTCGTTTGTTCCGTGACAAGCCTCCAGTTCATCGAAGTAGACATTCATGTCCGCGCAATCACGCGCTTGTCCGAGGAAAAAATCCTGTAACGCAAAATCATGGAACACCGCGACGCCGGGATGTTGCCGCATAACGCTGACGATACCCGTGTGGTAACGGTGATCGTTGCCAAGGTGATAGACGATGGCATCGTATTCCGGAAGTCTACCTGTTACTGCGGGGTTGCGCTGGTAGTCAAAGCATTCAAAACGCTCTAACAGTTCGTCATTTTCCGGTCGAAAGCCATCGACAAACAGATCGATATCAGCCTGCGCAGCAAGGAAAGGCAGCAACTCTTCGCTGTAATCCGAGATACCGGAAGGCTGCGGATTGAACGGGCTGAAATACGCTACTTTCATGGTCACCACACGGCGCATGCGCCGAAAAGCCTATTTCACGACCGTAACTTTCGTTTTCGCTGTCGGCGAACCTTTGTCGTGAAACCAGGCTACCTGCTCCTGCAGCACATCTACGTCAAGAATATAATCGCCCGGTTCTTTCGGAGCCGTGATAGTGAGGGGTACTTCAGTTTCTTCCCCGGGGCGAAGATCCTTGTTCAATCCATAACGGCCGTCCATGTCCGTGACGAGCTTTTCATCTGCGGCATTCAACCAGCGGTTACCGGCGGCGAGTACGAAGCGGGCGTCAGAACTGGTATTCACTTTTGCGCCGCGGGCGTACCAAAGAACGTCGCTCGCGTTCTTGATCTTCAACTGAATCGTAGCTCTTTCTCCGGCGCGCAATTTTGCCGGAGGATCAACGAGGCTAATAACCGCCTTGAATCCATTGTCAGGCAGAGCCGAAGGCGTCTGACTACGATCGACCGTCGCGCCAGGCGACGACGGCGTATTAGGTTGCTGGCTGCAACTACAAACGAAAAATGTTGCGACTGCCACGAGCACAAAAAGATATTTCGTTTTCATAAGGCCTTTCTTTTTAGGTAGTGTCCGAATGTTTCGTTGGTGACGACGGCGCAGTAGCCCGACCGTCAGGGACGGCTTTTGTGCAACCGTCAGCCCTCCCTGACGGTCGGGCTACTACCCCGGCTTTTCGACTTTCACCTGCCATCTTAAAGTGCGAGAACCTTGTTCGTAAAACCAGGTTACGCCTTCGTGGACCATATCGAGTTCCAATACGTAGTCTCCAGGCACGCGCGGCGCAGTTACCGTAAGGGTCAGTTCAACCTCCTCGCCGGGACTTAGATCATGCGGTAACACGGCTCGGCTATCCATGTCGTTCACGACGCTACTTTCGTCCGCGGTCAACCAGCGATCGCCCAGCGTTACGATATTTATCCATCCCTGCGAGGCGCTTGCGAGCCAGACCGTGTTACCGCCATTTTTGACGCGAACCTTAAGCGTTTCCTTCGTACCGGCCTTCATCAGGACCGGGGCTTCGGTAACAAGAATATTTGCGCGGTAGCCGGCGGCAGTTCGTGGATCTTGTGCCGCAGTTACTGTTTCATCCGGCACGTCGATAGCAATCAGGAACATTTTGATTCGCGCATGAGGTGAATAGTAAGGGATTTCGAGGGGAATCCTTTCCGTCGCCCGTAAGCCTCTTCGTTGTAGATTTGTTTCAGCGCCTTCGATGTCTTCGGCAAAAGCCAGCGAGTACATTCGCTTACCTTCGGCGAGTTTCAGCGCCTGCCGATACTTGTTTCGTCCCTGCTGGGTATTAAAGAACTCGTAAATATTCACGCCAATCATCGGCGCGTCGGGCCGTAACGCGACTTGAATTCCGGTTGTTTTGATCGAGCTCACAATCCAGACGTCCACGGCGTCAAGGCGATTGAGCGTTTCTGCGTCAAGAAAAGTTCGTAATGAGCGGTCACGTAACAAGTAGCGCGCCTCCTGCCTGTACGCGCCGAGGCTCGCGAAGACTGTTGGTCGTGTGCCCCATTCGATTTTTGAAACGTAATACGCCGCCAAACCTGCCTGTGCGATCAACGCCAACCAGAGCGCTGACGCGAAAACCTTCCCCGGGTGTTCGCTTCGATGCCTGATCATCGTCGCCAGGCCGATGACGGCGATCGCAGCCATCACCTCGACGTAAAGTGCATAGCGAATGTAACCAGTGCTGACCGTCCAAAAAATCGTGGTGACAACAACCAGGAAGAAAACGTCGCGTAAGTATCGATCGCGGCGGATGAAGAGAAAGCCGATTAGTGCGGCGACAAAACCCAAAGAGATTTTCCCCGAGTAGACCGAGAGCTCGGATAATCGATCTGGCCTAAGTGTGATCAAAACAGGCCACAGCACTTTTTCCCACAGACCGCGCGGCCCCCAACGCGGATCCCAAACATTACTAGGCGGCCAATACGCCGACTTGAATACTCCGTTGAAAACGGGAAAGACGACGCTCGCCGTTTCCCGACGGAGAAATAGGCTAAACGGTACCAGTGGAACAATGAAGGCGATCGCTGAGAGCACGGTCGTCAGTGCAACTTGTTTCGCTTTTTGTAAGTAGCTGGTTGAGGCAACCGCCAATTCGCGATACGCGCAAAGAAATACGAGCGGCAAGGCCACCGCCGCGTTTGTTAACTTGAAGGCGACGGCCATACCCAGTAGCAAGGCGATACATAAAAGATTTCGTCGCCGATTCCTGGATTCGGTGTGGTGCAGGGCCAGGTAAGTCGCCTCCAGCAGGAGCGGGAGCGCGAGCAGATCGGCCATGTAGTTATTAATCTCAAAGAGCAGATGCTCGGCCATCACTGCCAGCAACACGGCAGTCGCGCGCAACCACACGCTTTGTAGAAGTGGTCGTAATAGTTTGTCGGTAATGCGGGCGGCCCAGATCATGGCAAGAAGATTAGCGATCGTTCCGAGCCGATAGCCGAGTGCATGCCGGAATAGGCCGGTTACCATGTCAGGAGCAGGGTTATAAGGGGCTGGAGTGGGAAAGAAATCGCCGGGAAGATAAAGAAAACCGACCAGAGAGCGCTCAGCATGAAGCAGACGATAATTCAGTACATCGAATGAAGTATCGGGAAAGGCGACGCGCATGGCGTAGATAAAAACCAGCGGCGCCACAACCAGCAACCAGAAAGGAAGTGAGGACTCTTTCGTTTCCGAGGTCTCTCTTGCTGAGAAATAAAAGTAGCCGACGAGGATTGCCACCAGCCCCGCCGCAATCCAGGCGATACCATTGCGATTCGTACACCACCAAAGATATTGCCTCGCGAGCACCAGGAAGTAGATGAACAGCAGTGCGTCGCCTGGAAATTCCAGCGTCCGAAAAGAATTTCTAATTCGCTGCCAGGTTGCGATCGGCATGGAGAATTCCGACCTCATCCTCATCGGCCGTTGTGACGGGATTTTGTTGAAGTCTCTAGTGCGGCAGAGTTTGATCCGAACCGCTCTGACAGTACCCGGAGTTGGTATTCAAACTCCTGCGCGCGGCGTGCGATTGAATGCAGAATCATTCCGACAGTCACCGAGAGCAGGCCGCAACTGGCGATGAGGACACAAAGCACAGCCAACGATAGGCGTCCGACCAACCCCGTGTGTAAAAAATCAAGGGTGAGCATGAGTCCGGGAACCAGCGCGAGCAACAGAAACAGAATTCCGGCCGCGCCAAAAAATGTGAGTGGCTTGTAGTCACGAAAGAGCGCGAGCAGTGTGTTGAGAATGATGGCGCCGTCGCGAAAGAATTTAATCTTTGAATGGCTGCCCGATGGTCGGTGCGTGAGATTAATGGGAATTTCAACGATGCGAAAGCCTCGCTCAATCGCTTTGATCGTCAGCTCGGTTTCGATTTCAAACCCACCGCCGAAGAGCGGCAGGCTCTTTACAAACTCGCGATTGAAAGAGCGATAGCCGGATAGTATGTCCGTCAGCTCCACTCGGAAGATCGCATTGAGAAGCCTGAGTACCAGGCGATTGCCCAGGGCGTTGAGTTGTTTGAACTCGCTGCGCGAGCCGGGATGCAATCGTGAACCGACCACCATGTCGGCGTCGCGGTTGATAATTGGTGCGAGTAAACCATGGACGGCGGCAGCCGGATAAGTTCCATCTCCGTCGACCATGATGTAAATGTCGGCTTCAACCTGCCGAAACATTGACTGAACTACAAAACCTTTGCCTTGCCGGTTTTCGTGCAGAACTATCGCGCCGGTCTCGCGAGCTCGTTCGACAGTCTCGTCCGACGAGTTGTTGTCGAAGACGTATATGGAGGCGTTCGGCAGTTGTGTTTGAAAATCTTTGACGACGCCGGCGATCGTGCGCGCTTCGTTGTAGCAGGGGATAAGTATCGCTACTTCGCCGTGGCCGGCATTGTGAACGCCTGTCAGTGGTTCCACAGTTTTCTCTGCTGACATAAGCTGCGTAGGGGTGAAAATCGATCGAAACGACCGCCGGCGAGACAAGATATGACAAAGGTCGGTTGCTCGCAACAAGCCAGATCCGGTTGCGTTGCTGAATACCGGGCATTAGCCCGACCGTCAGCAAGCGTTTGGAGGCCCAGGAAAAAACCTGCCGCACGGTCGGCCCGACGGCCCCGGCTTCTCCCACTGGCTAAGGCGAAATGGTATTATCCGCCGATTGCAAAGTGACACGTCCGAAGCAGAACCAACAGCTAGATTCTAAGTCCGTCTTTCATCGTCCGCCTGAATGAAACTGATCGACCTTCGAGCGATTGTCGGAGTGCGCAAGCCTGCCGGGAAATTTAATATCCTGGCCCACGAGATTTTTATCATTCTCGTTTTCTGCGCCTTCACGACCTTACTCACCTGGCCCTATATCAATCATTTACGCAATGCCGTTGTCGACACCGGCGATCCATATTTGGAGTCGTGGGTGCTGTGGTGGGATTTCCATCAAACGTTCACCAACCCGCTGCACCTGTTTGACGCAAACGTTTTCTATCCGTATCGGTACACCCTCGCTTTCAGTGAACACTGCTATGGCATCGCTCTGCTTTTCTTTCCCTTGTTTGCTTTAGGGCTGCGGCCGTTGACAGTGCACGCCGTAGCGATGTTTTTCGGTTTCGCACTCTGCGGTTACGGCGCCTTCAGGTTGGCGCGTACCTTAACAGGCTCAGAGGCTATTGGCTGGGTTGCAGGAATAGTCTTCGCTTTCGTGCCGTTTCGGTTTCACCTGCTGTCGCATGTGCTCTACCTCTTCTCGCCGTGGATACCGTTGCTGTTTGAGGCGCTGGTGTTATTTGTGTGCAAACGAAGCCGCAAGCGCGCAGTGTGGCTGGGTTTTGCATTTTTTATGCTGGGTCTCAGCACTATTTCATGGTTCATCTTATCGCTCGTGCCGTTTGTCTTGATTGCGGCGCTCTTGCTGACCCGCCATGGACTCTGGGATGAGCGTGAGTTTTGGCAGCGTGCGACCGTAGCTCTGGGCATAGCCTCAATCGCGCTGCTGCCATTCATGTTGCCGTACGTTATGGTTTCGAGGCTGTACGGGTTTAAGCGCAGTGTCGAGGAGGTGAAGGCCAATTCTGCCTGGCCTATACATTGGTTCTCGGTAGAAAGCCGAAACAAACTTTGGAGCGGAATGGGCGCAAATCTTCCCGAAGGCTACAAGTTCAAATTGTTTCCGGGACTGCTCCCGATTCTCTTTTCCCTGGTGGGGGCAGTTTCGAGCCGGCCATTCGAGACCCGTGAACGAGGGAACCAGAACAACTTCCGGGGCGAGCGCCGGCTGAGACGCCTTGACGCATTTATCTGGCTCGCCCTGGCTGTGTCGATTATCGCGGTTGGTCTGGACGGCACGGACAGGTTCCTTGGTCTTTTCCGTTATGTCACATCAGAACGCGCGCTCGCTACGTTGACCGTGGCAATCATCGCGCGGCTCTTGATTTCCTATCCGTCGTTTATGCGCGCGTCATGCGCCAACCTGGTTGAGACTATTCGGTCCGACAAACGCGGTGACGCCTTCTGGCTGGGAATCATCCTCACCATAATCGGTTTCTGTTATTCACTCGGTTGGAACTTTTTCTTTTATCGCATTTGTTACGACTTGCTACCCATGTTTCGCAGCATGCGTGTGCCCCCGCGAGGAGCGATGATGGCCTACCTGGGTCTCGCTCTCCTCGCTGCTCTTGGTGTGGATCGGCTGGCGCAACTTATGGTTGATCGATGGCCGCGTTGGTCGCGCAACGCAGTGTTTGTGGTTGCCTGCGCGGCTTTGCTTTTTGAGTTCAACGGCGCGCCGTTAGGAATTGTGCTCGGCGAGGTTTATCCCGATGCCGTTACCTTACGATTGAAGGCGACGCCGATGCGTGGCGGCATAGTGGTTCTGCCCACTAGCGCCGAGTTCAATCATCGTTACATTCTTCGTGCTGCCGATCACGAGCGCCCGCTGATTGTTGGCACCTCCGGTTTTAATTCGCCGACTGCGGATCAGATTGAGGCCGCCACCCGAAGCGGTGTCATCGCGGAAGATTTCATGAATCTGCTGGAAGCAATACCCACGTCGTACGTGGTTGTATCCAATCAACTGATCGCGCCTGAGCGCCGGCTTGACTACGAGGCCTTCCTGGCACGCAACGTCAAAGCGGGACGTTTACGCTTCATTAATCGCTTCGACCTCGGTAACGACTTATATGCGGTGGTAAAGACTGAGCCGGAAGCGAAATCAGAAGCGGCGTTGCCTTTCGCAGTTGACGCCAAAGCGTGGGATGCAATGGTGAAAGAAGATCCGCTAAACCTGCTCGGCCAGTTTCGGAACTGGAGTCAGACAATTTACCGTTTACATCTGGCAACGTTCGGCGCGCTGCCGCGTTACGCGGAATTTGTTCCCGAAGTCGAGTTGATAGGACAGAATGTCTTCATCGGGTTCGATGATCAGCAGCCAAAGTTAGAAGGGAATCTGCGAAGGTTCACCGAGATGTGGGTTGAGCGCCCCAAATTCCGGGTTGCTTATAAAGCCGTGAGTAACGAACAGTATGTGGACCTGCTAATCAAAAATGCCGGCATCGAACTCGATACTTCAGAGCGCGCCCGTCTTGTCGATAAGTTAAACCGAGGCGACTTGAGTAGGGCCGAAGTGTTATTGGAGATAGTCAATAAGCCGTCGTTTATCGAAAGGCAGCAGGCGCGTTCTTTGGTGTTGCTTCACTATTTTGCTTATCTGCATCGCAACCCTGACGATCCGCCGGACAACAACTTGAAGGGTTTCGATCATTGGGTGAAGCAGGTGGAAACCTCCGGCGATAGCTCTAAACTTGCGGACGCTTTTATGGCGTCGTTTGAATATGAAGACCTGCATAAGAAGGCGGGGCAATAGCTCGACCGTGAAGACGTCCTTGGGTTGACGCCGAGTCTCTGCAGCGCAAACAAACGGGAGGGCTGTCCCTGACAGTCGGGCCACTGGCCGTCGAAGATTGATGATGAGTCAGGCTGAACCAAACAACGTGGAAATCACAGGACAGCAGAAACACGCTGCGTGCCTGTCAGTTGTTGTGCCCGTTTACAACGAAGGCCAGACGCTTGCGGAAGTTGTCGATAAATTGCTTCGGGTGCCTTGTCTACTCGAGATAATCATTGTGGACGACTGCTCTACTGACACTACGGCAGAAATCGCGAATGACCTGAGCCAAAGACATTCGCAAGTGCGTACCGTTCGTCATCAGAAAAATTCAGGCAAGACGGCAGCGCTTAGAACCGGCTTTGCGCTGACGACCGGCGAGGTGGTAATCGTTCAAGACGCCGATCTCGAATACGATCCGTCAGAGATCTACGGTGTGATTCGTCCGATCCTTGACGGCCATGCCGACGTCGTTTTTGGTTCGAGGTTTCTGGTGCGTCGCGCTGCCCGCGTTCTTTACTTCTATCACTTTCTGGCCAATAAGTTTTTGACCTTTCTCTCAAACGCGCTCACCAACCTGAACATGACGGACGTCGAAACAGGTTATAAGGCCTTTCGCGGGGACATCATTCGCAACATGACCATTAGTTCGAGTGGTTTTGGTTTTGAAGTTGAAGTGACCGCGAAGGTTGCGAAACTGGGGGTCGCAATTTACGAAGTGCCTATAAGCTATTACGGCCGCACCTATGATGAGGGTAAGAAAATCGTGTTCATGGACGGCGTAATCGCCTTGTGGTTTGTTTTGCGTTTCAACTTATTCTGCAGCGTGAAATCGTCGTTTCGACAGTTGCCAAAGCTCGGCGGTAAACCAAACCGCTTGGATGCATCAGACTTTATGGTCGATTCGTAATTCGTGTAGTTTCGTGGTTGTTTTCCTTGATAAGCAAAGCGTATGAACCACGAAGTAACCCGAGTGCAGAACTAGAGAACACGAATCGGATCACGGACTAATCATTTCACCTCCGCTTGTTCTGAATGTTAGCAGGGATCATCTTTCTGACAGGCGCTGCTTTGTTGGGGACCGGTCTGGTCCGACGCGTCGCGCCTCTTCGAACACTTCTCAATCACGCCGAACAGTTGATGTGGGGTCTGGTGGTTGGCTGGATGCTAAGCACACTTGGCGCCTACCTCATCTCTCGAATTCTCGGCGGCCTTTCCTTTCTCCCGATGTTTGTCTTTGCGTTGGTGATCTGGCTAATCGTGGCCGCACTTTGGCTACAGCCCGTGATGGGCTTGATGCGAGAAAGGTTTCGAGGTCCAAAGCTTTGGCGCTCAGAATACGGTGGACTTTTAATCGTCCTGCTGCTCTTCGGCACGGTTTACCTGCGACTCTTCTTCACTCACTTGATTCAGGCAGGCAGCGAGGGTGTGTATTCCGGAGGCAGCACCTCGTATGACATCGGTTTTCATCTCGCGCTAACGACGTCGTTTCTTTTTGGCAACAACTTCCCACCGCTTTACACATCATTCCCGCCCGCGCCGCTTTTGTACCCATTCTTGCCGGATTTTCAGACGTCTGTGCTCGTGGCGCTGGGGATGAGCCTGCGCTCTGCATTGTTGCTAACTTCGATCTTGCTCGCGCTTGCGATTACTGGTCTGCTTTATTCGTTCGCGCTCAGACTGGCGACGACGACGGAAGCCGAATTAAAAGATTCAGTTCGCTCTGGTCCGATTGTATCTGCGGCTCTGGCCACGATTATTTTTCTGCTCAACGGCGGACTGGGGTTCATTTATTTCTTTCAGGATTGGCGCAACAGCGGCAAACCGTTCGCGACCTTTTGGTCAACGCTCAATATCAACTACGCCAACATCGGTTCAAGAAATATTCAATGGGCGAACTTCATTGCCGATGGCATGCTGCCGCAACGCACCAGCCTCTTCGGTTTCTCTGCCGCTTTAATTGTGTTCACCCTGCTTGCCCTGGTCTGGCAGACAAACGACAACGACATCGCTGAACGACGCACAGTTGTGACGTTATTTATAGCCAGCGGAATTTTGACAGGACTGCTGCCATTCTTTCACGCCCACGCCTATCTGGGCGTCAGTGCCGTCAGTTTCTTTCTTTTTCTGCTGCGTCCGCGGCGGCGATGGTTGGCATTCTGGATCCCGGCCGCGTTGTTGTCGCTGCCTTACTTGCTAACGATCGCCGGACACGTTTCGACAAACAGTTTCGTGCGGTGGTCTGCTGGTTGGCGCGGACACGGTGAGCGGGTCTGGCTGTGGTTTTGGCTGCGCAACATCGGCCTGCCGGCTCTGCTGATTTTTCCGGCCTGGTTCGCAGCGCCCGCTATTTGGCGCCGGTTTTATTTAGCGTTTGTCGGTCTCCTGTTACTGAGTTTGCTGGTCATGGTTTCGCCTAACGATTTCGACAACATCAAGCTGATGTATCTCTGGTATGCGCCCACCAGTGTACTGATAGCCGTGTGGCTCGTTAGGCTCGCTGTCGTACACCGGCAACGACTGTTTGCCTCGTTGCTCGCGTTGTTGTGTATTGCGTCGGGCCTTCTGGCTTTGCATCATGAAGACGTAGCTCACAATCTACTCTTTACTTACGAAGAGATTAGGGCCGCGGCTGTTGCCAGCGAACAGACCGCCCCGCACGCGCTTTTTCTGACTGCGCCAAGCACGCATCAACCAATACTTAGTCTCGCGGGCCGAGCGGTTTTGCGAGCCAACACACCCTGGCTGTGGAGTCATGGCTACGAGTTCGCGGCGCGTGAAGCAGATGTGAAGTCGATCTATTCAGGCGGTAAGGAGGCTCGCGAATTAATAAATTACTACAGCCTTGACTACATCTACCTTGGGCCTGAAGAGAGATCTGCCGGTGCGAACCAGCAATTTTTTGACGAGCAATTTCCTGCGGTCTACCGGAGCACGAACATAACCATCTACGATGCGCGCCCGGGTTTTCATGATATCTCCGCCGCGCTTCGTAGTCCTCCGCCTCGCGAGTTTGCTTCGCGTGTCGGCAAAGATCCTTTTCAACTACTGGTCGAGTTCCCGCGCATCAGTTTTATGATTTACCGCATTTATAAAACAGCATTTGGAAGAGAGCCGCGTTACGCAGAGTTTATGAATGACGTGACTGTGGTTGGTCGCGGCGTTTCTGTGGGAACGGCGGAATGGCCGCAGGTGTTAGAGCAAAACAAAAGAACGCTGGTGGAGAATTTTTCCGAACGGGCCGATTTCAAAACTGCTTTGGCGGATAAGACTAATGATGAGTACGTTGATGCGCTGATGAATAATGGTAAGGGCTCATCACGCGGCGAACGCGAGCCGCTAATTGCCGCGTTGAATAGCCAATCGCTGTCGCGCGCTGCCGTCCTGCGCAGAGTTGCGGAAGCCAGCGAGTCCAAAGTCGACGACTACAATAGGGCATACGTGCTGATTCATTACTTCGCCTACTTCCATCGCAACCCGGATGACCCTCCGGACAACAATCTCGAGGGATTTAACTTTTGGTTGGCGGAACTGAAACGCACGCGCGACTATCGCAGTCTTACGCGTGCGTTTATGGAATCGGGCGAATATCGCGATAGAACCGCGCCGGCGAAATGACGTAAACCTAAGCCCTGCAGGTGCCGGGCTTCGGACCGGCTAAGGCGGTCATGGCGGACCAAACCGCGAACGATATTCAGTCGAAGTGATGAAAGCCTTAACCATCTCCGATTTAATATAGTCGCCGTTGAAGGAGTTTAGTTTGTTAAGCCAGTAATTGTACCCGTTCAAATTATTATCAGGAGCATCGTTCGGATTTCTTCTCAAGTAACCGAAGTATTCCATCAAGACGAAGGCGCGATTCAGTTCATTAAGTTGGAAATATTCGGATTCGGCCGTCAGCCGCAACGCCTGGGCCCGCGTGATGATCCCGTCATCGAGACTTCTGATCAGCATGTCAGGAACGAAAAGGTTGTGGGGAAACTGCCCGCGAATTTCTCCGTTGGGAAAGTTTGTGGTGTGTACATCAACGTAGAGCTGTCCGCCTGACAAATCGTTTAATCGCACAGAGCTAAGTTGATTTTCGAAATTAGCGAAACTGCCCCCCGGCAGAGCAAAGATTATTCCCGCATTCTCATTCGCAGCGGCTGGGCCATGAATGTGTGCATCAGTCTCCGCGCTACTCAGCCCATTAAGATAGAGCGATACGTAAACCTGAAAGGGCGCAATTCGTTGTCGCAGAATAGCCACTCCTGTGGCTGTTGAACTGTTAGGCGGTACAACCTGCGCGCCGGTCAATCGTGCGATGTACAGCTCACCGGTCGTAGTGTTGAGCGGGGCATTAGCAAAGAGTGCGTAAACGTAATCTCTGTTTGAGAGTCCCGCATATTTCGCTACGAACTCGGGACGCGTGACAAACTCATCAAAGAAAGCCTGCTTGTTAGCTTCGAGTTGAGCCGCAGCGCCAAGCGCCCCGAAGATGTAATTCTGTTGTAGAGCTTGAACGTCGCGCATGAAGGATCCATAGCGCGGCAATCCACTAAACGCTGCCTTCTCCGTCAGGTAGGCGAGCATGCCAGTCGACTGAAATTCAATCGACAGAAAGAACGCTGCTGAAACGTTAATTCGCTTGCGCTCGATGCATTGTTGATCATTCCCACATGAGGTTATCTGATTCGTCCAGAAGTTGAGCCCGGGCGTGTCCGGCTCGCGGTTCAGAAAATCAAAATAATGTTGGCGAACGAAGAATTGCGTGTCGTCGTTGATGTTTGGTGGCTGACCGGGCGTGTCACCCTCATCATCCAGGAGGGAGAGGAAAGCTAAATTGGGACTCGCTAACTCCGCGCCGGTTGCATTGCTCAAAACCAGGTTGAGCTCGACCGACGACCCGCCGGCAAAAGCCTTATCGTCAACTACAAGCACGCGAAATGTCTTGCTGGTTTCGCCGGGATTGAAAGTGAGTTTGCCAACCGCAATCTCGTAATCCGACTTCTGTGTGGCGCCGTTGTCCACGGTTGCATAGTTCACAGTCGCTGTATTTCCGACGATCCCGGAGCGCGTCACCGTAATGTCAATGTGGCCGGCGTTCTCCATGGTGTTGTATTGCATGCTGCTGAATTGAATCGTAGTCGGCGGCACGCCGCTGACGGGTTTGAACGATCCGAACAGGGCGAAATGGTTGGAAGAACCATCGGTTGAGAAATAGAGCGTGTTGGTGTCGCCGCCATTCACGCCGTTGCCAAAGACCAGGGCCCGCAGGTCATTAAGCTGTAAGGCCGCACCGCCGCCGTCCACCATCTGGCCCAGCACGGCGCCGGTCGCCGGGTTGAAAGCGTTGACACTGGATGAATTGAGTCCGCCATGTTGCGTGTTACCGACGAGTAGCGCATTACTAAAAGCGCCGAAGTTAGCAGGAGCGATCGCCATTCCCCAGGGCGAGATGAGCGGCCCGTTGTTGATTGCGAACCCGGAGTCGCGCACGCCATTCATATCAAACTTGCGAACAAAACCCCGATCCACATTCAGCGGAAAAGATGATGGCGCATAACTGACATATAACGCGCCCCCGAGGTTTTGTATGTTGTATGGATGGTGATTCGCCGGGATCGTCGGATCGGTAAAGTTGCCGGAGACAGAAGTCTGATTGAAATTCTTGTCAAAGACGTCGATCGTTCCATTCGCGAAGTCAGCCGCATACAGAAGATTACCGGACGCATTGCTGCCGAGAGCCAGGCCGGTATAGCTATGACCACTGACGAATTTCACTACAACTGCGACCGAACCAAGCCCTGGCTGCCAGGCGTTGATGCCGCCCTGCAGGGTTGCGAAAATGAATTGTGCCGGAGCGGCAGGACTCGTTGGCGTAAGTGACACCAGGAAGTCGTTAGTGGTGTTGGCGACGACGCCCGTGGGTTGTGATCGTTGCGCGACGACAGTTGGCACGTTCGGAATGGCAACTGAAGGCAGCGCGGAATTGCTTACGAGGGGACTATTCGCCACGTCGCCCTTGTAAAGAGTGGCGCGATCGTTGCCGTTGTTGACTACCCAAAAAGGACTAGTCGAATTCAGTCCCACGCCCCACGGCAGGGAAAGTTGCGGGTCCTCAACCAGGGCCACGCCGGGTAAGTTTGAAACCAGATTGGTTTGGTGATAAATGCCGGCGGACACAATGGCGGGTGCCTGGACGCCGTCGCCCGACGACGCTTTAGTTCGGGCAGCAGAAGATTTCGGCAGGCCGGGCAACAAGAGAGCCAGGACTATGAGAATCGGCAGGGAACCATAAAAGAAACGCAAAGCTTTAAAACGCAACCTGAGGCGATGGTAGTAATTCATAAGACACTTCCTTGTAAGAGGTGCGGTAGCCCGACCGTAAGGGGGCTTCGTCCAGTGTTTTGAATATAAGCCTTCCCTCGATGTTGCGGGCCACGGCCCGGCGCTCTTGGAACACGGCTTAAGGACAAGATTTTAGACGACTCAAGTGGGGAGTGGAAGAGTCGGGTTAATTTACACCACTGAGCAGGGACTCGACAACATGTTCCCAGGACAGATTCATTGCCTGAATTTTTTCGCGTCCGCGTTCGCCCATTACCCGCGCGCGTCGACGATCGCTGTAAAGACGATCAATGCATTCCGCGATTAGTTGTGGCTCGGGATCTGTGATCAGACCTTCCCGTCCATCTTCGATAAACTCTGTAGCGCCGCCGCCGTCGCTCGCGACTACGATCGGTTTACCCGACAACATACCTTCAATCGTGACGTAGCCGTAGTCCTCATCAAAGGGCAGATAACAAACGGCAAGCGCATTCGCATACAGCTCGAGCAGCTCCGACTCGGCGACAAATCCACGCAAACAAACCCGATCACCAACACCATATTTCCTGATCAAACTCTCATAGTGTTTCAGATCTCGGCAACCGCCAGCGAGAATTAGTTTGACCGGGGTCTTCAGGAATTGAGCGGCGGCGATTAAAAGTTCCTGACGTTTCTGCGGCTCGATCCGGCTTGGATAAAAAATGTAGTCGCCCTGATCGCCAGTGTGCAACGTCTCAGCACGCGGCGGCGGATGATAAAGCGGTTCGCTTTCGATGTGGTTGTAACGACGCAGGCGATCGGCGACCGTTTTCGAGTTGGCGAAAACCTTTTTAGCTTGTGGAATCAGTCGATTGTCAGCCTGCCTGACCCACTCGCGAACCTGAGCACCGTCAGGGTAATTTGAGAGATCGTCGTAGGGTGTGTTCCATAAGTTATATGCGGCGCGATATTGATGCATGATCCAGAGTACCTTGCGCGGATGATCGACGAGGTAGGCGGGAAACTTCATCCCGATAACCAGGTCTACCGGCTTGCCGTTGGCTTCGTTGAGATCAAGCATGCGCCAGGCAAGCGCGCTGCGCATGATTTCACCCGGTGGATACCACTTGAAAGGCAGGGCCACAACTTCAGTATTGTATCCGGCGTGCACCAACGCGCGACGCAGTCCCTCGACGTGCGACTCAGCGCCGCCGCTGGTGAAGGGAACCTGGGTGGTGCAGATTAGTACGTTGCGGATCATTTGCTAGAAAGTGGGCCAGGGGTCAGGGGCCAGTGGCCAGTGGCCAGTGATCAGTGGTCAGTGTCCAGTGATCAGTGGCCAGTGACCAGTGACCAGTGACCAGTGTCTAGTAAGTCTAGTTTGCAAAGATGTTCCCCGATCGATTTCTTACAACTGGCCACTGCTCACTGACCACTTCTAGTTTTGCAAAGGTGTTCCCCGATCGATTTCTTACAACTGGCCACTGCTCACTGCTCACTGGCCACTGCTCACTGGCCACTGCTCACTGGCCACTGCTCACTGGCCACTGCTCACTGGCCACTGCTCACTGGCCACTGCTCACTGGCCACTGCTCACTGGCCACTGCTCACTGCTCACTGCTCACTGCTCACTGCCCACTGCTCACTGCCCACTGCCCACTGCTCACTGCCCACTGCTCACTTCTATATTGCACACAGCCAGGGACAAATTCCGATCGTCGCGCGTTTCGTCGTCAGTTGGTCGCGGTTGCCAGGTACGATCGGCGCGAATCTCAAGCTCGAATATGTGAGCGTTGTCCGAACTACTCAGGGATGCCGGCACTGAAATACTCAATTCCAACCAACCATAACGGTACAGGGAAAAAGCACACAGCTTCACACCGTTGAGCAATACTTCCACACCGAGCGGACGCTGGCCGAGATCCGGCAGGTGCGTCGTCACGTCCATTTGTATTTGTGAAAGCGCTTTCGCCGGAAATGTAATGCGCGCGCGCCGGCCCATCCAGCGAGCGATTGGTGGCAGAAGGTTTGGTTCAAACCAGCCATCGTCAAAAATTGCATCACTGCTGCGATCGAGGGACGTCAATGGTTCCGTCTCGGCTGACTGGAACAGACCCCGGCGATCGCGATGCTCGTTGTAGAAAGGCCCAAGCGATTTGTCGGATGCTTTTAGTAGAACGTAAAGTCCACTCTTTGGCAGGTGAATATTAAGGTCGGAAATTTTCGCGAAGACATACCCCATCGCCATGTCGAAGGCGCGTCGCTCTTTGAATGACAGGCTGCGGAGGTAATCTACAAAATCGTCCTCAAAGTTCAGCCCGTAGCGGTCGGCTTGTTTAATGAATTCTTCGCTGCTGAGGTTGAGAGTGTAACGCGGCTCCCAGGCGACGTGGGCAAAGAACCTTTCAAATCTCGCGGCGTGTTCCTGTTCCTCTTCAAGGCCAACGTGCCCGTCGACTTCAATAAAGCGTCGCAATTCCTCGGCACTCATTTCCTCGTAAGACCTGGTGGCCGCGCGATCGGTGCACTCGATACCATGCAGTGTTACGCCGCCGGGACGAAGGACGCGCCTGATTTCCGCGAGCACCGCGTCTTTTTCCTCTTCCAATACGTGTCCAATGACATCGAGACTGACGACGTAGTCGAAACTCGCGTCCGCGAATGGCAGGTGTGACAGGCTGGCTCTGAAGGTCGCATCGTAACCGTTGCGACGCGCGGCCAGAGCGCACTCGTCCGAAAGATCGACACCGGTTAGTTGGACGCCTTTGCGTTTCAGCAAGGCCAACATGCCGGCGCCGCAGCCGAGTTCCAGCACCTCTGAGTTTGCGCGCACGTTATCGAAGACCCACATCGTACGCGCGAACCGCATATCGAAACGATCGAGTGGCTTGAAGTAACGCGCGTCAAGGATCTCGTCAGAAACAAATTTGGTGCGGTAAAACTCAGCAACATCGTCGATGCCGGCGCGTTGGTATAAATTATCTTTCGGATTGGGCATGCCAATAAGCGAATCGTAAATCCGTGAATAGAAACTTTCAGTGTGACCGGGGTCACACCTGAGCGATTGCTCCTTCTATTTAAGACTCCCGAGTTTCTAACTGATCGATGCGGCGTTCGAGTTGTTCTAACAACACTTCCGTCTTACGGCGCGCGCGATCTTCGAGCACGGCCGCCTCGCTTGATTCGAGTGCGAGTTGCTTGAAACAAACGCGCCCTTCGTCCTTTACACCCGCGACGCTTTCCCTTAAAGCCGCCACGCTTTCACGCAATTCGTTGACGACTGCTGCGAGTCGTTCGTCATGCGCTGCGAGAGCTCTACTAATAGCGGCGCTTTCGGTTTCTATTTTTTGGTGTTGATCCGCAATGAGCCTGCGCAGGCCATCCACTTGCGCTTTCAGTGTTTCAACTTCGGCCTGGCGGGTCTCGCCGTCGGCGCGTAATTGCGCGCGCAGGTTTTGAATTGTGTCCTGATTAGCCGACAAGACTTGCGCCATATCGGTAAGCGCGTGATGGACGGCGGCATTGAAGTTAATCTGTTCCCAGGCGTACCAGCGTGTGGCGCGTTTGAGGTGTCGCTTAAGCCACAGTTCAACGCGAGCCGGCGGCCCACTGCGATTGCTTAGAAGCGGCGGAAGACGGTCCCAGGCGCGCGCGGTGGTGTCCAAGTACGCCTGGAGCCGCGGGAGAAAATCGATTGTTTCCAGGCGGCTATCTGTTGATGAGCTTGCGTCGCCAATGTCGTGAGTTGAGCGAGTGGCGACTTCCTGTTCCGCGTAAACACGCTCGCGTATCTCGCGCAAAATGTTTTCCACTTCGATATCAGCCATAACTCATGCCCTCTGACTCACACTTTCGTCGCTGGATCCGTGCGAACGCGGGCTCGACTGGCGGGGAGCCGAGCCAAAGCGTTGACAGGTGAGCGGACTCAAAAGAACCGGCTCATTGCAGACAGGATGCCTCTGTTCCCAACGAATGCGGCTGCCGCAGCGGCGCAGCGACCGCGCGATTGGACACAGTAACGCGCGCATTGAGATTCGCGACGCCTTCGGTCAACATGCGATTTGTAACTTTGAAAAATCGCGCGGCGTCGAGCCAGTCATAGGCGAACCCATCGCGACTATGGACAGCAAATGATATTGAGTATTCATCTATGCCGAGCCAGCATTCGAAGGCGAAAGTGACATCGATCATTTCGCCCGCCTTGACCTCGCCGAATTCAACCTGCTGCTCTTTTGTATTTGTGCCGTAGACGTGAATGCCGTGGCGGTTACGGATCAGAAAACCGATTACCGGATCCTCGACCTCGCGCACGAACCGCACCACCACTCGTAAGCTGACAGCTGCTCCACTCTCTAGTGCATGCAAGTCGCGGCTCGCTTCATCTTTGAGAGTCGCGCCAAAGATTTCCGCGCTCCCATCGCCATGCCGATAAGAATAGTCGAGGGTCCCCGGCAATTCCGCCGCGCTGTAATCCGGTTGCGCGGCGACTGCGGTGTCAGCGTCATAAGCTTGCTCGCGCTCCATGATTAACTTTTGATAGTGGTTAAGGACGTCGGCAGGTATACCGTCGGCGATCAAAACGCCGGCCTTCAACAACAAGGCGCGCGAACACAGAGCGCGTACGGCCGCCGCGTCGTGGGACACAAACAAAACCGTCGTTCCGCGGTCATGCAGTTCCTTCAGTCGACGCAAACAGCGATGCTGAAAGACTGCGTCGCCGACGGCCAGGGCTTCATCAATTATCAGAATGTCCGGGTCGACACTGGCGGCAATCGCAAAGGCCAACCGCACGTACATGCCACTCGAATAACTCTTGACCGGCTGGTAAATGAAGGCGCCGATTTCAGCGAAGCGTTCAATGGCGGGAAACAGCGTGTCGGTCTCTTTGCGAGTTAGTCCGAGCAAGCTGGCATTCATATAAACATTCTCGACACCGGTAAACTCCGGATCGAAGCCGGCGCCGAGCTCAAGCAGGGCCGCAATCCGCCCCACGTGCCAAACGTCACCATGGGTCGGCGCGAGCGTTCCCGAAATAATTTGCAGCAGCGTCGACTTGCCACAACCGTTTGGTCCCACTATGCCGACGGTCGTTCCCGCCTCGATTTCGAAGTCGATGTCCCGCAGGGCCCAGAATTCTTTGTGGCGTTTCAGGCGGCCGCGGGTAAGCGACTCCTTGAGGCGGTCTCCGGCGTTGGCATAGATACGGTATTGCTTGGAAACCTTCTCGACGCGCAGAGCCACTGTCATGCCGTGAATGTAGCAGAAGTTGGGAAAGCGAAGCCAACTGACGCTGGGCAGCTGGACAGTCAGGACAGTCCGGGGCAGTGGCCCGACCGTCCAGGGAGGGCTCTTGCATCGGGCATTAGCCCGACCGTCAGGGAGGGCTCTCGCATCGGGCATTAGCCCGACCGTCCAGGGAGGGCTTTTCTACCGCACACTCGGCCATGCAAAAAAGTGAGCATTAGAACGTGACGCCTCGTCGTTCGCGCACCTATGCATGAGGTTGGCGGTCTGCCAGAATTATTGCTCATCTTCATGATATCGGGAGGCGAGCCACTCTTCATGGTCAGAGACTTTGACGATAACGAATTCCCGCTCGCTTATTTCATCTCGTTTCGGACTTATGGTACCTGGCTGCATGGTGACGCACGCGGCTCCGTTAATCGCAAACAAAACCAGTATGGCACTCCTCGTATCGCGGCTAATCCGCGTTTGCAGCGGGCCGAACTCAGTCAACTGAAACACCCCCCACTCAAGTTGGACAGCCGACAAAGACCCTTAGTTGAACAAGCTATTCGCGAGGTTTGTGCCAATCGCGGATACGGGTTGCGAGCGATCAACGTCCGCACTAATCACGTGCATACGGTAGTCTCCGCGGCACTTGATCCCGAACCAATCCTCCAGGCATTCCAGGCATATGCAACCAGAAAGTTACGTCGAGCGCGGTTGCTTCCCAAGGAT
>Ga0070682_100000664_pt1 | contig 20788 bp, 16 predicted proteins | sample KBSC63LmetaG_FD_64668 | JGI IMG/M metagenome (GOLD analysis project Ga0070682, IMG submission 64668) | Corn rhizosphere microbial communities from Kellogg Biological Station, Michigan, USA - KBS C6-3L metaG | ecosystem: Host-associated > Plants > Roots > Rhizosphere | place: USA: Michigan...
GGCTACCCGCTGATCCTGCGCCCGAGCTTCACGATGGGCGGTGGCGGCAGCGCGATCGTCGATCGCCCCGAGGACTTCGACGCGAAGCTCGACTGGGCGCTCCAGCAGTCGCCGACCCGGCAAGTCCTGGTCGAAGAGAGCGTGATCGGCTGGAAGGAGTACGAGCTCGAGGTCATTCGCGACGCGAAGGACAACTTCATCGTCGTCTGCTCGATCGAAAATATCGATCCGATGGGCGTTCACACCGGTGATTCGATCACCGTCGCGCCCGCGATGACGCTCACCGATCGCGAGTACCAGCGGCTGCGCGACGCGGCGCGTACCGTCATGCACGAGATCGGCGTCGAGACCGGCGGCTCGAACGTGCAGTTCGCGGTCGACCCGCAGACGGGCCGCATGCTCGTGATCGAGATGAACCCGCGCGTGTCGCGCTCGAGCGCGCTCGCGTCGAAAGCTACCGGCTACCCGATCGCCAAGGTCGCCGCCAAGCTGGCCGTCGGCTTCACGCTCGACGAGCTCACGAACGACATCACGGGCACGAGCGCCGCTTTCGAGCCGGTCATCGACTACGTGATCGTGAAGTGGCCGCGCTTCGCGTTCGAGAAGTTCCCGGGCGCGGACGCGCGGCTCGGCACGCAGATGAAAAGCGTGGGCGAGGTGATGAGCATCGGCCGCACCTTCGCCGAGGCCCTGCAGAAGGCGGCGCGCTCGCTCGAAACGGGCAAGACCGGGTTCATGAGCCTGATGGACCGCGTCGATTACCGCGTGCTCGCGCGCGAGCCGGAAGGGCGAAAGCGCGATCTCGCCCACGACGCGCCGCCCGCTGCGAAGCCACGGCCCACGTTGCCGCCGCCGGCCGGCGACGAGCTCCGCATCGCGCTCGAGCGGTTGATCGGGGTCGCGACCGCCGAGCGACTCTTCTACGTCGGCGACGCGCTCCGCCAGGGGTTCACCCAGGAAGAAGTGTTCGCGCGGACCGCCATCGATCCCTGGTTCATCTCCCAGCTCGCGCGCCTGGTCGAGCACGAGGACGTGATCCGGCGCGCGCCCGAGCTGTCACGCGAGCTCTTGCTCGAAAGCAAGCGGCTCGGCTTCAGCGACCCGCAGATCGCCGAGCTCCGCAACACGACGCAGGAAGCCGTGCGCGCGGCGCGCGACGCGGCCGGCGTGCGCGCCGTGTTCGGTCGCGTCGACACCTGCGCCGCGGAGTTCCCGGCGAAGACTCCCTACCTCTACTCGACGTACGAGACCGAGTCGGAAGCCGACGTGTCGGCCAAGCGCAAGGTCATCATTCTCGGCGGCGGGCCGAACCGCATCGGCCAGGGCATCGAGTTCGACTACTGCTGCTGCCACGCCGTCTTCGCCCTGCGCGAGCTCGGGATCGAGACCATCATGGTCAACTGCAATCCGGAGACGGTGTCGACCGACTACGACACCTCGGATCGCCTGTATTTCGAGCCGCTCACGCTCGAGGACGTCCTCGCCATCTGCCGTGAAGAAGCGAGCCGCGGCGAGCTCCTCGGCGTGATCGTGCAGTTCGGCGGTCAGACGCCGCTGAAGCTCAGCGTGCCGCTCGAGAAGGCGGGCATCCGTCTGCTCGGGACGCCGGCCGACGCGATCGATCGCGCCGAGGATCGCGAGCGCTTCGACGCGCTGCTCACGAAGCTCGGCCTGAAGCGGCCGCACGCCGGCATCGCGAAGACGGTCGAAGAGGCGAAGAAGATCGCGCAGAGCATCGGCTACCCGGTGCTCGTGCGCCCGTCGTACGTGCTCGGCGGCCGCGCGATGATGACCTGCGCGACCGACGCCGAGCTCGAGGCGTACGTCGGCGTGGCGATCGACGCCGCCAAGGACGAGGGCGGCTCGCAGACGCTGCTCATCGATCAGTTCCTGAAGAACGCGATCGAGGTCGACGTCGACATGGTGTGCGACGGCCGGCGCGCGGTGGTGGGCGGCGTCATGCAGCACATCGAGGAGGCCGGCGTTCACTCCGGCGACTCGACGAGCGTGCTCCCGCCCCATTCGCTCGACGCCGGCATCGTCGCGGAGATCGAAGGGTGCGCGCGTGCTCTCGCGCTCGAGCTCGGCGTCGTGGGTCTCATGAACGTCCAGCTCGCGGTCAAAGATCGCGAAGTCTACGTGCTCGAGGTGAACCCCCGGGCGTCGCGCACGGTGCCGTTCGTCGCGAAGGCGACCGGGCGCCCGCTCGCGAAGATCGCGGCAAAATGCATGGTCGGGATGACGCTCGACGAGCTCGGCGTCGAGGACGGCTTCCTGCCGACGCACGTCGCCGTGAAGGAGAGCGTCTTCCCGTTCGCGAAGTTCCCGGGTGTCGACACGATCCTCGGCCCGGAGATGCGCTCGACGGGCGAAGTGATGGGCATCGGTCAGAGCTTCGCGCTCGCGTTCGACAAGTCGCTCGACGCGGCCGGCAATTCGCTCCCCGATCACGGGCGCTGCTTCATCAGCGTGAAGGACGACGACAAGGAGCAGGCCTGCCACGTGGCGCGGCGCCTGCGGAATCTCGGCTTCAGCATCGTCGCCACCGGCGGAACCGCGCAGACGCTCGCCCGCGCGCGCATCCCCGCCGAGCGCGTGAACAAGGTGCTCGAAGGCTCCCCGCACGTCGTCGACGCGATTCGCGCCGGCAGCATCCAGATGGTGATCAACACGACGCTCGGCGCGAAGGCGATCGCCGACAGCTATTCGATTCGCAGAAATGCGCTGCTCTCGAACATCCCGTACTTCACCACGATCGCCGCGGGTCTCGCGGCGGTGGACGCGCTCGAGGTGAGCCATCTGCTCACGGGCGCGCAGGTGCGGAGCATTCAGGAGTGGCACACGCGCGGCGGACGCGCGCCGGGCTGAGGTCTGCGCCGATCCGGCCGCCGCTCGCGTGTTGGTTGCTAGGCCTCCGAAACGGGGGGACCATGGCGGTCGTGTGGTGGTCGAGGCTCGCTTGGAGTCTGCTCGGGCTCGCGGTGGCGTGCGGAGAGAGCTCGCACGGCTCCGGCACGAAGTCCGGAGGGCCCGCCGGTGACGCTGCGAGCGCGGGTACCGGCGGGGCGAACCCAACGAGCGGCGCCGGCGGTACGGCCGGGAGCGGCGCCAGCTCGGGCGCGGTGGGAGCGAGCGCACTCGGCGGCGCGGCCGGCGCGAGCGTGGCCGGCACCGGCTCGAGGGGCGCGGCCCAGAGCGGCGGCGGTGGCGACCTCGGCGCCGCGGGCGCGGAGGAGGAACCCGTGCGTACCGAGCTCGGGGTGGACGGTTACGAGCGAGTCGAGATGATCGCCATCAGCGACGATGGGACGTACGTGGTTGGGAACGTGACTGGCGCGGGCGACGCAGATCTCGCGCGCGGCGTGCGCTGGAAGGACACCGTGCCCACGCTGCTCGAGCCTCAAGAAGGCTGGCGCGAGGTCTACCCGCAAGCCATCAGCGCCGACGGCTCCCTCGTCGTGGGGCGACTTTTCACGGCCTCGGACAGCTATGGGTTCACTTGGAACGGCACGACCGCGGGCCTTCTCCAAGGTCTCGAGGGACTGAGCTTCGGGTCCGACGCGCTCGCGGTGAGCGGTGACGGCAAGCTGGTGCTCGGGTCCGTCCGCGACGAGAACCTCCAGGGGTACGCGGCAGCGTGGCGCGACGGGTCGCTCGAGCTCTTGCCGCAGCCGACCGGCTTCGAGCGCTTGAATCCGGTCGCCACGAGCTTCGACGGCACCGAGAGCGTGGGGACGGGGGAAGAACAGGGCGCGCCGGTGAGCGTCCGGTGGGTTCGGGACGGTTCGGGAGGCGTCGTCGCGCAGGCGATCGACGACGTCGTGGAAGTCGACGACGTGAGCGGCGATGGCCGCTGGTTCGTGGGCATCGACGCGTCGGGGATGTTCCGCCGCGAAACGACTGGCTCGACGACGGAACCGATCCCGCCCCTCGACGATCCATCGTTTGTCGACTGCCGACCGGCTGCGACGAACGCGACCGGCTCGATCGTCGTCGGCAACTGCCAGGCTTCGTTCCCCGGGGGGTCCGGTCGGGGGTTTCTGTGGAGCGAAAAGCGCGGCACCGTCACGGTGGACAGCGTGTTCGATACGCTCGGCATCAGCGTCTACCCTTGGTGCGCGATCGTCGACGTTTCTGCCGATAGCTCGACACTGCTCCTGACCTGCTCCGAAAACAACGACATGGGCAGGAGCATCTCGCTCGGTGTCCGCCTCCGTCTCGCAGGCGCCTTCGACTGAGCGCGCGTCGTCAACCGAGGTCGGTGTCCAAGAGCGAGCTCACGAGGTCGGCCGTGGTCTTGCCCGAGGCCACGGCGTCGTCGAGGCCGTAGCCCCAGCCGGGCGTGCTCGCGAGGTAGTCGCCCGCGAGGAAGACGCGCTCGGTCGCGCGAGCGTGCTCGGGTCGGTAGAGCGCGACGCGCCGCTCGTCGAGCACGGTGCCGGAGCGCTGCCAGCGCTGAACGGTTGCGTTCGCTCGCGAGAGATCGAGACCGAGCGCCGCGAGCGGCGCGAGCTCGCGGCGTGTCGTGTCGACGAGCGCGGCGTCCGAGAGCGCGACGACGCGTTCGGACGCGGCATCGTCGTAGTAGGTGAGCAGCGCGCGGTGGCGCCGGTCCACGCTCGCTTGCTGCATGACGAGCGTTACCGTGAGCCCGGGTGTCACGATGAAGCGGAAATCAGGCTCGATCGTCACGTTCTCGAGCTCGAACGCCACGACCGTGTAGCGCGCGTAGCGCACCGCGGCGAGGAACGCGCGGCTTTCGGGGCTGCGCGGGCTCACGAGCCTTCGGGCAACGTCGGCTGGCGTCGCCACGACGACCGCGCGAGCCGTGACTTCGCTCGTTCGGCCGCCGTGCTCGAGCGTAACGGCGACGGAGCGCTCGCTCTCACGGAGCGCGGTCACGCTCGTTCCGAGGCGCAGCTCGGCGTCGAGTCCTTGGGACCAGCCGCGCACTAGCGCTCCGTTCCCGTTTCGCCAATGATCCGGATACCAGTCGACGAGCGCGTCGCCCTGGCGTTCGGCGCTGTACTCCTCGCGGATGCCGGGGTGGATTTGGTGGAAGAGCGCCGTTTCGACGCTGGCACGCTCCGTGGGCTCGATCTCGTCGAGCAGGCCGCGCGAGGTCGCGTCGAAGACGAGCTGATCGCGGACGAGCGCACCCACGGGGCCGCGCTCGTCCGCGAGCTCGCCCGGGGGCGGAGCGCCCGTGGGGAGCAGCGTGGGGCGAAATGCGAAGCAGGCGCCGAGATCGATCGCACCCCAGGGGCGCTCGAGCGTGAGCACGCGTCCGCCGACGCGCGCGCTTTCCTCGACCAAGAGCACGCGCCGGGACTTGAGCGAACGCGCAGTAGTGAGACCTGCGACTCCGGCTCCAACCACCACCACGTCGAAGTGCCCCGCGTCGGCCATCGAGCCTGACGACTAGCATAGGCTCCGCAACAAAACTGCATAAAATCGCGGATTTCCACGTGGGAGCCTGTGGGTGTTACTGCGCACGACGCGGTGCACTAAAGTTAGAAGTCTGGGTGGCCGTTATCGGTCGCGTGGACCTCGCCACTGCCAGCATGGCACCCCAGGGCATGGCGCCCGGAGTGCAGGAGCTCACGCTCTACGAACACGACGACCAGCACGGGGTCGGTACCTGGCGAAACCTGCTCATCGTCGTCTGGCGCAAAGACACGCAGGCGGCCGCCGTGGAGGGCGTCTCGGCGGTCCTCGCCAATCTCACGCGCCGGCATCGCGACGTGGCCCTCCTGCAGGTCATCGAAGAGGGTGCGACGGCGCCCGACGCGGACGCTCGCCGCGCCCTCTCGACGATGCTCAGGCAGCACGGTGGGGCGATCCGGTGCTCGGCCGTCGTCTACGAGGGAGACGGCTTCCGCGCTGCCACGCTGCGCGCGGTCGTCACGGGCATCGCGCTCCTCAGCCGCCCGGCGTACCCGCACGTGGTTTTCGCCTCCACGATCGCGGCCATCAACTGGACCGCGCGCCACTTCTCACACGACGGACCCGTCTACGCCGAGCAGGTGCGGAACGCCGTGGACGAGCTCCGCGTGATGCTCGATCGCCGGCACCCGGATGCGCGCACGAGCGGCGCGGCTCGCGTGCGGTAGACGACGAAGCGGGGAGAGGCAGGGGCAGCGTCAACGTCAGGGGGTAGGGGACGGGTGAGAGACGCGGGCGGAGTGGGGGTACGGGCAGGGGTAGGGTGGAGGGAGCGCCCGTGGGCGTGGCTTGGGTTACCCTCCTGTCGTGGCTCGCCGTTACCCCCTCGCCCCGCTGCTCGAGGTTCGGCGCGAGCGTGTGGAGAAGAAGGCGTTGGAGCAGCGGGCGGCGCTCGCGTTGCGCGAGGAGCGCGCCAAGGCAGAGCGTGCCGCACGGGAGAAGCGCGAGGGCACGGAACACGCTCTCGGCGTCGAGCGTAAAAGCGAGCGGAAGCGGCTCGAGAGCGGCGCGGCACGCGTTCAGGATTTGCAGCAGGCCGAGCGGCACCGCGTGGGAGCGCTCGAGCGGGTGAGCTCGCTCAAAGCTCGCGAGCGAGAAGCGAGTGAACGAGCGCGCAGTGCCAAACGCGCGCAGCTCGAAGTCGAGGCCTCGCTCGTCCGGGCACGCGCCGAGGCGAAAGCCACGGAGGAGCACGCGCGCCGCTTTCGTCGCGCCGCAGAGCGTGCCGACGAGCAGGCCGAGGAAGAGACGGCTCTGGACCACTGGTCCGCTTCCCGACGCGGAGCGCGGCGCGAGTGAGACGGCTCAGCGCCCTCTGCCTCTTCGCTGCGGCGTGCACGACCGCGCAAGGGCCGGAGCCGACACCGTCCCCGCGCGTTCCGCTCGCTTCCACCGCTCCGAGCGTGGCGCGGCCGTTCGGCAACGCCGGTGCATCCGGGGCGCCCGTCGGGGAGGAGCGCTTCGCGCCGTGGCTCACGCGGCCAGGGTTCGAGCGTGTGGCCGATGCCGTCGAGGCCGGTGACGCGCGGCGCGCGGCGAGCGAGCTCGACCGCCGGCTCGCGGCGTCACCGCCCGACGCGCGCGATGCGTCGAGCCTGAGCCTCCTGTCCGGTCTGTGGCACGAGCGTGCCGGGGAGCCGGGCCCGGCGCTCGCCGCGTTCGAAAAGGCGAAAACGGCCGATTTCGCGCTCGCTCCGTACGCCGCCGCGGGCCGCGCGCGCGCCCTCGTCGCGCTCGGTCGCGGGGCGGAAGCGCTCGGCGAAGCGCGCGCGCTTGCGGACGTGCCCTGCGTCGCGGCTGGCCGCAGCGAGCTCGTCGCGCAGGCGGCGCTCGCGGCGGGTGAACGAGACCTAGCGCTCGAGGCGCTGCGTGCCCAAGTGCAATCGGGCAGCGCGCCTCGCGAGCGGTGGACGGCGGCGCTGCGCCTGGCCGGCGAGCTACTCGCGCCCCGCGCCGTGGGGGATGCGGGGACGCCGCCGCCGGTGGACTCGGCGAGCGCCTCCGAGGCGCTCGAATTGGCGCGCAAGGTGGAGGCGGAAGCGGCGGCAAATCCCGAGCTCGTGAAGCGCGCTGCCGAGCTCGAGAAGCAAGCGCTCGCGGTGTTTCCCGCCGCGGACCACGCGCACGACGCGCGGCCTTCGCCCGCGCAGATGCTGCTTTCGATCGAGGCGCTCGTGGATGCGCGCGAGAACGATGACGCGCTCGAGCGGGCCGATGCCCTCGAGCGAGCGCTCGGCGAGAAGCAGGCGGGCGCACCGAAGCCGAGTGACGATCTTTTTTGCCGACTCGCGCTGTCGCGCGCCAAGGCGCACGCGCAGAAGCGCGAGCGCAAGGAGGCGTTCGAGACCGTGACCGCCGCGCTCGGGCGTTGCGCGGGCGATGCCGACCTGCACGCCCGCGCCCTCTTCAACGCCGGAAAGTACGCTGCTCAGGAGGGGCGCAATAGCGACGCCGTGCGCTACTTCGCTCGCGTCGAGGCCGAGCATCACGAGCATTCGCTCGCCGACGACGCGCGCCTGCAGGCGGCCATGGCGTACCTCGAACTCGGCGTGGAAGCGCGCTTCACCGAGCTCCTGAAAACGCTGCCCGACGACTACCCGAACGGGGACATGGCGGTCGAAGGCGCGTTTCGCTTGGCGGTGCGCCGGATCGACAAGGGTGACTGGTCGGGTGCCGCCTCGGTGCTGGGGCGCGCGGTGCGCCTCGTCGGCGACAGCGACGCCGATGCGGCGCGCGGTACCGAGCTTTCCGGCCGCGAGCGCTACTTCGAAGCGCGCGCGGCCCTCGCGCTCGGGCAACGCGCCGTGGCGCTCGACGCTTTCGACGGCATCGTGCGCGAGCAGCCGCTCTCCTACTACATGCTGCACGCCTACGCGCGGCTCCGCGAGCTCGAGCCGGCGCGGGCCGAGCGCGCGCGGCGTGAGGCGATCGAGCACGCTCGTGCCGAGTCGCGCCCGCGTCCGCCCGCGCGCTGGGAGAGCGAGCCCGGCTTCTTGCGCGCCCTCGAGCTCCTGCGCGTGGGAGAGATCAGTCCCGCCGTCGCCGAGCTCGACGCGCTCGGCCTCACGCGGCCCGGTGCGGGGCCCGAGCTGCTCTGGGCCGTGGCTCGCCTCTACGCGCTCGCCGGTGCGGAGAAGCTCGCCCACGACGTGGCGCGCCGTCGCCTCACCGATTGGCTTCTGCGCTGGCCCGTCGGCGACTGGCAGGAGGCCTGGCGCATCGCGTTCCCCGAGCCCTACGCCGCCGTCGTCACGGCCGTCACGAAACGGACCGGGCTCGAGAAGCCCATCGTCTACGCCATCATGCGCGAGGAGTCGGCGTTCGACCCCGACGCCGAGAGCGCCGCGGACGCGTATGGGCTGATGCAGCTCATCGTGCCGACCGCGCGCGTCGCGGCCAAGGGCACGACGCTTCCGCACGATCGCCGCGCGCTCAAGCGCCCGAGCGTGAACATCGAGCTCGGCTGCCGGACGCTTGCCCGCTACGCGGCGGCGTTCGTCGACAATCCCCTGCTTGCGATTCCGGCCTACAACGCGGGGCCGAGCAAGGTGAAGGAATGGCTACGCGCGCGGCCGAGCGCCGACTTCGACCTGTGGGTCGAGCTCATTCCTTTCCTCGAGACGCGCCGCTACACGAAGCGGGTGCTCGCGAGCCGGGCCGCCTACGCGTTTCTCGCCGATCCGGAGCATGCCGATCGAGCGCTCGAGCTACCGAAGAAAGTGCGACAATAGGGCATGGCCGTTCAATCGAGCATGCTGCCGCTCGGCACGCCGCTGCCGGGCTTTCGTCTCACCGATACGGTTTCCGGGCGCACCGTGTCCGCAGAGGATTTCGGCGGGCGACCGCTCGTCGTCGCGTTCATCTGCAACCATTGTCCGTACGTGAAGCGCATCCGCGAGGGCCTCGCGGCCTTCGGGCGGTTTGCGAGCGAACGGGAGATCGGGTTTTTGGGCATCAGCTCGAACGATCCCGCTCAGTACCCGGATGACGCGCCCGACCAGATGGCGCTCGAAGCGCGCTCCTCCGGCTGGACGTTCCCGTACCTGTTCGACGCCACGCAGGACGTAGCGCGCGCCTTCCAGGCCGCGTGCACGCCGGAATTCTACGTCTTCGACGCCGGAGGGAAGCTCGCGTACCGCGGGCAGTTCGACGAAGCGCGGCCGAAGAACGACGCACCGGTGACGGGCGCCGACGTACGCGCCGCCGTCGAGGCTTTGCTCGCCGGCCGCGCGCCGATGAGCGAGCAGAAGCCCTCGATCGGGTGCAGCATCAAGTGGAAGTCGGCCTGATTCGACGCACGCCTGCGCTCGCCCGGGGCCTCCGGGTGAGCGCACTGCTGCTCGCCGCGGCGCTGCTCGTGCCGCTGCCGCTCGCGGGGGCCGAGCCCGCGGAGCGACCCTTCGGCGTCATCGATCTGCACGTCGACCTCTCGTACCAGACGAACTTTCGCGGGCGGGTTTTCGGGGAAGGGACCGGTCAGTTTCGCGCCCGGGAGCTCGCGCGGGCAGGCGTGGTCGGCGTCGTCCTGCCGCTGTTCGTGCCGCGCGACGTGGCGGAGGGCGGGCCGCGCGTTTCCGATTACGAGAGCTCGTACGCGCGAGTTTACGGCGAGCTCGCGCGCACGCCCCCGTTTCGCTTGCCGGGCTGTTTGCCCGGCGACGGCGGGGTGCGAACGTGGTTTGCGTTCGAGGGGATCGGCGCGCTCGCCGAGACGCCGTCGGCGCTCGTCGGTTGGGCGGCACGCGGCGTACGCGTCGTGGGTCCCGTGCACACGGCGGCCAACGCGCTCGCGTCCTCGTCGGGCGACGCGACGCCGAGCCCGTTCGGGCTCACCCCGCGTGGGCGCGAGCTCCTGCGCACCGCGGACGGGCTCGGGATGCTGCTCGACGTCTCGCACGCCTCACGGCGAGCGACGCGCGAGATGCTCGACTTGGCCGCTCGCACGCAATCGCCGGTGATTGCGACGCATTCGGACGCGTCCGCGCTCGCCCATCACCCGCGCAACCTCGGCGACGACGAGCTCCGTGCCATCGCGCGCTCGGGCGGTGTCGTAGGCGTCAATTTTCACGCGCGGTTCGTCACGGGCCGCGCGAGCGCGACCCTCGCGGACGTCGTTTTGCAGGTGCAGCACCTCGTCCGCGTGATGGGCGCCGAGCACGTGGCGATCGGCTCGGACTTCGAGGGCGACATTCGGCCCCCGGCGGAGCTCGCCGACGTGGGCGGCTACCAGCGCCTGGCGGCCGCGCTGCTCGACGCGGGCATGGAACGCGAGGCCGTGCGGGGGATCATGGCCGAGAACGCGTTTCGGCTCCTGTGTGCTCGACCGCCCCGTGCCGGCGCCGGGCCGTGACAGCGCATTCGGTTGACCGGCCTCCGAGCGCGGCGCGATACTCGCGGGCTCGCATGACCCCCGTCGAAGCACGCTGTCTCGAGGCCTTCCCCAGCTGGCTCAAATCGCTCGGTGACGACGCGCAAAAGCTCGCCGCCGTCGTCGAGGGCACGGACCTACCCCTCGCCGCCCGCCGGGGAGCCGCCGCCGCGCTGAACTACCTCTTCAAGTCGCTCGATCTCATCCCCGACGGGCTCGAGGAGATCGGCTTCGTGGATGACGCGTTCGTGTTCCGCGTGGCAGCGTCGACGGTCTCCGCTGCCGACGCGTCCACCGACGCGAGCGGGACGCTCGGGCGGCTCGGCGGCGATGCCGCGCTCGTGCAGGATTTTCTGGGCGACGTGTACCCGCGGCTCAGCGCCTACGTCGGCGAGCTCGGCAATGCCAAGGTGCGCGGCCGGAGCGTGGACGACGTGCTCGCCGACGAGACCGCCCTCGCTGATTTCGTGCGCGAGGCGCGCCAGTGGGCGACCGGCTACCAGCCGCCGCCGTTCCACCGCGACGACAAGAACCTCGTGAAGCTCCGCTCGTTCATGACCGCGAAATTGCGGTAGCCGCGGTTCACGTGGCTACGCGGCGCTTTCGAGTGCGCGGGCGGCTTCGCGGGCGCGATCGCTGCGCGGCGCGTAGCGATCGACGACGGCGGGCACCGCGGGCGAGGCGAGAGCGAGGTCGAGGCTTACGGCGTCGAGGTCCGAGAGCAGCGCCGCCATGCTCGGGTAGCGGTTGGCCGGGTCCTTCTTGGTGGCGCGCACGACGACGGCGTCGAGGCGCCGGTCGAGATCGTCGACGAGCCACGACGGCGGCGGAATGGGCGAGGAGACGTGATGCCGGAGTAGCGTCGTTCCGAGCTCGAGGTCGAACGGTAGCTGCCCGGTGAGCAGGCGAAAGAGCACGACCCCGAGCGCGTAGACGTCCGTTCGCGCATCGACGGGGTCCCCGAGGATCTGCTCGGGCGCCATGTACTTGGCGGTGCCGCGCAGGATGAGTCGGCCGTGGCGCTCGCTCGGGTCCTCGACGCCCGGCACCCACGCGAGGTCGAAATCCAAGATCTTGAGGCCGGAGCCGTGCGGGCCGCTCTCGAGAAACAGGTTCTCGGGCTTCACGTCGGAGTGGACGATGCCGCTCGCGTGGGCCGCCGCGAGCCCCTGCGCCGCGTCGCGGGCGAGCGCCACCACGCGTTCGGAAGAGAGCCGGTGCTCGCGCCGGAGCGTTACGTCGAGCGACTCACCGCGCAAAAGCTCCATCACGGCGAACGGGTGCTGCTGCTCGCGGGGCTCGACCACGGTGAGCACGCGCACGACGTTGTGGTGCGTGATCCCCATGGCCGCGCGCGCCCCCGCGAGGAAGCAGGCGCGCAGGATCGGGTCGTTCGCCGCGTGGTCCTTCAGGATCTTCACCGCGCGCGCGTCGCCGGTAGCCAGGTCCCGCGCCAGATAAATAACTGCGGTTCCGCCCTGATCGATCGCCCGCTCGAGCTCGTAGCGGCCGCCGACCACCTGGCGCGGGAGCGCCGCCGGGGCCGGCGGGGCCGGGTTCGCCGCTTCGGCGCGGGGCACTGGCGGGGGGCGCGACGCTCGCGCGCCTTCCCTGGGTCGCGGCGCCACTTTGGGCTGGGACGGTGGCGTGGTCTCGTAGATGTAGCGGAGCGCCGAGCAGTGGAGGACCTCGGGCGGCAGCGGGTGAGACGACAGGCGAGGCATGAACCTTCGCGAGATAGCCTCAAGCCGCCGGATTAACCCAAATTTTCCGTGTTGATCAGCGTGGCAGGCGCCGTGCTCACGAGGGCGTCCGCTCCGTCCCAGCTGACCTCGAACTGCTCGAGGTAGAGCCCAGCGCACGGTCCCGCGCTGCAGAGCCCCGTCTCGGGAAGGAAGAGGGCGCCGTGATTGCGGCAAAAGATGCGGTCGAGGTCCTTGTCGTAGAAGTCCCCGAAGCCCAAGTCGAGGTCGACGTTCCAGTGCGGGCAGGCGTTGGCGTACGCGTAGAAGCCGAGCCGATGGCGGAGCAGGAAGCCTTCGTACGTCCGCCCCACGCGCTGGTAGGAGAACGTCCTGGCTTCGCCTTCGGCGAGGCTCTGCGCGTCGACGATGCGCACGCTGTCGGCCGGTAGGTCCGTCACCGACGGCGCCTTTCGCTCAGGGCGCTTCGGGCGGACGCTCGCCGCCTGGGGGCGTCGCGGGTGCCTCGGCTTCGCCGCTGCCGCCGTTGCCGCCGGTCTCCCCCGACTCGCCGGCGTGGAGCTCGTTCATGAGGTCGCGGCACTCGGGGCGGCCCTTCAGATGGCTCGTGAGCTGCGTGAAGGCGTCGAGGAAGGTTTTCTCGAACTTCAGCCCTTCGCGCGTTCGGATCGCCACCTTCTCGCGGCCGGAGTTCAGATCTTCCTCGAGCGCCTCGGCGTAGCGGGCGAGCTGAGCCCGAAGCTCCTCGATCTGCCGGCGGAGATCCGCCGCCGTCCCCTCGCGGCCACCGCGGCGATCGCCCCGGGTTTTGAGCCATTGCCGTTGCGCATCGACCATCGCGGTCGCCGCTCCGGCGGCTTCGTAGACGGCGCGCGTCCCTTGGCTCGTCCGCTCCGCCTGGTCGGCGATCGCAACGCGCTCGCGTGCCGATTGCTCGGCGCGCGTGAGCTCCGTGCGAGCCTGCGCTTCTTCCTCCGCGTACGCGGCCGCTTCGCGCAGCACGCGGGACTCCTCGTGGGCGAGCTCCTCCACCTTGCGGCCAATTTCGGCGCGGAGCGCGCGACCGCGGCGCTCGAGCGCCTCGAGCTTGCGGGTGTGGCTCGCGATCTCGCCTTCGAGCGCGGTCGCCTTGGCTGCCACGTCCCAGACGGTGGCGAGCGCCTGCTTGATCTCGGGGGGCGCGTTGCCGCCCGGGTAGGCGCGCGTGAGCATGCGCGAGAACAATCCCGCGCGGCCCGCCCACTCGGCGACGCCGGGCGAGCGCGGTTGAGGCGGCGGGGGCGGGGCGGCAGGCTGCTGCTCGGGAGCGGCACCCTTCTCTTCCCACGAGGTGCTCGGCAGCGAGCGCTGCAGGGCCTTGAGCTCCTCGAGCAGATGGTGGCCGTCGCGGTAGCGCTTGCGAGGATCCTTCTCGAGCAGCCGGAGGACGATCTTCTCGGCGACCGGGCTCGCGTCCTTCTTCACGCTGCTCGGGCGCGGCGCGGGCGCCGTGCGCTGCATCTCGAGCAACGTCTCGCGATCGGAGGCTTTGAACGGGAGCTGGCCCGTCAGCATCTCGAAGAACAGCACGCCGAGGGCGTAGAGGTCGGACTGCGGGCCCGCCTGCTCGCCGCGCGCCTGCTCGGGCGACATGTACTCGGGCGTGCCGAAGACCGCGCCCTTGGGCGCGAGGCGCGGATCGTGCGCCAAGGCAGCCAGGCCGAAGTCGAGGATCTTGACGAAATCCTTACGGCCGCCGCGCGCGGTGAGAAGGATGTTGTCGCTCTTCAAGTCGCGATGCACGACGCCGAGATCGTGGGCGCGCGAGAGTGCGGCGCCCATCTGCTCGAGCACGTCCACGGCACGGGTGAGCTGGAGCGGCCCCTTCGCGAGCTCGTTCGAGAGCGGCGTACCCACGAGGTACTCCATGACGAGGTAGAGCTCGCCGTCGTCCGTCTCGCCGATGTCGTGAATGTCGATGATGTGCGCGTGGTCGACGCGGTTGGCCGCGCGAGCCTCGCGCAGCATCCACGCGCGGAGGTGCGTCTCGCCCCGAAGGTCGGGACGGATGAGTTTGACCGCGACGACCCGATCGATGAGCACGTGCCGCGCGCGGTACACGATGCCCATGCCACCTTCGCCGATGCGTGATTCGAGCCGGTAACGACCGGCGATCACGCGGCCCAAGGAAGGATCTTCCCCCTTGCGCGTGCGCGGTAGCCCCGTCCTTTGAGGCGCTGCCTGAGCCATGTTTTCCTAACGACCTAACGCTGGGAGCCGAGGGGCTCTAGACCCCCCATGCTAGCGGGAGCGCCACGCAGAAGCAAAGCGCGAACGGCACGCACTCCACCACGCGGAGTCCGCGCACGACGAAGCCCCCCCGCGTTTCTCGTTCTGAGCCCCGCCTCGCGGAGCGAAAAAGCGGCGAACGACCGCGCTTTAGAAGACCACGTTCAAGACGGGAATGTGGACTTCTGTATGTTGCGTGACGCCGTACATCGCCATCTCGGTGCGGGTGTAGGTGTCGTGGATCTCGACGGCGGGGACGTTCAACGCGAGCGCGCCCGGACCGAGCGCGACGAGCGCCGGCGGCGTGAGCGTGAGTGGCGGCAGCGGGCGCGCGCGCGCGATCCGCCGCTTCTGCGGAACGTTCGAGGTGGGCGTCGTAGCCGGCGCGGGCGCGGGCGCAGGCGTTCCCGGCGGCGCAGCAGCGGGCGGCGGTGCGGCGGCGGGCGGTGGGCTCGAGGCCGGTGGCGCGTCGGGCCGCGGGGGATTCGCGACAGGCTCGTCGGCGGGCGGCTTGTCGGTGATGTAGTCCGCGGGAGGGCTGTACGCGGTCTGGCTCAGCACGAGCACGATCGTCGGAATGACCAGCGTCATGCCACCCGCCAGCACGAGCATCGAAGCGCGCGCGCTCGTGTTCTGCTCGAGGAAGTATCCACCGACGCCACCCGCGGCAGCACCGCCGACGGCGCCCCCGAGGTAGGCCCAGCCATTTTGCACGCCGGCGGCCGCCTCGACCGCGCAGACGAGCTCCCCACCGAGCAGCGCACCACCGACGATCCCCTTACCGTTGGGTGATGCCTCAGCCTTGCCGACATCGGCCGACGCCCGCGCGGGCACGAGCAAGACGGCGCCCACGAGCGGCGCTGCGGACACGAGCATCCTTGCGAAACGCATGCTGTTCTCCCTGGCCGCGGCAGGATAACACCCTCGGCGCCCCTTCCAAGCAGGGACGTGCGGACTTTCCTGGGAGCGGGGCGGAGCGCCTCGGTCAGGCGGCCGAAAAATGGGCATTCCCGCTTGGATGAGCCGCCGCGGGGCATATCCGCTATAGCTACGCCCGGCCCGAGAACCCATGCGCGAAACGCCCGCACCCTCCGCCTCGCTCCCGCTCACCGCTGCTCCCGAACGCACGGGCTCGCTCGGTGCGATCGTCGAGCTCACCAAGCCGAGCCTGGGGGGGCTCGTCATGGTCACGGCCACTTGCGGCGCGCTCGTCGCGGGCGGCCGCTTGCCGGTGGGGCGCCTCGTCGTCGCGCTCCTCGCGACGACGCTGGTCGTGGGGGCCGCGAACGCGCTCAACATGTACGCGGAGCGCGATTCGGACGCGCTCATGCGCCGCACGCAGAAGCGGCCGCTGCCTTCGGGTCGTCTCGGCTCCGAGGTCGCGCTCGGCTTCGGGCTGCTCGCCGCGAGCCTCGGCCTCAACGTGCTCGGCGTGGTCGCGGGTGGGCTCGCGTGCGCGCTCACGGCGCTCGCGTTCGTGAGCTACGTCTTCGTTTACACGCCGCTCAAGCGCGTGACCCCCCACGCGCTCATCGTGGGCGCGCTGCCCGGCGCGCTGCCGCCGCTCATCGGCTATGCGGCCGTGCGCGGCACGTTGGGTCTGCCGGCGCTGTTCCTGTTCGCCTTCCTGTTCGTCTGGCAAATGCCGCACTTCCTCGCGATCGCCCTGTTCCTGCAGGAGGATTATCGGAAGGGGGGGATGCAGGTGTACTCGGTGGCGCGGGGGCCCGAGCGCACGGTGCGCGCGATGCGCGTGTGGACGGTCGCGCTTTTGCTCGTGACGCTCTTGCCGGCGTGGGGCGGCGTGCATCCGGGGTATTTCGCGGTGGCCGTGCCGGCGGGGCTATTGTTCGCGACGCTGGTTTTCCGCGTCCCGCGCGGCATGTCCCGCGTGCATTGGGCCCGGCGCGTCTTCTTCGCCTCGATGCCGTATCTCGTCGTCGTCTACGCTGCGTACGTCGCCGCGGCGTGAGGCGCGGCTACTTCTTCTTGTCGCTGCTCGCGGCCAACCGCTCGGCGAGCTCATGCAGCGCGATCCGATCGGCGGCCCAGAGCTCGTTGTAGATCGCCAAGAGCTCGACGAGCGCCTGGCGCCCGCCCGCGTCGAGCTTCGCGTACATGGCCGTCATGTCGACGAACTCCATCTGCTGCGCGGGCGTCATCTCGTCGAAGACGGAGATGAGGCTCTGATAAACCGAGGCGGTCACGTTCTTCTGCCGCGTGGGGGGCTCGGAATGAAACTTGGCGCGCGGGGTTTTCGGGATGGGAGGCAGCTCGAACGGGCCCGACTTCGTGATGGTGCGCAGGCTCTTCCCCTCGGACGGGCCTGTGGGCTTCGGGGGCGGGCGTTTCGAGGACATCGTCAGGTCCCACCCCTGAGAGTAGCCGTGACATAGGCGGGGACGGCAAGCGCCGCGACCACCAAAAGCAGCGCCGGGATCGGGATGTCGGTCGCGCCGCGCGAGAGCAGGCACAGGGCGAGCAGCGCGGCGACCGGCGTGCGCCGGCTGGCGACGAGGGCTGCCACGGCTCCCACGGTGCTCGCCGCCTCGAGCACGAGCCGCGCCGCGGATGGAACGAGCGGCGCCGGGGCGCGAAGCAGCGACGTGACCGCGCGCGCGACGACGATGAGCCACGGCGGCGCACCGGGCCGCACGGCGCCGCGCAGCGCGAGCCCCCACGCAAACACGAGCAACACGCTGAGCAGCGACAAGAGGAGCGCGCGCCCGCTGCGCCGCGCCGAGAGCCAGCCGAACGATAGGCTGACGAGCAGCACCTCGAGCGCGAAGCCGGCCGTCGTGAGCAGCGTCGCGGCGCGATAGGCCGACGGCGACCCGTGCTCGATCGCGAGCTGCGACAGGCGGATCCCCGCAAAATCGAGCGCCCCCGCGAGCGCCGTCAGCGTGAGCGCGAAGCCGAGCGCTCGCGTCGCGGGCGCGAGGACGGCGACGGCTGCGCTCGCCGTAGCCGCGGTGATGGCGGCGACGCAGAGCGCGCTGCCGAGCTCGGGCTCGAGCGTGCGCCCCGCGGCGGCCATGGTGAGCACGCTCGCAGCCGTGCCGGCCGGGATCACGACCATGCGGTAGCCGATGCCGAGCGAGGTGCGGCCGAAGGTGGTGACGACGGCGCGCAGCGCGAACGCGACGCCGCCCGCCGCGACGATCTGGCTGAGCAAGCTCGCCATGCGCTCGGTGCGCTCGATCCAGGGCGCGAGGCCCGTCGCGGCGCCGACCATCGCGGGAAACAGCGAGCGCCCGAGCAAGGTGGCGAGCAGCGCGAACGCGCCGAACAGCGCGAGCGGCACACCGAGGAACGGCTTCCCCACGCTCATGGGGGCGGCCTGATTCGGCGCGTCGGCGGTCGACATCAGAGAACGCGAGAGTATCGCGAAACGGGCGCCACCGTCGGCGAGAGTTCGCTTAAGGCGCGCCGATCAGGGCGACCGCTGGGGGTGACACGCCCAACGGGGAGCGGCGTTCGGGCAGCGCCCCGTGGCGCTCTTGCCCCTCTTCGGGCGGTGCCGCCGGGACGAGCGGCGGGGGAGCGCTCTTCGGCTGGACCTTGAGCATGAAGGGGCGAGCGTTCGCCGTCCCGCACGCCTCGACACCGCGGTGGAACTCCCAATGAAAGTAGACGTTTCCGTCGGGCGACAAGATCGCCTGCGGCGGCGCGCCGAAGGGTTGCGCGCGGTACACCGCCTCGAGCGCAGCGACGTCGAAGGCGGTGACCCCACTCGTGCGGGTGACGCCCATGCGCTGGATCCGGCCCTGATCGCGATCGAGCACGATCTCGAGCGCCGTGTAGATCTCCGGGCGGTTCATGGGGTTCGAGGCCGGGAGCGAATCGAGCGACGCGAGGAACGTGTCGGCGAAGATCGGATGGATGCGGTTGTGAACCTGATTCAGGTAGCTCGCGAAGGGGGAGGCCGCGGTGTTGAGCGCCGTCTGGTTGCCGGGCTTCACCGAGGGCACGTAGTTCTCGATCGACGCGCGCCAGCGCTCGATACCCACGGGGCGCCAGTGACCCGCGTGCTCGCTGCGGCGCCGCTCTCCGTCGGCGACGCGCTCGCGAGCGAGGGTGTCGTTGCCGATCGCGGCGACCGCGATCTGCGGGCTCAGGTTCAGATTGAGGCCGCCCGGGGTGGTGCCGCTCGAGCCGAGCCCGAGCAGGCCCTGGATGCCGGTGCTCCTCATGGGCGGTAGCTCGCGCCGCTTGCGCGCCTGACGCCCCTCCTGTTGGAGAGACGCCTCTTTCTGCCCGGCGATCTCGAAGCCGCCGCGACCGGAGTCGAGCGTCTCGGGGATCGCGTCGGCGGCTCTCAGCGCGGGCTGCGCCACCTGCCCGGCTTCCGCGGGCAGCTTCGACGCGCTGTTCGACTTCGGCGAGCCGTTCTTCACGCCTTCGAGCTTGGCGGCTGCGGCTGCTGCCGCGCTCGGCGCTCGCGGTGCCTGCTCGGCGATGCGTAGCTCCGTCCGCGGCATGTGCTCGGCGGGCGCGCGATCTTGCGCGCCGGCGTGGTCGTCGCTCTGGCGGATGTGCGTTTGCTCCGAATCGCCCGGGTCGTTCGCGTCCTTGCTGCTCTGCGCGGCGCCGCCCGGCGTGGGATTCGGATCGTCCTGGTCGGTGGACGTGATCTTCGCCTGCTGCTCCTCGTCGACGTGGTTCGCCTTCTCGGCGATGAATTTCGCGTCCGGGTTGTCCTTCTGATCCGGATCCGCGACGTGCTGCTTCACCGCGACGCGCTTCTCGACCGGTTGTGCGGGCGCGGGCTCCGCCGCCTTTTCGGCGTCCGCCTTCTTCTCCTCTTCCTTCTTCTTTTCTTCCTCGGGCTTCTTCGGCTCCGGCGGTGGCTTCTCCTCCTCCTTCTTCGGCTCGGGGAGAGGCGTCTTGCGCTTGTCGGGCGCCGCGTCGTCCTTGTCGGCGCTGTTCTTGTCCGGCTGGGCGGGCTCGGCGTCGGGTTTGTGCTCCGGCGCGTCGGGGTCTGCTTCCTTCGGCAGGTTTTCCTCGTCGAGCAGCGCGACCTCGACCGGTCGGCCCTCGCCGCGCACGAAGCGCCGCACCGACGCGGCGAACTCCCGAATCTCGATCTTCTCCTCGATCACGCGCGCGGCTTTGTCCGCACCACCGCCCCAGAGCAGGTGCGCAACGACCGCAGCCGCAATCCAGAGGAAGAGAGGGATCTGCGCTTCACGATTCATGGCGTACCGACCGCCCGGCCGTTCTCCGAGAGTATCACCCCTTCGCGATCGCGTCGAAGTGGTCCGCTATCTCCGCCGCCGTCCAAACGCCGCCGTCCGCTTCCTTGAATTGGCCCGCGCTTTCAACGACTTTGTAGATGCTCATCCGCGCCCCCGCCACACTGAGCACGATTCCGGTGCGCTCGCCGCACAGATCGCTCGCCAGAAACAAATGGGCCGGAGCGACGTGCTCGGGTGAGAGCGTGTCGGCGATCTTCGCGAACATCGGCAAATCCTCCGTCATGCGCGTCTTCGCGATCGGCGCGACGGCGTTCACGCTGATGCCGTAGCGCTGGAGCTCGATCGAGGCCGTGCGCGTGAGGCCGTAGATGCCGGCTTTCGCGGCCGAGTAGTTGGCCTGGCCGAAGTTACCGAGCAGGCCCGAGACGCTCGTGGTGTTCACGATGCGACCGCTGCCTTGGTCCTTCATGGGCGCGGCGGCGGCCTGCGTGCACAGGAACGTCCCCTTCAAGTGGACGTCGAGCACGGCGTCCCACTGCGCGAGCTCCATCTTGAGCAGCGTCTTGTCGCGCAAGATGCCGGCGTTGTTGACCAGCACGTCGATGCGCCCGAACTCGCGAACGGCGGTCCCGACTATGGCGCGCGCGCCCTCGGCCGTGGTCACGCTGTCGTAGCTCGCGACGGCCGTCGCGCCGGCGGCGCGGATCTCGGCGACGACCGCGTCGGCGGCGCTCGCGGCGCCGCCCTCGCCGGCGCGGCTGCCTCCGAGATCGTTCACGACGACCTTCGCACCCTCGCGCGCGAAG
>Ga0070682_100000665_pt1 | contig 20728 bp, 15 predicted proteins | sample KBSC63LmetaG_FD_64668 | JGI IMG/M metagenome (GOLD analysis project Ga0070682, IMG submission 64668) | Corn rhizosphere microbial communities from Kellogg Biological Station, Michigan, USA - KBS C6-3L metaG | ecosystem: Host-associated > Plants > Roots > Rhizosphere | place: USA: Michigan...
TTCTTCGCGAGCTTCTTGATGTTGTCGACCTTGGGCGGCTCCGTCAGAAGCTCGAGCCCGCCGAGCTCCTTGCCCGCGATCACACGGTCGAAGGCGCCCTCGCGGAGCTTCATCACCATCTCGAGGTGCTGGGCCTTCATCAGCGAGCGCACGAACTCGGCCACGTCGGAGCGGCGCGCCTCGGCGGCGTACGAGCGCTTGTGGCTCTTGATGACGCGCCCGCCGTCGGCGAAGAGGTGCGTGATGATGTGCGGCTGATCGAGCCCCGAGTCCTCGGTCTGGACGTGAAAGACCTGAGCTTGGAACTTGATGTTGTTGTTGAAGCCCATCTGCGCGCGCCGAAAGCTCGGGCGCTTCATCTCGGCTTCGAGCTTGGCGAGCTCGGCAGGCGCGTAGCGCACGATGACGGCGTCGAGCTCGGCGTGATCGCCCGGCACGCCCTCCATCCGCTCGAACGCCATCTGCGAGACGCGCGCGGACGGATCGACGCGCAGCGCTTCGGCGAGCAGCTCCTGCCCTTCGCTGTCGTTCGGGCCGTTGGCGGCCCACGCAGCCAGGAGCGCCACGCCCTCGTCGGGACGGCTCTTCTCGATCAGCCATTTGGCGACACGCAGCGCGACGGCGCGCTGCGAGGACGTGTCCACGGCCATCAGGGGCCGGAGCTTAGCCCAAGCCCCGGCCCGGATGCACGCGCTCCTCAGAGCGGCAGGGGTGCGCGGCCGCCGGCGCTCGTGCCGCCCACGCCCGGGGCGCCGCCGCTGGCGAACGAGCCGCCCGCGCCGCCCGTGCCGGAGCTGCGGCAGTCCGAGCACCAGCCCCACTCATTCGCGCCACAGGTCCCGTCGCCGCAGTAGCCGCAGTCGAACGCGCACTTGGTGAGCGTCTCGTCCGTGTCGCAGGTGCCGTTGCCGCACCAGCAATCCGAGTAGCAGCTCCCGTTCGTCTCGTAGCCGTAGCTGCAGACCCCGTCACCGCACTGGGTGCAGTCCTGGGGGCAGTAGGTCGGGCTCTCGAAGTAGCGCGAGCAGTAGCCGTCACCGCAGACCGGGCAGTCCTCGGCGCAAACCTCGCCGCTCGAGCAGTTGAGATCGCCGCAGTAACAGTCCTGCGAGCAAGTGCTCGGGCTCTCGTTGTAGCTGCAGTAGCCGTCGCCGCACTTGTAGCAATCCTCCGGGCAGAGCGAGTAGTCGGACGCGCCGCACACACCGTCGCCGCAGTAGCCGCAATCGTAGGCGCAGGTGTTCTCCTCGCCGAGCGAGCAGATGTTGTCCTGGCAGTAACAATCGGTGGGGCAGCTCCGCGGCGTCTCGTTGTACTCGCAGAGGTAGTTGCCACAGGTGAGCGGGCACTCCCAGCCGCAGCCGTTCATGATGTCGGTCTTGTCGCACTGACCGTTGCCGCAGGTCTGGCCGCACTCGATCGGGCAGTAGTACCAGTCGTTGTCGTCGCACTTGCCGTTGCCGCAGCTGTAGTAGGGGCACTCCTCGGGGCACGAGCGGTAGTCGGCGCTGTCGCAGCGGCCGTTCCCGCAGGTGTTCATCTGGCACTCCCACGGGCACGAAGTGTCGAGGTCGGGCTCGCAGAAGTTGTTGCCGCAGCCGCCCGGCGTGCACTCGTCGGGGCAATTCTGGTCCGTGGGGTCGCACTTTCCGTTACCGCACGTCTTGCACTCCGCGGGGCAGCCCTGCGCGGCGTCGGTCGAGTCGCAGCGGTTGTTGCCGCAGGTCATGCCGATGCATTCCCAGGGGCACGTCGTGTCGTCGGCGCTGTCGCACTTGCCGTTGCCGCAGGTGGTGGGGCATTCCGTGGGGCAGCCGATCGCGTCGAGCGGGTCGCACGCGCCGTTACCGCACGTGCACTCCCAAGCGCACGTCGTGTAGTCGTCCTTGTCGCACTGGCCGTTGCCGCAGGTGCGACCCGTGCATTCCCACGGGCAGACGCGCTCGTCGCCCGCCTCGCAGGTCATGTTCCCGCAGGTCTTGTTGTTGCACTCCCACGCGCAGCTCGCGTAGTCGGTGTACTCGCAGGTCCCGTTGCCGCAGGTGTCGACGCCGCATTCGAGCGGGCACTGCTGGAGATCGGAGGGATCGCAGCGACCGTTGCCGCAGTTCGTCGTGTTGCATTCCCACGGGCAGCTGGCGTCCTGGTCGATGCCGTCGCACACGAGGTTGCCGCAGGTCGTGACCGGGCATTCCCAGGGACAAGCGAGGTAGTCCGACTGGTCGCAGAGGCCGTTATAGCAAGTGAGGATGCCGCACTCCCACGGGCACTGCGCCAAGTCGGGGCTGCCGTCGCAGACGCCGTTGTTGCACGTCGTGGAGGAGCACTCGGGGCAGATGCCTTCTTCGCCCGCCTCGCAGCGGCCGTCGTTGCAGCGCCCGCCGCAATCGGAGCACCAAGCCACTTCGTACGCTTCGCAGACTCTGTCGCCGCACGCGCTGCCGGGGCAGTCTTGGCTGCAGCTCTTGTACGACTCGCCGGACGGTGCGTCGCAGTAGCCGTCACCGCACACCACGAAGCTCGGACAGTCGAAGGGGCACGTCTGCCACGATTCGCCGAGGCGCCCGTCGCAGACGCCGTCGCCGCAGCGACCGACGCCGGCACAGTCGCCGGGACACGTGTAGTACTCGTTCACCCCGCAGAAGCCGTCGCCGCACGCGTTCGGTGAGCCGCCGGTGCCGCCGCCACCCTTGCCACCGCCGCCGGTACCGCCGCCACCGGTTCCGGCGGTGCCGCCCTTGCCGCTCTTCCCGCCCTTACCGCTGCCGCCGCCCTTGGCGCCCTTGCCACCCTTGGCGCCGTCCCCTTCGCCGCCTTCCCCGGTCCCGTTGAACTGAGCCTTGAGCTCGTCGCGTCCGCACGCGGAAAGCAAAAGCGACAGGCTGAAGCCCGTCAGGACGAAAAAGGCGAAGGCCCTGATGTTGGTTAGCGACGTGTTCATCCACCGACTCCCGAATCAGGGGGCAGCAAAAATCGGACCGATCCTCACCACCACCGCGAAAGCTAATTGTGCCTCGAAAACCAAGGCTTGTGCCAACGGACCTGCAAACATTTGGCACATACCGCGACATTCGCCTGGGTGCTCCGGCGTCGCGCGGACGGCTCAACTGAACGGGCGTGAGGGGGTTCTCCTTGCCCGCCCGTTTTCCACGGCGGGAGCCCCTTGCTTGAACGTCGCGCGATGACCAGCTAGGTTCCGCGCCCCCGAAAGACCCGGGGCCCCTGAGGAGTCGCCAGATGAAGGACGGCATTCACCCCGAGTACGAATCCGTGAGCGTCACGTGCGCTTGCGGCAACGCGTTTCAGACACGCTCCACGAAGAAAGAGTTCACGGTGGACGTGTGTTCCGCGTGCCACCCGTTCTACACGGGCAAGCAGCGCCTCATCGACACGCAGGGTCGCGTCGATCGCTTCCGCAAGAAGTACGGCACCCAAACCGCTCAGAAATAGAGCGGAAGCCGCTCGAGGGCGGGCGTCCCTGTCGCTCGTTGCCTTCGGCACTATACTGACTCGGATGTCGAATCAGCCGGCGGTCATCGGTCCTGACGGGGTCGCACGCCCCTACATTGGCGGTCAGGCACTGATCGAAGGCGTCATGATGCGCTCGCCGCATGCTTTCGCGGCGGTCGTACGCCGGCGCGACGGCACCCTGCTCGTGCGGGAAGAGCCGATGCAGGACCTGCGCACGGGCGCGCGCGCCCTGCCCCTCGTGCGCGGCATGGTCGCGCTCGTGGAGGCGTTGAAGCTCGGCTCGCGCGCCCTGCGCTTCTCGGCCGAGGTGTTCGAGAAGGATCTCGAGGACGGCGACAAGCCGAGCTCGAAGCCGAGCATGCTCGCCGTGCTCTCCTTGCCCATCATCGCCCTGCTCACGAACGAGCCGGAGCTACCCGGGGCCGCGGCCGCGGACGGCAAGAAATCCGGCCTCGTCACCTGGCTTTCCGTGGTGTTCGCGCTCGGCCTGTTCGTGGCTTTGCCGCAAGCGTTCGCGCAGGGCGTGAGCTCGGGGCTCGGGCTCGGGCTCGACGTGCGGAGCGCGCGCTTTCAGCTGCTCACGGGCGGCGCGAAGCTCTTCATCGTCGTCGGGTACATGCTGCTGATTCGCCGCATCCCGGAGATTTACCGCGTCTTTCAGTACCACGGCGCCGAGCACAAATCGATTTACGCCTACGAGTCGGGGCGCGAGCTCGGCATCGCGTCGGCGCGACCGCAGACCACGTTGCACCCGCGCTGCGGCACGACGTTCATCGTGATGGTCGCGATCGTGTCGATCGTCGCGTTCACGTTGCTCGGGCCGCTCGTGCCGAACTTCGGGCTCGGTCGCGTCGCGGACAACGTCACGCTGTTCCTGATGAAGCTGCCGTTCTTGCCGCTGATCGCCGCGGTCACGTTCGAGCTCCAGCGCCTGCTCGCGCGCTTCGCGAAGCGTGGGCCGCTGCGGATCTTCCTGTGGCCGGGCTTCCTCGTGCAGAAGATCACGACCATCGAGCCCGACGACGCTCAGCTCGAAGTTGCGCTCGCCGCGCTCGCGGTGGCCGCGAAGCGCGAGCAGGCGCCCGACGCGCCGGCCACGGGCGAACGCGCGTTCCCCGACTTCGGCGCCGTGGTCGCCGGCTGAAATGCTGCCGCGCCAGAAGCTCGAGGGGCTCACGCGCCGTCACGCCGAGCTCGAGCAACTCCTCTGCGAGCCGGCGGTGCTCACCGACATCAAGCGCCTCAACGCGCTGAATCGCGAGCGCGGCTCGCTCACGCAGCTCGTCGAATCCTTCGGGCGCTACAAAGCGATCGAGCGCTCGATCGCCGACGACCGCGAGGCGCTGAACGATCCCGAGCTCGGCGAGCTCGCGCGCGAGGAGCTGCCGGGGCTCGAAGCCAACCTGGCGACGCTCGAAGAGCAGCTCCGGCTCCTGCTCCTGCCGCAGGATCCGAACGACGACAAGAACACGATCCTCGAGATCCGCGGCGGAACGGGCGGCGAGGAAGCGGCGCTCTTCGCGGCCGATCTGTTCCGCATGTACGTGAGGTACGCCGAGAAGCGCGGCTGGCGCGTCGAGATCATGAGCCAGAGCGAAGCGGCCGCGGGCGGCCTCAAAGAGGTCATCGCGCTCGTCACGGGCCAGCGCGTCTACTCGAGCTTGAAGCACGAAGGCGGCGTCCACCGCGTCCAGCGCGTCCCCGCCACCGAAACGCAAGGTCGCATCCACACCTCGACCGCAACGGTCGCGGTCTTGCCGGAGGCGGAGGAGGTCGACTTCGAGCTCGACGAGAAGGAGCTGCGCTTCGACATCGCGGCCTCCGGCGGGCCCGGCGGACAGGGCGTGAACACGACGAACAGCGCCGTCCAGATCACGCATCTGCCCACGGGCATGATCGTGAAATGCCAGGACGAACGAAGCCAGCTCAAGAATCGCGCCAAAGCGCTCAAGATCCTGCGCAGCCGGCTGCTCGACATCGAGCGCGACAAGCAGGATCAGGCGCTCCGCGACGAGCGGCGCGGCATGGTGAAATCCGGTGATCGCTCGGACAAGATTCGGACCTATAATTTCCCCCAGAATCGCGTCACCGACCACCGCATCGGGCTCACGCTGCACGAGCTCGACCGCGTGATGGAAGGCAACATCGAGCCGCTCGTGGACGCCCTCACCGCACACCATCAGGCCGAGCTTCTCGCCCAGAGCCAAGACGAAACGAGCAAGGACACGTAAGTGACCCCGAGCGTCGACGACCGCGCCGCGAGCCTCCGCACCCCGGACCACGACGCACTCCTCTGCGCCCTGGTGCTCGCTCCGAACGCGTTCTCGCGCAACCGTTTCTTCGAACTGTTCGAGCAGCCGGAGCTCAAGCGCCTCCGCCGCCGCGCCACGCGCGTGCGCGGCATCTTGCGCCAGCTCTCGACGGGCGCGGAGGTCACCGGTGAGCTCGAGCTCGCCGACGGGCGGCGACTGCTCCGCTATCACATCGCGGAGCTCGGTTTGTCGCGCACGGCGGCGCTCTCGCCGCTCGAAGCAGCCGCGTTACGCTTCTCGCTCGCGCGGACACGCCGGGCCCCCGTGGATCCCGGCGACCGCGCCATCGTCGAGACGGCGCTCGCGCGGCTCGCGGAGCGCACGGGCGAGAGCGTTTCGCTCGGCGAGTAGCGATCCACGCTGTCGGTGCGCAAGGGCCCCGCGGGGCCAACCCGCCTCGCTAGCGCTCCATCGCGCGCGCGAGCGCTGCGAGCACGCTCGTTTCGCCCTCGGTGACGGCCGGGGTCGAATCGCCGCGAAACGGGAGCTTGCGTGCCGGTGCGGCCGTGCGCGAGCCGGCGCGGAGCCAGGCGTGGTCGAGCGTGCCGAAGCGGCCCTCCGTGCCGACGAAGAGCGCGGCGAGGTTCGGGCCCGTGGCGCGGCGCGGCGCCGGACGCTGCGCCAGGTCGACGCCGGCGAGTGACGTTGCGCCGAACCCCGCCACACGTTGGTCGACGGGATCGTCGAAGGCGTCCGGCATGCCCGGCAAGCCGCGGGCGACGAAGCCGTTCACGTCGAGCTCCGGGAGCGGGCCTTCGAGCCCGAGCGTGCGTCCTTCCGCTTCGAGGGCACGCTCGACGTGCGACAGCGCCATGTCGCCGGGCGCGCGCGCGAGCCCCGAGACGACATCCACGTGCCAGCCGTCGCCCGGCGCCCGCGCTTCGGCCACCGGCAAGCCGGAACGAAAGCGCCCCCGGGCGCCGCGCGGAGGGCCGAGCGGGGAGCCGGGACAAAAAAGGCCGCCCGGATCGAAGGCGTGCTTCACGCGCGAAAGCAGATCGAGGCCACCCGGGCCGAGCTCGTCACCGAGCGCTTCGGCACGCAGCCGTCCGATGCCGTGGTGGTGACCGATCGTGCCACCCGCCTCGCGGACGGCCACGAGCGCCTCGCGCCACAACCCCTCGTGCAGACGCACGACCTCCGAGCTCGGCGACGGGGCGACGAACGTGAAGTAGATGCTGCAGCCGTCCGGGTAGGCGTGGCTCAGATGCGCCATCACGAGCGCCTTCTTGCCGAGCACGCGCCGAACGCTCTCGTAGAGCTCCTCGAGCCGTGACCACGGCGCCGCGACTTCCATCGTGTCGCTGAACGCGCGCTGACGAAAGAGCAGCGACTGGTCGTAGCTCACGGCGTAGCGCCGCGCGAACCACTGCTCGGCAGGCTCCGCTCCGAGTGAGCGTCCGCCCTCCTCCTGCGCGATGCCGAGCGCGCGTTCGGCGTCCTCTTTCGCTTCCCCTTCGTTACCTTCGAACACGAAGAGCAGCTTCACGCGCCGCATGAAGGTCCTTTCGGCAACGCCGAGGCCGAAAGCGATCCACGTCGGATGCGCGAGCCAGCCGGCGACGCTCGCGTAGCGTCCCGCGTCCCAAGGCACGACCGCCGTCGAAGGCGCGTGCTCGTGGCGGTGGCGGCCGAGCAGGGCGGAGTCGAGCGGGTCGTAGAGACGCGCGACCGCGGGCCTGAGCCCGGATTGATACACACGCCGCAGCGTGGTGATGCCGGCGCTCGTGTGCGGCAGCTCGAGCGCGAGAAAAGTGCGCTCGCGCGGAACGTCGTGCAAGCGGAGCTCGAGCTCGGTGAGGATCCCGAGCGTCCCCTCGCTCCCCACGAGCAACGGCAGGAGGTCGGGACCGGTGCGCCGCCGCTTGAAGGTCACGGTCTCACCGCTGCCGAGCACGGCGCTCGCGGAAACGAGCATGTCCTCGATCTTTCCGTAGCGTCCGGAGCACTGCCCCGCGCCCCGCGCCGCCACCCAGCCCCCGACCGTCGAGCACAGGATACTCGAGGGAAAATGCCCGATCGTGACGCCCTGCCGCGCGAGGTTCTCCTCGAGCAAGATGCCGAGCGCGCCGGGACCGACGCGCAGCGTGCCCGCGTCCGTCACGCTGAAATCACGCAATCGCTTGGTATCGACGACGAGCGTGCGCGGGCCGCATTCGATCGCTCCGCACACGCCGCTCCCCGCACCATAAGGAACGAGACCGAGGCCTTCGCGGCGTGCGAGCTCCACGATCTCGCGAACCTCGGCGACCGACTCCGGGCGGAGCACGGCGGCGGGCAACCGCTCGGCGACGACGGCGCGGCCGTGCTGCACCTCCAGCAGGCGCCGCTGCCAGAGATCGCGCGAGCCGGCAATCCGATCGGAGAGACGCACGCTCGAGCGCGACCGCAGCGGGCGCGAGAGCGTTTGGAGCAGGCGCTCGGCGCCCTTCATGGCGTGACCCGAGGCGCCAAAGCGTCCGCGACCGCAGCGAGGAGGCGCTCCGTATCGTACGGCTTCTCGAGCAGACCGAGGCCGTGGCGCTCGACTTGCGCCGTTTCGACCTGGTAGCCGCTGGTCATCAGGATCCGCGTCCCGGGGGCGAGCGCGAGGATGCGCTCGGCCGCGTCGAAGCCGTTCATGCCCGGCATGTCGACGTCCATCAGCACGAGCGACACCTCGGCTCGGTGACGCTCGAAGAGGCGCACGCCCTCGGCGCCGTCCGCAGCCTGGAGCATGCGGTAGCCGGCGAGGCCGAGCACGCGGTGCACCAGCTTGCGCACACTGTCGTTGTCGTCCACGACGAGCACCGTCCCGCGCGTCCCGCCCGCCGAGACGGGGATCCCCGAGCCGCGCTCGGCGCGCGCCGGCAGAAGCACGACGGCGCGCGTTCCGATCCCCTCGCGACTCTCGACGCGAATGCCGCCGCGGTGCCCGCGCACGATGCCGAGCACGGTGGCCATTCCGAGACCGCGCCCTTTGAACTTGGTCGTGAAGAACGGATCGAAGATGCGCGCGCGGGTCTCTTCATCCATGCCGACGCCGGCGTCCGAGACCTCGAGCACGACGTGCGGGCCGGGCACGGGATTGCCGAGGAACGCCTCGAGCTCCTCCGCGGAGAACCGGCGGTGCTCGACCGCGACCAGAATCCGACCGGGGCGGTCCGCCATCGCTTCGGACGCGTTGGTGAGGAGGTTCATCACCACCTGGCGCAGCTGCGCCGCGTCGGCCGAAAGCGGCGGAACGCCCTCCTGGAGCTGGTAGTGGATCTCCGCGTGCGCCGGAATGACGGCTTTGAGGAGCTTCACCATCTCGCGCACGATCGCCGAAAGCTCGACCTCCTCGGGCGTGGAGCGGCCGCGCCCCGCGTAGTCGAGCATGTGCTTCGTGAGCTCGGCGGCGCGGCGCGCGGCAAGCTCGATCTCCTCGAACAACGGCGCGAGGCGCGGATCGGCGTCGGCCACGCTCTTGCCGAGTGACGCGTTGCCGAGGATCGCGACGAGCAGATTGTTGAAATCGTGCGCGATGCCGCCCGCGAGCACCCCGAGGCTCTCGAGCTTCTGCGTCTGCCTGAGCTTCTCCTCGAAGCGCTTGCGCTCGGTGATGTCGAGGAAGGTGACGACGGCGCCGTCGATACTGCCGCCCGCATCGCGCGTCGGGACGGCGCGATAAACGGCCCACGACACCTCTCCGTTCGGGTGGCGAACGCCGAGCGTCGTCGCGGCTTGCGTTTCGCCGGTCGTGAGCGCCTTCGTCACCGGGTAGTCCGCGACCGCTGCGGGCGAGCCGTCTTCGAAGATGGTGACGGACTCGAAATCCGTCGTGTAACGCCGAGCGTGATCGTCGTGCTTGAGCCCGAGGATGCGCAATGCCTCGGCGTTGGCGCGAACGATCGCGCCGTCCCGCGTGACGTGCACGACGCCGCCGGGCAGCGCCTCGATCAGACGCTCGTTGAGCTCCTGGCTCGCGCGCAAGGCGTCCTGCTCGCGCTTGCGCTCGCTGATGTGCTTGCTGAAAAAACCGGGTCTTTGATAGCTCGCGATGCGCGGCGCGAGCTCGGGGTGCGCCGTCGCGTAGCGAGCGATGTGCGCTTCGATGCGACCGGCCGGAGCCATGATGAAGCGGCAGGTGGCGTCGCCGCGCGCTCGACACAGGATCTCGACCGCCACGAGCGGCACGCCGAAGGAATCCTCGCACCACCCCGAGGAGTAGCCGGCGCTCATCACGCACACCGCTTCGGTCGTCGGCTTGTGCGCCGCCAGCCACGAGTCCGACTCGAAAGAGTACGGGTGGTCGTAGAGGAGATAGTAGTTCTCGTCGGGCGACGGGCTGCTTTCCCCGGAGATGTCCACGAACGCCCAGCCCGCGTGCGCGAAGTGGACGGGCCCCGCGGAGAGCCGCGCGATCGGGTCGTGCACGTTCATGCGCTCGGCGAAGGCCCTCGCGTCCGCGAGCCCCATCGCGTGCGCCACGTCGAAGAGCAGCGCGTGCGCGACCGCGTGCGCCTCCTGCTCCTCCGCATAGAAGCTTTTCACCATGTCGTGGAACTCGACCGACATGGAGGCGGCGCGCACGAGCATGTAGCGCTGCCCGGAGATTTCGAGCGTTCCGCGCTCGGGTGCCGAGCGCATGTCCGCGAAATAGCGGCGCACGTAGCGCTGCGCCTCGCTGAAGAGCGGCGCGAGCTTCTCCGGAACGCGGACGGTGGAGAGGCCCCCTGCCTCCGGATCCGAGTTTCGCGAGGTCAACGCCACTGCCCTCTTCACGCCCGCGTTGGGCTTACCGTCGATTATCCACCTCCCCACGCGCGGGGGGAAGCGCTACGGTTCCAAACTCGATGCGCGTGCTCTCCTCCAGTCGTATCGCACCGGTGGCACTCCTCACGGCGCTCCTCGCAGCCTGCGGCGGCGGCACCAAGCCCGCGGAAAGCAGCGCTTCCGGGGCGGAGCCGCGCGAAGCCACGCACCAATCGTCGAAGCAAGAGAGCAGCGCCGAAGCAGCGAGCGCACCCTCGGCGCCCGAGCGCGCCACGTGCGACGACGGCACCTGCTCGCCGTGCGGCGACGCGCTCTGCCCGACCGGCTGGTACTGCGACGAAACGGCGCGCGGCGGTCCAAGCTGCGGCTGGCTGCCGGAATGCGCGCAAAAGTCCGGGTGCGCCTGCGTGAAAAAAGCGCTCGGCTGCGCGTGCGAAGAGAAAGCCGGCGGCGCGCACGTGTCGTGCGGCTAGCCGCGACGGCGTTTACGGCTTCTGCGCGAGGACGATCAGCCTTGGGCTGAGCTCGCCGAAGAAAACGCCCGGGGTCGAGGGGTTGCCGCTCGCTTCGGCGACGCGGAAGCCGACCTCGTGCAGCAGCTTGCCGAGCTCGTGCAGTGAGTAGAGCCGGATCGAGTAGGTGCACTCGCGCGAGCGCCCGTCGTCGAAGATCACGGAGCGCTTCACGCGCAGGCGGCTCGTGATGAAATCGACGTTCATGTCGTCCATGCAGACGCAGGAGTCGCCCTCGTACCAGAGCTGGCTCGGCGAATAGGTGGCGGCAAAATCGCGATTCGCGACGTCGAGCAGGAACATGCCGCCCGGCTTCAAGGCGCGGAACACGCGCTCCGCGACGGCGATGTTCTTGTCCTCCTCGAAATAGCCGAAGCTCGTGTTCCAACAGTAGATGCCGTCGAACATCGCGTCGAAGGCCATCTCGCGCATGTCGCCGTGCAGGAAGTTGATCTTCTGATCCCGTTCCTGCGCCACGTCCGCGGCGAGCGCGAGCTGATACACGGAGAGGTCGTAGCCGACGACGCCATAGCCGCGGCCGGCGAGATCGACGGCGTGGTGTCCGGCGCCGCACCCGAGATCCAAAACGACGCCGCCCTTCGCGACGCCGAGCGACTCCTCGATGAAGTCGACCTCGCGCGCGACCTGCTTGTCCGACAGGCGCGGCACGGCGCGCGTGAAGTCCTCACCGAAGATGTCCTCCCACCACGGGCGCTTGAGCGCGCGGCGCGGGCGCGGGCGGGACGAGTCACTGCGCCGCGGCGGTTGCGGCTTGCGCAGCGGCGGGGGCGGGGGCTTCCCCTCGGCCGAAGGCGTCTCGGTAGCGGGAAAGTCGCCCGAGCGCGCTTCCGCCGGCGCGAAGTCGCCCGAGCGCGCCTCGGCCACGGGACGCACGGGCGGCGGGCGGGGTGCCCCTTCGAGGAGCGTCGCGGGCTCGTCGGGCGGCACCGACAGCGCCTCGTCGCGCCCGAGCTCGAGCACCTCGCCGGTCGCGGGCTTCTCGTCGATCGAGTCGGGAGCAAGCTCGACGTCGTCGATCTCGGCGGCGTCGCCGTCGTCGGGCACCGTGTCGAGGGGCGCCGTGCGCGTGAGCGTCGGCGTCTCCTCGTCGTGCTCCACGTCCGAGAGGGGCTCTTCGAGGACGTCTTCTTCGACGAGCTCGGCCGGCACCTTCGGAGTGCCGATCGCGATGATGCGCATCACGTTGATGGCGGGTGCGGGCGTCGGTTTGCTCTGCGACGCCGGGGCGTCCCCTGCGACGATCACGTGCGCGGGCGGCGGCGGCTCGCTCGGGCGCGGGAGCGGAAGCGGCGGGCGCTGGTGCGGCGTCACGCGCGCATGGCCGCCCTGATCGATCGTCAGGTCGAGCGGCAGCGAGGTTGCGACCGTAGCGACGGGCGCCGTCGGCTGCGTTGCGCCCGTCGCCGGCGGGGTGGATGGCGGGCGCGGCGGCGGCGAGGGCTTGCGCTGTGGCTGGGGCGGCGGAGCGACCGACACAGGGCGCGCGGGCGGCTCGGGAGATGGCGGGCGCGGCGGCGCAGGCGCCGGCTCGGCCAAAACGGGGCGCGGCGGCTGCACGACCGGCTTCGGGGGCACGGAGGCGCCCGTCACGGGAGGCGCGGCGGGCGCCACCGGCGCCGGCAGCGGTATCGAGGGAGCAGGCGCGGGGCTCGAAGCGGTGGCGGTCACGACGTCCGGCAGCGCCGGCGGCGGTCCCGAGCGCAAAATGACGACCGGGGGCGTCTCGACGGGCGGGGTCGACGGGGTGCCGTCCGGCGGCGCGGGCACCGACTGGCGTTTGTGCTTTGGCGGCGGCGCGAGCCGGCGCGAGGCGCCCGGCGGATTCGAATCGGTGCGCGGCGGGTCCGAGCCCACCGGCGGCGCGGGCGGAGTCGAGATGGCGGGGCGCGACGGCGTCGGCAGTCGCGGGCTCGGCGGGATGCCTGCAGCGAGCGCTGCGCTCGACCCCGGCGCGGGACGGCTCGGCGTGCCGACCGAGAGCACGGGGATGCTCGGGATCTTCGCCGCCGGTTGGCTCGAGACGGCGGGCAGCGACGGCGCGGGCAGCGACGACGCGGGCGGCTCGGAGGGCTTGTCGCTCATACCGCCCTCAGCAGCGACTCACCCATGCGGATGGGGCCCGGCTCGCGCGCCACGGCGAGACCCGGCTCGAGCAGGAGAACGACGGTAGACCCGAGATGAAAGATACCGACCTCTTCGCCCTTGCGCACCGGGACGGGCGGCTGTTGTGGGTGGAGCCCGGCGGCGACGTCGGAGCCACCGAGGACCGTCACGGTGATGCGCCCGACGATCACCGCGCCCACCATCACCACCGTCACGCGACCGAGACCGGCCGTATCGATGACGATCGCTGCGCGCTGATTGCGCACGAAAAGCTGGGGAATATGCCGCTCCCCAATCGAGTTCACGGGGAAGAGATCGCCCGCGAGGCCGCGCACGAGCGTGATGTTGCCGTCCACCGGCGCATGCACGCGGTGGTAGTCGCGCGGCGCGAGGTACACGACGGCGAACTCGCCGCCGGCATAGCGCGCGGCATCGCGCGGATCGCCGACGAGCTCACCCACGTCGTACGGCTGCCCCTTCACGAAGATGCGCGCGCCCGGATCGACGATGCCCTGCGACGAGAGCGCGCCGTCAGCCGGGCTCACGAGCGAGTCGCCACTCAAGGTTCTTGCACCCTGCTTCAGCTGGCGCGTGAAGAACGCATCGAAGCTCGGGTACGCGCCCGGCGGCTGCTCCGCGTCGTCGAGATCGACGCGATACGCTTGGCAGTACGCGTTGGTCACCGCACGCGAGACGACCGACGGTAGCGGTTGCTCGCACAGGCGGCCGACGGCCCTACTAATGCGGACCCTAGGCAGCGCACGCAGGACCTGTGCGGCGAGGAGGGTGGCGATGCCCACTGAAGTATTTCGAGCTTTCTCGGGGTGAGCTTTCATCGTAGGGCGCCGCGTGCCTTCCGGTCAATTCCCAGCGATTTCGGAGACATTGCCAGCGATGTCAGCAATTTTTGCTGGGAACGGCGCCGGAGCCGGCCAGCCGCTCAGCGCGGCGGGGTGCGGGCGGACTCGCAGAGGGCCCGGCGCGCTGGATCCGCCGGAACGGGGGCAGTGCCACCCGGCGCCCGCACCGCACCCTCGCACGCCACGTCCTCGGACAGCGGATCGACGGCAAGCGCGTGCTCCGAAGCGAGCTCGGCCTCGGCGGCGTGTCCCTCCTGGCGGAGCAGGCGACTCGAAAGCGCGAGCCAGCCACCGTGGGCTGCGCGGAGCTTGTCGCGCTGGCCCAGCGCGTCGCGGAAGCCCGGCTCGTCACCCACGAGGAGATTGGCGCGCGCCGCTCGCCAGCGGAGAGCCGGCTCCGCCGGGGCGACCTCCAGGGCGGACCGGTACTCGCGCCGCGCCGCCTCCGCATGCCCGCGCTCGACCAAGAGATCGCCGAGCCGCGTCGCGCGCGCGAGTCGCATGGGGTCGGTGACCTGTGTCGGACGCTCGACCGCCTCGCGCGGATCCGGCGCGGGGGCGTCGCGGAGCTGCGCCTCCCAGAGGCGGCTCCATTCCGCGAGCGTGTAGCCGCTCACGCTTCGCAGCGCCGGGTCGACGTTCTCCGAGCCGGTCTGACGCAGATCGAGCAGCAAGAGCTCGAGCGCGGACGGGCCCGCTTCGCCGAGCCAGTACTTGACGAAGCTTGCCACCTCCGCGAACGCGTTCGTCGCGGCTTCGGGCGTCGGGAGCATCGCGATCGACGGCCCGAGCTGATCGAGACCGATCCCGCGGCCCGAGAGCAGGGCGGAGCGCGCGGTTTCGTCCGCCCAGCGCGGCTCGTCGAAGGGCCGCGCCGGACGCCAGCGCGTCTCCTCACGCTTGGCGACGCCCTCCTGCAGCCAGAGCGGCGCGCGATCGCGCGACGCTCGCGTCACGATCAGGTGCGTGATCTCGTGAGCGAGCGTGTCCTGCCAGGGGTAGCCGAGCGGCACGGCACGCGGCGATAGGAAGATGACGCGGCCCCAGCGTGCGACCGCCAGCGTGCCGGTGGTTTCCGCCGCCTGCAGGGGTAGCCCCGAGACGGCCGAGAGCGAGAAGAGATCGCGCACGACGTCGATGCGGAGCGGCGTCAGGAGCTCGACGCCGATCTCACGACCGACGGCGTCCCGCGCGCGCGCGGCCGTCTCGACGAGGTACGGCGCGAGCACGCGATCGGCGTCGTCTTGAAACCGCAGCCACACGCCGCGATCCTCGACGTCGACGACGAAGCCAGCCGCCGTTGCGCGCGCGCAGCTCTTCGCGAGCGCGGCGAGCTGCGCGCCTTCTTTGGATTCGGTGAGCGTCGGCGCCGAGAGCTGAGCGGCCGCAGCGTCGCAATCGCCGGCGTAGACGGCCAGGCGCGCGCGCTCGAGCGCGAGCACCGTGGCGTCACCCGCCGTCGCGTCGAGCAGCTTTCGCGCGCGCGGGAGGTCGATCTCGGTGATCGCTTCGGAGACGCTGCGCGCGGGAGGCGGGGCGGCGAGAGCGTCCGCGGCCGCGACGCCGAGCAGCGACGCGAGGAGCAGCGTGAGCCGGCGCGGCTTCATTCGAGCAAACCCTCCGCGTAGCGCCGAATCGCCGGATCGAGACGCCCGCCACGCTCCCGGCCGAGGCCCTCGAGCACGCGCTTGCGGAACTCGAGCGCTCGATGCTGGTTGTCGGCACCGGGCACGGGCGCCTTGGTCTCCATGCCGCGCCCGCCGCGCTGCTCGCCGCTCTGCCGCTCGCGCCCCTGCTTGGTGCCGCTGTCGTTCGAGGGGTCCGCTCCACCCTGCTCGAGTAGCCGTTGGGCTTCGCGCTGGCCGCGCATGCCCTCTTCGCCGTGGCCCGCACCGAGGTCGCCGGCCGCCTGCTTCATCGCGCCGCGGGCGCGACCGAGCTGGTCGAGGGCCGCTTCGGGAAGCGCTGCCTCGCTTTGCTCCGCGCGCCGCCTGAGCTCGCCGAGCCGCTGCTCGAGCGAGCGCTCGCGCTCGGCCGCCTCGCCGAGCTTCTTCCGCGAACGCTCGCCGGCGTCCCGTTTCATCGCCTCGCGCTGCTGCTCCGCCCAAGCCGTCTCGCGCTCGACGGCGCTGCGCGCGCGGCTGAGCGCGGCGGGATCGAGCAAATCGAGCGCGGTTTGCGGCGCAGCCGCTTTCTTCTGCGCCTCGTCGACGAGGCCGCGCGCCGTGCGACCGCTGTCCGCGGCATCCGCGAGATCGAGGCGTTCCAGGCGCTCGGCCATCGCAAGCGCGTGATCGCGCGCCATCCCTGCGGCAGCGCGCGCCGAGCCCTCGCGCGCCCCGCTCGTCGGCAGGTCGCGCACGGCGTCGCGCAGAGCCTGGGCGTGCTCCGCGGCCTCCCGCTTGAGGTCGTCGGTCTTGGCCGCACCTGCCGCATCCTCGAGGTCGTGCTCCACCTGATCGAGTAGCGCGGCGTGGTCACGGGTGAGCTCACCGAGCTCTTGCGCGAGCTCCTCGAAGGCCTTGTCCGCCTTCGAAGCGGGGCTGTTCGGCGGGCGCGGCGCGCCGTGCTCCCCGCCCTCGACGCCGCCGCCGGCTTGTCCGAACGAGGGATTGGGGCGCCGGAGCCGCGCCGCGAGGTGCCGCGCGGCGAGCTCGGCGTGCAGGTAGCTCTTCTGGCCGGTAGCGCGGCGAATGCGCCGGAGCTCTCCCCGCGTGACGCTCCCGAGATCGACGCCAAGCCCTTCGAGCACCGCGAGGTTCTCCGCGCCGACGTCGAGGACGCCGAGCGCTTGCGTGGACCGCGCGGTACCCACGCCCACTTTTTCCGGGTTCTGCGCGACGAGGAAGCCGTCCGCCGCCTCCTCGGCCGCGTCCCCCAGGCGCTTGGCGACCGATTGTGCGTCGGCGCTCGCGAGCGCGCGCATGGCTTGATCGACCGCGAGGACGACTTCCTCGATACGCTCGACCGGGGTCGTCTTGCCGCGCGGCCGCTCCTCGAGCCGGCGCGCTTGGCCCAAGAGGAACGAGACCATGCGCCGCGGCAACGGCGCGTCCGCGGCCGGGCGCTCGGCGGCGTCACGCACCGCTTTTGCGGCTTCGGCCTTGCGCGCGGCAAGGTCCTGGTCGCGAGTGCGTGCGTCGGTCGAGGCCGGCAGCTCGACGAGCCACCCGAGCAGGTCGACGAGGCGGTCGCGTGCCGCGAGCAGCACCTTATAGCGCGCCGCCTCGGGAGCCCCGACGGGGGGCGGCACGATGGTGATCGCCTCGCTCTGGCCCCAGCGGCCCCCTTCGAGAATGTCGTTGTCGCGCGCTTCGATCCTCACGAGCACGGGGAGGAACATGCGCTGGATGAAGGCGTCCCCGGCGTCGAGCGCCTGCGCTCCTTGCTCGACGCGCGACTGCCCGTCGAGCTTCTCGAGCACCCGGCGCTCCTCCCGCCCCCCCGAGCGCAGCACGAGGTCGACCTCGCGGAGGCCGTGGTCGTCGACCGCCAGGTAGCGAAGCTCGAGCCGATCGAGGTCCGCGAGGTCCACGCGGCGGGGGGCGCCTTCGAGCACGACCAGGGGCACCGTGTCCGGCACGCTTTTCACGTCCAGGGGCTCGGGCTCGCGAATCAGCACGTCGCCGAAACGAGCCGCAACATGCAGGGTCGTGCTGTCCGCGACCGTCCAGCGCGCGACCTGCCCGTCGCTGCCGTCTGTCGTAAACGGAACCTCGAGGCGGCCGTCGCTGAGCACGAGGCGCCGGCCCGGGCGCGCCGGCATCCCGCGAATCACGAGCGTGCTCCCTTCTGGGGCGGAGTCCCCCCGCGGAAACAGGTGGTGCTCCGGGCTCCGGAGGTACGGCGGCGGCTGGACGACCACCGTCAACCCCTCGAGCCAGACCATATCGAGCGGCGCCACGCCGCGCCGAGCGGCGAGGACATCGAGGCCCTCGACCGTCCGAGCCGGATCCAGCGCCAGGGCAGCGAAGCCGGCAACCGCAAGCACGAGCGCGGCGACGCGGAGCCGCCGCGCTTCCCGCACGGCGCGACGCGTAACGAGTGTTTCGGGAATGCGCCCGACGGCCCGCTCGAGGTGCAGGGCGACGAGCTCCACCGACCCCACCCCGGGGTCGACCTGCGCTCGCTCGGAGAGCTCGAGGGCGCGGAGCACCTTGGCGCCGAGCACCGGATCCTCGCGGAGCACCACCCGCCGGACGAGGCGGTCGTGCCGGCGGAAGGTGCGCCGCTCCTGCAGCGTGCGGCCGAAAAAGGCCAAAATCACGCCGGCGAGCAGCGCCAACGCGACGGCGCGCGCCTCGAGCGTCCCGCGCCGACCGAGCGCCCCGGCGACGACGATCGCGAAGAGGAGCGCCGCCCAAAATGCGATCCGGAGCGCCGGCTTGAGCCGCGATCGGAAGCCCGCGGCGTGTCGCTCGAACGCGCGCACCGGATCCATCTCGCACCCCATACCCCGAACGGCTGACGCTTGCAGCAAGGGCCGAAGAGAGGCACGGTAAAGCTAGTGGATCGAGAGACAGATCGCGTGAGCCGAGTCGTGCTTGGCCTTCCCGAGGTCGGGCTACGTGTGGAGTGGCTGCGCGACTACTTGTCGCACGCGCCGGCTCGCGACGCAGCGTTCGAGCTCGAGCGCGTGTGTGAGGCGAGTGAGCGCTCCGATCCGCACGCTCGCGAAACGGTGCTCGCGCTCGCGATGCTGTTCGCTCGCTCGGCGGAAGAGACGTTCGTCGCGCGCCTGCGCTCGCAGGCCGAGACATTCCATCTACTCTGCCTCGGTCGACTCCTGCGCCGCGCGCCCGCACCGCCGCGCTCCGTTCCTCCGCCGGACGCGGCGCCCGTTCCCGACTACGGCCGCGGCCGTGACCTCACGGTCGGCGAACGCCGGAGCCTCGCCCGCGCTCCGACGCGGCGCGCCTTCGACAAGCTGCTCTCGGACCCGCATCCGCTCGTGATTCGCCAGCTGCTCGACAACCCGCGGCTCACCGAGGACGACGTCGTGCGAATCGCGGCGCGGCGCCCGGTGCGACCGGAGGCGGTGACGGCGATCGCGCGCGCCGAGCGCTGGCTGAAGCGGCCGCGCGTGCGCCTCGCGATTTTGCTCAATCCCGGCTCGCCGCCGAGCGTCGCCATGCCGCTGCTCGCTGCTTGCACGCGGAGCGAGCTCGTCGAGATCCTGCACGGCGCCGACACCAGCAAGGTATTGCGCGGCACGGCGCGGGAGCTCTTGGCGCGGCGGCCGCCGTTGGAGCAGTCGGACCGAGCGGATCATGTATTGTTGCATTGAGGTTTTACGCGGAGCGACCGCACCCAGGCTGGTGCGCAGCATCCGAAAAACCTGATGCGCAGCGACCGAAAAACCTGATGCGCAGCGACCGCCCGGCGGAGCCGGGCCGAGACGAGGGCGGCGTCTTGGAAGAACAGATCGACGTCGCGAGGGCAGCGATACGCCCCGCGAGTCACCGGCGAGGCCGGTGGAGGGCCTTCAACAGCAGGGTGATGTCGCGGAGCGCTCGAGGAACGATCCGAGGCTCAGAAAAAAGAAGTGCGCGCGCTGCCCTCAGGTTACTTCACGAGCTTCTCGAGCTCTTTGGTGATGTCATCGCCGGTCTCGAGCACCTTCATGTTCGCGATCGCGAGGTACTTCGAGACTCGGAGGTCGACCATGGCGCCTTCGATCCCGGAGGTAGCCGAGGTGCCGGTCGACGCGGCCTGCTTGGCATCTTCGGAGATGCTCACGCGGTCGGGGGTGCTCGGCTGGGTCGACTCGACGAGAACCTGGTTCGCCGCGGCGTTCATGCCGGAGATCTGACGGCGCAAACCGGCAACGCCTGCCTGAAAGAGCTCGAGGACGCGCATCAGGACCAAAGAACGGTCCTAGCGGCCAACCCTTGAGCGGCGTCTCGATTCGAGACACCGCCGTCCCCCGCTTACCCCTCTTCGTCCGCCTCGTTATCCCACTTCACGAGCGCGCCCACGCTGATCTCGCGCGCGCACTCCTCGCACAAGGGCGGCTCTTCGTAGCGAATCTCTTCGCCACGCGTCCACAGGAACAGCCCGGCGCCGGCCGGCTCACCGTCGAACGAGCGCCCGCATGAGTCGCACTCGTACTTTCGGCCGTGGCGCGCGCCCGTGCCGAGCGACGCCGAGGCTTCCTCGGTTTCGACGAGCGCGGTTGAGGTCCGAAGCGGCATCCGAGCGGGAGTATAGCTCAGCCTGGGGGCTCCGTCTCACCCCTCATGCTTGCAGGCGCGTGAGCACGAGCGAGGCGTTCGTGCCCCCGAAACCGAAGGAGTTCTTGACCGCGGCGTTGACGCGGCCTTCGCGCGCGCGACCGGTAACGATCGGGAGCTCGCACGCCGGATCGCGCTCGTCGAGGTTGATGGTCGGAGGGATCAGCGAGCGCGCGAGCGTCAGCGCGACGACGGCCGTCTCGATGCCGCCCGCCGCGCCGAGCGTGTGTCCCAGCATCGACTTCGGTGCCGTCACGAGCAGCCGCTCGGTGTGCGCGCCGAAGACGCGCCGAATCGCGCGCGCCTCTCCCTCGTCGCCCATGGGGGTCGACGTCGCGTGGGCGTTCACGTGATCGATGTCGCTCGGTGAGAGACCGGCCGACGCGAGGGCACGCTCGATCGCGACGACCACGCCCTCGCCCTCCGGGTGCGGCGCCGTGATGTGGTGAGCGTCCGCGCTCGCGCCGTAGCCCGCCACC
>Ga0070682_100000666_pt1 | contig 20721 bp, 22 predicted proteins | sample KBSC63LmetaG_FD_64668 | JGI IMG/M metagenome (GOLD analysis project Ga0070682, IMG submission 64668) | Corn rhizosphere microbial communities from Kellogg Biological Station, Michigan, USA - KBS C6-3L metaG | ecosystem: Host-associated > Plants > Roots > Rhizosphere | place: USA: Michigan...
GTCGCACAAGACCGGAGAGGATCTCGTCGAGGAAGCAAAGAGGCAGATCGAGGAAGTGACGCCCGAGCAGGTGCGCGAGATGCAGGCGCGCGGCGAGAGTGTGGTCTATCTCGATGTGAGAGAGCCCAATGAGTGGAACCTTGGCAGGCTTCCGCACGCGGTGCATCTCCCGCGCGGAAATCTTGAAACCAAGGTCGAAGCGCTGATCGATCGCGATAAACGCGTCGTGATCTACTGCGCCCGCGGAAACCGCTCGGCGCTCGCGGCGCTGACGATGAAGCAGATGGGATACGACAACGTCGCGTCGATGTCGCGTGGATTCCTGGGTTGGGGCGACATCAACGGCGAGATCGAAGGATGACCGCGGTCGATGTGAAGACTCCGGAGCCGTTCACGATTCCGTGCACTGACGGTCTCTTCATTCGCGGCGAGGTGTATCGGCCGGCGGAGACGGCGGTGGGATCGGTAATCGTCTGTCATGGATTCAAGGGATTCGCGCACTGGGGGTTCTTCCCTTACCTGGGTCGATCGCTGGCCGAGGCACGGTTGAATGCCATCACGTTTGATTTTTCCGGGAGCGGCATCGGCCCCGACCGTGAGTCGTTCACTCAGCCGGATGCGTTTGCGGGAAACACATTCTCGAGGGAACAGGACGACATCGAGAATGTCTACGACTACGCGCGGCGCATGAAGATCATAGATGAAAAGTTCGGGCTGTTTGGCCATTCGCGCGGCGGCGGGATGGCGATCATCTACACGGCTGGTCACGCGTCGGAGGTGAATTCACTGGTGACGTGGGCGTCGATCGGACGCACGAACTGGTGGACGCCCGAGGAGGCGATGACCTGGCGCAAGAAAGGATACGCCGAGGTGACCAACTCGCGCACGGGACAGGTGATGCGGATCGATACCGACCTGCTCGAGGATGTGGAGCTGCACGGAGCGACGAAGCTCGATATCGCGGCTGCGGCGAAGAAGGTAAAGGCGCCGTGGCTCATCATACACGGAACAGGTGATGAGACGGTGCAAAGCTCGGAAGCGGAGCGTCTTCATGAGCTGTCGCCGGGCGTGAGCACGTTGCGCCTGATAAAGGACGCGAACCATGCTTTCGGCGCGACTCATCCGCTCAATGAGGTTCCACCCGTTCTGGAAAAGGTCGTGCAAGAGACGGTGAAGTTCTTCGTCCGTAACGCGACATCGGGATGACGTGAGCACCGATAGCGGGGATGCGGTGGATGCGGACGATGGCGTGACGAAGCTTCTCGCGCATCCCGACATCGTGAAACTGCATTCAGCGCTCGAGTCGCACAAAGCCGTTCGCGCGGAGAGCGAGGAAGGCGTCCGAAGAGCGGCGGTGGCGCTGATCTTCCGCGCCGGAGAATCTGGAGCGCCGGAGCTCCTTTTTATCAGACGCGCGGACTATCCGGCAGATCCGTGGAGCGGTCAGGTCGCGTTTCCGGGCGGACGCGAGGAGACGGGCGATGTGAATCTCGCCAACACCGCGATCAGGGAGACGCGCGAAGAGACGGGACTCGATCTCGACCACGACGGAACGGTGATCGGGATGCTGGACGATCTGCGTCCGACGACAATCCGGCTCCCGGCGATCATCGTCCGGCCGTACGTCGTGCTGCTCAAGCGGCTGCAGGAGCTCTTGCTGAGCGACGAGGTCGCGATGGCGTTCTGGGTTCCGCTCGAGTCGCTGCGCCAGGGTGATTCGTGGCGGGACACGACCGTGCTGGCGCGCGGGGTCCAAATGAATCGGCGCGCGTTTCATCACCAGGGTCAGGTGATCTGGGGCATGACCGAGCGGATTCTGGCGCAGCTACTGGCGTTGCTAGACTAAGCCGCACCGCGCTTCGTCAGTGCGCCTCGGGACCGTTTGGCTCGGCGGCGATTCCCGGGGGAAGGCCGGGCGGGGGCTGCTTGAGCTCCAGCACCGGGGCTTCATGGATGATCTTCCCGCCCAGATAAGCGGTGCGGGCAACGGTGCTCGTCGCAAGCAGGCCACCGACTACAATCCCCGCCTTCATCCATCCTGGCAGCAGCTCGGTGGGCCGCTTGAGCGATCGCCATAGACAATACGCGGCGAAGACGCCGACGAGGAGAATCGCCCACAGGGCCCAGGTTGCAGCGGCATCGTGCGCCTCGATCGTCCCCGGCTTGATGAACCACGGATCCTTGAGCGCCTGATCGGCCCGGTCGCCACTGAAATGGACCGGGAAAATGAAGAGTCCCGCGACGGTCAGCGCGCCCATCGCGGTCTGCCACAACGCGCGGTGACCGAGGATGAGCGCCAGGATCGCGATCGCGAGCGCGGAAACGCTGAGCACCACCGGAAAGTGATTGATGAGGAGATGCGCATAAGGCCAGGAAATCATTGGTATTGTGATCTCGTTCGTACGTAAGTGATCCGCACTGGATCTCCCGGTGAAGTTACGACCGACGGACCCGGTTGCCGTCGTGCGGGTTGTGAACGGCCACAAACGACGGGCGAATCCCCCCTAACCGGCGTGCGAATGACAGTTGCGAAAAAAGTTAGGGCGCACTAACTTATTTCGTAGTTCCTCATAAACTGAGCGTCATGGCCACACAGATCGACCTCAAGCGAAAGGCAAGCGAGCTCAACCCGGACGTCGCGCCAGGGGCAGTTTCTCCACCGCCGGGATGGCGGCGCGCCCGGGCCACTCCGTCCCTCGTCGAGGTATATCGCTCGATTCCCGTCAGCGGCGCCGGATGGTGGCGGAAGATCGCGGCGTTCGCGGGGCCGGGTTATCTCGTGGCCGTCGGCTACATGGACCCAGGCAACTGGGCGACCGACCTCGCCGGCGGATCAAAGTTCGGGTACACGCTCCTCAGCGTCATTCTCGCTTCCAACCTGATGGCGATCCTGCTGCAGGGACTCGCATCGAAGCTCGGCATCGTCACTGGGCGCGATCTCGCGCAGGCCTGTCGCGACAACTACTCGAAGCCCGTCGGAATCCTGCTCTGGATCGGGTGCGAGATTGCCATCGCCGCGTGCGACCTGGCTGAAGTGATAGGATCGGCAATCGCCCTCAATCTGCTGTTCCACATTCCGATGGCGATCGGAATCATCATCACCGCCGCGGACGTCCTGATAGTTCTATACCTGCAGAACAAGGGATTCCGTTTGCTCGAGGCGCTGGTCATCGCGCTCATTGCGACCGTCGGGGCGTGCTTTCTATTCGAGATAATCCTCTCGCAGCCGCCGATCGGCGCGGTTCTGCGGGGATTCATTCCCTCGGGTCAGATCATCAGCGACCCATCGATGCTCTACATCGCTGTCGGCATTCTGGGCGCCACGGTGATGCCGCACAATCTTTACCTGCACTCATCCATTGTTCAGACCCGCCAATACGAAGAGACGCTCGCCGGGAAGCGCGAGGCGGTTCATTTCGCCTTCATTGACTCAACGATCGCGCTGACGTTTGCGCTGTTCATTAACGCCGCGATTCTCATCATCGCCGCGGCGACCTTTCACACCAGCGGACACACCGAAGTCGCGGAGATTCAGGACGCGTTCAAGCTCCTGACGCCCCTCCTTGGCGGTGGAGCGAGCGTGGTTTTCGCGCTGGCGCTTCTCGCATCGGGGCAGAACTCGACGCTGACCGGAACACTGGCCGGGCAGATCGTGATGGAAGGATTCCTCAACATCCGGCTCCGGCCATGGCTGAGGCGGCTGATCACGCGCGCCGTCGCGATCGTTCCCGCAATCATCGTCGCAATCATATTCGGCGAGAGCGGGACTGCCAAGCTGCTGGTGTTCAGCCAGGTGATTCTCAGCATGCAGCTCTCGTTCGCGGTGTTCCCACTGGTCGCCTTCACCTCGGACAAGCTCAAGATGGGCGAGCTGGTGAACCCCACCTGGCTCAAGGTGCTCGCATACGCTGTTGCGTTCACCATCGCGAGTCTCAACATTTGGCTGCTGTTCCAATTATTTCACGGATCGGTGAGCTGATGTACCAGCGCATACTCGTGCCCGTAGAGCACTCAGCTTACGACCAGGTGGTCCTCGATCACATTAGAAAGCTGGCGCGCGCTTGCGACAGCGCATCCATCGTGCTGATCCACGTCGCCGACGGATTTGCCGCGCGCAACATCAAGCAGCTCGATCTCCGCGAATCGGAAGAGATGAAGAGCGACCGCGAGTACATCGAGGCGATTGCCGACTCTCTGGAGCAGGAAGGTTTCGAGGCCGAGGCGATTCTCGCGGGCGGGGATCCGGCAAAGGAGATCTCGGATTGCGCGCAACGTGAGAAGTGCGACCTGATTGCGATGGCGACGCACGGACATCGGGGACTCTCCGACGTGCTGCGTGGAAGCGTCGCGAATGAAGTGCGGCACATCTCAATGCTGCCCGTCCTTCTCGTGCGCGGGAAACCAACACCGGCAGCACCCGTACCGCGTCCGATTTCGGGCTCATGAGCGCCGCCCGCGACGAAGCCGAAGTGTCGGAAACGCTGACCGCCCCGGCCGAGGACTATTTGAAGGCCATCTACGCGATCGGGAGAGGATCGGGCGCGGCCGCCACGAATGAGATCGCGCAGCGCCTCGCGATCGCGCCGGCATCGGTGAGCGGGATGGTGCGGCGTCTGGCCGATCAGGGACTGCTCGCGTACGAGCGATATCACGGCGTGCGACTCACAGAGAGTGGCCGGCGCGCGGCGCTGCGGACACTCCGCCGTCATCGCGTCATCGAGTCGTATCTGTCGGAAGCGCTCGGCTATCCGTGGGATCGCGTGCACGACGAAGCGGAGCGTCTGGAGCACGCCGCCTCTGACGAGCTGGTGGACAGGATGGCAGCGACGATCGGGGAACCGGAAGTCGATCCGCACGGCGCGCCGATACCCACGCGCGATGGGTCGGTCGACGAGACCGAGTACACATCGCTCGCGCAGCTTCCCATCGGCACGAGCGGCGTAGTGGTCAGAGTCTCGGACGAGGATCCCGCCATGCTCAGGTATCTCGCGGAGCTTTCTATCCTGCCCGGAAAGAAGCTGACGGTGAAAGCGCGCGCGCCCTACGACGGGCCGATGACACTGACGCTCGGCAGGCAGGAATTGTCGATTGGGCCGGCGCTCGCGGCGAACGTTCTCATCGCGCCGCTGGCAGACAGTGGGCGGAGGCGCGGCTAGCTTTCGAAGGTGCTCCTCGCCCTTCTTCCCGTCGCGCTGCTTTTACAGGCGTCCGCGCCGCTCCAGATCCAACCCCGAACAATCGCAGTCGACGAAGCGTTCGCATCGAAGGCTCACCTTCACGTAGGCGATCGAGTCACGATTTCGTCGCGCGCCGGCGCAGCCGCCGATTCCGCGGAAACCGCGATCGTCGGCGCGATCGTGAGGCGCGGCGCAGATCCATCCGAGGTTGCGCGCGGCGATTTCGTGGCGCGGATGCACCTCGACCAGATCCAGCGCCTCTCCGGATACGGGGATCGGGTTGACCGCTTCGCGATCGGCACGAGATCGGCGACCGACATCGACAGCACACTCGCGCGTCTCAATCATGTCGCGTTCGGATTCAGGGCGTATCGCTCGCGGGACATTGCGGTCGAAACTTCGCGCACCTTCCAGGTCGTGAGCAGGTTCCACCGCGCCATCGGCGTGATCACCATTGTCGCGAGCTCGGTCTTCCTGCTTTGCATCATGGTGCTCAAAGTCGACGAGCGGCGTCGAGACATCGCAGCGCTGCGTCTGATGGGGATCTCGCGATCCTCGGTCGTGCAGTCCATCGTCATCGAGGCCGCGCTCGTCGCCGTGCTCGGCAGCTTGCTCGGCGTTGTGATCGCCTGGGCGGCGTCCTTGTTCATCAACTGGCACTACCAGGCGCTCTATCGCACGCCGCTCCATTTCTCCGTCATCACGCCGCCGATCGTGGCGCTCGCCGTTGGACTCTCCCTGGTGCTCGGCGTCGGCGCCGGGCTCCTGGCGTCGCTTCGACTGGTGCGCACCGCGCCTCTGGCGTTGTTCGGGCGCTGAGTGAGGGCGACGCTCGCGCAGGCATCGCTCATCCGTCACCGCGGCCGCACCATGCTGGCAGTGTTGGGCGTCGCGATCGCGGCGGCGATGCTACTCGACATGGTCATGCTCGCGACAGGAATGCGTGAGTCATTCCGAGAGCTGCTTGTCTCGCGGGGGTACGACATCCGGCTGGCGCCGAAGGGAACTCTGCCATTCGACACCGATGCGACGATTCCCGGCGTGAGCGCGATCATCGCGACTCTTCGGAGCAATCCCGACGTGCGTGAGATCAGTCCCGTACTCGGCGGATCCATTCACATCTCGGCGCGCGATCGCGATGTCAGCGCGTCCATAATAGGAATCAATCCTACGGTGCAGGGTGACTACGAGCTCCTTTCCGGTCGAGATGTCGTTTCGAGTGACGCGATTGGCGCGAACGACTATCTATTGGCCAAGCTCGGAGCGCGGCTTGGAGACACTCTGGCGGTCGCGACGGGATACGATCCACAGACACGAACGTATTCGGGGCAGAGAAGACTCGTCCTCGCGGGGCGGGTCAAGTTCCTTTACGGGGCTGCCGAGCAGGCTGGAGCAGTCGTGAAGCGCGAGACACTGGAGGCGATGAATCCGGATCGCACCGACCGCGCATCGCTCTTCATGGTCCGGGTGCGAAAGGGCGCAAACCCGGACAGCGTTCGCAGCTGGATCGAGACGCGGATTCCGAATGTGACCGCCATCTCGATCGCGACGGCGATCGCCGAGGTGGATTTCCGCCTCAGCTATTTCCGCCAGCTCGCCTTCATACTTGGCGCCGTGAGCCTGTTCGTTGGATTTCTGCTGGTGACGACGCTTGTCACGGTTTCGGTGAATGAGCGCGCGGGAGAAATCGCGGTGATGCGCGCCATAGGGGTGTCGCGCGCTCACGTCGTGCAGCAGGTCGTTCTGGAAGGCGTGGCGATCAGTCTCGCGGGGGCGATCCTTGGACTCGGACTCGGCCTGGTCACCGCGCGCTACCTCAACGCCATTCTCTCCGCATTTCCCGGGCTTCCAATGGCGATCGATTTCTTCCTGTTCCAGGCGAAGGCAGCGTGGGCGGCGATGGGACTGCTGATTGCCGCCGGAATCGGCGCCGGAATTTATCCGGCGTGGCGGGCGGCGTCGCTGCCGATCGCCGAATCCCTGCGCCGAGAGGCGATCGCGTGATCGTATCACTCAGCGATGTCAGGCGCGATTATCCAATCGGCGCCGACCGCGTCCACGCGCTGCAGGGAGTGTCGCTCGAGGTCGAGCAGGGTGACTACATGGCGATCGTAGGACCCTCGGGCTGCGGGAAATCCACGCTCCTCAATCTGATCGGAGTGATCGATCACCCGACGTCGGGCACGGTCACCATTGCGGGGAAGCGCGTCGACGCGATGAGCGACCGCGAGGCGACGCTATTCCGGCTGCACAACATCGGGTTCGTGTTTCAGCGCTTTTACCTGATGCCGATTCTGTCCGCGCTCGAGAACGTCGCGCTCCCGATGGCGGAGGCGAAGGTTCCGGCGACGGAACGAAGCACGAGGGCGGCCGAGCTGCTCACTTACGTAGGCCTTGGCGCGCGACTCAACCATCGGCCATCGGAGATGTCGGGAGGCGAGCAGCAGCGTGTCGCGATCGCGCGCGCGCTGTCGAATCGTCCGGCCCTGTTGCTCGCCGACGAGCCGACGGGTGAGCTCGATGCGAAAACTGGAACGGAAATCATCGCGCTGTTTCAGCGGCTGAACGCGGACGGAACGACGATCGTGGTGGTGACGCACGATGAGGATCTCGCGAACGCCGCGCGACACAAGGTTCACATGCGCGACGGCCGGATAGTGGACGGATGATCGCGCAGCTCGCGTTTCGAAACATCACATATCGTCCCTGGCGATCGGTGTTTCTGTTCGTTGGCTTCGGCATCGGCGTGGCGGTGATGATCGTCCTGCTGTCGATCGGCGAAGCGATGCTCGCGCAGGCCCGCAACGAAAAGCTGGTCGGTGGTGGATCGATCACCGTGCTGCCGGAAGGGCTGGACATCGAAGTGATGAAGACGGGCGGAATCGGTGGGCTCTTTTTCTCGATCGATCACGCGTCTTTTCTCTATCGTCAGCTCTTCGCGTCGCCGCGCTATGCGCGCGAAATCTCCGCCGTAGCGCCACAGATCGAAGGACGTCTTCTATATCTGCGGACGAGTACGGGCGAGGAATACGCGGTCCATGCAAGTGGAGAGATTCCGTCACAGACTCGTGCAGTCGGCGCGGCGCCCGAGATCATGGAAGGGAATTGGCAGGATGACGAAGGTGATCGCCGCTGGGTTGCGCCCACGCCTGCCGAGCTGCGGCACGACATCGATCATTTCCATCTGCCGGGCGACAGCGTGGAGAACAGAGAGACCTGGGCGGAATGGCACTACTTCAATGTCTTGGCGGGAGGCGGGAAACGGGAAGCGGTAAGCGGGAGGCGGGAGGCGGGAGGCGGGACGCGGTGGGCGTTTATCTCTTTTATCGTGGGCGGGGATGTCACTGGCAACCGATGGGGCGGCCGGGTTGGAATCACATTGCGGGAGGAGGGCGGTGCTACCCGGCGCTTCGGAGCAACACTCGATAGATCGGGCGTTCGGTTTTCGACGACCGATGCAAACCTGGTGTTCGGTGACTCGCACGTCACCGTTCTTCCGAACGGCGACTACGATGTTCGCGCGCGGGCGCAGGGGATCGACATCACGCTCGTAGTTCATCCCGCTCCGCAGGCGTATTTCCCTGGCGTGGCAATGGGCACCGGGGGATTCGTGTCGGGCTACACCGTTCCCGCGCTCCGCGCGTCGGCGACGGGGACGCTCTGTGTCGACGGCCAGTGCGAAGAACTCGACGATGCGCAGTCGTACCACGATCACAACTGGGGCGTCTGGCGCGGCGTGACCTGGGATTGGGGGGCGTCACGCGCCGGCCAGTACACCTTTCTCTATGGTAGGGTGTACCCGCCCGACAGCGCGGCGTCGATTCCGCCGGTGCTCGTCTACCTCATCGACTCGCTCGGATTCCGCGCCGTATTCCGGCCGAAGGTCATCTCCTACGAGGATGGCCGCGCGATTCAGAGCGGCTCGACGACTCTACACGTCCCGTCGAGGGCGACGATGTACGACGTCCGCGGCGATGACACGCTGAGAATCGATCTCTCGATCGAGGATGCGATCGCGACGGATACCCGTCCCCAGGCCAGCGCGAAGGAAGGCGAGCGCGGCGATCCCCTCGGCACCGAGAAAGCGCATCCGTACTTCATCCAGATGAAGGGCACGGCCCGCATCTCGGGGCGGCTCGAGGGCGCGCCGTTGACGGGAAGCGGCACCGGGTTCTTTGAGACCTACCGGTGACGTTCACCTGCGATTGCGGATTGAGGACTTTGCGTCCTCAGGCCGCAAGAATCCTCAATCCAAAGTCGCTCTGACTTGACATCAGAGCGCCGCCGCGCCCGATTGTCGTCATGTCCGCGGAGATTCACATCGGCACGCAGGGCTGGAACTACGACGCGTGGGTGGGGCCTTTCTATCCCACCGGCACTCGCCCGTCGGATTTCCTTACGGTATATGCCCGCGCGTTCGATTCCGTCGAGGTCGATTCGACCTTCTATGCCTCGCCCGCGGCGACGACCATCAGGAGCTGGGTGGAGCGCACTCCGAAGGGATTCATCTTTTCGCTCAAACTGCCGCAGGAGATAACGCACGAGCAGAGACTGCGCGATTCCACCGGAGCATCGGAGACGTTCTTCGAGCGGGCGCGGGAGCTCGGTGGGAAGCTGGGCCCGATACTCGTTCAGATGGGCCCGGACTTTCAGCCAGGCGAGCTGCCGGCACTGGTCGACTTCATCGGTCGGGCGCCGAGCGATCTCCGCATCGCGATCGAGTTCAGGCACCGCGGCTGGATCACCGACGGCGTCCTCGCGCTGCTCTCGGAGCACAACCTCGCGCTCGCGCTGGTGGATGGCCGGTGGATTCCACGCAAGCTGATGCTGAGCCTCGCCGCGCGTCCAACCGCCGACTTTGCGTACATACGGTGGATGGGGCCGAATCGTGATCTCGTCGACTACTCGCGGGTGCAGGTCGATCGCTCGCGGGAGGTGGATGCGTGGAGCGACGCCATCGAGGAACTTTCGGAAAAGGTCTCGCACATCTACGGATACGTCGCGAACCATTTTTCGGGGCACAGTCCGTCGACGGCGCGGGATTTTCAGAGCCGACTCGGGCAGACGCCCGTCGATCCCGACCTGCTTGGCGAGCAGATGTCCCTCTTCTGAATGATTACAACTGAACACTACCGGCCGGGGGCTTTGGGCGGAGCGGCTGGCGGCTTCGGGCGGGAACCAATTTTGGTGCAGTGTGGCTTGGCAGTCGTACTCCATTGGAGCTGAAAGTGTTTCTTGGACATTACGGGATTGCATTCGCGGCTAAGAGAGTCGCGCCACGCACATCCCTCGGCGCGCTTGCGTTCGCTGCTCAATTTCTCGACGAGCTGTGGCCGATATTACTTCTGCTCGGCATCGAGCAGGTAAGGATTGTGCCCGGGCTCATGGCGGCGAACCCGCTCAACTTTGTCTACTACCCGTTCTCCCACAGCCTGGTAATGGCGATTGTCTGGGGCGTGGTCATCGGTGGGATCTACTCTGCGAAGACGCGCTATAATCGCGGCGCTCTCATCGTCGGGCTGCTGGTCGTCAGCCACTGGCTTCTCGATGTGCCAATGCATCGTCCCGATCTTCCACTTTGGCCGGGAGCGTCGAGTCCAAAGCTCGGCTGGGGCTGGTGGAACTCTATCGCGGTTTCGACGATCGTTGAGCTGACGATTTTCGCGGCCGGCATATCCGTCTACGCAAGCTCGACGCGTGCGCGCGATCGCATCGGCAGCTGGGGACTCTGGGCGTACGTGATCGTCCTCGCGGGTCTGTTCTTCGCGAGCAACGGCCCTCCCCCGCCGAGCGAGCGAGCGCTGGCGTGGATGGCTTTGGCCATCTGGCTGTTCGTGCCGTGGGCGTGGTGGGTCGACAAGCATCGCAGCCCGATCGCGCGGATCGACGCACGAGCCGCGCAGTATCCATCGACGCTCTGAGCCAGTGAACCTCCGCAAATGGATCCTTGGCGTTCTCGCCATCGGATTCGCCGCGCTCTCGATCTCGCTGGGATTCTGGCAGCTTCGCCGTCTCGCAACGCGACGAGCGGCAAACGTTGTGCTCGAGTCTCGACGAGAGGCGCCCGAGATCCCGCTCGACTCGCTTCCAGCTGATACCTCTCTGGCGCATTTCAGACGGGTCCGCCTTCGCGGCGCCTACGACTACGCCAATGAGATCGTCCTGACGCTGCGTGGGCGGAACGGATCGCCGGGAGTGAATCTCATCACGCCCGTTCGCCGTGCTGGAAACGACAGCGCGGTGCTTGTGAATCGTGGGTGGGTCTATTCCCCCGACGGCGTCACGATCGACACCAAACAATGGCGGGAAGGAGACAGCGTCGACGCCAATGGTTTCATCGAGACTTTTCCCACCCAAGGTCCGTTCGACGCGCCGAATCCAACCCGACCGAAGTCGATGCGACGGCTCGAGCGTGCGCGTCTCCTGAAGCTCTTTCCCTATCCGATCGCGAACTATTACGTGGTGGTGACTGACTCGGCGCTCACCCCGAACGCTCCCCCGCGCATAGAGCCTGCCCCGCTGGACGAGGGTCCGCACCGCAGCTATGCCATCCAGTGGTTTGCCTTCGCGATAATCTCAATCGTGGGATTGGTTATCTTCATCAGACGCACATGAGCGAAATATCGGTCGGAACCGCGAGTGAAAAGGAAGCGCGCGACGTAGCAGAGAGCGCGCGCGAGACCGAATGGACGCATCCGAGCTTCGTCCGCGAGCTGTTCCTGGGACGATTCCGCCTCGAGCTGATCCACCCGCATCCCCCGAACGACGCGGCTGAGGAAGCTCGGGCGAAGCCGTTCATGGACAAGCTGCGCGCGTTCATGGAGCGCGTCGATTCGGAAGAGATCGACCGCACGGGCGAGATTCCTGAATCGATCGTGCAAGAGCTCCGCGACATGGGTGCGTTCGGAATCAAGATCCCGAAAGAATACGGGGGCCTCGGTCTATCGCAGATGAGCTACATCCGCGCGATCGAGCTGGTGACGTCGAAAGACGGATCGCTCACGGCGATGCTGTCAGCTCACCAATCGATCGGCGTTCCGCAGCCGCTCAAGCTGTTCGGCACCGAAGAGCAGAAGCGGAAGTATTTCCCGCGCCTCGCGAAAGGCGCGATCTCCGCGTTCGCTTTGACCGAAGTCGACGCGGGATCGGATCCCGCCAACATGCGCTGCACCGCGACGCCCACGCCCGACGGAAAGCATTTCATCATCAACGGCGAAAAGCTCTGGTGCACCAACGGCACGCGCGCCGAGCTGTTTGTGGTGATGGCGAGGACGCCAGAGAAGGAGATCAAGGGTAAGAAGGTCAAGCAGATCACCGCGTTCATCGTCGAAGCGTCGATGCCGGGCGTCGAAGTCGTGCATCGTCTCCGCTTCATGGGACTCAAGGCGATCGAGAACGGACTCATCCGCTTCAACAACGTGAAAGTCCCGCGCGAGAACATCCTGTGGGAAGAGGGGAAGGGACTCAAGCTCGCGCTCGTCACCCTGAACACGGGCCGCCTCACCATCCCCGCCGGCTGCGCCGGTGCCGGCAAGCAGATGGTGTCCATCACCCGCAAGTGGGCGAACGAGCGCGTGCAATGGGGACAGCCGATCGGAAAGCACGAAGCTGTCGCGCAAAAGATCGCGCGGATGACCGCCTACACCTTCGCGATGGAAGCAGTTGCCGAATTGTCGGCGGCGCTCTACGAGAAGGGTGGCTACGACATCCGCCTCGAGGCGGCGATCGCGAAGCTGTTCAACACCGAAGCCGGTTGGAGAATCATCGACGACACGCTGCAGATTCGCGGTGGTCGTGGCTACGAAACGGCCGCGTCACTGGCCAGTCGCGGCGAGCCGGCGATTCCAGTCGAGCGAGCGATGCGCGATTTCCGCATCAATCTCATCTTCGAGGGATCGTCGGAGATCATGCGGCTCTTCATCGCGCGCGAAGCCGTCGATTATCACTTCAAGCTCGCGTTCGACATCGTCAATCCGGAGACGACGTTCAAACAGAAGCTCTCGGCGATGGCCAACGCGACGCCGTTCTATCTGACATGGTACCCGTCGCGCTGGCTCAACGCGGCGAGGCTGAAGCGGTACGGCGAGTTCGGAAAGCTCGCGACGCACGTCCGCTACATCGAGCGCACCACGCGCCACCTCGGGCGGTCGATCTTCCACGCCATGGTCCGCTTCGGGCCGAAGCTGGAGCGCAGGCAGATGGTGCTCTTCCGCGCGGTGGATATCGGCGCCGAGCTGTTCGCGATGTCCGCGGCGTGCTCGAGGGCTCAGATGTTGTCGAAGCAGGGTGTGCCGGAAGCCGTCACGCTCGCCGACGTGTTCTGCATCGAGGCCCGCGAGCGGATCAAGCAGCACTTCGATCAGCTGTTCGGCGCGAATGATCCCGCGCTCTACAAACTCGCGATGGAAGTTCTACGCGGCGAGCACGCTTGGCTCGAACACGGCATCGTCTCCATGTCCGCGCAAAATCCCCGACGCGCTGCTTCGGGCGCTGCTATTCCTTCCCCCGCCGCACCGGTTCGCGCTGTCCGGTAGTTCTCCGGATTTGATTTGTCGCGACAAACCAGAAGCTACAAAAGTGTCCCGCGAAGAATCAGAAGCGCGACGTAGAAATAAATCGAGAGCCCGGTAACGTCGACGAGGGTAGCCACGAAGGGCGCCGATGCGCTGGCCGGGTCGAAGCCGAGTCGCTGCAGGACGAACGGGAGCATGGCGCCGGCCAGGGACCCAAACGCGACTACCCCGACGAGCGCGACGCCGATTGTCAGCGCGAGCAGGTTCGGGTGCGGATACGACATGATGCCCAGGTGCTGCCAGATGAGGATCCGCGCGATGCCCATCAGGCCCAGAATCGTGCCGAGCATCAGCCCGCTCGGCAGCTCGCGCAGCATGACCTTCCACCAGTCGCGGAGGCGTAGCTCCTGAAGCGCGAGCGCGCGGATGATCAGTGAAGTCGCTTGAGAGCCGGAGTTTCCACCCGAGCTGATGATGAGCGGAATGAACAGCGCGAGCACGACTGCTTTGGCCAGCTCGTCCTGGAAGTGCCCCATAGCCGTCGTCGTCAGCATCTCGCTCAGAAAAAGTGCCGCGAGCCAAGGCGCGCGTTTCCTGATCATCGAGAAGAATCCAATCTGCGTGTACGGCTCGTCGAGCGCTTCCATTCCGCCGAAGCGCTGGACGTCTTCCGTGTGTTCCTCGACGAGCGCGTCGATGACGTCGTCGACCGTCACCACTCCCTGAATCACACCGTTCTCGTCCACGACCGGCACGGCGACGAGATCGTACTCGCGCGTGAGCCGAGCAACTTCTTCGCGGTCGGCGGTGACGGGAACCATTTGCACCTCTTCCCACGCGATGTCCGAGACCTTGCCGCCCTCGGGCGCGGCGAGCAGCTCGCGCAACGACATCACGCCCTGGAGGCGTCCCGCGGAATCCGTCGTGTAGATGGTGTTCATCGCCTCGCGGTGCTCGGATCGCGCGATGCGGCGCACGGCCGCGAGCGCTTCGTCGACGGGAGTGTCTTCCGACACGGAGACAAACTCCGTCGTCATCAGACCGCCCGCCGTATCCGGCTCGTACGCGAGAAGTTTCTCCGTCTCGGCACGCTCGGCGGCCGGAATCTCGGAGAGGATCTCCTCCGCGCTCTCTTCCTCGAGGCCTTCGAGCGTGTCGGCGCGATCGTCCGGCGTCATCTCCGTGACGAGCTCGGCCGCCTGACGCGCGGTCATCGTCTCGAGGACTTCCGAGCGCAGATCCTCGTCGAGGTACTCGAGAACATCCGCCGCGCGCTCGACGGGGAGCGCGGAGAGGAAGGGGGCGACCATCTCGCGCGGCAGCGCTTCCGCCAGCGTCGCGAGATCGTTGGCGTGCAGCTCCTCCGTCTCGGCCGGAATAGCGTCCGGACTCTCCTCGAGCATGACGAGGATGTCCGGCAGCAGCAGCGCTGTTAGCGGCAGCTTGTCGTCATCGACAATCGGCTGATTTTGAGTCGGCGTCTTCACGGGACGATCGGAAGCGTGCGCCCGTCGATCTTGATGTCGCCGACGGTGTATCCCGCCACCGCGATCGCAGCGCGAATATCCTCGGGGGCGACGGTTCCGTCGTGCTCGATCACCGCTTTCCCGATGCTGACGTCAGCGCGGTCGATCCCCGGCACGCCCGCGAGGGCGGTGAACACCGCGCGCACGCAATGAGCGCAGGTCATCCCGGAGATGAAAGCAGTAGTCTGCATCGGGCGAAATATATCCTCGCATCTCGGCGGCGAGACTGTGGCAGAAACGCTAGCATCCACAAAACTGAAGCAGGGAGCTCCGAGCGTTGCAGCCGGAGCTCACGAGCTTTTCTAGTCGGCGTCCAGCGCTGCGCGCCTTTGGTCCCACGCCCTAAAACAACTCGATGAAAAATCAGAAAGCCCGTGGCTTGAACGCCTGTATGAAAGCTCTCCGGCTCCGGCTTACAAGCTGACAGCCCCCTGCTTCAGTTTGTGGATGCCTAGGAAGCGCGCCGATCTAAACGCCGAGCAACGAGCGGAGAAACGGCTAATCGAGCCTGTTAGCTGGCCTCGGCACTGGCGGCACCTTCTTCCTGGACACGAACGTCTTCTCGAGCGCAGGAATGAATTTGTCGTAACGTGAGCCCGGCTCCCACAGCACCCAACCGTCGTAGCCGGAGTCGTATACGGCGCGCTTCTGCTCTTCCAGCTCGTGCGGGCCGTACTTCGGCAGCCCGATGCTGAATGCCTGGAGCCATGGGCGCACGTGCTCGCCCTTGATTCCGAGCTTCTCGTCGCGCTCGCGCGCGCGGGAGATGGCGATGTGGATCACGTCGTACGGGTCCGCGTTCGGGTGCGGCAGCTGGAACGAGCCCGGCGGATAGTGCGACGGATAGACCATTGGAAGCATCACGTCGACGGATTGCGAGAGCGGTTCCCACCTCTGTCCCACCTCGAGCGCGCCACCGACTGATGTGACGAGCCCGAAGACATCGGCGGTCGTCCGCACACCCTGCTTCGCGAAACGCTTGCGCGCCTCGCTCAGGAATTCGGCGAGCACCTGCGTTTTGTTGCGGCCGGCCTGCTCCGGAAATACCTGGGGCGGCAGGCTCGGATACGGCTCGGGAAATCTGATGTAATCGAACTGGATCTCGCCGAAACCCATCTTGATCGCTTCGTCGGCGACGCGGAAGTTGTACTCCCAGATCGCGTTGGCGTACGGATTGACCCACGTCTGGCCCTTCTTGTCGTGCCAGGCCGAGCCGTCCGCTTTTCTGATGGTATGTTCGGGATTGTTGCGCGCCGTCACCGAATCCTTGAACACGACGATGCGCGCGATTGGAAGAATTCCGTGCGCACGAATCGAATCGACGACCTCCGCCATGTGCGTGGCCTTCACCTGGGTGCCGGCATTCTTCTTCACCATCGGATCGGTGGAGTTGAAGTTCAGGCCGAACTCGTCCTTGACGTCGATCACGAACGCGTTGATCTCGGTCGAATCGGCGATTCCGATCAGGTGCTTCATGCGCCGAGGATTGGCGCCGAATCGGTAGACATAGAGTCCGCGAACAGGAAGCGTTCCCTTGATCAGCGAATCGAGCACCGGTGGAGTCGGGTGCTTGCGGACTGTCTTCGCGGCGGCGGCGCCGGCGACAACTGTGTCGGTATCAGGACGGGCAATCGATGCGCGTGGCGCCGGTCGTGACGCGCTCGTCAAACGCGGCTTTGCAAACCGCGATGACGCCGATGCAGAGTAGGCGCCGAGACAGGCGATGACTGCCGCCGCCGCGAACGCGATGGAAGTGGGCTTCTTCAAGGACATTCTTGTTGTAGAGTGGGAAGACGGGACGCTGGAATCTAACGGTAGAGAGGAAATCGTCCTATCTGAATCGGTATATTTCGCTCCAAATGCGATACCCCACAGTCCTCTCGCTGGTCCTGGTCGGCGCCTGCACGCTGCCACCCCCGACGCCGCCTACGGCAGAGTTCCTCGTGTCCGCCGGCGACCAGACATACTGGGTGAGAAGTGACAACGGGGGGCTCAGGATTCGGGGCTCACCGCTCATCCTCGCCCGGACCGGGGGCCGCTACTACGAGATCTTCGTCAGCGAGATCGATCGCTCGTTCCCGAGGGCGCTCTTCAGTGGCGAGCGAGTCTTCCGCAGGGCGCTGGCGACCGGGGACTCGACGCTCATTTTCGACGACACCACGATCGTGAAGCTCTCGACCGAGTACCACCAGCAGCACCCGCGGGCGCCGCTTCTGGGGCCGGACGACGATCCGGATGACGACATCGACATCAGCGCCGTCGGCGAGACGGACATCCTGAACGTCCTCGGTCCCTACGTCGCGCTGGAGCACCGCGTGTCGATCGAGCGCGCCGACGATCACAGCCAGGACGATACGACGCGCTCGGTGGTCGATCTGCGCAACGGCCGGTCGGTAGCGTTCGATCACATGCTGCGGGACACCACCGTTCAGGAAGCCGCCGGCGAGGGCGGCATGGTGAATCGCAGATGGCGGCACGAGGGTTATGACGTCGTGTCGCACTACGACTCGATCCACAAGGCGAACTCTCTCGCCCTCCGCGACAGGCGCGGACGCGAGTGGAGGCTCGGTCTCATCGCCTCGAGCTACGTCCAGATCTTCTGGCTCGACACGCCGAAGCTGGATGAGCAAACTCGGCACGCGCTGGCGCGGGCGTTCAACGACGCGACGGCGTACGGCGAAAGGATCCAGCAGGTATCGCACAAGCGTCGCGCCAAAACCAACCATGTGCCTTCGGGACATCAGACGTGAGCAAGTCAAAATCGAAGCAAGGCCCGGAAAAGGCGGCTGCATTTTCCGGATCTAGTATCTCCCGAGGTCCGGCGCGCACCGTGCGCGAGACCCAGCACGATACCGCGCAGCTGATGATGCCGCAGCACGCGAACGTGCTGGGGCACGTATTCGGTGGAGTCGTGCTGTCGATGATGGATACAACCGCGGCGGTCTCGGCGATCCGGCACGCGCGGCTCACGTGCGTGACGGTGTCGGTCGATCGCGTGGATTTCCGCGAGCCGATCTACGTCGGCGATCTGCTCATCATGAAGTCGAGCGTGAATTTCGTGGGCAGGACGTCGATGGAGATCGGGATCCGCGTCGAGGCGGAAAATCTTCTTACCGGAGTTCTACGCCACACGAACTCGTGCTACCTCACTTTCGTCGCCGTCGATCGCGATGGGAGGCCGGTGCCGGTTCCGCCGCTCAAGCCCGAGACGCCGGAGGAGATTCGCCGCCACGAGGCAGCGCGTGAGAGGCGCGAGAGCCGGCTCAGGGAGCGCGTCTCAGAGGAGGCGCGGCTCAGGAAGCGCGATTGACGACGGTGAGCGGATTCGAGACGAGCATCGATCTCCGAAAGAGCAGCGCGAGCTTTTCATCGGTCATCGACTGCATCACTTTCTCGGCCGACACGCGTGAAGTCACGCTGCGCGATTCGGGGCCGGTCCAGATATCCCAGGCGTAGCGATCGAGCCGGGCGGTTTTTCCGCCTGGATGGTGGAAAACGATCATCGAGCTGCTCGCGCCGGGCACCTGCACCTCGACACCCCAGTTGGTCCCGTCGGGGGTGCGAAACGGTCTGATCTTTCTTGCCATGTAGTCCTTAGTGTGATGACAGAACGAGGGGATGCAGGCGCTGGCGTCCGATAAATCCGGCGTCGACTTCGTGCCAATATCCAACAGCAGGCTCGCCCAGCTTCCAGCAGAAGAAGACGTCGCGGCCGTCGATCTCGCCGGGGAAATCCACGAGCCCGGTTCCCATCCCCTTGCAGATGACGCCCAGCGCGGCGAGCTCGGCAATATAACCTTCGATGTCCTTGGCGAGCCGCTGCGCTTCGATCTGAAGCAGCTCGGCGATCGCGTCGGGACGGTCGGGACTTGCGCCGACGGTCGCGAGCTCGAATTCGCGAACCTTGTCCTCCCACATGCCATGTTCGCGCACGAGATCCTCGACGATCCTGCTGACAAGGGGCAGCGTGCGATTTGCTTCTTCTACCGTGAACTTCTTTTGCATGCTCTTACTCTCGTTGATTGCTGTGCCCGCGGTCAAGTGCTAGACGTGCACGCTCGTCTCGAATGGGACTTCGATTTCCATGCCGTCTCGCGCGATTACGGTGGCTGGGAAAACCTCGCGCGCCTCGCGCTCGAGGTCGGAGGTGTCGCGTGAATAGCGGGCGGAGACGTGCGTGAGCACGAGTTTCTTTACTCCGGCCTTGAGCGCGACCTCGGCGGCTTCGCGAGCCGTCGAGTGTCCCGTCTCCAACGCGCGTGGGGCTTCCTCCTCGGCGAACGTGGCCTCGTGGATGAGGACATCGGCGCCCTCCGCGGCGGCAATCGTTCCTTCGGATGGGCGCGAGTCACCGGTGAGAACGATTCGTCGGCCCGGCCGCGTTGGTCCGACCAGCTCCGACGGCTGGATCGTTCTTCCATCGGTGAGCTGCACCGCTTCGCCCTTGTGAATTTTTCCCCACAACGGGCCTTCGGGGATGCCCATCTCGCGCGCCTTGTCGGGATTGAATCTTCCGAGCCTCGTCTCCTCGATGAGCTGGTAACCGATCGCCGATCGATCGCCGTGCTCGACGGGGAACGGAATCACCGAATATCCGTTTCGCTTGAGGGGAGCTTCGGGGCTGACCTCGACGACCTTGATGTCGAAGTGCTGCTTCTCGCTGCCGAGTGTGATGGCGCGCCAGAGAAGGCTCTGGGAGCCGACCGGCGCGTAGAGATTCATCGGCTCGGTGCGACCCTGGAGCGCAAGGGTACGGAGCAGACCGGTGACGCCCAGCATGTGGTCGGCGTGCATGTGGGTAAAAAAAATGTCGCACAGCGCGAACGAGATTCCGTAGCGCATCATCTGCCGCTGAGTGCCTTCGCCGCAATCGAACATCAGCGTCTCGCCTTCGCGGACTATCGCGAGGGAGGAGACGTTGCGCTCGACGGTGGGGCGCGATGCCGAAGTTCCGAGGAAGCGAAGGGTGAGCGACATGCGGGCGTAATATATCCTGGCCCGGAAAGGCAAAAACGGAACTGCTAAGAACGCGAGGCGAGAATTTAGAGGCACAGATACTTGATCTTGGACAACGGCTTGAGGACCCTCTATCTCGGGGAAGGAAGGGTGCATCGTCCGGTCTTGCGGTCGTCTCCGGGATCTGATATCCGTGCCTCTAAATTCTCGCCTCGCGTTCTTTTGGCATTTTGTTACTTCTTTACCCCGAGTTCGTCCTCTACCTGTATGCCCACCATGTATCTTGTGGTAAGGCATAGAGTTACAGGTCTGAGGCTGCATTTGGGCCTTGACTTCAGGCGCGGATCCGCTACTTTAATAGAAGAGCGGCCCCGCGTTGTTCCGCGGGGCTTTTGCTTTTGATCCGGTGCGACGGGTCAGCTCGAGCGGTTCGAGGGACAGTCCGTCGCGTTCGCGCGGGGCTGTAGCTCAGCTGGGAGAGCGCTGCAATCGCACTGCAGAGGTCAGGGGTTCGATCCCCCTCAGCTCCACTGCTTTTTTCAATTGATT
>Ga0070682_100000667_pt1 | contig 20685 bp, 9 predicted proteins | sample KBSC63LmetaG_FD_64668 | JGI IMG/M metagenome (GOLD analysis project Ga0070682, IMG submission 64668) | Corn rhizosphere microbial communities from Kellogg Biological Station, Michigan, USA - KBS C6-3L metaG | ecosystem: Host-associated > Plants > Roots > Rhizosphere | place: USA: Michigan...
TCGTCCTTGCCGGCGAAGTTGGCGTAGAAGGTGGTCGCCGACATCTGAGCCCGCTTCAACACGGCCTCGACCGTGGTGTTGACGTACCCCTCCTCGGCGACGACGACGGCGAAGGCCCGCAACGCCCGCTCGGCGTGGTCGTGGGCGTCGATCGTTTCCGGGCCGAACCTGGGGGTGCGCCCGGTCAGCCGCAGCGGCTCCGACGGCGGCCGGTAGGAGAGCAGCAGGTCCCAGAGCGGCTCCAGCAGCTCGGGCAGTTCGGCCTCTTCCCGGCGGCGCAGACGAGTCCGCGCGATTTCCTGCTGGGCGCCGACGTGGGCGGTGATCATCTCCGCCGGCATCCCCGCCCGCTCCGGGGACTGGTCGAGCATCTGCCGCGCCAGCCATTCGAACCCGGCGGCGGCGTTCTCGATCAACGTCACCGCCTCCGGGCCGGCGGGGTATGCCTCGAGGAACGCGAGCCGGGCCGCGGCCGGCTGCATCGCGATCATCCGGGCGAAGGCGTCGAAGCCGAAACGGGCCTGCTGCTCCCAGTTGGCGGCACCGTCGGGAGCGGCCGGGAGCTGGACGCCGGCCGGCGCGGTGTCCTCCAGTTTCGCGCCGGTGCTCTGGATCGCGAAGGCGGCGGCCGCCTCGATGATCGCTTCCAGCGTCGCCAGGAAGCAGGCCTTCTTGTCGGGGAAGAGGTCGTAAAAGGTGCGGCTGGAGACCCCCGAGATCTCGACCAGGTCGTTGACCGTGGTCGCGGTGTAGCCGCGTTCGGAGACGCTCGCCACCATCGCCCCGAAGAACCGCTGGCGCTGGTTGGCGACGACCTCGTCGCGCGGCACCCCGGGGCCCGGCCGCAGCCGTTTCTCACGCAGTGCACTGGAATCACCCCAAGGCGTCGCGACCATCCCGTCGTGGACCCTAGTCACGATTTTGTGCATTGGTGGCATGCCTGATCTCAGATAGGCCAGCATGTTTGATCGGAAAACCGTGGTGTAGGAAAAACCGCATGAGAATGGGAAATCAGCGTACTCCACCGTCGTCGTTAGCCCGGTACGCCGGGGTCCCCCGGCCTCTGCGATAGGTCTCCCTGTGTCGCTCAGGCACGCCCGCGGCCGTCGCCGTTGGCGACCCGGCAGGCCTCCTCCGGCCCGAGGAAGGGGGAGAGGGTGATGTAGGCGCAGATCGGGGCCAGGGTGGGGAGGGCGCCGGCTCCCTCCTCGCGCAGGCGGCGGTAGGCCAGGGTGCAGACGCCGCCGACGATTCCCTCGGCGGTGATCCGAGGCGTCTCCGGCGCCAGCTCGTAGCCGGCGGCGATCAGCTCCTGCAGCGGCCGCAGCGCCTCGAGCCGGCGCTGCATCGCCTCCAGGCCGGTGGCGTAGACCTCGACCATCGCCAGGTTCGCCAGCGCCGGCCGCGAGGCGAGGAAGTTGAACAGAGCCCCGAAGGAAGCGCGGATCCCGTGCGGCCAGTCGGGCGCCCGACGGAAGGCGGGCATGATCGCCGCCATGATCTGCGAGCAGGCGCTGTCGATCGCCGCCAGCATCGCATCGTCCTTGCCGGCGAAGTTGGCGTAGAAGGTGGTCGCCGACATCTGCGCCCGCTTCAGCACGGCGTCGATGGTTACGCTTGCGTACCCCGTCTCGGCGACGACCTCCGCCAGCGCCTGCAGGGCCCGCTCGGCGTGGTCGTGAGGCTCCGGCATCTCCGGCCTAGCCCGCGGCGGCCGGCTCCCCAGCCGCAGCGGTTCGGGCGGGGGCCGGTAGGAGAGGAGAAGGTCCCAGAGCTCGTCCGTCAGCCGCGGCAGCTCCTCCTCGCGGCCTTCACGCAGGCGGTTGCGGGCGATCTCCTGCTGGGCGCCCATCAGCGCCATCACCATCTCGGCCGGCATCTCGGCCCGCTCCGGCGAGCGTTCCAGCACCTGCCGGGTCAGCCATTCGAACCCCGCCATCGCCTGTTCCAGCGGCACCAGCGCCTGCGGGCCCGCGGTGTAGGCCTCGACCAGCGCCAGCCGGCTGGCGGCGGGCTGGGCGACGATCATCTCCGCGAACGAGCGCATCCCCCGCCCGGCGCGCTCCTCCCAGCTGCCGTCCCCGCCGCCGTCCGGGAGCTGCACCCCTGCGGGCGCTGGGTCCTCGACCGGCTCCCCCGCCCGCTGCGCCGCGTAGGCGATCGCCGCCTGGATGATCGCTTCGAGCGTCGCCAGGAAGCATGCCTCCTTGTCGGGAAAGAGGTCGTAGAAGGTGCGGCTCGAGACCCCCGAGATTTCCGCCAGGTCGCCGACCGTCGTCGCCCTGTAGCCGCGCGTCGAGACGCTCGCCACCATCGCTCCGAAGAGACGCTCGCGCTGGTTGGCGAGCACCTCCTCACGCGGCCTTCCAGGCCCAGGCGGCAATCGCCGCGTCCGCAGCGAATCCGACTCTCCCCAAGGCGTCACGACCATCGCGGCGCGGACCTTAGATCCATCGATAAGCGACAGTTTAGAACCCTTGAGTGCGTAGGGACTCTTTTTTGTCCGTCTTGGCGTAATGGAGGGTTTTCCTTGGTCTGATGCGCCGAAATCGTGCTCCAGACCCTGCCCAAGGTGACAGTATCCGATCATTGTCTTGACATCGATAGGCGAGTCCGTATATCTTCCGTGACGTTCCGCAGCACAAACGGCGCTTTCTCGGGACAGAGATCGCCGGCTCCGGGGCCACGGGACAGATAGGGAAAAACTTCAACAGGGATTACCCCTCACGGGGATCGCAAGGGCGATCGGCAGGGGCCACGACGGAGGAGAGGATTGTGAGGAACCAAAGCCACCACCGGATCGCGACCGCGACCAGCGGTGGCGTGCTTCCTCCTCGATCGGCTTCCGCAGCAGCCCCCCTAGACCTGCGGATCCGCACCAGCGGCGCGGGCGGCCCCCAGTACGCCGGAGCTATCCCTGGCTCCGCGGCGACGGCCGCCCGTGGCCGCTCCCCCCAGCTTCGTCTCGTCCGCCGGGGAGCCCCGGCCCCACCGAGCCGGCCCGGCCGGCTCCCTAGCCACCCAACCCCGCCGGTCGGGAAAGCCGGCGTCAAGAAGGAGAACCGATGAAACGTTTACGCCACCCGATTCGCGCGATCGAAGAGCCCTTCGGCAAGGCCGGGCTCGTCGTCGCGGTGGTCGCCCTCGTGCTCGCCCTCACCGGCGCCGCCTTCGCCGCCGCCGGTCTCACCGGCAAGCAGAAGAAGCAGGTCACCGCGATCGCCAAGCAATACGCCGGCAAGCCAGGCGCGCCAGGGGCCGCCGGCCCGCAGGGACCGGCCGGTCCCCAGGGCCCCGCCGGCGCCAACGGCAAAGACGGCGCCCAGGGTGCGCAGGGCGAAAAAGGCGCCACCGGGTCTTCAGGCCCCGCCGGGGCAGCGGGTGCGACGGGCGCCGCGGGCGAAGACGGCAAGAGCGCCGAAGTCGTGCCGATCAACACCGGCGAAACCGGCTGTGAAGGCCGCGGCGGCGCCGAAGTGTTCGTCGAAGGCGGCACCGAAGTCGAAGTCTGCAACGGCAAAGAAGGCCTTCAGGGCCCGACCGGCCCCGAAGGCGTCTGCAGCTCGGCCGGCTGCACCCTCCCGTCGGGCGTCATCGAGAGCGGCACCTGGTCCTTCACTCGCTCGGTCGAGACCTTCACGGTCGAAGTGGGAGGTGAAGAAAAACAAATCACGGTCGGCGATTCGATGCCGATCCGCGTGCCGATCTCATTCCCGATCCGGCTCACGACCGCCATTACCCCCGAACATGCGCACTTCTCCACCGAAGCCGACTTCGAAACGTTCTGCGAAGCAACTTCGGCCCTCCCACTCCCGAAGAACTCCAAAGAACTCTGCGTGTACGTGAGTTCCCAGGAAGCCATACAAGGAACCACTTTCACGGCCATCTGCAAGCCGAATGAAAATGGGGAAGCCTGCGAAACCGGTCAGTCAGGGATCGGCGCCGCCAGAACGGGCGCGCTTCTCACCTTCTCCAAACCGACCGCGGACGCCTCGGGTTCCGGCACCTTCGCGGTCAAAGGCTGAGGGTCCGATCCGAATGGCCTGGGCAGAGCGGATGACCGAGGCAATGTGCAGCGAGAGCACCCCGGGCGGCGGTCCCGCCCGGGGTGCGTGGTCTGCCCTGCTCGTGGCGGCTGCTGTTCTGCTGCTGGCACCCGCCGGCGCACTTGGCGCTCCCCCGCAGATCAGCAACACCTCCGTCTCCGCGGTCGGCCAGACTCAGGCCACCCTGGGCGCCTCCGTCAACCCGCTCGGGGCGAACGTCAAAGACGCCCACTTCGACTACGTCACCCGCGCCGCCTACGTAGCCGCCGGCAACGACTTCGGTGCCGGCACCCTGCACACCCCCATCACCAAACTCCCTGGAACGGTGAAAGCGACCGGCCAGGTAACCGAAAAAAGCAGCGTCGTCACCGGTGTCGCCCTCATCGAAGGCTCTTTCGGCACCGGCGCCCTCGCCGCGGGACAGTCGGCCTCGGGCACCGGCATCCCGGTCGGTACCACGATCGTCGCCGTCGGCGAAGGCACCGTCACCCTTTCGAAACCCGCCACCGAAACTGTTTCCACCATCCTCAGCGCCACCGGCCCGCAACCCATCAGGGCCGACCTGAGCGGCCTCGAACCCGGCACCGCCTACGTCTTCCGCACTTCCGTCGAAACCACCAAATCGACCGAAAACACGGCTGTCAGCCCCGCTGCGGTCTTCGCCACCGCATCCCCAGCGCCGATCTTCGGACCCTGCCCCAACGACGCCTTCCGGGTCGGCGCATTCGCCCCGCTGGGCCACCCCTCCTCGCTTCTGCCCGACTGCCGCGCCTATGAGCGGGCGACGCCGCTCGAGAAGGACGGGGGGGACGCTTTGGCCGTTCCCCACTTCGCCAAAGCGGCCGACGACGGCAACGCCGTCACCTACGGTTCTGACTTCGGCATGCCGAACGGCGAAGGCGCCCAGACCCTGCCCTTCTTCGTCGCGCGCCGTGGCGCCGGGGAATGGGTCTCCCAGGGGCTCCTGCCGTCGGCCAACGCCGGCGACAAGGCGCGATTCCTCACCGGCTGGCTCCCCGATCTCTCGCTCACCCTCTCGGTCGCGACCAAGCTCACCACCCCGCGCACGCAGGCGCTCTTTGCCCAGGAAGCGGGCAAACCCGCGCGCCAGATCAGCGGCTATGGCCCCGACAGCGATGTCGAAAGTCTTTACGTCTTCGCCGGCGCCTCTGCGGATCGGCAGGAGCTGGCTTTGGAAGCGCTGACGGAAACCGATGAAGGTGGCGAACCGATCCCCAGGTCTCAAGGCAATTCGGTTCCCAACGTCTTCGTCTGGGACCGCGAAGCGGACGCCATGCACCTGGCCTCGGTGATGAACACCCCCGCCGAAACCAAAGCGCTGTTGCCGAAGGGTGCCTTCGCCGGCCCTTACAACTGGGCGAAGAACCGCACCACGGACGGCGGCGCGCGCTTCCTCTACTACCTGCAGGAAGAGCATGCGGTCTCCTCCGACGGTTCGGTCTACTTCACCGCCGCGCTCACCGGCCACCTTTATGAGCGCCTCAACCCGACCGAGGCGCAGAGCCCGCTGAACGGGCAGGGGGAATGCACCGATCCTGCCCTCGCCTGCACGATCCAAGTCTCGGCGTCCGAGCGCGAACCCGCCGACCCCCAGGGCGCCGCCCCCGCCGCCTTCCAGGCCGCCTCGAACGACGGGAACATCGCCTACTTCACCTCATCGGAGGAGCTGACCGAAGATGCCAACACCGGCCCCGACCAACCGCCGGCCGACATCGGGCGGGCGAAGATCGGCGCTACCGAAGCCGAAGAAAACGAAGAAGGCTTCCTCCCCGCCCACGCCTCCGGCACCGCCGTCTCGCCCGACCACGAATACGTCTACTGGGCCGACCCGGTCTCCCACTCGATCGGCCGGGCGAAGCTGAACGGCGAAGGCAAACCGACTGCCGTCGAACCGCACTTCATCGAACCGGGAGAAAGTGAATGCGAAGTGGAAGTCGTCGGTGAAACTGGCGAAAGGGAACTCGCCAAAAGGCCGGTCCCCGTTCACCCGAACTACGTCGCCGTCGACGATGAATACGTCTACTGGAGCAACAGCGGCCTGGTGGAAAAAGGCGGCAACCAACCCGGGACCCTTTTCACCACGGGCTCGATCGGCCGGGCGAAGCTGAACGGAGCCGGCGGCGCCACCGAAGTCAAACCTACCTTCATCTGTGGCGCAGCCAATCCGCAAGGGATCGCGGTGGACTCCGAACACGTCTACTGGGCGAACGATGGCGTCAATTCCCAGTCGCATCACGTCTCGCGAGCCGGGATCGACGGAACCGGGACGCAGATCAACTTCGTTGATGTCTTCGGTCCGTATGAACCGCAGGGCCTTGTGCTGAGCGGGGACCATATCTACTTCGGTCTCTACGACCGTCCTGGCAATCTCGGTTACGTCGAAAGCGCCGCAGTCAGCAGCGGCGTCGGCGACGGAACTCAGTTCGTCGGCGGAACCGAAGTCCCCGGGGTTGCCGCAAGCGGCTCGGACATCTTCTGGGTCGATGCCGCCCATCGCCGGATCGGGAAAATACCCCAGGCCGCTTTCTCCGGAAGCTGCACCGCCCCCGACTGCGATCCCGAATACCTGGAAACCGCGGGAAAGCCATTCGGTCTCGCCACCGACGAAGGCCACCTCTACTACTCGGTCAACGGCGAAAGCCCGCCCAACCCCGGCAATGACCTCTACCGCTACACCCGGGCCGCGGACGGCAAAGGCAACCACCTCACCGACCTGACCCCCGACCAGACTGATGAAAACGGCGCCGAAGTGCAGGGCGTCCTCGGCGCCTCCGAAGACGGCTCGACCGTGTACTTCGTCGCCAACGCCGACCTCGACGGGCCGGGGCCCGCGGAGGCGGGTGACTGCCGTTGGCACAACGAATTGTCCACGACTCAAGGCGAATGCAACCTCTATCGCTGGCGGGAAGGGTCCATCGCTTTCCTCGCCCGCCTCGATCCTGGCGGTAGTCCCCATGAAGTGTTGGGCTGGGCGCAGACCGCCCGGGAACTCTTCGGCACCGGCGGCCTCAACCCGAAGACCTCGCTGCTGAGCCGCGACGGGCAGTCCTTGGTGCTGGTCTCCTCCCTGCCGCTGGCAGGGATCGCGACCGAAGGAAAAGGCGAGCTCTATCGTTTCGACGGCGAAGGCACCGATTGCCTCAGCTGCCCGCCGTCGGGCGAGACGCCGACGGCATTCGGACCCAGCCTCGGCAGTTCCGGTTTCCCCGAAATCGGCCCGCGTTCGCTCGAAGGGGCGATGGTGGCGCCCCGTTACCTCTCCGGGGACGGCAACCGCGCCTTTTTCGAGTCCACCGAAGCGCTCCTCCCTGCGGACACCAACGGCGATGACGGCTGTAAAGGGCTCGGCAGTATTCCTCCCTGCATAGATGTCTATGAGTGGGAGGCGCCGGGGACCGGCAGTTGCGAGGAAAACACCCCCGGGTACAGCCCCCTGAACGGCGGCTGCCTCTATCTGATTTCGACCGGCACGAGCAGATACCCCTCGGTCTTCCTCGACGCCTCCGAAAGCGGCAACGACGTCTTCTTCCTCACCCGCGACCAACTTGTCGGCTCGGACGAAGATCACGTCCAGGACGTCTACGACGCCCGTGTCGGCGGCGGCCTCGCCTCCCAGAATCCCCAGCCGGTGATTTCGTGCGAAGACGAAGGCTGCAAGCCCGCCGCCACGCCCCCACCCTCCTTCGCCGCGCCGCCCAGCTTCTCCGGGCCGCCGAACCCTGCGCCGAAGCGCTGCGGCAAGGGCAAGGTTCTGCGAAACGGCCGCTGCGTGAAAAAGAAGGGCGGAGGCCAGAAGAAACACCGAGGCCACCACAAGAAGAAGGGAGCCGGCCGATGAAGGCGCGGATCGCAACCCTGCTCGCCCTAGCGGCTGCCCTGGCTCTGCCGCCTGCCGCCCAGGCGGCGCCCGCGCCGGCCTGGTCGCTCTCCGTCTCGCCGATGCCGGCCAATTTGCCGCCCGGCGGGGAAGGCGAAATCGAGGTTCTGGCTACCAACGTCGGAGGCGAGCGCTCCGTCGGGCAGCCGATGATCTCTGTCTCCCTTCCCTCTCAGGTAACGCCGTTCAAACTCCCCTCGGGATGCGCGGTTGCCGCTCAGGTCGTCACCTGCGAATCGCCGAAGACGGTGCCTTCCGGCGGTTTGTGGGTGACCCAGATCCTGGTCTCGGTCGAAGCGGGGGCATCGGGCACGTCACCGGTCACCGCGACGGTGTCAGGCGGCGGCGGGGCCGAAGTCAGCAGTGGGAGCGAGATCTCCTTCCAGGAAGCCCCGGTCCCCTTCACGATCCTGCCGCCCGGACTGCAGTCACCGCTTTCCGAAGACGACGGCTCACCGTCGACTCTGGCGGGGTCCCACCCTTTCCAGCTGACGACGACCTTCGCCCTGCCCACCCGTGGCGGGCCCGAAGGGCTGACCAACTCTGGTCATCCTCACGAAATCGTCCTGCACCTGCCGCCGGGGCTGATCGGCGACCCCGCGGCGGTGCCGGTGCTCTGCACCGAGGTGCAGCTGCAGAGCTCCAGGTGCCCGCAGGAATCGCAGGTGGGGCGCTTCACCTTGACTTCCGTCGGCGGCGGAGTGGGCGTGCTCGCCTACTTCACCACCCCGCTCTACGCGATGGTGCCGCCGCCGGGGCACCCCGCGGAGCTGGCCACCAACGCCGCCAGCGTCGGTCTCTTCGCCCACATCCTGCCGAGGGTGAGGACCGAGGGCGACTACGGCATAGACGTCGTCACCCCGGACGTGCTTGCCATCGGCACCGAGCCGATCTTCGCCGTCGACGTCCAGGTATGGGGGGATCCTTCCGCGGCGGAGCACGACGAAACTCGTGGAGTCTGCGGGGAAGAATCCAAAGCCACCTGCCCCGTTCCGCTCCAGCCGGGGGCCTTTCTCACCCAGCCGACGAGGTGCCCCGGGGAGGCGACCACGTTCGCGCTTGCCGCCGACTCGTGGGAGTCGCCTGGCAGCTTCGTCTCCTCGGCATACCGGAGCGCCGATCTCGGCGGTAACGAGGTCTCGGTATCCGATTGCGGCTCGCTCTCCTTTTCGCCGACCCTGAGCGCGCAGCCGACCACCAAACTCGCCGACTCACCGTCGGGCCTCGACGTCGACCTCCACCAGCCGACCGACCTCGACAAAGAACACCGTTCGCCCGCCCAGCTCCGGGACGCCACCGTCACCCTGCCGGAAGGGATGGCAGTGAACCCCTCCCAGGCCGACGGTCTCGCCGGCTGCAGCGAGGAACAGATCGGCTACCTGGCCGAAGCCGAAGGCGTTCACTTCTCAGCTCAGCCGGCGAGCTGCCCCGACGCCTCCAAGCTCGGCACCCTGGAAGTCACGACCCCGCTGCTTGCCGAATACGAAGACGAAGGGGCCAAAGCAGTCACCGACCCCGAAACCGGGAAGGTGTTGCCGCGGCCCCTGCATGGCTCCGTCTACCTCGCCAAGCCCCTCGACAACCCGCTCGGCTCGCTCGTCGCGATCTACCTCTCCGTCGAAGACCCGCGCTCGGGCACCTACGCCAAGCTTGCCGGCCGCGTGGTCCCCGACCCCCAGACCGGCCGGCTGACCACGGTCTTCACCGAAAACCCCCAGTTGCCGCTCGAAGACGTCCGCCTGCACCTCTTCGGGGGCGCCCGCGGCTCGCTGATCACCCCGCCGACCTGCGGCAGTCACACCACGACCTCCGACCTGGTCCCCTGGTCGGCGCCCGAAGGAGCCGACGCGCACCCGGCGGATTCGTTCGCGATCTCGGCCAACCCCGCCGGCGGCTGCGCCGGGGACGTCGGCGGCCTGCCGAGCGCCCCGGGCTTCGCCGCCGGCACCCTGACCCGCCAGGCCGGCTCCTACTCGCCGTTCGCGCTCAAAATCAGTCGCGAAGACGGCACCCGCCGCCTGGCCGCCATCGACACCACCCTCGCCCCGGGGCTGATCGGCAAGCTGGCCGGCATCGCCGAGTGCTCCGATGCACAGATCGCCCAGGCCGAAGCGCGGCGCAACCCCGAAGAAGGCATCCTCGAGCGGCAGTCGCCGAGCTGTCCGCTGGCCTCCGAAGTCGGCACCGTCAACGTCGGCGCCGGCGCCGGCCCCACCCCCTACTACACCCAGGGCCACGCCTACCTCGCCGGCCCGTATAAGGGCGCTCCGGTTAGCCTCGCGGTGATCGTCCCGGCGATCGCCGGCCCCTTCGACCTCGGCACCGTGGTCAGCCGGGTGGCCCTGCACGTCGAACCCGAAAGCGCCCAGATCCACGCCCTCTCGGACCCGCTGCCCCAGATCCTCGACGGCATTCCCCTCGACGTCCGCTCGGTGGCGCTGCAGATGGATCGGCCCCAGTTCGTCTTGAACCCCACCTCCTGCAACCCGATGGCGATCACCGGCTCGCTGGCCTCGCCCGCCGGCCCGGCGACGGCGCTCTCGACCCCCTTCCAGGTCGGTGGCTGCTCCTCGCTCGCCTTCAAGCCGAAGCTCTCGCTGCGGCTCAAGGGCTCGGTCAAGCGCTCCGCGACGCCGCGCCTGATCGCCACCCTGAAGGCAAAGCCCGGCGAAGCCAACATCGCCGCCGCCCAGGTGAAGCTGCCCCACCCGGTCTTCCTCGATCAGGCCCACATCCGCACGATCTGCACCCGGGTGCAGTTCGCTGCCGATGCCTGCCCGGCGGCCTCGGTCTACGGCAAGGCCGAAGCGACGACGCCGCTGCTCGACTTCCCGCTCGGCGGCCCGGTCTACCTGCGCTCAAATGGTGGGGAAAGGCTGTTGCCCGACCTGGTGGCGAAACTGAAGGGCCCGGCCTCCCTACCGATCGAGATCGACCTGGTGGGCAAAACCGACGCGGTCAAAGCGGCGCTTCGCAACACCTTCGAAGCCGTTCCGGACGCCCCGGTATCCAGCTTCCGCCTCGAACTCTTCGGAGGCAAGCGCGGCCTGGTCGAAATATCGGATGGCTTCTGTCGCGATCGGCACGCGACCGTCAAGCTCACCGCCCAGAACGGGAAGGCCTACGACACCCGGCCGGTGGTGGCGGCGAAGTGCCCGAAAGGCAGGAAGGGCGCAAAGGGCGGCAAAAAGCACGGCCACCGGCGGGCGGGGCATCGCCGCTCGGGCGGCCGCTGACGGCGTGGGCCGTAGGGGCCGCTTTCTTCAGTCCGTCCTGGTCGCGGCTGCCTTCGCCGCGCCCGCGCCGGCCGCGGCGGCCGGCCCGCCGGGAATCCCGGCCGAGTGGGTGACCGGCGTCACCTCCAGCTCGGCGGTGCTGAGGGCGGAAATCGACCCGGAAGGGGAGAACACGCGCTACCACTTCGAGTACCTGACCCTGACTGCCTACGAAGCGAACCTCGCCGCCGGCCAGGAAGGCTTCGCGGGCGCCACCAAGGCGCCCCCAGCCGACACCGGGATCGGCGCCGGCACCGATCCGGTCCCGGTCTCGTTCACGCTGATCGCCCCGGGCAACCCTCTTCTTCCCGATACCGCCTACCGCTACAGGGTGGTTGCGACCAACAAAGACGGCGTCAGCCCCGGTGCGGCGCACTTGCTGCGGACCAAGTCAGCCGGGCCGCCCCCTGGCCTGCCCGACGGACGCGCCTGGGAGCTGGTCTCGCCGGTGGACAAAGGCGGCGGCGCTGTCGCCGGCCCGGGTGGGCTGTTCGGCGGCGGCGACATCCAGGCCGCGAGTGGGGGAGGGGGGCTCACGTACGGCTCCGCCACCGCCTTCGACGACGCGGCGGGCGCCCCGCCGGTCTCCCAGTACCTCTCGACCCGGTCATCGTCAGGCTGGTCCACCGCCGACATTTCGCCGCCGCTCGAAGCCGGCGGTTATGGCGACGAACCCGACGGCGCTCCCTTCCGTCTCTTCTCCGGCGACCTCGGGCGGGGGCTGGTCCTGGACGGGCGGCGCTGCGCGGCTGAAGGAACCTGCCCTCCGAGCTACTCGTTGTGGAGCGGCGGTTCGCTGCAGCCTCTGCCCACCGTTGCCGGACTGCGTCTGGAGGGCGCGACCCCCGACCTGGCTCACCTCGTCTTCGGGGCCGAAGACGGGCTCTACGAGTGGAGCGGGGGGGCGCTCGAACAGCTGAGCGCGGATGGCAGCGCGACCCTCGCCGCCCCGAGCGGAGCCATCTCCACCGACGGCTCGCGCGTCTACTTCACCCTGCTCGAAGACGGCCCCACCTACCTCTACGAAGCCGGCGCCGCCACCCGGCCGCTGCCGGAAACGGTGGGTGGCCCAGTGGCATTCCAGGCGGCGTCAGCCGACGGCTCGCTCGCTTACTTCACCCGCGGCGGCGAACTCTTCCGCTACACCGCATCCGCCGAAACCAGCGTCCCGATCGCATCCGGCGTGGCCGGCGTCCTCGCGGTCTCGCCGGACGGCTCGCGCGTGTACTACCAGGACGCGGGCGGCCTGCAGCTCTGGCACGAAGGAACGGTCCACCAGATCGCCGCCGGGGCCGATGCAACCGTACCCGCCGACTACACGCCCGCCACCGGCACCGCCCGGCTCGCCGCGTCCGGCACGGTCCTCGCCTTCCTCTCCGCCGCCCCGATCGGCGAATACGACAACCTCGACGCCGAGACGGGGGAACCCGACGCCGAGGCCTACGTCTACGACGCCGCGGCCGACACCCTTCTCTGCGCTTCCTGCAACCCCACCGGGGAACGGCCGATCGGAGCGGCGTCGATCCCCGGCGCTCTCGTCAACGGCTCCACCAGCGCCTACCGGCCGCGGGCGCTGAGCGCCGATGGCCGGCGCCTCTTCTTCGACAGCGCCGACGCGCTGGTGGGGAGCGACACCGATTCGCAGGTCGACGTCTATCAATGGGAGGCGCCCGGCGAGGGCAGCTGCAGCGAGTCGCCCGGTTGCGTCGGTCTCCTCTCCGGCGGCCGCGGCGAAGGCGGCCGGTTCCTCGACGCTTCGGCCGACGGGGCCGACGCCTTCTTCCTCACCGGCGACTCGCTGGTCCCTGCGGACCCCGGCTCGATCGACGCCTACGACGCCCGCGTCGGCGGCGGCCTGCCCGAACCGCAAGCGCCGATCCCCTGCAATGGCGACGCTTGTCAGCCGCTTCCCTCTCCGCCCGAAGACCCGACTGCCGGCACCTCGACCGAAAGCGCGGGCAACCCGCCGCCGCGCTACGCGAAGGAAGGCCACCACCACCACCACCACCACCGCAAGCACCATCACCACCACCGCAAGCGACACCACGGCAAGGGCTCGCGATGAGAGCCTGCCGGGTGCTCCTCCTCGCTCTCGCCTGCGCGGCGGTTTTCCCCACCGCTGCGCAGGCCGGCTTCGCGATCGACGAATTCGACGCCGGCGCCCTTGCCGAGGGCGGGGCGCCGGCCACCCTCGCCGGCTCGCACCCGGTGGCGCTGGAACTTACGGTGGGCCTGGAACATTCAGGTGCGCTCGGCGGCGGCGACCTCCGCAACCTCGACCTCGAACTGCCGGCCGGACTGCTGGAAAACCCGACGGCGGTGCCGGTCTGCCCCCAGGCCGACTTCGCGACGCCGCGCTCCTCGCCGTGGGAACAGAGCCTTGCCGGCGAGAGCTGCCCCGACAACACGCAGGTCGGAACCATCACCGTCACCTCCTCCTACGGAGGCGGTGAAACCCGGACCTTCGGCCTCTTCAACCTGGCGCCGCCGCCGGGGGCGCCGTCGGAGCTGGCCGCAAACGCCTACGGCTCTCCGCTGATCTTCGTGCCGAAGGTCCGTCAGGCCGAAGGGGATTACGGCCTCACCCTGCAGGCGAAGAACCTTTCACAGCTCTTCAGCTTCGCTTCGCTGCGCCTCGAAGTCTGGGGCACGCCGTGGTCGGTTCTGCACGATGCCCAGCGCGGCAACTGCCTCAACGAGGTGGAGCCGAGCTTCGGCTGGGCGAAATGCTCGGTCGGCCGCCCGGCAACGCACCCCGCCCGCGCGTATCTCACCCTGCCGACCTCGTGCGACGAACAGTTGCGCTTCGTCGCCAGAGCCGAGTCCTGGCAGGGCGAGGCAACCGAAGCAACGACGAGCTCGCCGGCGCTCGAAGGCTGCGAAAGCTTGGGCTTCGACCCCCAGGCCCGGGCCGCCCTGATCAATCCCCGCGCCTCCTCGCCGTCGGGGTACCGGTTCGAAATCAACGTCGACACCGCGGGGGTGACCGCACCGGCGCTGCGCGCGCCGGCGCCGGTTCGCAAGGCCGTCGTCGAGCTTCCGGAAGGGGTGACGATCAATCCCTCGGTCGGCTCCGGCCTCGGCGTCTGCGACCCCGGCCAGTACGCGGCCGAGACCCCGACCTCGCCGCCGGGGGCCGGCTGCCCGAACGAATCGAAGATCGGCGACTTCACGATCTCGAGCCCGCTCGTCGCGGGAGCCTTCGAAGGCTCGATCTTCCTCGCCGCCCCCTTCCAGAACCCGTCGGGGGGACTGCTGGCCGTCTACCTCGTCGCCAAGAACGCCCAGCGCGGCTTCCTCGTCAAGGTCGCCGGGTCGCTCGAAGCCGATCCGTCGAGCGGGCGCCTCACCGCCACCTTCGACGGGCTGCCGCAGCTGCCGTATTCGCAGCTCGTCTTCTCCTTCCGCGAAGGGCAGCGCAGCCCCCTGGCAACCCCGCCGACCTGCGGGCAGTACTCGACCGAGGCCGCGCTCACCTCCTGGGCCGACCCTGGCCTGGCGCGGAACGCCTCGCTGCCGCAGCAGATCGCGGCTGGCATCGGCGGCGGCCCCTGCCCGGCGGGGGCGCCCCCCTTCGGCCCAACCGTCCAGGGCGGCTCGCTGAACTCCCAGGCCGGCGCCTACTCGCCCTTCTACCTGCACCTGGCGCGCAAGGACGGCGAAGCCGAGATCACCTCCTACTCCGCCACCTTCCCACCCGGCCTGCTCGGAAAGCTCGCGGGCATCCCCTTCTGCAGCGATGCCGCGATCGCCGCCGCCGCCAACCGCAGCGGCCTCGAAGAGCGCGAAAGCCCTTCCTGCCCGGAGGCGAGCCGGATCGGGCGCACCTCTTCCGGCTTCGGCGTCGGCCCGGTTCTCAGCTACGCGCCAGGCGGGCTCTACCTCGCCGGCCCCTACCACGGCGCCCAGGTCTCGGTGGTCGCGATCGACTCGGCCCTCGTCGGGCCGTTCGACCTCGGCACGATCGTGATCCGCTCGGCGATCAGGATCGACGCCACCACCGCCCAGGCGTCGATCGACACCAGCGGCTCGGACCCGATTCCCCACATCGTCAAGGGGATCCCGATCCATTTGCGCGACGTACGCATCTACATCGATCGGCCGCAGTTCACCGTCAACCCGACCAGTTGCGACACCGAGTCGATCGCCTCGACCCTGGACGGGTCGGCGGCGGCGCTCGGCGAGCCGGACCTGCGCTCGACCGCGACCGCGACCGGCCGCTTCCAGGCATTCAACTGCGGTGCGCTCGGTTTCCGGCCGCGGATCTCGCTGCGGATGCGGGGCCCCGTCCATCGCGCCAAACGGCCGTCGCTGCGGGTGGTGGTGCGGCCGCGACCAGGCGACGCCAACATCGGCACCGCCGCCGTCACCCTGCCGCCGACGATCTTCCTGAACCAGGCGCACGTACGCGGGGTCTGCACCCGCCCGCAGCTCGCCGCCGACCGTTGCCCACCGAACTCCGCCTACGGAGAAGCCGCCGCCTACACCCCCCTGCTGGACCAGCCGCTGACCGGCAAGGCGTACCTGGTCTCTTCCCACAACCTGCTGCCCGACCTCGTCTTCGCCCTCCGCGGCGAGGGCTTCGCGGTCAACCTCGACGGCCGCATCGACGCCGTGCACGGCCGGCTGCGAGCCACCTACGCGACCGTCCCCGACGCCCCGGTCACCAAGTTCGTCGCGCGGATGTTCGGCGGGCGGCGCGGGATCCTCGAAAACGGCGGCAACCTCTGTACCGGGCGGCAGTCGGTCAACGCTCGTTTCCTCGCCCACTCGAACAACGGCTGGGTGACCAGGCCGGAACTGCGCGCGTCCTGCAAGAGGAGGAAGAGATGAGATCGCTTCGCACCCTGCTTTTGCCATCGGTCCTGGCCTGCCTGCTGCTGGCGGCGGCCGCCCCTAACGCCGAGGCCGGCCGCACCCTGCTCTCCGAAGCGGCGCTGGAAACGTCCTCCTGCGCCAAATGCGCCGGCTCCTCGCAGGGAACCCCTGTCCCGCCGCCCGACGGCCAAATAGAAGGCCCCTGCGGGCTGGCGGTCTCGGCCTCGGGCGATCTCTACCTGGCCGATTACTACCACCGCGCGATCGACCGCTTCACCACGCCCTCCGCGGGCAGCCTCGGCGCCTTCGTCTCCCAGAGCCTCCTAGCTGGCAGCAACGCGGAATTCGGCGTCAACACCCTCGACGCGGTCTGCGGCCTCGCGCTCGACGCCGCCGGGAACCTCTACGGCAACGAATGGCACCAGGGCGTGGTGCGCCTGACCGGCGGGGAAGCGACGATCGACGGCGGCGAATCGACCGGGGTCGCGATCGACCCCTCGACCAACCGCCTCTATGCAGATGACCGCACCTACGTGACCGAATACGGGCTGCCCTTCAGCCCCGGGGACGAACCGCTGGCCAAAATCGGCGTCGGCAGCCTCGCCGAAGGCTATGGCCTGGCGGCCTTCGAAGGCCGCGTCTACGTCGCCGACGCGAGCGACGACGCCGTCAAGGTCTTCAAGCCGGCGACGAGCACGACGACGCCGGTCGCGACCATCTCGGGGCAGTTCAAATCGCTGACCGACGCGGCGCTGGCCGTCGACCCGACCAACGGCCACCTGCTCGTCGTCGACAACCTGCAACCGGGCTTCGAACACCCGCGGTCGGCGGTGCTCGAGTTCGCCTCGGCCGCCGGCGCCTACGCTTCGCTCGGCACCCTGCCGGGAGCGCCGGTCGACGGCGGCCCGTCGGGCATCGCCGTCACTCCCGCCGGCAGGGTGGTCGTGACCGACGGCAACAGCGAACTCGCCAACGCCTTCCTCTACGGCGCCTACGAATCGGGGGGATCCTTCGCCCCGGCGTTCCTGCCTGCTTCGAGCGGCGCGGCGGCAGCGCCAGCGGGCAGCGAGGGCAGCGCAGAACAGGTGACCGCCTCCGCCCGCTCGCCGCGGAGAGCCGCCACGGCCTCGGAGGTGAGTCAGAGCGGAGGTGTCCGCGTCTCCTTCAGCGGATCCCTCGCGCCTCACGCCCTGCCGCGGCATGGCACCAAGCCGATCGTCGCCTCGGTCGGAGCAAAGATCGTTCCTCGCGGCAAACGCGCCCCTCCGCAGCTGAAGAAGATCGAGATCGCGATCAACCGCAACGGTCGCTTCGCCCCCGGCCGCCTGCCCACCTGCCGGATCGATCAGATCCAGCCCGCCACCACCAGCGCGGCTCTCGCCGCCTGCCGGCGGTCGCTGGTCGGGGAAGGCACCTTTTCAGCCAAAGTCCTGCTGCCCGAGCAGGCGCCGTTCCCCTCGACCGGCAAGGTCTACGCCTTCAACGGCCGCTGGCACGGCCATCCGGCGATCCTCGCCCACGTCTATGGAACCCAGCCGCTGCCGGTCTCCTACACGTTGCCGTTCGAGATGCTGTCCCAGCGCGGGACCTACGGCACCCTTCTGCGGGCGTCCCTGCCCGCGGTCACCGGCAACTCGGGTTACATCACCGACCTCTCGCTCGCCTTTGGCGGTGGCCATCGAGCCCGCGGCTACGTCAGCGCTGGTTGTCCCGCGCCGGCCGGGTTCTCGATCGCGACCTTTCCCTTCGCCCGGGTCGATTTCGCATTCACCGGTGGCCACAAAGTCAGTTCCACCCTGATTCGCACCTGTAAGGCGACGAATCGCTGAGTGGAGGCTACGCGTTCGACATTATGGTTAGGACCCGATTCCCGGGCTGGCCAAAATGGTGTGGGTCCGGCCCACACCCCCCTGAGAGGCTCGCTTTGTCTGCCGAACCCTCGGGCCGGCAAAGCAATCCAACTAAAAAGGGAACATCACCAATGAATATGTCTATCTCACGCCGACTCGGGCTCAGCCTGTTGGCTGCTTTCTGCCTGGCGGCGGTCTTTTCGTCCTCGGCCATGGCCGCGGGAAAACCGACCGAAGTGAAATCTGGATTTAACTTCGCGATCACGAAGGTCAACAAAATTGGGATGAGTGGCTGGGCGAATCCGAATGGGGCGTCGACCACGGTCACGTTCGAATACAAGAAGCCTACCGAAAGCACCTATAAAGTCCTTGCTACGCAGGCAATCGGATCGGGTACTACTCAGGTCAAAGTTACCGCCAATGGAGTGGCTCCTCCCGGGACTGAATACGACATTCGGATCAGTGCGACGAATTCCTTCGGTACCACGACCGGATCGTCGGGATTCTTCTACTCCGATTGGGATATCGTACTCGGCACGAAACCCTTCACTATCGGATCTGAAGGAACGTGGACCCTCGCTTGGAAACAGGTCGGGACCGAATACAAGATCCAGTGCGACGAAAACAGTTCCGGTACGCTCGGGAACGCAGAAGCTTTGGGTGACTCTTTCCACGTGAGCACGTCGGGGTGTGGGTACTACGCCAACAACGTCAAACAGTGCAGCCTCAGTCCGATCTCCTACACGCTCAACAACGTTTTCGAAACCGCTCCGCTCTATGTGACCCTGTGCGGCGCTGAATTTGAATCGAAAATCACGCTTCCTGGAGCAATGGAAGTGGGCATGCCGCTGGAAAGCTATACCGTGTCGAAGGCAGTAACTCTCACCGACAATGGGAGTTTCAACGGCAGTGCGGCTACGCTCACGCAGAACTCAACGTGGTTCGCGACGGGGGCAAACGTCGGCAAGAAATTCGGCTTCAGCGTCGAATAGGCGACTGAGTCAGCCAGCGCGAATGGAGGGGCGGGCATGTGCCCGCCCCTCTCGCATTTGACAGCGATAAGTAGCCTCTTCTATCTTTAGAGGGGGATGAGGTTGCTTGCAGCGAGCGAAACGCCGGCTGTCACCGCCGGCAGGGTCGCCGACCCCGAGCCGGGGGTGGGCGAATTGGTTCGGGGAGCGCCGGCGTCGCCGGCGGGGCCGATCGACGTCGAGGCCCTCGGGGGGCTGGCAAGCCCGCCGACCGTCGGCCTTCCGGCCGCGGCACAGGTGCTCTGGTTCAGCCTCCGGCAGTTCGGCTTCGTCTTCCGCCAGCGGGCGCGGCTCGGTGACGTCTGGAGCGCCCGCGGCTACGTCCGCGGCGGGCCGGTGGTCGTCTGTCACCCCGACCACGTGCGCTCGCTCTTCACCGCCGATCCGGAGCTGGTCCCGACCCTGGCCGCCGAGTCGCCGCTGCGCCCGGTGCTGGGGCCGGGCTCGGTCCTTACTGCAAATGAACCGCGGCACCTGCCGCGCCGCAAGTTGCTGCTGCCGGCTTTCCACGGCGAGGCGATCGCCGCCTACGAGCGGATGATCGCCGACGCGGCCGAGCGGGAGATCTCGCGCTGGCCGCTGGACCGTCCCTTCTCGCTGGCGCCGCGGATGCAGGCGATCACCCTCGACGTGATCCTGGGCGGGATCTTCGGAGTCGTGGGAAGGCCGCGGCGCGGGACCGCCGAGTACGCACTGCGCCTGGCGATCCGCGACATGCTCTGGAAATCGACGCTGCCGGTCGCCGGCCTCGCCGAGCTCGGCAACCTCGGTCGCTCCGAGGCCCGCGGACTGACGCGGCTCGGCTTGCTCGTCCCCGACTGCTGCGTCTACGCAGTGATCCGCAAACGGCGTCGCGCAGACGACCTCGACGAGCGCCACGACATCCTCTCGCTGCTGCTCCGCAGCGAGGACGAGGAGGGTCGCCCACTCTCCGATCGCGAACTGCGCGACGAGCTGATGACGCTGGTCCTGGCCGGCCACGAGACCACCGCCAACCAGCTGGCCTGGGCCTGGGAGCGGCTGCTGCGGGCGCCGGCCGCGCACGGTCGTCTGCTCGAGGCCGTTCGCGCCGGCGGCGACGCCGAGGAGCCGGCCTGGGTCGAGGCGACGATCAACGAGGCGATGCGGTCGCGGCCGGTGGTGCCGATGACCGGCCGCCGGGTCGCCGTCCCCTGGCGGTTCGGGGCCTACGGGGTCCCGGCCGGCCGGCCGGTGGCGATCAGCATCCTCCTCCTGCACCACCGCGAGGACGTCTACCCGGATCCCTTCTCGTTCCGGCCCGAGCGTTGGCTCGGCCGAAAGCCCGGCACCTACGAGTGGATTCCCTTCGGAGGCGGGACCCGCCGCTGCCTCGGGGCGGCGCTGGCGATGGCCGAGATGCGTGTCGTGCTGGGGGAGATGGCGCGGCGGCTGGACCTCGAGGCCGATCGGCCCGAGCCCGAGCGGCCCCAGCATCGCAACGTGACGATGATCCCGGCCCGCGGGGGGCGGGTCGTGCTGAGGCGGCGACGCGGATGAAGAATTTCGAACCGATGACCCAGGGAGGGAGATCGAGATGAAGAAGAAGGCAATCGCGCTGGCAGCGCTGGCGCTGGCGATCGCGGCGGGGACGGCCTCGGCGCTGATCCTCGAAGCCGGCGACCTGGTCCTCAACGCCGAAGGCGGCTTCGCTCCGACCAAGCTGCCCAAGCACGAAGACGCGCCGATCAAGATCTACGGCGGGGGGAAGGCTTCGACCAAGTCGGGCGAACTGCCGCCGATCGTCGA
>Ga0070682_100000669_pt1 | contig 20609 bp, 15 predicted proteins | sample KBSC63LmetaG_FD_64668 | JGI IMG/M metagenome (GOLD analysis project Ga0070682, IMG submission 64668) | Corn rhizosphere microbial communities from Kellogg Biological Station, Michigan, USA - KBS C6-3L metaG | ecosystem: Host-associated > Plants > Roots > Rhizosphere | place: USA: Michigan...
GGAGGAGATCGCGGACGAGAACGCGGTCGCTGGCGCCGCGCTCGATCCAGAAGCGAATGAGCGCGATTTCCGCTGCAGCGAGGCCGCGCTTGCCCTCGGGGGGCATGTGGTCGTCGTCGTCTTCGGGGAGCAGCACGCGGCGCAGGAGCTCGCTGTCGTCGGGGGCGCCGGGGGTCACGACCGCGCCGTCCTCGCCGCCCTTGAGGATCGCGTCGAGCGAGTCGAGCCGGAGGCCCGCCTTCACCTTTTCGGTGCCGTGGCAGGGCGCGCAGCGTTCGACGAGGAGCGGCTGGATCACGTCGGCGAACAAGTGCGGCTCGGTGGGTTGGGCGCGGGAGCTCGCGCTTGCAGCGGCTTTGGGCTCGCTCGCGCCGAGCAGGCTGCGCAGCGGCGACGGGGCGTAGCGCGTGAGGTAGGCGTCGCCGTGCGTGAGCGTTCCGCCGAAATGCGCGCCGGCGGAAAGAACGACCAGCGTGAGCCCGAGCAGGGCGCGGTAGACGGCGCGGGCACGGGGCGTCGCGCGGGCGAGCTGGTACGCCCAGCCGAGGGGCAGCAGGCAGATGCCGAGCGCTGCGAAGAGCTCGGCGCGGCGGTGCACCGTGAGGAGTCGCGGCGCGAAATCGCCGCTGCGGGCGAGCAGATGACCGAGCAGGAACGTGCCGGCGGTCACGACGACGAGCGGCACGAGCGCGAGACCGATCGCGGGATCGAGTCGGGACCGGAGGCGGGGCGATAGGGTCGCGACCTCCGCCGCTCCGACGAGCAACACGACGCCGATCGGCAGGTGCACGGCGAGCGGGTGAAAGCGGCCGAGGAAGAGCGTGAAGTCGGCGGGCGTCCCGCCGAGGTTCCGGAGGACCGCGTCCGTGACGATCACCAGCACGAGCACGCCGAGCGACGCGAGCACACTCCCCGAGCGCCAGAAGGGTCGGTCGCCGTCCATACTCTGGGCTAGCGTAGCCGAGGATCGCCGCCATGCCCGAGCTCCCCGACGTTGCGCTCTACATCACCGCGCTCGAGCGCCGGATCGTCGGCCGAACGCTCGCGCGGGTGCGGCTGTTCTCCCCGTTCTTGCTGCGCTCGTTCGAGGTTCCGCTGTCCGAAGCTCAGGGCCGAAAGGTGCTTGGCCTCGAGCGCCTGGGAAAGCGCATCGTGCTCGCGCTCGACGGCGACCTTTTTCTCGTGATCCACCTGATGATCGCCGGCCGCTTTCAATGGTTCGAGCCGCCGAAGCCGGACACGAAGCCCGGCGGCAAGATCGCGCTCGCCGCGTTCGACTTCGACCATGGAACGCTCGTCCTTACCGAAGCGAGCAAGAAGAAGCGCGCGTCGCTCCACGTGGTGCGCGGGCGCGAGGCGCTTCGGGCGCACGATCCCGGCGGCCTCGAGCCGCTCGAGGTCACGCTGCCCGCCTTCCGCGCGGCGCTCACGCGCGAGAACCACACCGTGAAGCGCACCCTCACCGATCCGCGCGTGCTCTCCGGCATCGGCAATGCGTATTCCGACGAGATCCTTCACCGCGCCCGGCTCTCGCCGCTCAAGTGGACGACACGCCTGACGGACGAGGAGCTCGAACGGCTTCACGGCGCCATGAAGGACGTCCTCCGCGAGTGGATCGCACGCTTGGAGCGTCAAACCGCTGACGCTTTCCCCACCAAGGTGACCGCGTTTCGCCCCGAAATGGCCGTGCACGGTCGCTATCGCGAGCCGTGTCCGGTGTGCGGCGCCCCCGTGCAGCGCATCGTGCACGCCGAGAACGAATCGAACTACTGCGCGCGCTGCCAGACCGACGGCAAGGTGCTCGCCGATCGTTCGCTCTCGAGGCTCCTCAAAGACGACTGGCCGTCGACGCTCGAAGAGTGGGAGGCGATGCGGAAGTAGCGCCCGCGGGGTCTGCCAGGTTTCGGGGCGAAATGCGTCGCGCGGAGGTGCTTGGGGGGCCCCCTCGACTTGTGTTACTGATGGTGCCGAGCGCACGCCACCCGCGCTCACGGACGGGGCGCGACGGCTTCGATGAGGGAACTTGCTTCGACAGGGACCGCGCCGGCCGACGTGGCCCTCGACTCGGCGGAAGAAACGCGTGCCGATGCGAGCGCGCCCGCGTTCGACGTGCTCGTCGGCAGCGCCGGGCTCGCTGCCGGGCTTTTGGGCTCGGTTGGCGTCGCCGTCACGACGGTCGCCGCCCGCTGGCTAGAGGTCCCCTACCTCTACACGCGCGCCCGCGATGCGACGCTGCACCTGGCGCTCGAGGTGGCCTGCGGCGCCGCGCTCTGGCTGCCACTCTGGGCGCTCGTCAACGGTGCGCTCTTGCTCGAGCGACGGGTGGCGGAACGCGTGCGCCGTCGCGCCGTCCTGGCGGCGCTCCTCGCGTGCGGTGTCGTCGCGGGCCTGCTCGTTTACTACTTCGTCGTTCGAATTTCCCTGCGCTCGCTCGTGCTGCCCCAATCCGTCTGGGTCGCGTTGCTCGGCGTCGGGGGCGCCGCCGCGAGCCTCGCGGGCGCGAAGCTCCTGCGCCTGCGCGTGCGTCGGGCTCGCGTCGTCGGTGGCCTCGTGCTCGGCGTCGCACTCGGCCTCCACGTCTTCTCCCTCGAACGCTACGTGCGCCACTACGGCAACCTTCAAACCATCGTGCTGCTCTGCGTGGCGTCCCTCTCGTCGCTCGGCGCGGGTCTCGCCGTCGGCGTCGCGCGCTTGCGCGGCCGCGTGGGGCTGCTTTCCTGGGGCGCACTCGCGACGAGCGTGCTCTGGATCGCCGTGCTCGGCGCGCAGCCGTCGTATGCAACGCGGCGCGCCGTGCTCGTGTGGGGCGGTGCCGCCAAGCGCACGCTGCTCAGCGTGGTCTGGCCGCTCAGCGACCGCGATTCGGACGGCACGCCGGCTCGCTTCTGGGGCGTCGATCCGGACGACCGCCGCGCCGACGTGACCCCGCGCGGCAGTGGCCCGGCTTCCGCTCGCTTCGCCGCGGTGCCCGTCGACGCCCAGCCCGCGCCCGGTCCGCACCTCAATCTACTCTGGATCACGGTCGACACCGTGCGCCGCGACAGCTTCGACCGTGCGCTCGCCGCGCACCCGGAGCTCGCTAACGCCTTCGCCGGCTTTGCCGATCACAGGAGCTACGTTTCGTGCTCGACCCGCACGAAGCAAGTGCTCGCGCAGCTCGTCGGCTCGCGTCGCTGTGACCCGCGCGCCGCCGACGGCCTGAGCGGACACTCCCTGCTCGAGATGCTGCGCGGGGCGGGCTACCAGGGGCGCCTCGTCGGCGTGGTCGACCCGGGGCTCCCTTTCGAGCAAATCGAGCTCTACGCGGACGACCCGCGCACGCTCGCCCGCGGTAGCGAAATCGTGCGCGAAGCGGGCGACGGCGTCGCGCTGTTCCTGCATTTGCGCGGGGGGCACGGTGAGTACGATGCTCCCGGCCGCACGCCGCGCGAACGCTACGAGAACCAGCTCGTCGCGAGCCTCGAAGGGGTCGGAAAGCTCATCCAAGCCGCGCCCGCCGAGCGCTGGGCCGTGGTCGTCCTCGGCGATCACGGGGAGGCGTTCGGCGAGCACGTGAGCGTCGGGCACGCGACGACCCTGTACGAAGAGGCGCTGCGGACGCCGCTCTTGGTGCGCTCCCCGAACGTCGCGGCCGGGCCGCGCGACCAGCGCGTGAGCTGCGACAGCGTCGCGTGGTTCGCGCTCCACGCGATGGGGCTCATCGACCGCGAGCCTGCTCCGCTGCCCGCCCAGTACGCCGTGCTCGACGTGTCGCCGGGGGAGCTTGGTCATCTCCAGGGCGACCACCTGCGCGCGCTTCGCGTCGGCTCGAACAAGGTGATCTGGAGCTCCGACCTCGGCCTCTTCGAGCTCTACGATCTCGACGCGGATCCCGCTGAGCTTCACAGCGTGGCTGAAAGCCGCCCCGGCGACCTCGCGCCGCTCCGCGCGAAGCTCGAAGAGCTCAGCCGCGACTGTCCCGGGCCCTAGCGCGGCGCGACGGGAGCAGCGCGGTGGCGGCTTCGGCCCGCCGTGTATGCTCGGGCTGATGCTCGAGCGCCTGGTGAGCCTGATCGGAGCCGGCACGATGCTCGCTCTGGCGTTCGCGCTCTGCCCGGCGGAGCGCCGTCGACGCGTGAGCCTGCGGACGGTCGGAGCCGGCCTCCTGGTACTGCTCGTGGTCGCCGTGCTCGTGTTGCGTACGCCGGTGCGTGGACTGTTCTCGGTCGCCAACAGCGCGGTGGAGCGCCTGCTCGGCTTCAGTCACGAGGGGACGCTGTTCCTGTTCGGCAAGCTCGCTGACGAGCACGCGTTCGGCTTCGTCTTCGCGGTTCAAGTCCTCCCGACGATTCTCTTCTTCTCGTCGCTGATGGCCATCCTCTACCACTACGGCGTCATGCCGTTCGTGATCGAGCGGCTCGGGCGTGCGCTCGCGCGGTCGCTCGGCGTGAGCGGTGCCGAGAGCTTTTCGACGGTCGCCGACGTCTTCGTGGGACAGACCGAGGCGCCCCTCGCCGTTCGCCCATACCTCGCGGGCATGACGCTTTCCGAGCTCAACGCGTGCATGGTGGCCGGCTTTGCGACGACCGCGGGTGGCGTGCTTGCGGCGTATGTCGCCATGTTGAGCCGCGCCGTGCCCGGGATTGCCGGTCACCTGATCGCGTGCAGCGTCATGAGCGCGCCGGCGTCGCTGGTCGTCGCCAAGCTGATGCTGCCCGAAATAGACGTGCCGGCAACGGGCCAGGAGTTGCGCGTCCAGATCCCGCGCACGACGGCGAACGCGCTGGACGCGGTGGCGAGCGGCGCGACCGACGGTCTGAAGCTCGCGCTGAACGTGGGGGCGATGCTGCTCGTGTTTCTCGCCTTCACGGCGTGCGCCAATGCCGCCCTCGGCTGGGTCGGTGCGCACCTACTCGGCAGGGCGCTGAGCCTCGAGCTCGTGCTCGGCTGGGCCTTCGCGCCGCTAGCGTGGCTCATGGGCGTTCCGAGCGCGGACGTGACCAAGATCGGCAGCCTCCTCGGCCAGAAGACGGTGCTGAACGAGTTCGTCGCCTACTCGCGTCTGAGCCAGATGCTCGCCGCAGATCCGAGCTGGCTCAGTGAGCGGGGCCGTCTGATAGCGAGCTACGCCCTCTGTGGCTTCGCCAACTTCGGCAGCATTGGCGTGCAGATCGGCGGCTACTCGAGCCTCGCGCCGGAGCGCCGCAGCGATCTTGCGCGGCTCTCGCTCAGGGCGATGGTCGGCGGGCTCCTCACGACGAACCTCGTGGCTTGCGTCGCCGGGGTGCTTCTCTGAGTCGCTATCGCTGGAGGCGATATTCCAGTTTCACGGTAGGTATTTCTTCAGGCGGTGCGATTTAGTTGTAAAAATCTGGTGCTGCTGCGTTAACGTCCCCGGCGTCAGCGCGAAACGCAGCCAGGGCCAGGGTTGGGGCCGAGGAGGAAAATCATGAACCGCATCGCTCTCTATCTTCTGTGTACCGTGACAATGGCATGTTCCAGCGCAGGTGTTGCTCGAGCACCGGCCGCGCCGCACGCGGCGACCTGTGGGGGCGGCATCGTGCTGCACGACTCCGAGCTCGCGGCCTACCGGGGTTGCCGCAGCATCTCGGGCGATCTCGCTCTCTATGGCGTGACCACGCTCGCGCCGCTCGCGTCGCTGCGCAGCGTCGACGGCACGCTGACGATCGAGCACACGAGCCGTCTCTACACGCTCGCGGGTCTCGAGCAGCTCCGCAGCGTGAGCCGGCTCGAGATCAATCACAACGCTTCGCTCGTCAACGCAGGCGCGCTTCGCAAGCTCGACCACGTGAGCCACGTCAGCGTCACGCACAACCCCCGGCTCTCCACGAAATACGGGTTCCTCGACGGCATGGAACGCGCGGGCGCCGAGCTCGACCTTGCGCACAACTCGGGTCTCGTGGCCGAAGGCGTGACGGAATCGACGCCGGCCGGCACCGTCGCGGCGCGCTGAGCTAGAGCCGCTACGGCGATTGCTTCGCGTCGAGCCGGATCGCTTGCGACGCCGTGATAGCCGTCATGTGGACGATCGAGTCGACGCTCGCGCCTTGCTGGAGCACGTTCACCGGCCGGTTCAGGCCGAGCACCATGGGGCCAATCACGTCCGCGCCGCCGGTCACGGCGAGCAGCTTGTAGGCGGCGTTGCCCGCGTCGAGATTCGGGAAAATCAGCACGTTTGCCGTGCCTTTGAGCTTCGAGAAGGGGTAGACGGCGCGCGCCTCCTCGTCGAGCGCGACGTTCGCCTGCATTTCGCCGTCGATCATCAGGTCGGGCCGACGTTGCTGTACGCTTGCCGTCGCGTCCGCCACCTTCTTCGACGCCGGATGGGGCGCGTCACCGAAGTTCGAGAACGACAGCATCGCGACACGCGGCTCAAGGCCGAGCTCGGACACGGCATCGGCGGCGAGCAGCGCGATCTCAGCGAGCGCTTCGGCGTCCGGATCGATGTTGATGGTCGTGTCGGCGAGGAACCGCACGCCTTGCTTCGTGACGACCAGGTACATGCCGGCGGCGCGTCGCACCCCCGGCCGCATGCCGACGATCTGGAGCGCGGGGCGGATCGTCGCCGGGTACGGCTGCCGGACGCCGGCAACGAGGCCGTCGGCATCACCCGCGGCGACCATCACCATGCCGAACGCCGTGCGCGAGCGCCTGAGCTCCTTGAACGCCGCAAGGCGCGTGACGCCGCGGCGCTGGCGCTTTTGCCAATAGCGCTCGACGTACGCGTCGAGCTGGTCGCTTTCGCGAGGGTCGACGATCGTCGCGCCCTCGAGGTCCATGCCGAGCCGCTCGGCGTGCTCGCGGATGCGCGGGCTCGCGCCGAGTAGAATCGGCTCGGCGATGCCGGCTTCGATCACGGCGTGGGCGGCGCGCAGGATCGCGTCGCTGTCGCCCTCCGGGAAAACGATGCGCTTTCGCTTCGCCTTCACGGCTTCGGTGATGTTCCAGAGCACGCGGCGCGTCGGCGAGATGGTCCGGTAGAGGCGCTCCTTGTATTCGTCGATGTCGAGCGACTCGCGCGCGACGCCGGACGCCATCGCCGCCTTGGCCACGGCGGGCGCCACCCAATAAAGGACGCGGTTGTCGAACGGCTTCGGAATCAGGTAGTCGCGTCCGAAGCGCATCCGCTGCCGGCCGTAGGCGCGCAGCACTTCGTCCGTGACGTCCTCGCGCGACAGCTCGGCCAGGGCTTCGGCGGCCGCGAGCTTCATCTCTTCGCTCACCGAGCGCGCGCGGACGTCGAGCGCGCCGCGGAACACGAACGGAAACCCGAGCACGTTGTTGACCTGGTTCGGAAAGTCGCTGCGCCCGCTCGCGACGACGGCATCGGGCCGTGCCGCGAGGGCTTCCTCGTAGCCGATCTCCGGATCCGGGTTCGCGAGCGCGAACACGATCGGCTTCTTCGCCATCGTCTTGAGCATCGCCGGCGTCACGAGGCCCCCGGCGGAGAGGCCGATCATCACGTCGGCGTCGACGAGCGCTTCGGCGAGCGTGCGCCTTGGATCGCTCTTCGGCCGCGCGAAGCTCGCGCGGAACTCGTCGAGATCCGGCCGGCCCTCGACGAGGACGCCGTTCACGTCGACCATCGTGACGTTTTCGCGCTTCACGCCGAGGCGCACCCACATCTGCATGCAGCTCGTCGCTGCCGCGCCCGCCCCGATGCAGCAGACCTTCAGCGTGTCGAGCGGCTTCTGCTGCAGCTCGGCCGCGTTGCGGAGCGCCGCGGTCGAGATGATCGCCGTGCCGTGTTGGTCGTCGTGAAACACCGGGATCGACATGCGCTCGCGCAGCGCGCGTTCGATCACGAAGCAGTCCGGCGCACGGATGTCTTCGAGATTGATGCCACCGAACGTCGGCTCGAGCGCGCGCACGATCTCGACGAAGCGCGCCGGGTCCGTCTCGTCGACCTCGATGTCGAACACGTCGATGTCGGCAAAGCGCTTGAAGAGGACCGCCTTGCCTTCCATCACGGGCTTGGCGGCACGCGGTCCGAGGTTGCCGAGGCCGAGCACGGCCGTGCCGTTCGTGACCACCGCCACGAGGTTGCGGCGCGCCGTGTAGAGGTTGACCTTCTCCGGATCGGCCGCAATCTCCCGGCACGGAGCGGCGACGCCGGGCGTGTAGGCGAGGGACAGATCGAGCTGGGACGCGACCGGCTTGGTCGAGACGACCTCGATCTTCCCCGGCCGACCACTCGAATGATACCGGAGGGCGTCGTCGTCCTTCATGACGCCGCCTACCGTACTAGAGCGGGGCACGCAGGGGAACGCCGCCACCGGGGACGGAGCGCCGGTGGCAGCGTTTCGGACTCGACGCTACGTCGCGTTTTGCTGCGCGTAGCCGGGTGCGCGTCGGTCTACCGTGCCGTGGGGGCGGAGCTTCTGCTTCGTGTCACGCTCGGTGAGCGCGAGGATGCGCCGGCCCTCCGTGGTGGCTAGCTGCGGCTTCAGGGCCGTGAGCACGCCGCGCACGGCCACCTCGACGTGAGGGAGCTCGATCCCGTGCTCGCTGAGCCGCTCGGTGCTGAGCACGGTGCGGATCCGTCGCACCGAAGTCAGCGCGTTGAGCTCGTCGACGTCGATCTTGGTCGGCCGAAAATCCGGATCGATGATCTCTTTCAGCATGCCCGCGACCTGCCAAGGGGAAATCAGGCCGGGATTGGCGACGTTGCAGGCCCCGACGACGCGCTCGCTCGTGAGCCTCCAGACGGCGTCCACGAGATCTTCGGCAATCGTCGCCGATTGCGCGACGTCGATGAAGCGGGAGTACGTCAAGAGCTTGAGCAGCGAGTTCCTGCTGCTGAGGCGGGAGGAGAGCAAGAGGCGCGGCCGGACGAACAGCGCCTGGAGGCCGTCTCGCTCGCAGCGGTCCGAAATGAGATGTTCGGCCCACACCTTGGTCCACGCGTAGAAGCAGCGCGGGTGGAGGGGATCCTGCTCGCGCTTGATGTCGTCCGGCCCGCGGCTCTCCTGCATGCAGCCGCTCGAAAATTGGACCAAATAGGCGCCGGTCGCAGCGCAATGCCGAGCCACGGCGTCGCTGCCCAGCACGTTGACGTTGAAGGTGAGATCGCGGTGCTTCTCGCACCAGTCGATGTTGGTCTTGGCAGCAGTATTGATCACGACGTCGGGGGCATGCGCGCGAAACTCGGCGGTGAGCGCCGCCTCGTCGAGCACGTCCGCGCTCGAAATGCTCACGTCGAAACCCAAGTGCGCCGAGTCCCTGAGTAGCGAAGCGACGAAGCCATTGCCGAAGACGAGAACTTTTTGGTCGGACATAATCACTCCTCCATCTGATGCAGAAAGCGCACGGATCCCCGCGAAATCGCCCGCAAAAGCGGTGACCACGTCGTGCCGACGCCGGCGACCTCGCCGCGCGTTCACGACGTGAGTCGTCAACGCGAGCGAACGCACCGAACCCTTTCGCTACGAAAGCGTTCGCATCGAACCCTGTACCGTTATCGCACTCGGAGACCCTTGCGGCGTGCGTGTACGGCGCTGTGGGGAGCTTTGTTTACCCCTCGAAGTTAAAAAGGTCGCGCGGCCTGCTCCGACGTCGTCGCGACGTCGTGAGTGTGTCGCGACGACGTCGATGCGTTCGCTACTCGTCGGGGAGCCAGGCGCGCTGACGCCCGAGTGCCATCCAGCGGCTCGGCTCGGGTAGCTCGTGAAAGCCGACGCCCCGATAGACGCCGTGCGCGTCCGCCGTGGCGAGCGTCCACTTGGAGACGAGCGCGAGATCCGGATGCTCGAGCGCGAACGTGACGAGCGCGCGGCCGAGGCCTTTGCCACGCCGTTCGGGCGCGACGAACACATCCATGAAGTAGGCGAAACGAGTGAAATCGGTGACGAGCCGCGCGCACCCAAGCTGCTGCCCGTCGCCGTACACGCCGGCGACGAACGACGAACGGCGAAACCCGCGCTCGACCTCCGTGCGGGTGATCCCCGGCGACCAGTAGGCCCCCGTGAGCCAGCCGTGACAGCGCGCGAAATCGAAGCGGCCGATGTCGTCGTCGAGCACGAAACCCTGGTGGCAGCGGCGCATGCTGCGAACCCTAGGGCTCTCGCGCAGCGAGGCCCAGGGTCAGCCGTCGAACGTCGAGCGGGACAGCACGCGGGGCGACCGCAGGCGGGCCGCCCGACGAGGCGCCCTTGACGCGCTGCCTGGCCGGCTTAGGGGAGGAAGGTGAAGCTCCCGCCCCCCGACTGCAAAGAGCAGGGACTTCTCGCGCCGCTCATCGACCGTAACCGCTGCGAGGGGAAGGAAGACTGCATTCGCGTCTGCCCCTACGACGTGTTCGAGATTGGGACATTGACGGCCGAGCAGCGAAGCGGGCTCTCCCTCAAGGGTCGGCTCAAGGCGTGGGCCCACGGCGGCAAGCAGGCCTTCGCGGTGCGGGCCGGGGACTGCCATGGCTGCGGCCTGTGCGTGAAAGCGTGCCCCGAGGACGCCATCACCCTCGCGCGGCCGGAGCCGTAGACCTTTGTTCGTCCCCCGCCGCATGCTAACCCCCGCCGCGTGATTCGGCTGGACTCCGTCACGAAGCAACACGGCTCGCAGGCGCTCTTTCTGGACGCGTCGTGCGCGATCTTTCGCGGCGACAAGGTGGGCCTGATCGGTCCGAACGGTGCCGGTAAGTCCACGATCTTTCGCTTGATCGTGAAGGAGGAGACGCCCGACAACGGCCAAGTCGCGGTCGATCGGGGCACGACCATCGGCTACTTCAGTCAGGACGTGGGTGACATGAAGGGCTCGAGCGTGGTCGCCGCCACGCTCGCGGGCGCCGGCGAAGCGTCCGTCGTCGCCGCCAAGCTCAAGGAGCTCGAAGCCAAGCTCGCCGATCCGGCGCTCGCGGACGAGCTCGAGCAGTCGATCGCGGAGTTCGGCGAGGCGCAGGCGCGCTTCGAGGAGCTCGGCGGCTACGCGCTCGAGGCGCGCGCGCGGGAGATCCTCGCCGGGCTCGGGTTCGCCGACGACCAGGTGGACGGTGATGTCGGCGCGCTGTCGGGCGGTTGGAAGATGCGCGTCGCGCTCGCGCGCATCCTGCTCATGAAACCGGACGTGATGCTGCTCGACGAGCCGACGAACCATCTCGATATCGAGTCGATCCTCTGGCTCGAGGAGTTCTTGAAAGCCTTCGACGGCGCGCTCGTCATGACGTCGCACGATCGCGAGTTCATGAACCGCATCGTGCACAAGATCATCGAGATCGACGGCGGCGAGCTCACCGTATTCTCGGGCAACTACGAATTTTATCTCGGCCAGCGCGCGCTCCTCGATCAGCAGGCCGAGAGCGAATTTCTGCGACAAAAGGCCATGCTCGCCAAGGAAGAGGCGTTCATCGCGCGCTTCAAGGCCCGCGCGAGCCACGCCTCCCAGGTGCAATCACGCGTGAAGAAGCTCGAGAAGATCGAGCGCGTCGAGCCGCCCAAGCGAAGGCAGAAGCTCCATTTCGATTTTCCGGATGCGCCCCGCTCGGGCGAGGACGTGGCCAAGGTCGAAGGGCTCTCGAAAGCCTACGGCAAGCGCGTGATCTACGACGGCTTCGACTGGCTCGTGCGGCGCCGCGAGCGCTGGTGCGTGATGGGCATCAACGGCGCGGGCAAGTCGACGCTGCTCAAGCTCGTCGCCGGGGCCACGGCGCCCGACGGCGGGCGCATCACGCTCGGCCCGAGCGTCCAGATCGGCTACTTCGCACAGCACGCGATGGAGCTGCTCGATGCGCAGAAGACGGTATGGGAGACGCTCGTCGGCCGCTTCCCCACGGCTTCGGTCGGCTCGCTCCGGACGCTCGGCGGCGTGTTCGGCTTCGGCGGCGACGCCGTCGAGAAGTCGTGCAAGTTCCTGTCGGGCGGCGAGAAAGCGCGTCTGGTGCTCGCGCTGATGCTGTACGAGCCGCCGAACTTCCTCGTCCTCGACGAACCAACGAACCATCTCGACATCGACACGAAGGACATGCTGATCGAGGCGCTCGCCGGCTTCGAGGGCACGATGCTGTTCGTCTCGCACGATCGGCACTTTTTGCGCCGGCTTTCGAATCGAGTGCTCGAGCTCGACGGCGGCAAGGTGAAGGCATACGGCGGAGGCTATGGCGAGTACGTCGAGCAAACGGGCATGGAAGCGCCCGGCGTCCGGCACTGACGCGGCGAGCGCCGCGCGCGGCGTGCTGACGCTCGAGCTCGAGCGGCTCGCACTGCGCGCCGTGCGGCGGGTCTACGAGGACCTGAATCGGTCGCTGTTCCGCGAGGCGCTCCGAACACCCGCGTTCGAGCTGTCTTCGGCCGAGGGCCGCTTCGGGCGTTGGGTGAGCGCGACGCGCAGCATCGAGCTCCGCCGTGCGCTGCTCGTCGAGCATGGGTGGGGCGTGCTCGTGGAGGTGCTCAAGCACGAGATGGCGCACCAATACGTGGACGAGGTGCTCGGCGTCGAAGGCGAGGGCTCCCACGGTCCGACCTTTCGGCGCGCGTGCGTGGAGCGCGGTATCGATCCGCGCGCCGCCGGTGTTCCGCGCGCCGTCTCCGACGAAAATCAGCACCTGCTCGATCGCGTCGCGAAGCTTTTGGCCCTCGCGGAGAGCCCGAACGAGCACGAAGCCCAAGCGGCGATGAGCGTCGCTCAGCGCCTGATGCTCAAATACAACCTCGAGCTCGTGCAGGCCGGGGGCGACAAGAGCTACGACTTCAAGCACCTCGGTGCGCCGAGCGGGCGCATCGGAGAGAGCCAGCGTCTACTCGCGGCGATCCTCGGCGAGCATTTCTTCGTCGAGGTGATCTGGGTGCCCGTGTGGCGCCCGCTCGACGGCAGGCGCGGCAGCGTGCTCGAGGTCTGTGGCTCGCCGGCGAATCTCGAGCTCGCCGAGTACGTGCACGCCTTCGTCAACCACACGGGCGAGCGCTTGTTTCGCGAGCTCAAGAAGGCGCGCCCGAGCGTCCGAGGCCGCGACCGCGAGCGCTTCCTCGCGGGCCTGATGGCGGGGTTTCGCGACAAGCTCGATGGCGAGCGGAAGCGGAGCCGGAGCGAAGGGCTCGTGTGGCGCGGCGACGGCGAGCTCCATTCGTTCTTTCGGCGCCGGCATCCGCACATCCGCATGACCCGCCACGCGACGCACGCCGGCACGGAGGCGTACGCGCACGGGCGCGAGGCCGGTAAGAACCTGGTCGTGCACCGGGGCGTTCGTGCGGGAGCCGCGGAGGGGCCGCCACGGCTGCTTCCGGGCAAGCGCTAGCCTGCCGCTCGACGCGAGTGCACGGTCCGAGCCAGAATGCGGCTTCCGTGAACGAGACCGTACGTGCCGAAGCCGATCCCCTCGTGGGGACGCTCCTCGCCGAGCGGTACCGTCTCGTCGAGCAGCTCGGGTCCGGCGGGATGGGGGCCGTGTACCGCGCGGAGCACGTGCACATGAAGAAGTCGGTGGCGGTGAAGATCCTCCACCGCCACATGACGACCAACCTCGAGGTCGTGGCGCGCTTCGAGCGGGAGGCGGTGGCCGCCGGTCGCATCGAGCACCCGAACGTAGCGGCCGCGACGGACTTCGGGCGGCTGGCGGACGGCTCCTTTTACCTCGTGCTCGAGTACGTCGAGGGCAAGAGCCTGGGGCTCCTGATGGATCAGGGGCCGATGGACGCTGGACGTGCGCTCCGTATCACGCGGCAGATCGCGGACGGGCTCGCCGCGGCCCACGCCGCGGGCGTCGTGCACCGCGACTTGAAGCCGGACAACGTGCTGCTGTTCGAGCGCGACGGCGTGAAGGAGATCGTCAAGGTGCTCGACTTCGGAATCGCGAAGGTGCACCTCGACGAAGGCTCCGGGCACAAGCCGCTCACGCAGATTGGGACGATCTTCGGCACGCCGCAGTACATGTCGCCCGAGCAGGGCCAGGGGCGCACCGTCGACGCGCGCTCCGATCTTTACGCGCTCGGCGTGCTCCTCTACGAAATGCTCGCCGGCAAGCTGCCGTTCGACGGCGACGATCTGGTCGTGCTCATCACGAAGCACGTGACCGAGCCGCCGCCGCCGCTGCCTGCGAGCGTTCCCGCTCCCGTGCGCGATTTGGTCACCACGCTTCTCGGGAAAAAGCCCGAAGAGCGCGTGCAGAGCGCCGCGCTCTTGGTCGAGCGCATCGACGCGCTTTTCACCGAGCTCGACCTCGAACGCGCGCCGAGCCTGCCGAGCGCGGGAACACCGCGGGCGCCGGCCGCGAGCGGCGTTCGGGGCGAGAGCGCTCGCGGCAGCGCGAACGAACGCGGGCCGAGCCGAGGAAAAGCCGCGCGGGCCGTGAGCATCTGGGAGCGCGCGCGCGACGAGCTCGTGCGTCGCGCGCCCGTGCTCGCGCGTCCGGTGCGCGTCGGGGGCGTCGTGCTGCCGCTGTCGGCGCTCGTGGGCGGCGGCGTCGCGCTCGCGCTCGTCGGAGCGCTCTTGACGATCTTGGTCCTCCCGTCGCGCCACGGTCCGAAGGCGGGCGAGTTGGGCGCGCGTCCGGAAACGGGCGCGGCGCGCCAGCATAGCGACGACGAGAAGCACGATGCGCTCGTGCGGCGCGCGCAGGCGGGCGACCGCAAGGCGCTCGCGACGCTCGAAGAGATCCCGGAGCGGCGGCGCAAGCTCGAGGACGCGCGCGCGCTCGGCAAGGGCTACTGCGCGGCGGGGGAGTGGTCGAGCGGGCTCATCGCCTACAAGAGCGCGGTGCTCGCGTTTCCGCTGCTCCGGAGCGACCCCGAGGTCCTCGCCGACGTGCGACGCGCCGCCGAGCAGGCGAGCGGGTACGAGGAAGCGCTGCGGCTCGCCGCGCATCAGCTCGGCGAAAAAGGCCTCGATCTGTTGTGGGACGTGTGGGTCGCCACGAAGAAGAACCCCGAGCAAGCGACGATCAATCGTCGCGTGCGGCAATTCCTCGACGACAGCGCCGTGCGCGAGCACGCAACGCGCGAGCTTACCCTCGTGCTCGACCTCGAGCGCGCGGAGAAACGAAAGCGCTGCGCCGAAGTAAAAACGGCGCTACCCAAAGTCGCGGAATACGGCGACGCGCGCCTGCTGCCGCTCCTCGACCGCTTCAAGATCACGCGCGGCTGCGGCTTCGTCGATCTCGGCGACTGCTGGGATTGCCTACGCGGGAACAAGGATCTCGCGCGCGTGCGCGAAGCCGCCGAGAAACGTCCGGGTCCGACCTTCGAACGTTGAGGGACGGGGTACGGCGCAGCCGCGGCTGGGCAACGCCCAGCCCGACACGCCATCACAGTCTTGGAAGACCAGATCGACGTCGCCATCGAAGCCCCAACACCAAGACAAACCGGCGAGGCCGGCGCGCCCTGCCAAAAGAGCTGCAGAGACGCGCGACCTCTCAGGTCAGCGACCCCCAAACAAAATTAATACATAGCCACGTCTGGATCCACGTCCAGCGACCAAGCATGAACGCCGCCGGTGAGGTTGTACACGTTTCGAAAACCCTGCTGCACGAGCTCTTCCGCCGCGCGCTGGCTGCGCGAGCCGCGGTGACAATAAAGGACGATCGCCCGATCACGGGGACCCTGGCCAATCTCGGCATGCAGCGCTTCATCGAGCGGGCGACCCGCCTCGATCTTCGCGAGCTCGCGCTCGTCCTCGGGGCGCACGTCGATGAGGACGAGGTCGTCGCCGCGATCCAGTCGGGCCTTGAGCTCGACGGCGCTCATGGGTTTGACGCGCGCGGGCTCGTTCGGGTTCTCGATCTTGAAGGCCGGACCGTCGGGCGTCTGGATCAGGTCGATCTTGATGCCGTCGGCGCGCGCGACGGAGGCGCGCGGCATGGAGACGCGCACGCCCCCGGCCTCGACGATCACGTCACGCGGGTCGGGGACGCCGACGGCGAGATCGTGCTCGAACGTGGGGCTCACCTCGAGGCGAATGCACTCGTTCGTCGACTCGATGGCGGCCGTGAGCTCGGCGCGGGCGGCGTCGCTGAGCGTCACCGTCGGCGTGTGGGTCGAAACGAGGTCGCCGAGCTTCTCCGCGAGCTCACCGGATTCGCCGAGCGCGGTCACGATGTCCGCGCCGCCGACGAACTCTCCCCGCACGTAGAGCTGAGGGATCGTGGGCCACGACGAGAACTCCTTGATGCCGTCGCGCACCTCCGCGTCGGCGAGCACGTTGACCGTGACGTAGTCCTCGAGCAGCGCGTCGAGGGTTTCGACCACCCGCGCCGAGAACCCGCACTGAGGCGACTGGCGTGTCCCCTTCATGTACAGCACGACAGGATTCTGTTGGACGGCGTCGGCGATGCGCTGGCGAACGGCGGGATTCATGGTGGCGTGGTGACTCCGCGGCAAAAGTTGCGCGTGGTGTACCCCATGGAGCCTTTTTTTCCATTGGCAAGGCGCGACGCGGGGAAAACCCAGCCTTTCAGCAGCGTACGACGCGGTGCGGCGAAACAGCTGTCCCGCCTGATTCGCGACGGTGCGCACGGAGACGCCGCGGCGCACGGCGATCGCCGTGTTCGACAGCCCGCGCGAGATATCCCCGAGGACCTCCCACTCCGCCGGCGTGAGGCGGAGGCTTTGGGGTCGGCGCGTCGGCAGCGGAAAGCTCAGCACCACGTCGCCCGCCGTAGCGTCGGCTCTGGGCTCCACGATGAGCCCTGCGGGAGCGCGGAAGCCCGAGCTCTCCGTCGCGGTGCCGTGCTCAAGCAGCGACATGACCCAGCACCGCAGCGAGAGCTGCCGTCGATTCGAGCCCTAGCGCCTCCATCGCGAGCTCGACCTCGCGCGCCGCCGTCGTCACCGAGACCCCGAGCTCGAGGGCGACGACCTTGAGCGCGCACCCCGCGGAGCGCAGGGCGAGGGCACGCTGCTGGCGGGCGCTCAAGCGGGCACGCTGCTCGGGCGCGACCCCGCGGAGCACGACGTAGCGGCGCCCCTCGCGGTCGTACCAGTCCATGATGCGGAATCGGCCGCTCATGACGCCGTCCCAGAGCGTGTCCGGCGACGGGGTCGCGGCAGCCTGCAGGGCAGGGCGAACCGAGATCGGTTGAGTCATGCCCGATCACTGAGCACGGGGCGTGCCAGCGGCCGTGAGTATATCTTTGCCCGCGACTTCCAGTGTTTCGTGCCGGCACGCACGCTCGGTCGCGCGCGTTGCGCAGAACGCGAGGGTGCGCCTTCTCGACTTGCGCAACCCCTTGCGCAACTCGCGGGCGCCGCGTTCCGCTCACTAGGAATCGGCTCTTTTGATGCCGAGCGCGAGCGAGCCGGACGCTGGCACGGATGCTGCTGAGTGGGTCGTCGAGAAAGGCAAGCCACCATGACCACCCTCAAGCCCATGCTCCTCGCCCTCGGTACTCTGCTCGCTGCATGCTCCGGCTCCGGCGTTCACGATGCCGCCGTCCCGCGGCAGAACGGCGTCGAGTGCGAAGGGGGCAGCGTCCACGGTGACGCGGAGCTCGCGCGCTACGCAGCGTGCGTGACGATCAAGGGCGATCTCGACGTGACCTCGGTCTCCACGCTCGCGCCGCTCCGTGAGCTCGAGACGGTCCACGGCATGCTCACCATTCGCAAGACGGATCGGCTCTACTCGCTCAGCGGGCTCGAGCGCCTGCATCGCGTCGAGGGGCTCTCGATCGAGGAGAATCGCTCGCTCATCAGCATCGGCAGCTTGAACACGCTCGCTCATGCCGAGCGGGTGAGCATCGTCCTCAATCCGCGCCTCACGAGCACGCAAGGCTTCATGAACGGCTTGTCGCGCGCAACGTCGCGGATCACCGTGGTCGGAAACGCAGGGCTCCGGGCCGAGGGCGTGGCGTCGAGCATGCGGGTCTCGGTGCTCTGAGACGATCCTTGCTATGCTCGCGGTTCGGCGCGACCGCCCCCTCGTCGCGACGCTCCCGACCTCGTGAGACTCCTCAAAGTCGCCGCCGCCGCGCTCAACCAGACGCCCCTCGCGTGGGCGGCGAACCGCGACAATATCCGGGCGGCCATCGACCGGGCGCGAGCGGAAGGCGTCGGGATCCTCTGCCTGCCGGAGCTCTGCATCAGCGGTTACGGTTGCGAGGACGCGTTTCTCGCCCCGTTCGTGCGCGAGACGGCGCTCGACGTGCTTCACGAGCTCCTGCCCGAAACGCGCGGCATCGTCGTCAGCCTGGGCCTGCCGCTGGCGCACGCGAAGGCCTTGTGGAACGCGAGCTGCCTCGTAGCCGACGGTAAAATCCTCGGGTTTGCGGCGAAGCGAGCCCTCGCCGGCGACGGGATCCACTACGAGCCGCGCTGGTTCAAGCCGTGGCCGGCCGGTACGCGGACGCGCCTCAGCCTCCGCGGTGAGGAGCTCCCGCTCGGCGATTTCGTGTTCGAGGTGGGCGGCGTCCGGATCGGCTTCGAGATCTGTGAGGACGCTTGGATGGCGAAGCGCCCGGGCGCGGAGCTCGCGGCGGAAGCCGTCGACGTGATCCTGAATCCGAGCGCGAGCCACTTTGCGTTCGGCAAGCACGAGATCAGGCGGCGCTTGGTGCTCGAGGGGTCGCGCGCGTTCGGCGTGACGTACGTGTATTCGAACCTGCTCGGAAACGAGGCGGGCCGGGCCATCTACGACGGCGATGCGCTCGTCGCTTCCGGGGGGCAAGTCGTGGCGCGCGCTCCGCGCTTCTCGTTCGCGCGCGTCGAGCTCGCCTCGGCGGTCGTCGACCTCGATCTCGGAGGCGTTCGGCACGGCGCGCTGTCGAGCTACCAGCCGAACCTCGGGGAGGCGTCGGGTGCGCTCGTGACCGCGCCATTTCGCTATCCGCAAGCCAGCGGCGTGTCGCGCGAGCCGCCGCCCGACGCCTGGGAGCAGACGCCACACACGAAGGAGGAGGAGCTCACGCGCGCGCTCGGTCTCGGCCTCTTCGACTACCTCCGGAAGACGCGCTCGCGCGGGTTCGTCGTCTCGATGAGCGGCGGAGCGGATTCGGCGCTCGTGGCCTCCTTGGTCGCCATGATGGCTCGCTCGGCGCTTTCCGCCCTCGGCCCCGAGGAGCTCCGCGTTCGGCTTCCGTTCCTCGAGGACAGCGCGCTCGCGTCACCTTTCGCCCTCGTCGAGCGGCTCCTCACGACGGTGTATCAAGCGACGGCGCACAGCTCGGAGACCACGCGCCGCGCCGCTCGCGAAGTGGCGACTGCCCTCGGCGCGCGCCATCTCGAGCTCGACGTGGAGGAGCTGGTCGTGGGCTACCGCGCGCGCATCGAAGCCGCACTCGGTCGCCGTCTCGATTGGCAAACCGACGATGTTGCGCTGCAAAACGTGCAGGCTCGGACGCGCGCGCCGAGCGTCTGGCTGATCGCCAATATCGAGCGTGCCCTCCTGCTCTCGACCAGCAATCGGTCCGAGGCGGCCGTCGGCTACGCGACGATGGACGGCGACACGGCCGGAGGGCTCAGCCCGATCGCCGGCGTGGACAAGAACTTCGTGCGCGCCTACCTGCGCTGGCTCGAGCGACACGGCCCGGTCGGGCTCGGTCCGATTGCGGCGCTGTCCTTCGTCAACGCCCAGGCGCCCACCGCGGAGCTTCGGCCCCCCTCCGCGGAGCAGACCGACGAAGGCGATCTGATGCCGTACGACGTGCTCGACGCGATCGAGCGAGCGGCCATTCGCGACAAGCGCTCCCCACGCGAAATCCTCGCGCTCTTGCGGGCCGATTTCCCCGCGCATGACGCGGCCGCACTCGTCCTCTGGGTGAAGCGCTTCTTTCGCCTGTTCGCGCAGAATCAGTGGAAGCGCGAACGCTACGCGCCGAGCTTCCACCTCGACGACGAGAGCCTCGATCCGAAAACCTGGTATCGCTTTCCGATCCTATCCGGCGGCTTCGAGCGCGAGCTCGATGGCCTCGGCGAGCCGTGATTTTAGCGCGTCTCGAACGTGAGTCATCGTGAGCCCTTCGATGGGGGGATGTAGTTGCCCCCGCAGGGTGCGGCGTATTGCGGCCCGCGTGCTCGGCCTTCAGCCTGCGCGCGCGGGTGCCCCCTAGCGCCGGCGAAGCCGACGCGGGGGCACGACGGCGCCTGGCGGTGACGTGCGGCGGGCGGGTCGGACAGCGCGTTGGGCGGCAGAGTCGAACGGCGTGGGAGCGAGGTTGTGGCGAGCCACGCCGCACGAGCGCGATGACGGCTGATGAGCTTTGTTGGGCGGCGCGGTGCTCGGCATCGGGGCTAGGGGCCCATTGAAGACGGCGATGCTGCCCGCTGTTAGCAACCGCCCCGATGCCCGAGCGGGGGGGTTGGTATTACTGGGGAGCGAGCTCGCGCAGCGTTTGGCGAACGAGCTGCTCGAGTGAGGAGACGGAATACGGGATCCGCGCGAGCGCGCGCTTGGCTTCGCCTTCGCGGAAGCCCAGGCCGCTGAGGGCTTGAAGGGCTTTCGTGCGCGCATCGCACACTGCAGGCCGCACCGCGCCGCCATACGCCGTGCCGTCGGCATGGGTGAAGTGCAACTGCGTGGAAGCGGAGCCGACAATGATGAGCCTGCCTTCGTGAACGGCGCGGTGGTGCGCTGCGCAGAGAGTCACGAGGTTATCGAGGCTGTGCTTGCCGTCTTCGGACCGACGCACGAGGTGGTGCGCGTCCGTAAAGACGCCGTGCCGGCAGCCGGGGACGCAACATTTCCCGCCGTCCCGG
>Ga0070682_100000670_pt1 | contig 20590 bp, 18 predicted proteins | sample KBSC63LmetaG_FD_64668 | JGI IMG/M metagenome (GOLD analysis project Ga0070682, IMG submission 64668) | Corn rhizosphere microbial communities from Kellogg Biological Station, Michigan, USA - KBS C6-3L metaG | ecosystem: Host-associated > Plants > Roots > Rhizosphere | place: USA: Michigan...
GAAGCTCAGGCTCCGGATGTACTTCACCTTCTTGAGCTCCAGCCGCAGGATCTTCTCGGTCGTCGCATTGAGCCGTACCTGTTCCTGGTCGGCGAGGCCGAGACTCTTGACCAGCTCGATGTTCCGCAGCGATTCCGTCGTAGATCCCGCCAGTGCCGTCGTTTCCGCGACGATCACTTTCTGAATGGTCTTCACCCGGCCGCTCAGCGCCCAGCTCAAGGTGCCGAGCAACGGCACCGTCGCGAGAAACGCGGGCACGATCACCCAGTGAACGGTGAGAGCGTAGATGACGACGAAGATCACGCCGACCAGCGTCGTGAAGATCAGATTGATCGAGAGCGAGATGAATTTCTCGACGTCCTGCCGCACTTTCTGGAGCTTGCCGAGTGTCTCGCCGCTGCGCTGATCCTCGAATACCGAATACGGCAGCTCGAGTGAGTGGCGAATGCCGTCGGAGTACATCTCCGCGCCCACCCGCTGCACGATCACGTTGACGTAATAGTCCTGGAAGTTCTTGGCGACCCGCGATACGAACGCGACGCCCATCGCCATCAACAGAAGCGTGCCCGCTCCCTTGATGAAGGTTCCGGTGGTGTACTCCCGGAAGCGGGTGGCGTAGTCGTCGATGACGTGCCGGAAAATGAGTGGATCCAGCAACGAAAAGACCTGATTGGTCGCCGCCAGGAAGAGCGCGAGGAGAATCAGCCCCTGATACTTACGAAGGTACGAGTAGAGTAAATCCACGCTCGGATAGTATTGGGGTGTTTGCGGAGCCGCAAATACCGGCGGGATGTTGCGAATCGCGCCGGCGGCGAGTCTTGAATGGGGGCCGTAACTCTGAACCGGCGCCCACTCGCACGTTAGAGGCTCTTCTTGCTCGTCCCGAAATCAGTTACGACCCTCAAGTCGTACAGCCGATCGCAGTTCACGTCCGACGTCGTCGCGGGCGTGATCGTCGGCGTCGTCGCACTGCCCCTCGCCATCGCGTTTGCAATTGCCAGCGGCGTCACACCGGACCGCGGCCTCTACACCGCCATCATCGCGGGCTTTCTGATCTCCGCGCTCGGCGGCTCGCGCGTCCAGATAGGTGGACCGACGGGCGCCTTCGTCGTCATCGTTTACGGAATAGTCCAGAAGTACGGGATCGACGGGCTGGTCGTCGCCACGATCATGGCCGGCGTAATCCTCATCGTGCTCGGCGTCGCCAGACTTGGCGCCGCCATCAAGTTCATCCCGCACCCGGTTGTGATCGGATTCACGAGCGGGATCGCCGTCATCATCTTCTCCAGCCAGGTCAAGGATTTCCTTGGGCTGCGGATGGGAGAGGTGCCCGCCGAGTTCATCCCGAAGTGGAGAGCGTTCGGCGCCAACTTTCACTCCGTCAACCCGTACACGATCGGCGTTTCGCTGGGCGCGCTGCTGATAATGGCAGTTTGGCCGAAAATCAGCCGCCGCATCCCCGGCCCATTCGTCGCACTGATAGTGACGACACTGCTTGCGAACCTGCTCCATTTTCCAGTCGAGACCATCGGCACGCGCTTCGGCGCGATCAGCGCCAGTTTCCCGCACCCGGTGATTCCCCACGTGACGCTCGCGCAGGTAACAGGTCTCGTTTCGCCGGCGTTTACCATCGCGCTTCTCGCGGCTGTTGAGTCGCTGCTTTCAGCGGTAGTAGCCGACGGGATGATCGGTGGACGCCATCGCTCCAACATGGAGCTCGTCGCGCAAGGTGTCGCCAACATCGTCGCTCCGATCTTCGGCGGCATGCCGGCAACGGGAGCGATCGCGCGAACCGCCACCAACGTCAAGAACGGCGGTCGCACTCCGGTTGCGGGGATGTTTCACGCGCTTACCCTGCTCCTCATCACTCTCTTTTTCGGCCGGTGGGCGGGATCCATTCCACTGGCCACCCTCGCCGCGATTCTCGTCGTCGTCGCCTATCACATGAGCGAGTGGCGCACCTTTCGCAGCGAGCTCAGCGCGCCAAAGAGCGACGTCGCGGTCCTGCTCACGACGTTTCTCCTGACTGTCCTGATCGATCTAACCGTCGCCATCGAAGTGGGAATGGTTCTGGCCGCGTTCCTGTTCATGCGCCGGATGGCGGAAGTCACCAACGTCAGCATCGTCACCCGCGAACTGGCAGACGGAATGGAGGGCGACGAAGAAGACGATCCGAATTCCGTGCGGAAGCGCGCAGTCCCGCGCGGAGTCGAGGTTTTCGAGATCAGCGGCCCGTTCTTCTTCGGCGCCGCCGAGCAGTTCAAGGACACTCTGCGCCAGGTCGCGAAAAAGCCGCAGGTGTTGATCATCCGTCTTCGCGACGTGCCAGCGATTGACTCGACGGGCCTGCACGCGCTGCACGAGCTGGCGCGAAGCTGTAAGCACGATCGCACCCTGCTGCTGCTCGCCGACGTTCACGCCCAGCCGATGTTTGCCCTCGCCCGATCGGACATCCTCGAGGAGATCGGCGAGACGAACCTCTTCGGAAACCTCGACGATGCTCTCGACAGAGCCAGGGAATTCCTCGGCTTGCCGGCGGAGCCGCATCCACCCGAAGCAACGCCAACCGTGGCGCGAGAGACGCCGCCGGGAATCGTCAACCGGATCGCGTAGGCGACTTTCAGCGACAATGCTGAGCTGCAGGGCACGGCGTATGCCCCATATCGATCTACAATCTTCAGTACGAGGCGATCGATGACCGACACCAACCGCGACAGAGAGCCCAAAATTCCGACCGATACCGACGAGCTTGCGCCCGGATCAGCCGAGGAGAAGCGCGCCAACAATCCCGATACCACCGCCGACCGAAATCGGGATCGCGACGATGTGAATCCGCCGCGCACCACCAGCGGCAAGCACTTCACTGCGCCGAAGTTCGGGTCTGCGGGTAGCGGCGGATTCGAGATCGAGCCCGGTCCCGAAAGAGACTAGCCGCTGACCCGGCGCGTCCCGGCAGCTAACGAGCTGCCGGGACGTCGCGCGTCGTTCTCATTTCATGAATTCGACCGGCCGGCCAATGCTCCACGGTATCTTCGCCGCGTCCATGCTGGCGTTCAATGCCGGGATTTTTTGCTGCAACAATGCATTGATCCGACCTACCTCGCGCTGGAGATCAGCGCTGGCCAGGTCGAGAGTCGCGCGCTGTAGCGCGGTCGGTTGCGAAGTGACGTTCCCGATCTGCTCGGCAACGTCATTCACGCGTTCCTGGATCGACGGATCCTCGACGCGCTTGTCGTCGCTGACCGGCTCAGCGTTGGGATCGCCACGCAGCTTCTTCAGGATGTCGGACACCTCTCGATCGATTGCGTCCGCCTGTTTCGAGACACTGTCGGGTCCGGACGCCGATTTGATCGATGCTTTGGCATCCGTGAGTTGATCCTTGAGCTGCTCGGTGGTCCTCACCGCGGCCTGCACCGTTGCCTGCAACCGTCCGGTGCTGACACGCATGTCGTAAAGCGCCCGATACTCCGCCTCGCTCAGTTGAACGAGCGGATCCGAGCGTACCTCGACCGGAACTTCCTGCACGCCCGGTGAGCTTCCGCCCTTCACCGTGAGCCGCGCGGTGTACCGGCCCGGCAGCACGAATGGGCCGAGTGGGTCGCGCTGGCGGAACTGCGGCTCGCCGACCTGGTTCGCTGGACGTCTCACCGTGTAAGGAGCGGGATTTCGCAGGTCCCACGTGACGCGATGCATTCCGCGCTTCTTGTTCACGGTGAGGTCGCGGATTTTCTTGCCCGTTGCATCGTAGATGGCGAGCGAGACATCGCCGCCCTTGGGCAGCGAGTCACGGAGAAAGTAGGTGACCGCCGCGCCGAACGGCGGATTAGGCGCGGAGTACTCGCGATCGCCGAGCGCTCCAGCGCCGCGAATACCGCCGGGTACCGAAGAATTCGGGTTGTACTCCGTCGCGGCCTTCACCGGGAACAGGAACGCTGGGCGCGTATTCGCCTCAGCTAGTTTTTCGAGCGGCGTGATGTCATCGATGATGTAGATCCCGCGCCCGTGCGTGCCGATGACGAGATCGTGCTCACGCGGCTGCACGACGATGTCGTGGACCGCCACCGTCGGAATGTTGTATTTGAGCTGAGTCCACTGATTGCCCTGCACCGGCGAGTAAAAAATGCCGAACTCGGTGCCGACGAAGAGAAGACCGGCAGCGTCGTAAGCCTCACGAATCACCTGCACCGAGCCATTAACGGGCAGATTACCCGTGATCGACTTCCAGTGCGCGCCGTAGTCATCGCTCTGGAGAACGTACGGCCTGAAGTCGTTGTTACGGTGATTGTCCATCGTCGCGTACACCGTTCCTTCACGAAAACGCGATGCTACCACGCGACTCACGTAAGTCCGATCGGGTACGCCCGGGAATTTCATGTACTTCGTCCACGTCGCGCCGCCATCGCGGGAAACGGATACCACGCCGTCGTCGGTGCCGACGTAAAGCACTCCCTGTCTGACCGGTGATTCGTCGATGGTGCTGATATTCCCGTACTCGGCCGTGCCCTGATGCCGTGCGATAGCGTCACGCGGCCAGATCTTCCCCATCACCGGCAGGCTGTCGCGATTCAGCTGTCGGGTCAGGTCCGGGCCGAGGCGTGTCCACGCATCACCGCGGCTCGAGCTCTTGAAGAGATAGTTCGCGCCGAAGTACAGAGTGTTGTGATCGTACGGCGAGATGAGCATCGGCGAGCTCCAGTTCCACCGATACGGTTTCGCTCCGAACGCCGGCAGCGGCTTGATGGTTTTCTGCTCGCCGGTGCGCACGTCGAAGCGCACGATGTCGCCGCCCTGTGATTCGCCGTAAACAGTGTTGGGATCCACAGGATCGATTTGCGCGTAGAATCCGTCACCGCCCGTAGTGCGAATCCAGTCGGCGTTCGTTATTCCCTGGCGATTTCTCGTCTGACTCGGCCCACCCCAGCTGCTGTTATCCTGCAGTCCGCCGTAGATGTAGTAGAACGGCTGACGCATGTCGGTCGCGATGGCGTAGTACTGCGAGATGGGAAGATTCGGAACGAAATCGACGGTGCGGCCGCGATCGTGACTGATGTAGACGCCGCCGTCGCAGCCGATGATGAGGTGATCCGGATCGGTCGGATCGATCCACATCGCGTGATGATCCGAGTGCGCGCCGCCGGCGATGTTCCGGAAAGTGCGCCCGCCGTCATTGGAGACCTGGAGCGGTACGCCCATGAAGTACACCCGGTCCGGATTCGTCGGATCGACGCGGATCTGCCCCATGTACCATGGATATGAGAAACCGGTGCCCATCTTCTGCCAGCTGCCACCACGGTCGTCCGAGCGATAGACGCTCGCTTCGGTGTTCCCCTCGGCAGCGCCACTCCCGGTGACTTTGGTCTCGATGGTCGCGTAGACGATGTTCGGGCTCGACCTGCTGACATCGAGGCCGATTCTTCCGACGTCGCCTTTGGGTAGCCCTTCAGTCAGCTTCGTCCAGGTGTCGCCGCCGTCGATGCTCTTCCAGAGCGCGCTTCCGGGTCCACCACCGACGTAGGTGTATGGTCTGCGCTCCCGCTGAAACGACGCGGCGTAGATCACATCGGGATTGGACGGATCGAAGATGACGTCCGTGAATCCCGTGTACTGATCGATGTTCTTGACATTCTTCCACGTTCGGCCGCCGTCGTTGGTGCGATAGAGTCCGCGCTCGCCGCCGGAATTCCAGAGCGGGCCGGCAGCCGCCACGAACACGATCTGCGGATTGGTCGGATGGACGATGATGCGGCCGATGTGCTCCGATTTCCTGAGACCCATGTTCGTCCAGCTTTTGCCGCCGTTCTCGGACTTGTAGACGCCGTCGCCCCAGGATGCGCTGCGCTGATTGTTGTTCTCACCCGTTCCTACCCAGATGATCTCGGGATTGCTTGGCGCAACTGCGATGTCGCCGATCGACGCCGAGCCCTCGTGATCGAAGATCGGCTCCCAGGTGGTGCCGCCGTTGACGGTTTTCCAGACACCGCCCGATGCAGACGCAACGTAGAACAGCTCGCCGAGCCGCTCACCGATTTGGGATGCGGGCCCCTCGGGGACCGCGAAGTCGACGACGCGCCCGCTCGTAACCGCCGGTCCTATCGATCGCCACGGCAGCTCGGCGAGCCGCGCTGAATCAGCGTCGAAGGCGACGGGAGTGGTTTTGGCGTTGCGGCTCGCCTGAGCGAATGTGGTAGTGAGCGGAGACGCGAGAAGGGCGATCGCGAGGACAGGGCGCGAGAACAGATGCGGCATCGTGGGAGTTTGAGGTGACCGTGATAATCTCATTCACGGCCGAGTGTTTTGCCAATCGCTCAGGGCGCCGATGGCGAGGCTGTCGTAGCAACGTCCACGTCAATGTTCACCGACGCGCCGTTCCACGTCTGGGTGACTTCGTAGATTCCCTGCCAAACACTCGCCCACGTGAATCCGGCTTCCTGAGGCGCCTTATCGATCGAGAACCCGTCGGAGCTCGTGATCCAGAACACGGCCGATCCACTCCTCCCCATGTCGGTGTACGCGCGGCGCACGCCGTCGTAGATCGATTGCGCGTTGGCCTTGTGGACGTAAATGCCGGGTATGAATCGGCCATCGGCCAGAACCTGCTGCACCCACGCTCGATAGTAGGCTTCCATGGACGCCGGAATCACATCCATGTGCTCGATGTCGAGAAAGATCACCGTTCCATTCGCGAATCCCTCCGACGCGGTCTTGCTGACGGCATCGATCGCATCGATGGTTCCCTGTTCGGTGGTGAGCAATGTGCGCGAGCAGGTCACCGCGCCCGACTGGAGCTGCGCTGGAGTTGACGGCGTCACCACCGTTCCGCGCGCGCGTGGAAGACTGTCGCCCGTTTCCGGTGAAAGCAGATCGAAGGAAAGAGGAACCTTCACATCGGGCACTCCGTCGAACGTCTGCTGGCCGACGAACAGCACCGCGAGGCCCCAACCCATCGCGGTGAGGGTCGCGCGCTTGCCCATCCACGATGGATCGCGATGACAAGGCGCCTGCAGATAGTAGCCGACCCATTCGTATGGCGATGCGGGATACCGCCACGCGCTCATTGTCGCATCCCCGGGATAAATGCTGGTATCGAACCCCGGATGACTCTTGCCAGGCGTCGGCGCGGGATTCGTGATACCGCGCTCACCGCAGCCGGAGACGAATGCACCGATCGAAAGTATTGCTGCGAGGAAAGCGGCTTGCCGCCGCACTCTCCGCTCCCTAGTCTGATTCACCTGCGCAGCTCTCGTTGCAAAAGATCCTCTTCTGCCGACCCTATCTGGTGAAACCCCGGCCGACGCCACCCGGTCCCCGCAGCCGCTTCCCCGGGCATACACTGCTCGAGTTCGCGCGCCGCCGGCTCCCATTCCTCGTTGAGTCGGCGAACCAGTACGGCGACATCGTCTTCTTCAAGGTCGGCAACGAGCGAATCTATCTCCTGAATCATCCGGACCTGATTCGCGATGTCCTCGTCACCAACCAGAAGAATTTCACCAAGAGCCGTGCCCTGGTACGGGCCAAGAAAGTGCTCGGTGAGGGTCTTCTGACGAGCGAAGGCGAATTTCACCTTCGGCAACGCCGTCTGGCGCAGGCCGCATTCCACCGTGACCGGATCGCCACGTATGCGCAGTCGATGGTCGCTTATGCGCAGCGCACTCGTTCGCGTTGGGTCGCCGGCGAGATCCTCGACATCCACGACGAGATGATGAAGCTTACCCTCGCGATTGTCGCACAAACCCTGTTCAGCGCCGACGTCGAACGCGAAGCCGCGGAGATCGGCGATGCGTTGACTGCCACCTTCGCCGCGTTCAACATCGGCATCCTCCCGTTCAGCGAGGTTCTCGAACGGTTGCCGCTTCCCTACATGAAGCGCTTCAATGCGGCGCGTGCACGCCTCGATGCAACCATTTACCGCATCATCCATCATCGCCGATCCAGCGGGGACGACAAGGGCGACCTGCTCTCAATGCTTCTGATGGCGCAGGATACCGAGGCAGCCGGCGGCGGCATGACTGACACACAGATCCGCGACGAGGCGATGACGATCTTTCTGGCCGGCCACGAAACCACCGCCAACGCCTTGACGTGGACGTGGTACCTGTTGTCCCAGCATCCCGAAGTCGAAGCGCGCTTTCATCGTGAGATCCAGACACTCGGAAACCGCCTGCCCACGCCGGATGATTTCGCACGCTTGACTTACACCAGGATGATCCTGGCCGAGTCGATGCGGCTCTATCCACCGGCGTGGGCGGTTGGACGCCGTGCCATCGCCGATTTCGAGATTGGCGGATACCACATCCCCGCGCGCTCGATGGTACTTATGTCACAGTACATAACTCACCGCGATCCGCGATTCTATCCGGTGCCGGAGCGGTTCGATCCCGATCGCTGGCTACCCGATGCCGTGGCATCGAGACCGAAGTTCGCATACTTCCCGTTCGGTGGCGGCACTCGCATTTGTATCGGCGAGCACTTCGCGTGGATGGAAGGTGTGCTCGTGCTGGCAACCATCGGTCAGAGATGTCGACTTGGCTATGTCGGCGCCACCGCGCCTGAGATCGATCCCAAGATCACCTTGCGCCCACGCGACGGGATGCCGATGCGCATCGGGCCCCGCTGACAGGATTACGATCCTGCGACGTGCTATCTGGGCGACGGGAGAGTGACCAGTACCGAAGTAGCAAGCAGCACCAGTCCCGCGACGGCGAGCTCCATCGTCGCCGAGCGTCGAATTTTCTGCTCAGTGCCTTCGCCGCCGAGCGAGGGGCGCACGCGTCGCCAGTTCCAGGCGCCGAGGGCAACGACGATTGCCACGAAGATCAGCTTGACGACCAGAGTGATGCCATAGCTCGTCGTCCATAGAGACGACCAGCGCTTGAGATGCATCCACGCTGTCGTGAGCCCCGTCAGCGCGACGATCGATGCTGCGGTCAGGGCCAGTGGTGAGAACGAGTTCACGAGCTCACCCACGAGTTGCGCTCGCTGGGATCCGCCCGACGCGCTTCGTATTACGCCGCGGATGCCGATGATGGTCAACACCAGGAGAGTGCCGATCCAGGTCGATGCGGCGAGAATGTGGACGGCGTTCACTTTTCCGGCGCCGCGTCCTGTGTACAATGGCTGAAGCACGGCGATGAGGATGCACACCGCGGCGATCGCCCACCCTGCCGATCTCACGGCGCGCACCATCGCGAAACCAAGGCCTGCGAGCACGAGCAGAACGATCTTGAGCTCGAAGGGGTTGCGATTGCGGGGCAGCATTTGGCCATACGCCTTGTGCTCGACGAGCGACGCGAGCCATGGCCCGCCCAAATACGAGATGAGCAGGAGAACTGCGCCAACGATTCCCAACAGGGCGGCGTTGTCGGGACGGAGGATCGTTCTTGCCTCGTCCGACATCCCACGCACCCGGCGCACGATTGCGTACCGGAATCCGATTGCGCCGACCGAGAGGAACCAGCCGACGAACTGCACCAGCTCGAAGAACGCCTCTCTCGGCGAGAAGTCGGGCGGTGGTCCGGGGGGCGGGCCCGACTGCGCAACCTGCTGGAGCAGCATGAAGGCCGTGCTCACGATCTTTTTCTCTCTCTCCCGATCAGGGAGGAATCGTAGTGTTCGACGAGGTCCGCCGGTCCGTCGTAGATCTCCGCGGCACCCTCGAGGTCGTCGTCGTTCCAGCCACCCGATCGGAATGCAATAATTGTTACGCCCGCCTTTGTCGATGCTTCGACGTCGTACGGGGTGTCGCCGATCATGACCAGCTGGGTTGGCGGAATGCCGCTCTCTTGTACTGCGGCGTGAACGATGTCGGGATCTGGCTTGGAACGCTTCGCATCACTGGCAGTGGCGCGCTCTTCCATCAGGTCGGCGACGTTTGCCGCCTTCAGTAAGGCCTCGAGCTGTTTGTCCTTCGCCGATGTCGCGACCAGCGCTTTCAGACCGTCATCGCGAACGCGCAGAACCAGCTCACGCGCGCCTTTGAGCGGGCGCAGTTGGGGCAGATAGCGCTCGCGAAAGATCTCCGAGCGCCGCTTGCCAAGCTTTTTTCCTTCCGCGGAGTCCTGACTGACACCGATTGTGTCGGGCAGCAGTTTGTCGCCGCCCATCCCAATCAGCGGTCTTACAACATCGAACGGCACCTCGTAACCGGCCTCCGCGAAAGTCTCGACCCAGGAGCTCGCGTGGGCGTCGTTGCTATCTAGAAGGGTGCCGTCGATGTCGAAGATTACGCCTTTGAGCAACAGCTACTGCAGGCTCTTCTGGATCGATTGTGCCTTGTCGAGATGTCCCTGAATGACCGGTGCCGCTTTCTGGATCAGATTCTTGAGCTCGGTATTCTGGGTCTGCCCAGCGGCTTTGGTGGCGAGGTCGAGCACGGCCTTATGGGCATCGACTTCCGCGTCGATGTAGGCCTTGTCGAAATCCTTGCCCTTGGCGGTCGTGTTGAGCTTGTTGGTCTCGTCCTGCGCCATTGGCTGCACGGGATCGTCGGAAGGCGCTGCGGGCGTGACATTCAGCTTCTTCGCGAGGGCCGCTCCCTGGGCGCGAAGTGTGTGATGGTCGCGCATCATCCGCCGCGCGAACTCGCGCACCTGGGAATTCGTGCCCTTCGTCGCGGCGATCGCGCCTGCTGAGCTATCAGCAGCGTTCGCTTCGTCGAGGAGCGCCACGATGTTGGCGTCGCTCCAGGTTCCACTGGTCGTGCTCGACGCGCCGGCCATTGCAGAGGTATCGGCCGACATTGTGGACGACGACGCCGCCGCCGTGGTGTCGCTGCCGTAGTTGTCCTTCTTGCTGCACGCGACGAGTGTAACGGTCGCGACGGCGAGCGCGGCCAGCGTGGATCCCGATCTGTTCATGAACATGTCTTTCTCCCTCGAGCTTGGTCGTAACACCGCTGCGGTGAGCTAGGCGGCGTCCTTCGTTTCGCGAGGGATGATGGCAAAAAGCGTACGCACTATAGTGTTTTGCCTACTGCGGTCGAAGGTCCGATTGCGGGCCGCGACAGCACGGTGTTGAACGCGTCTGCTTCCCCAAAACGTGAAAACGCGCTCTTGACGTCGAGCGCCAGGGTTCTGAACCGATCCGCGGATGCTGCCGAGACCGGTACGGTCGAAAAAAGAATGACCGCGAACAGATCGCCAGTAAACAGCATTCCTCCGAACCCGACCACGGACTTGATACCGTACTCTGCCACGAACTCGTCCTGCGCGGGGATGTACGGACTGCCGCGCGCATTCTCGACGTGAAATACGCCGTGACGCTTGCCCGAGAGCTCCTTCACCACCTCAGGCGAGGACTCCAGCAGGGTCGACAGTTCCATCCCAAGCTCCTTGATGAGCTGTGAGATCATTGGCGCCTTTTCCACGATCTCCGGGCTAGGCAACGGGATGGTGCGGTGCCCGCGCGAGAGGTGCCGCGAATTCCACGAGGCGCTCTCTCCAACCGTCGCCATCAGCGTCAGGCATTTCATCGACGGACTCGGCGGCTCACCGCCCATACTCCGGCGCGCAAAGTTCTGCAGATCGGAATCCAGCGCTCCGAAGGGGTGCGTCTTGTAGCAACGCACCAGCGCGCACGCGCGGGAGTTGTCCGGGCCATGCAGCTCGTCATACAGGAATCGGCAGATACGCTGCGCGGAGGACTCCAGGGTAGCCGCACCCATCGCAGCCTCGCGCAGTCTGAGGCTGCACTTCAGCATGTCGCCGAGATCGAACTTGCTCAGATCGTACGTCATGGTTAACCAGTGCCGGATGGCTGGTTTAAGTGGCGATGGCTTTCGAGACCTATATTAGTACGCGAAATTCCCGATTCGCGCTGCCACAATTTTCGGGTGCGCGACCGGGATTGTCACGCCGACAATGCACCTTTCGAGCCCAGACAAACATATGGCTGATTCGCGCCGGCTGAGGGTCTTCGCCAGCTATCTCACGGTCGTGCTTGCCGGCGTGCTCGCCTGCGCGGCAACCAGCTCAGGCCGGTTGGTCACCCCTCGGCCGCAGATCGTTCATGCGGATACTGCCGCGCTCCGCAGGAAGCTCGATTCAATCGCCGACGCCCACCACGGCGTCGTGGGCTACAGCATCATCGACATGGAGACGGGAGCGCGCATCAGCCGGCGCGGCGACGAGACCTTTCCGACCGCCAGTCTGATAAAGGTCGCGATTCTCGTCACCGTGTATGACCTGGTGGCGAAAGGGCAGCTGTCGCTGGATGATCCCCTCACTGTTCTCAAGATCGATCAGGTGCCGGGCTCAGGGATCATCCAGTTTTTGCACAACGGGACCGTGCTCACCGTCCACGATGCTGTCTGGCTGATGTGCACCATCAGCGACAACACCGCGACCAACCTCCTGCTCGATCGGATCATCATCCGGCGGGTTTGGGCCAAGATGGACTCGCTCGGGCTTCACAATACCAAGGTCCACTCCAAGAGCTTCCTGCGCATATCCAGCGTCGCGATGGACAGCTCGGCGAAATACGGCCTGGGCGTCACCACGCCCAACGAGATGGCGCACCTGTTCGAATTGCTGGCGCAGGGAAAGGCAGTGAGTCCAAGCGCCGACTCCGCGATGCTCGACATTCTCGAGCATAACGGGACCGACTTCATGCTCCAGCGCTATGTCGGCGGGGTCCGCGCTGCGCACAAGGACGGCGAGACCGATCAGGTGAGAACCGAGTGCACGCTGTGGTATCTTCGCAACCGCGTCATCGCCTGCGTGATGACCAAGGAAAATCAGGATCAGCGCTGGATCCTGGACAACGAGCCGCAGCTGACGATGGCCAACATGGGGCTCGCGATCGTCAACGCCTTTGGCGGAGTGCCGCCGGCACCGGCGACCCAGTAGCTAGATCACCCGGTGGCGGCCGCTCGCTCTGGACGCGAGCGCGCGAACATCAGATGGTGTGAGCAGAGTATCGTAGTGCGCGGAGCGCTCATCGTAGTGGGTGAGCAGCGCTCCGGCACCGGGCGCGATCACCGCGCGCTCGTAGTCGATCCCGGCGAACGCTTTTACGGCCGCGAAGTCGGTGAACTGGGTGATAGTGACGAACTCGATCTCCTTGTTGGCGGCGTCGCGCCGCAGCAGATACGCGCCCAGATAGCCGGTAATTCGATGAATGCCGGGCAGTACATCCGCGCGAAGCATTGATTCGTACTTGTTGGCGTCTTCGACGCTCGTCCAGCCGTGCCAGATTCTGCTGATCATTGATTTCCCCTCAGGTCCGCCACACCTCAGTGGCCGGTGCGTTCTACCGTTCTTCCCGTAAAGTTTTCGGTGCTCAGATCCTTCGACGCCAGCGAGCGCACGTACGCAGTCAACATCCAGATCTGGTCGTTGGAGATGCGTCCGCCCCACGCCGGCATTCCGTCGGGTCTCCCCTGATAGATGGACTCGAAGACCTCGCCAGGACCACCGCCGAAGTGCCAGCGCCCATCCTGAAAGCTCGGCCCCATCGCGCCCGAGCCTTCGGCGCCGTGACAATCGAGGCAGTTGTACGCGATGAAGAGCCGGCCGCCGGTTTTGACGGCGTCCTGATTTCCTTCGTACGGATTCTTTACTGCAACCGGCGTCACAGCGAGCGGGAAGCCCGCCGGCAGATTCTCCTCGTGCTGCATCAGCCGCAGGCTGTCGCCGGCGACCGTTAGATGGCTCGTCGAGCTGTCGGTCGATGAGAGTGTGCTCGACGCATTCGTCTCCGCTGGTGTTGCCACTCTCTTGCACGCGGTCAAGCCGAGTGCACAAAGTGTCACGGCGGCGTAGAAACCTTGGCGCAATCTGGCACCCCTAGTCAAAAAGGCGGCAGGTGGGAGACATGGTCAGAGGTACGGTTAGGAGTTAATCCGGCGCAGTCTACAGCTGCGTGACACAGCGAGAACGCATGTATGGCAACTGTTACCAGAGCATCTCTGCGCATTCTCTCCCTCCTGCCACCTTTTGGACTGTGGATGTCAGCCGCAAGCACCCAGTCTCCAGAATCCGCGCAATCAAAACCGTTCGTAGTAAGTCCTCCGTCCTCAATCAATCAGCCAGTTGGTTCTAAGTCCTCAGAACTAGAGCGAGAAAACAAAGAGCTCTCCTCCCCAGCTTGTCCACCGGCTGATATCCGGCAGCGTAGTGCCGCGCTCGCGAACGTCGTACGGCAGATTCGCCGCGACGTCGCCCGCGATCAGGAGGCCCATGTCTCCACCAATCCCTGCATAAATCGCGACATACTGTTTTCCGTCGGGACCGGTATAGCTAACGGGGTTGCCCACCACCCCTGAGCCGACCTTGAATTGCCAGAGAACTTTCCCGCTCCGCGCGTCGACCGCCTTGAACCAGCCGTCGAGGGTTCCGTAGAAAACGACACCGCCCGCGGTCGCGAGCGCGCCGCCCCACACCGGGTACGGCTCCTTGATGCCCCAGACTTTTTTGCCGGTGGTCGCATCCCAGGCAATGAACTCGCCGCGGTAGCCCCCCGGCCCGCCTCTCTCGGGCGCATTGCCGCCGATGAACGGGGTTCCGGCGATGTAAGTCACCGCGCGCGCCTGGAAGTCCATGCACAGGTTGTTCGTCGGCACGTAGAACAATCCCGTCTGTGGAGAAAACGCCGCTGGCTGCTGGTTCTTGCCGCCCTCGAGGCTCGGGCAGATGTCCTGAATGTTTTTATCCTGCGCAGTCTTTTTGGTCTCGACGACCTTCGGCCGCCCCGTCGCCAGGTCGATCCCCGTCGACCAATTCATCGGCACGAATGGCTCGGCGAGAATCACTTCGCCCGTCGCGCGATCGATGGTGTACGCGAACCCATTGCGATCGAAGTGGACAAGGACTTTGCGCTCGCTGCCCTTAATCGGCAGATCGACGAGGATGTTCTCGTTGACTGCGTCGTAGTCCCACATGTCGTGTGGCGTCACCTGGAACGCCCACACCAGCTCGCCGGTGTCGGCATCGCGCGCGAGAATCGAAGCGGTCCACTTGTTATCGCCGGTACGCTGGTTCTCGTTCCACGGGCCCGGGTTGCTGGTGCCGTGGTAGATGAGATTGAGCGCTGGATCGTACGAGATCCAACCCCACACCGCGCCACCACCCGTCTTCCATGTGTCGCCCGGCCAGGATGTCACGCCGAGATCCTTGCCGCGGTCATGCGCGTAAAACGTCTTCATCTTCGGACCGACCTTGACGTCCTTGTCGGGACCGACGTTGTAAGCGCGCCATACCTCCTTGCCAGTGCCTGCATCCAGCGCGGCAATCCAGCCCCGCACGCCCATCTCGCCGCCACTCGAGCCGACGATGACTTTCCCTTTCACCACTATCGGCGCCATGGTGATGGTCTCGCCGCGTGACAAGTCGCCCATCTTGGTGCGCCAGACCTGATTGCCACTCGCCGCGTCGACAGCGATCGTGTGTCCGTCCAGCAGGTTGTAAAAGATTTTGCCGTCGGCGTACGCGGCGCCGCGATTCACAACATCGCAGCACGCGCGACCGATCGCCTGCTGCGCGTTCTCGGGTCGGAACTTCCACTTGAGTGGCTGGCCGGTCTGGGCCAGATCGATCGCGTACGAGACGTTGGGATACGGCGTCACGACGTACATGGTGTTGCCGACCACGAGCGGCTGGCCTTCGTGGCCCCGCAACACGCCCGTGGAGAACGCCCATGCAACCTTTAGGTTCGCAACATTCTGCGGAGTGATCGACGCCAGCGCGCTGAATCTGGAGCTTGCATAGTCTCCGGCCGGCATCTGCCACTCCCCGGCGGGCCCCGCGTGCGCCACCGCGATGCGTGCCCCCGTAACCGAGGCGGTGCCCGTCGCGGCCGAGGAGGTTGCCTGCGGCTCGGCGGCCGAGGAATCCGAGTCACGGGCGGTAGCACCGCCGTTGCACGCGATCACTGCCAGCACCAGTGCAGCGGCTGTTACGATGCGCATATTCGACATCGGCCGACCTAACGTCGCGCCGGAATCAGATAGTCCTGCGCAGCTACCATCTGCCATTGTCCGTTGCGCCGCTGCCAGGTATCGGTGAACCGGTATCTCCGATCGAAGTTGCCGCCACTGCCGCGGCCGCGCAGATGGAGAATCCCGGTGACGACCTGCACATCACCGAAGTCGTGGGCCTGCATTCCCTCGTTGCGCGCCGAGGTGACGCGATCGGGACCCGTCACGCTTCTGATCACGTCGTCGCGGGTCATCAGCTGCGCGTCTTCGGTGTACACGAAGTTTGGCGCTAGCAGCCGCTGGAAAGTCTGGGCGTCTCGTCTTACGACGGCCGTCGTCCACTGATCCTCGAGCTTGATCGGCAACATCGCCGTCGGACGCGGAACGGGGCGCGTGCTCGTCGGAGCTGGAGGAGGCTGCGCCGGAACGCCGCGCGTCTGAGCGGCCAGAGGAGCTGCAGTCACGAGCGCCAACACCAGCGCAACCGAAGTCTTCGTCATCATCTCCATCCTCGATCAAAGTGCGCGTTCAAATTACGTAGGGAATGAAACGCTTTCGCGCTTTCATGAAGTCTCGATAGGGCTCGCCGATCGTCTCAGCGAGTGCGCGCTCCTCGATGGTCACTCGATACCAGTAGGTCAGCATCGATCCTGCCAGCAACAAAACCAGGCTCACCCAATTGCCGAGTGCGAGCCCGATACCGCTGAACATCATCATCCCGGCCGTATACGATGGATGTCTGACCAGCCGATACGGGCCGGTTTGAATGACCGGTTGATCGCTGCGCGCACGTACGTCGCCCGTGAAATATTCGCCGAGCGTCCTGAAGCAGTACCTCCTCAGCATGCTGCCCAGCAGCATCAGCGAAATTCCAACCGCGAACAGCGGCAGCTGGATGCGCGCCGGAAACATCCACGATCGCGCAAATGACAGCGGAAAGGCCAGAAACAACGCGATCCACATTCCGCCGAGCATGACCTGCAGTGAGCCGCTGTCCCTGGACGCGCCGTCCTTTACGTTCCGTACGCCGCCTGTGACGATCCGCCATTCGGGAACGAACGCCCAGATGTAAACTGCCCAGAACACCAGCGCATATGGCCAGGTAAAAGGCAGCGGTCTCATGCTGGTTAAATAGCACCAATATTGCCCATTCGCCAACATCGATGACCGCCCCACCACAGCAGCGCGCGGCCCCACGCAAGCAGCTGCATCTCACCAGAGCTCTTCAGCACCGGAACTACCGCCTGTTCTTCAGCGGGCAGACCGTTTCGCTGGTCGGAACCTGGATCACCCGTATCGCCACCAGCTGGCTCGTCTACCGACTCACGGGATCGGTTCTGCTGCTCGGCATCGTTGGTTTCTTCGGTCAGATACCGACACTGGTGCTCGCGCCATTCGCCGGCGTGCTGGTCGATCGCTGGAATCGCCATCGCATCCTGATCATCACCCAGGTGCTGTCGATGCTGCAATCCGTCGGGCTGGCGGTGCTGACCTTTGCCGGAATCATCACCGTCACCGACATCCTGCTGCTGCAGCTGGCGCAGGGGATGATCAACGCCTTCGACACCCCTGCGCGCCAGGCTTTCGTCGTCGAGATGGTGGAGGATCGCGCCGATCTGCCCAACGCAATCGCGCTCAATTCTTCCATGGTCAACGCCAGCCGCATCATCGGCCCTTCCATCGGCGGAGTGCTGATCGCGGCGTTCGGCGAGGGATGGTGTTTTGCTCTCGACGCAATCTCGTATATCGCCGTTCTCGCATCGCTGATGGCAATGCGCGTCGATGAGAGGCCGGCCCGCGCCACGAAGACGGCGGTGCTCCACGATCTCGCCGCGGGGGTGCGCTACGTCGGTCGCTTCGCTCCAACCCGCGACTCGCTGTTGCTGGTTGCACTCGTCGCGACGATGGGAATGCCGTACACAGTGCTGATGCCGGCCATCGCCGCCTCGATTCTTCACGGCGGAGCGCACACTCTCGGATATCTGATGACGGCATCGGGCGTCGGCGCTCTCGTCGGCGCGCTCTATCTTGCATCACGCCGGTCGGTGCTCGGCCTCGGGCGCGCCATCGTCGTTGCAACGATTACCTTCGGCCTTGGACTGGTCGCGTTCTCTCTATCGCACCATACGTGGCTCTCGCTAGTCATTCTGCCGTTCGTTGGTGGAGGCATGATGGTGGAGATGGCATCGACCAACACCATTCTTCAGACCATCGTGTCGGATGACATGAGAGGCCGCGTGATGTCCTTCTACGCGATGGCATTCCTCGGCACCGCGCCGCTGGGAAGCTTGCTCGCTGGATTTCTTGCCGCGCACATCGGGCCGATGGAAACCGTCATGTTCGGTGGCATCGCGTGCATCATCGGCGGCGGAATCTTCGCGGTGCGACTGCCGCGGTTGCGCGACCACGTCAGGCCGATCTACATCGAGCGGGGAATCCTCGCCGCGGCCGAGATCGAGGGCGGATCGAAATCGCTGTAACGCATTGCGCGCGAGATTCTTCGGCGTTCAAATTGAAGCAACTTCGGCTGTTGAGCGTACGGCGTTTGTAGGTCGTTGAAGCGAACCTCGTCATCGAGAAGCCTGTGATTCAAGTCCAAGTTCAACCGCCGACCCCACCGGCCGCGCCCGCGGCGCCGGTCATTGCGGGCGGCGCGCGATCCGCGCCCTCCGCGAGCGCGATATACGATGGCCTCCGGGCACAGAGACGCGTCCTCAACGATCAGCTCAGCGATTTGCAGAACTCACGCAACACCGTCGCCAGTCAGCTTGAAGACCTGGACGCCGGCGACGTGCAGCGTGCGCCGCTGGAGGCCCGACTCAAGGAGATCGACGCTCGAATCTCGAATGTTGACGGTCAAATGGCGGTGAACTCGAGTCAGCTCGCCCAGGCGGCTGCGGTACCCGGAGCGGTGGTGGAGACCCCCCCGCCAATGATAGTCCGCAACGGCCCACCCGACGAAGCGTGGGTGCTGGGTGGGATGTTCATCGTGTTCGTGATGCTGCCGATTGCGGTCGCATTCGCGCGCCGCATCTGGCGCCGCAGCGCGGCGGTGGTGACGTCCCTGCCCCGCGAGATCGGAGAGCGGCTCGGACGGCTGGAGCAGGCCGTCGAGGCGACGGCGCTCGAAGTCGAGCGCATTGGCGAGGGCCAGCGCTTCCTGACGCGGCTTTTTACGGAAGGCGAAGGCGCGCGGGCAATCGGCGCCGCGGCCTCGTCACCCGAGCGCGCGCCCGCCAACACCAAGCGCCTGCCCTGAAAAAGCAAAGCCATTCTGATGTCAGAATGGCTTTACGATACCGCACGTTAGATCTCCGACCCACGCGGAGGCGCCAGGTGTCGCATCACCGTGGATTACCGCCGGGATTAGCCGAGCGGTATTTGCGACTTGTTCTGTGTCAGCCAGCGATCGAAGGTCTGCAGGTCGGGGTTTAGCGTTTTTGTCTCGCTGATGCTGCGCGCGTCGCAGCAGTCCTGCTCGAACTCGCTGTAAAACTGGAACATGTTACCGAGATCGTCGGCGCCCGGAAATCCAAGAGCGCGGAAAGCTTCGGGCGTGATCGGACTGTACTTCACCTCCTGACCCAGGACTTTTGTCATCGACTTGGCGATCTGCGCACCGCTCAGATGTCCCCCGGCGATGCCGACTGTCTGGCCGATCATCTCGTCGCCCTTCTCGAAGATCGCGTAGGCAGCCTTTCCGATGTCGTGCGCGGCAATGCTCGCCATTTTTCGCGTCCCCATGGGCAGGTTGATGGCGAGCTTGCCGTCCGGACCTTTCTTGGGGCCCATCCCGAAATAGATGAAGTTGTCCCAGTAGAACGACGTCAGGAGAAAGGTCGTCGGCACACCGAGGTCGGTGAAGATCGCGTTGGCCTCGCCCTTCGCATCGAAGTGCGGAACCTTGTACTTGCCCATCAGCGTCGGCATGCGGTTGTCGGTGAGCGGCACGAAGTTTCGGGTGTCCTCCAGAGTCGACCAGATGACGTGGTGTACTCCGGCATCCTTGGCCGCCTGCGCCATGTTCCGCGCTTGCGTGAGCTCCTTCTCGGGCTTGAGGTGCGCCCAGAAGAACGTGACGCAGTATGCACCGTGTGCGCCCTGAAATGCCTTCTTGAGACTTTTCACATCATCTACGTCGCCAGCGACGACTTCCGCGCCCGCTTCGGCCAGCGCTTTCGCCTTGTCGGAGTTTGGGTCCCGGGTGATCGCGCGGGCGGTGAACGGGCCGCGTTTGTCGTCGAGGATCGCGCGCACCAGTCCGCCGCCCTGGGCGCCGGTAGCTCCGACTACGGCGATGACTTTCTTCTCCATCTTATCGGCCACAGCGAACCTCCTTTCGGGTTAGGCAATCGCGTTGGTCCAGATTTTCAGCCACCATATCGCGCCGTTGACGCGGTTTTGCAAGACTGAATTCGCCTACCAGTTGCCTTGCTCTCCCATGACATCGATCGCGCGCATCAAACGATCGGACGCGTGGCGCCAATTCGTCTGAACGGCGCGCTGGGCCATTGCCGCGTTGCCGGTGCGAATTCCTTCGACGATCGCGTCGTGCTCGGTACCCGCCGTCGGCACAGTGTCGAGCAGCAGCGCGATGTACATCCTGATGTAACGCTCGGCCTGGGGCTTCACGGCGTCGTGAAGCGAGCGGAGCCGCGGTCCGGCGCCGGCTTCGACGTA
>Ga0070682_100000672_pt1 | contig 20576 bp, 13 predicted proteins | sample KBSC63LmetaG_FD_64668 | JGI IMG/M metagenome (GOLD analysis project Ga0070682, IMG submission 64668) | Corn rhizosphere microbial communities from Kellogg Biological Station, Michigan, USA - KBS C6-3L metaG | ecosystem: Host-associated > Plants > Roots > Rhizosphere | place: USA: Michigan...
GTCTTCCCTAGCCCCGATAGTAATGGTTACCCCGGAGCAGGCGCGGAACGCTTCGGCTAAGGTCAGGGAAAGAGCGGGCGCGAGGAGTAGGAATGGATAGCGGGAGAATGCTCCTGAAATTTCAGAGTTGTTCAGAAAACTATTCTCTATAATCCCTATTTTCTTCGAATAAATTCAATAAGTTTGTATCAGTTTTCCAAAAATAATTATAATGTCAGGAAACATTCTGATCATCGATGATGAGATCAAACTCCTAAAGTTACTTGGAATGATCCTCTCCCAAGAAAATTTTAATGTAAAAGAAGCTTCTACAGCACGTTCAGCGATGACAATGCTGGAGCAATATGATTTTGATGTTGTTTTAAGCGATGTCCGTCTGCCTGACGCTTTTGGAGTAGAACTGATAAAGTCTATTAAAAATAAATATCCTCAGCTGGAAATTATTCTGATGACAGCCTTCGGTAATATTACTGATGCAGTGCAGGCGATGAAAAATGGAGCGTATGATTATCTGGTAAAGGGTGATGATAATGAAAAAATTATCCCATTGGTGTATAAAGCTCTTGAAAAGGTAAAGGATAACAAATCCAGAATGGTACAGCAAGTTGTTACTAAGGGATTTGACCAGATCATAGGAAAATCACCATTAATTTTACAGGCCAAAAAATTAGCTGAAAAAGTAGCTTTAACGGACGCTGCTGTTTTGCTCACAGGAGAAACAGGAACGGGTAAAGAAGTCTTTGCCAGTGCGATTCATGAAGGGAGTGACAGAAAGAAAAACAGCTTTGTGGCAATCAACTGTTCAGCATTCAGTAAGGAGATTCTGGAAAGTGAGCTTTTTGGGCACAAACAAGGGGCTTTTACAGGAGCCATTAAGGATAAAAAGGGATTGATTGAAGAAGCAAATGGAGGTACTTTGTTTCTGGATGAAATTGGCGAGATGCCGATAGAACTTCAGGCCAAGCTGCTTAGAGTTTTGGAAACCAAGGAATTTATCAAAATGGGTGAGACGAAAGTTTCAAAATCTGATTTCAGATTAATTGCAGCTACTAACAGAGATCTTGAAGATGAAATAAAGCAAGGAAACTTCAGAGAAGATCTCTATTTCAGACTGAATGTATTTGAAATCACTCTTCCGTCTTTGCGCAATAGAAAAGAAGATCTGAAAGCACTTGCGAAGAACTTTATTGATCTTTTTTCTCATAAACTTCATTTGTCATCTGTTCAGGTAAGTCCGGATTATTATAAAGCACTGGAGAAAAACGACTGGAAGGGAAATATTCGTGAACTAAGAAATGCCGTGGAACGAAGTTTAATTTTGATGGATAACAACATCCTTGACGCGGACAGTCTTCCTCATTATTCTGAGAAAGCCGCTCCGGAAAGTGATTCGCTGAGCATCCGTTCCCTGGAAAAAATACATATTCAAAAAGTATTACAATATACAAAAGGAAATAAAGCAGAAGCAGCCAGATTACTTGAGATTGGCATTGCCACGCTATACCGTAAACTGGAAGAATACGGATTAAAATAAACCTATTATCATTTTAATAAAGAGCCTATCATTTTGATAGGCTTTTCTGTTTTTATTGAGTGCTTGTGTGTGGTTTAAAGTATTGATATTTAATTATTTAAATATTTCATTCTTTAAATGGACCTTGTTTTGGCATATAGTCTCTGAATAAAATATTTAAAAATGACAATTTCAAGAAAAACGTTTAAAAAACGGGAGCATTCTACTTTTAGTCTGCTGATTGTATCGTACGTATTACTGACTCTTTTAACCCTAATGATTAAGATATGATGCTTATAAGTTTAATTCTGCTTTTTGCAGTGTTGTTTTGGCTTTTATGTAAATCAGTTGAATTTTTTGATAGAATATAAATTATGTGGAGTTTATTTTTCCTCTCAATACTTGCCTTTGTGTATATCTGTTATGTTTTAATAAAACCTGAAAAATTTTAAACAATCATGAATACAGAAATTTTAGGCATTATAGCAATGTTTGCTGTCACGTTAGTTATCGGAATTTTTTTAGGAAAATATATAGCTAATGTTTATGGATACAAAAAGACTTTTCTTGATCCGGTCTTTGAACCCATTGAAAAGTTAATTTATAAAGTTTCGGGAATTAATCCTGCCCGTCAGATGAATTGGAAGCAGAATATGTACGCTATGCTGGCGATCAACCTTATATGGTTCATCATTGGATTCCTTCTTTTACTCAATCAGGCATGGCTTCCTTTAAATCCTGATGGGAATCCGAATATGTCACCCGATCTGGCTTTTAATACGACCATTTCGTTTTTAGTAAACTGTAATCTACAGCACTATTCGGGAGAAACAGGAGTAAGCTACCTGAGCCAGCTTTATCTGATGTTTTTGCAGTTTGTAACGGCAGCAACAGGGATGGCAGCAATGGCGGTTCTTTTTAAAGCTTTTAAAGAAAAAACAAGCACAGAATTAGGTAATTTCTACGATTTTTTCACAAAATCAATGATAAGAATCCTGGTTCCGATAAGTATAATTGTTGCTTTAATTCTTTCTATCAACGGAAGTCCGATGACTTTTGAAGGAAAAGATCATATTATCACATTAGAAGGTCAAAAGGCTGATGTTTCCAGAGGACCTGTATCTGCATTTGTTGCAATCAAACACTTAGGAACTAATGGTGGAGGATTTTTTGGAGCGAACTCAGCACATCCGCTTGAAAATCCTAATTATACGACCAATATGACAGAAATGGTCACTCAAATGATCATTCCGTTTGCATTAGTATTTGCACTGGGTTTTTATCTGAATAAAAGAAAGCTGTCATGGGTGATCTTTACCGTAATGACAGTCGGTTTTCTGGCACTTACCATTCCGAATATCGTGAATGAAACAGGTGGAAATCCTCTGATTACACAAATGGGAACAGACAACAGTCTTGGAGCTATGGAAGGGAAAGAAATCCGTTTCGGAAGTGCTGCATCAGGGTATTGGAGTATTGCCACTACAGTAATTTCTACAGGATCTGTGAATGCTATGCATGACAGTACAATGCCGCTTTCGGGGATGAATGAGCTGCTTGCCATGATGATCAACTGTTTCTACGGAGGCTGCGGTGTCGGAATTCTGAACTATTTCATTTTTATCATTCTGGCGGTGTTCATCAGTGGTCTGATGGTTGGGCGAACTCCTGAATTCATGGGCAAAAAAATTGAAGCCAAAGAGATGAAGATTGCTATGATTGTCGCTTTATTCCATCCTTTCTTAATTCTTGCGGGAACAGCTTTAACGGCTTATTTACCGGAATTCGGAGCAAAAACATTGAATAATCCAGGTTTCCATGGTTTCAGTGAAATGCTGTATGAGTTTACTTCTTCTGCAGCTAATAACGGATCCGGATTTGAAGGATTGGGAGACAATACACCATGGTGGAATATTTCAACGGGAATTGTTCTCTTATTATCAAGATTCATCCCGATTATAGGTCCTGTTGCTATTGCAGGATTACTGGCTCAGAAAAAATATATCCCCGAAAGTTCCGGAACACTGAAAACAGATACGGTTACTTTCGGCTTTATGACCCTGGCGGTGATTTTACTGATTGCAGCATTGTCATTATTCCCTGCATTGACCTTAGGCCCTATTGCAGAGCAGATTCAGTATTTCTCAAAATAAAAATGTGAACATTAAAAATTAAAATCAATATTCAACCATTAAGGAAGCCGAAAAGTTAGGAAGCTAGTCTGACAACTTACTGAAACGTTCACTTAATATTATCCATATCTATCCTCATGATCTGGCAGACCTTAATGGTTACTATTGATTTACAATGATATAAATTCTTTCAAAAAAATGAAAAATCAGTCACAAACATTGTTTCAAAGAGATTTGGTAAACGAAGCGATAAAACAGTCCTTCGTAAAGCTGAATCCGAAAATTATGTTTAAAAATCCAGTAATGTTCCTGGTGGAAATCGGAACCATTGTCATGTTTATAGTAAGCATGTTCAGCCTGACTGGTGATAAAACCCAGGGAAGCTTTTCCTACAACTTTTTAGTATTTATTATTTTATTTTTCACAGTTCTGTTTGCCAATTTTGCAGAAGCTATAGCAGAAGCAAGAGGAAAAGCACAAGCTGATACCCTCAGAAAAACAAGAGAAGAAACTCCGGCTAAATTGGTCATTGATAATAAACCAGGTTTTCAGGTAGAAACAGTGTTGAAAATGTCAGCTGAAATGACATTAGGCGATATTTTCCTTTGTGAAGCCGGAGATCAGATTCCGATGGATGGAGAGATTATTGAAGGTCTTGCAACCATTGATGAGTCAGCAATTACCGGAGAAAGTGCACCTGTAATCCGTGAATCCGGAGGAGATAAAAGTTCTGTAACAGGAGGTACAAAAGTTCTTTCAGACAGAATTAAAGTAAAAGTAACCACAAAACCGGGAGAATCCTTCCTAGATAAAATGATTGCCCTTGTAGAAGGAGCATCAAGACAGAAAACACCTAACGAAATCGCATTAACCATACTTCTGGCAGGATTTACCCTTACATTTATCATCGTTACTCTCACTCTCAAACCATTTGCAGACTATGCGCAGACTCCGATTACCATAGCGGCATTTATATCTCTTTTCGTTTGTCTTATTCCGACAACCATCGGTGGTCTGCTTTCTGCAATCGGGATTGCGGGGATGGACAGGGCTTTGAGAGCAAATGTGATTACCAAAAGTGGTAAAGCCGTAGAAACAGCGGGAGATATTGATGTTCTGTTGCTTGATAAAACCGGAACAATCACTATCGGAAACCGTAAGGCAACTCAGTTTCATCCTGCAAACGGAATCGAACTTGACAAATTTATTAAAGCTTCCGCATTAAGTTCTGTAGCTGATGAAACTCCGGAAGGAAAATCAATCATTGAATTAAGTGCTTTGAAATCTGAAGATTTATTAGTTGCTAATCCTGTTTATATTGATTTTACAGCAGAAACCAGAACTTCAGGGATCGATTTTGACGAAACAAGAATCCGTAAAGGAGCTTATGATACGATAAAAAAACTGACTGAAAAAGCCGGGAATATCTTCCCACAGGAAACCCAGAAAGCGGTAATCAAAATTTCTGAAAATGGAGGAACTCCTCTGGTAGTTTCTGTAAATGAAAAAGTATGGGGCGTTATTGAGCTTCAGGATATCATCAAAACCGGAATTCAGGAACGTTTCCAAAGACTGAGAAAGATGGGAGTGAAAACGGTAATGGTAACCGGAGATAATCCCCTGACTGCAAAATTTATCGCAGAAAAAGCAGGCGTAGACGATTTTATTGCAGAAGCCAAGCCTGAAGATAAGATGAATTATATTAAAAAAGAGCAGCAGGAAGGTAAGCTGGTCGCAATGATGGGTGACGGTACCAATGATGCTCCGGCATTGGCTCAGGCAGATGTAGGTGTAGCCATGAACAGTGGAACTCAGGCTGCAAAAGAAGCCGGAAACATGGTAGACCTTGATAATGACCCTACAAAGCTGATCGAAATCGTAGAAATTGGTAAACAGCTGCTGATGACAAGAGGAACATTGACAACTTTCAGTATTGCGAATGATGTGGCGAAATATTTTGCCATTATCCCTGCACTCTTTATCACTTTTATTCCCTCCCTTCAAAAGTTGAATATTATGAATCTTCACAGTCCGGAAACAGCCATATTATCAGCGGTTATTTTCAATGCAGTGATCATTCCGTTCCTGATTCCGCTGGCGTTAAAAGGAGTGGCTTATAAGCCGATCGGTGCAAGTGCCTTATTGAGAAGAAACCTTTTGATCTACGGTCTGGGCGGAGTCATCGTTCCTTTCATTGGAATCAAAATCATTGATCTGGTAATCAGTTTATTCTATTAAAATTAAAAAAATGAAAAATCATATTGTTTCAGCATTCAGATTAACTCTTGTGATGCTGGTGGTTACAGGTATTTATCTTGGTGTTGTATATGGAGGTTCCAAAATACTTCCCAACAAAGGAAACGGAGAAATTGTCTATGATAAAGGACAGAAGTTTTATGCCAATATCGGACAGGAATTCAAATCCGAAAAATACTTCCACGGCCGTCCTTCATCAGTCAATTATAATGCAGCAGGAAGCGGTGGGAGCAACAAAGGTCCCAGCAATGAAGAATATCTGGAAACAGTTCAGAAAAGAATTGATACTTTAAAAATGAAAAATCCTGAAATGGGAAATACGAAAGTTCCTGTAGAACTTGTTACGGCAAGTGGAAGTGGTCTGGATCCGGATATTTCTGAAGAAGGAGCTTTGTACCAGGCAAAAAGAGTTGCAAAAGCGAGAAACCTTTCAGAAGAGCAGATCAAAAGCTTAATTAATACTCAAACAGAGAAGCCGTTGTTAGGAATTTTTGGGCCATCAAAAGTAAATGTACTGAAGCTTAATATTGCTTTGGATCAATTAAAATAATAAATTTAATAATCAATAATCATGTCAAGGTTTTAAACCTTGACATGATGAATACACCTTTAAAACTAAAGTGAAAAAATATCTAGCTATAGGTGCACTATCAGGGCTGTTTTTAGCCAAAGCACAATCATCAGATTCATTGAAAACAGGAAATAAAGTGACATTTTCCGCTTATGCAGAACTCTTTTACACCTATGATTTTAATGAACCGGGCAATCATATGCGTCAAAACTTTTTATACTCATATAACAGACATAATGAAGTGAATCTTAACCTTGGATTGGTTAAAGCCAACTATCAGAGTGAAAATCTCCGTGCCAATGTAGCTTTAATGGCCGGAACCTATGCCCAGGATAATATGGCTGCTGAACAAAATGCACTGCGTTATGTAAATGAAGCCAATATTGGGATCAAAATCTCTAAAAATAAAAACCTGTGGATTGATGCCGGGATCATGCCGTCTCATATCGGCTGGGAAAGTGCTATAGGAAAAGATAATATCAATCTGACCCGAAGTTTTGCTGCCGAAAATTCTCCCTATTTTGAAACAGGAGCCAAAATTTCTTATACTTCAGATAATGGGAAGTGGTTTTTGAGCGGGATGGTATTAAACGGATGGCAGAGGATTGCAAAACCGGAAGGAAATCAGAGCATTTCTTTCGGACATCAGGTGACCTACAAACCCAATGATAAAATCACCCTGAACAGCAGTTCATTTATCGGGAATGATAAAGCTAAAGAAGACAAAAGAATGCGCTATTTTCATGATTTGTACGGAAGCTTTCAGCTGACAGATCAGTTTTCTGCGGTAGTAGGATTTGATATCGGAGCAGAGCAGAAGTCAAAAGGAAGCGAGCAGTATAATATTTGGTACAGCCCAAATGTATTAATGAAATATCAATTAGACAACAAATGGGCACTGGCAGGAAGATTAGAATATTACAATGATAAAAACGGAGTGATTATCAATAGCGGAACTCCTAATGGATTCCAAACTTTTGGATATTCTCTCAATGTAGATTATGCAATCTTTAAAAATGTGGTTTTCCGTACAGAGGCAAGAGGTTTTACTGCTAAAGATGCCATTTTTGCTAAAAATGACGAATTTAGAAAAGGAAATTTCTTCATTACAACAAGTCTTGCAGCCTGGTTTTAGTAATCAGTTTAACCACAGTGAAAAGTGTTTAAAGTAAAATTAAAAAGAATAAAATCAATGTCATCAGCAAAAGATTTTTTAGAACTGATTCAAAAATCCCGTAAAGGAAAATTCAAAATTTACATCGGGATGAGTGCAGGTGTAGGAAAAACCTTCCGTATGCTTCAGGAAGCGCATTCCCTTTTGCGAAATGGCATTGATGTAAAAATTGGCTATATTGAAACCCATGGCAGAGAAGAAACGGTTGCCCTTGTAGAAGGTCTTCCAGAAATTGAAAGAAAATCTGTTTTTTACAAAGGAAAAAACCTCGAAGAAATGAATCTTCAGGCCATTATCAACGAACATCCTGAAGTAGTTTTAGTGGACGAGCTGGCGCATACCAACGTAGAAGGTTCCAAAAATAAAAAAAGATGGCAGGATGTGCTGGAAATTCTTGATAACGGTATCAATGTTATCAGTGCGATGAATATTCAGCACATTGAAAGCCTGAATGAAGAAGTCAAGAAAATCACAGGAGTAGAAGTAGCAGAGCGGGTTCCGGATAAGATACTGGCGCTTGCGGATGAAGTGGTTAATATTGACCTTACTGCTGATGAGCTTCTTACTCGACTGAAAGAAGGAAAAATCTATAAAAAAGAAAAAATTCAGACGGCACTCAGTAATTTCTTCCAAAGCGGGCATATTCTACAGCTTCGTGAGCTGGCTTTAAAAGAAGTGGCCACCCATGTAGAAAGAAAGGTAGAAACAGAGATCAAAACTGAAAATTTTAAACCCATAAAATTCCTGGCCTGCATTAGCAGCAACGAGAAAATTGCCAAAACGATTATCAGGAAAACAGCAAGGTTAGCCAGCTATTATAACAGTCCATGGACTGTTTTATACGTTCAGAAACCTTCAGAAAATCCTGAAAAAATAGCGTTGGATAAACAGCGGTATTTAATTAATAATTTTAATTTAGCACAGGAATTGGGTGCCAAAGTAGTCCGTATCAAAGAAAGCAGTGTTCATAACGGAATTCTTGAGTATGTGATTGCCCACAATATCACTACGGTTTGCATTGGAAAACCTCATGCCAGTTTCTGGCAGCGGCTGTTGGGTTACAGCTGGATCTATACCCTCATGAACAGGCTGAATGAAAGACAGATAGATATTATTATTTTATCTTAAAAGTAATGAAACTTAAAACGAAACTTACCTTAGGCGTTGGCCTTTTATTTCTGCTGATTGTTCTGCTTTCAGTGATAGGTTCTGTATACATCAATAAATTAAAATCCGATACTGAAAAGATCCTTACAGCCAATTATAATAGTCTGGAGTTTTCCAAGAATATGCTTCTGGCGCTGGATAATATCAGTACAGACAGTACCGTTGCGATAGCAGATTTTCGAAAAAATAACAAGCTGCAGGAAAAAAACCTTACAGAATTTGGAGAAAAAGAAGCCACTCAAAACCTCAATATGCATTTCAGCAGCTATCTGAAAGCACCGGATATCCATAAAGAAAAACTAATCCGTGAGGATCTGGCCAAAATTATGTCTTTGAATATGAAAGGCATAGAAAGAAAGAGTGATATCGCGATTATTACAGCAGAAAATGCCACTTTTTGGATTGTAAGTTTAGGAACCGTATGCTTTCTGATTGCTTTTATTCTGCTTTTCAATTTACCTCAAACTATTGCAGAACCAATCAATCAGCTTACCTTCAGTATCAAACAGATTGCTGATAAAAATTATAATGAGAGGGTTCATTTTAAAGGAAGTGAAGAATTCAACAGCCTGGCGGAGTCCTTCAACAGTATGGCGGAGAAACTTCAGGAGTACGAAAGCAGCACACTTTCTAAGCAACTGATGGATAAAAAACGTATCGAAACATTGGTCAATAACATGCACGATGCGGTTATTGGTTTAGATGAGAATCATTTTATCTACATGATCAATGATGAAGCATTGAAGATCACAAACCTCCATAAAGAGGATATTATTGGAAAAACGGCCCATGAAGTAGCTATTAACAATGATCTGATGCGTGAATTGCTGAAAAATATAGATCATCCGGTAAAAGATCCGATTAAAATTGTTCGTGATAATAAAGAAAACTACTTCGAGCAGGATATTATTCCCATCAATATTGTAAAGACAGGCGAAAAAGAAAAAAAATATATCGGAAAGGTAATCTTGTTGAGAAATATTACCCCTTTTAAAGAACTTGATTTTGCTAAAACCAACTTCATTGCAACGATTTCCCACGAACTAAAAACTCCGATTTCTGCAATCAAAATGGGGGTTCAGCTTCTTGGAAACCAAAAGTTTGGAGAACTGAACGAGCAGCAGCAGGAATTATTGAAAAGCATTAATGAAGACGGGCAGCGATTATTGGATATCACAGGTGAATTGCTTAATCTTTCTCAGGTAGAATCCGGGAATATCAGATTGACTGTAGAGAAATGTTCCCCTAAAGAAATCGTACAAACTGCAGTAAAAAATGTTGAAAAGCTTGCCGAGCAGAAAAATATTTCCATCAGCACAGAATATCTTCTGGAAGAAAGCGATGCTGTAACTGCTGATTTTGATAAAACAGTTTGGGTAATGAATAACTTTCTTACCAATGCGGTGAAACACTCTTTTCAGGATGAAAATATTAAGATTGTGGTAGAAAAACAAAACTCATTCATTCAGTTCAGTATTATTGATACCGGAAGCGGAATTGATGAAAAATACCACCGCCAGATCTTTGACCGTTATTTTCAGGTTCCCGGCGAACACCAAAATGGAACAGGTTTGGGCTTGGCTATTTCAAAAAATTTCATTGAAAAGCAACATGGAGAAATAGGAGTGAAGAGTTCTCTGAATAACGGAAGTACATTTTATTTCAGACTGCCGGTTTCATAAGGATTATTGTTATACCTTTGAACAGGAAAATATCTGATTTTCTTATTTAAAAATTTGTAATTCTATTCTTTTATTCATGGATCCTTTTTTCTATTTGCCATTGGCAGGTATAGCAGTTTTTATCATCTCAAGAATTTTCTTTTATGTGCAGAAAAATAAAATTATTGAAAAATATCAGCAGCCGGATGCGGTAATTTTTAAAAATATCCATGGTACCATTGTTTCAGTAACTAAAGGAGGTCTTAGCTATAGTAAAAAATTTCGATGGTGTAGTTTTGAAATTTTCATGAATCAGAATTCTATATTTTTGTTTCCTAAAGATTTTTACATTGTTCCCGGTAAGGGTATTAATCTGAGATTTGGATCAGATCGAAGAAATACAAGAAAGCCGGAAGTTCTGAGAGAATTTCATATACATGACAATTATGTTGAACTGATTCTCTATCCTGACTGGATGCCCAATACAAAACGTACAATTTCTTTGGAAGGACTAAATAAGGCAGAAATTTTGCTGTTTCGGAAAGCTTTGATTAAGGAATAGTAGTTTAAGCAGTTATTTCAGACTACCAGTTGTAAGGATTATTGTTATTTGTTATATTTTAGCGCTATAAAATTAAATAACCTAAACCTGTGAATATTAAAACAATTGCTCTTTTTTGGGGACTAGTAATATCAAATTTTTGCTTTAGTCAGCAAAAATTTCGTGAAAACTTTAATTTAAAACTTCCGGTGGATTCTGTGAGATACTATCAGCAAGAAGTTAAAAAATCTCCCTATTTTGTTGAGGAAAATACTTTGCAAATTTATCCTGGTGAACACTTATTTATTGAAGCAGATATTAAAGAGGGAAAACTGGAATCTATGAAGGTGGTTAAAGAGAATGTAAACCCGTCAAAGACCATAGAAATAGAGTTTTCGCAGGATGTTGAAGGCAGAAAACATAAAGGAATGATGCTTCAGGTAAGTAATCCCTTTGATAAAAATCTCTTATATGATGCGACAATGTATACTTTAGAGGAACCTAAATGGATTGAAACCTCCATTCTTCCAGTAAAACCTAAGTTGACAGGCTTTGAGTTATGGAACGACGTTATTATTACTCTTGTCCTTCATAACTGGAGATTACAAAACTGACAATCCTATTCTTTATATTTACGCTAAAATAAAAATGAGAAAAACGTTAGCATTCTTGTTATTTTCAATGATATTCAGTATCCAGATCTCTGCACAAACCTTTACAGTAGAACAGCTTAAAGGATTCAATAAACTGACAATGGAGGAGTTTAAAAAGGAAATGAAACAGCTTCAGTTCAAATTTTATGATAGAACAGAAGGCTTAAGCTTCCTTTTAACCGAATATGAAGCTACAGACTATACCTCGAAAATAGGAAAGTTTGAATACAAAGAAGAAAAATCAGAAGACAGAATTGAATTTGAGTTTAAAGAAAAGAAAGAATACGATCAATATCTTAAACTGATATTGTCAGCCGGATATAAAGAAACGCAGAAAGGGAAGATCATTACCAAAGAACCCTATGTGGATTACCACAGGAATAAAGAATATATCAGGCTAATCTTGCCAAAGACAGGAGAAAGTTCTCCATATACTATTATTGTTTTTAAGTAAATCGGAAATATTAATTCTTAATAAATAAAAAAGCTGCGAAAATTATTCGCAGTTTTTTTTATAGCATTCGTGAGCTTACTCTTTGATAAACTTCTGTACAATTGCATGATCTCTCGTGAAAACTTTGAGAATATAGTTTCCTTTAGAAAGTCCATAAACAGGAATTGAGTTTCCTTTTACATTTGTTGAACTGATAATTCTTCCGGCTGCATCATAGATTTCAGCTTTTATAATTTCATTTTTAGATTGAATATTTAGAATATCTCTTACCGGATTCGGATAAACAGAAATAATAGTATTTTCCTTATTGGCTTCTGCTATTGCTAATACATTCTGAACGCTTGTGGTGTAAGTATTGGTAATAATCGGATGATTGTAATCAAAATAGATTCTGGCCGTATTACTGAAGCTGTCTCCAAGATTTAAGGTAGATTTTGTTTTGATTTTAAACGAAACATAACCGTCATTATTCGCATCATCAAAAGGCAGTTGGATGTTTTCAAAAATGAACTCTACCGTATTCGGATAGGTAATTCTTGCTACAAAATTGTGACTTCCGTTCAATGCAACTAAACTTGATATGTCAAATTTAGAAGTATCAATAACATCCTTTACCACAATATTCTGTGCATTTGCGGTACCTGTGTTTTCAAACCTGATCAGATAATGCACATAATCTCCAACCTCGGTTTGCGTAATAGTAGTTCCTTCCAGACAAGTCTTATCATTCGGGTCAAAAGAATTGACTACCGATTGGTTTAACGTGAAATTATTGTCCAAAGGCGTTTCATCAGCAGCTCCATTGATTTGTGATGTGTAATGCAGAATATCACCGCTGTTTAACGATGGAGTCTGTGTTGGGGTATTTAATTTCAGTGTTACGGTGACTTCTCTGGTTTCAAGAGGAAGAAGATTGGTGAAATTCCAGGTTAAAATACCAGTAGATTGTGTATCCGGAGCAACTGTTGCATTCATGTAATTCATCAGATTGTCGTTGAAATTGAAAACAATATTTCCTGATTGGGCTACAGTTCCTTTGTTTTTGTAAACAATTTTATATTTTGTGTCAAATCCAGGGATAGCAGCCGTAACAGGAATAATCATGACTTCAAGATCATTATGAGTTCCGTTCGCTGTTAAACAGAAATTTTGATTCAAAGGGCTTGTTTGTGCCGGAAAGTTTACTGTTAAAGTACTTGGAGATATGGTCCAATAGACTGGATTCTCTGAAATGGGCGTAATCGTATGAGTACCTGTTTGTAAAGGAATAGAATAATTTCCTGATGAATCAGCAATCATATTTCCGGAAACAGAACCGCTTGTAATCGAAAATTTTTGGAAAGGTTTGTTAACATCATTAAGATCACAGCCATTGCCATTAATATCGTATTTTGTAGTACCATTAACTTTATAATAAGTACCACCCGGTGTGAATGAACAATAAGAATTTAAATTAATAGTATTGAGAGAATAAGAAGATAAATAATTACTGATCGCTGCGAAATCACCATCATCACAGCAAATATATTTAAGATTAGGATTGTTATTATTTATATGAAACCATGATGTAACGTTCAATACAGTTCCTCCACTTTTCAGATTAATATTTTTCAGAAGTGCATTGTCATAGATCGTGATGTTTTCCAATAAAGGATTCATACTTAAATCCAGTGTTGTAAGATTATTATTTAAAGTACCAAACTGTCTTAAAGCTGGAAAAATGGAAAGATCTATAGCTGTCAGACCTGTAGATTGTAACCCAAGAGACTCTATGTTCGTTGTACCGACCAGAGATAATGTGGAGATCGGGCTTTGTGAAAGATATACAGTATCTAGGTTTTGTAGATTATGTAACTGAAGTGTTGTTAAAGCGCTGCAGCTATAAATCCCCAGATTATTAAGATTCGTACAACCTGTTAAATTAATACTATTGGTTGAAGAACTGTTCCTTATTTGAAGCCATTCCAGATTACTCATATTACTAAAATCCAAAGATTGAATATTGGTCTTATTGATCTCCAAAGACTTCAGATTAGGGCAAAGGCTAAGATTAATGCTATTGATAGGCTGAGTAGAATTTAAATTGCTGATATATAAAGTTTTCAATGAATTGCTCTGCAGATTGTAGTTCATAATATTATTATTTTCGGAGGTCATCGTTACCAATGATGTACAACCTGAAATATTAAGTGACGCTAATTGCGGATTCGTAGTTACTGATAAAGCAATCAGGCTAGTCATATTACTTAAATCAACTGCAGAAACAGAAGTACCAAAAAGATATAATTCTGTTAAATTAGTAAAGCTTTTAATTCCTTCAATAGATTGTATATAGGATCTGTTTCCATAATAAAGATAAGATAGTTTTACCACATTACTAGCCTCACTTTGCTGAATGATACCATCATTATTGGTGTCAACGGGAATACTGTTTCCATACTGATCCTTTGCATAGCCATTGCTGTAATTAGCTGTTAACAAAAAGTTCTTAAAAGCTGTGTCAGGAATATTCACATTTTGCGCCTGAAACACTGCAAAAATCATCATAGAAATGATGAGGTAGATTTTTTTCATGTATTATTAGTTAATGGTTATTTGTTGTAATTTGAAAACAAAAATAAACCATTAAGAGGAATATCTTAATGGTTTAGTAAATAATTATTAAAAATAATTGTTATTTTTCAATCAAATCCAGAAACTGCTGCTCATCCAGAATTGTAATTGTTCCGATATCCTGAGCTTTTTTCAGCTTGCTTCCGGCTTTTTCACCTACCACAAGATAGTTGAGGTTTTTCGAAACCGCAGAAATATTTTTCCCGCCATGCTTTTCTACCATTTCCTCAGCAGATTCTCTCGTGAATAAAGACAATTTTCCGGTGAAAAGGAATGTTTTTCCCTCCAGAACGTTGGATAAAACTTCATTGGTACTTTCTCCTTTTTCAAGCTGTACTCCGTAAGATTTTAAACGTTCTATCATCAATACGTTTTCAGAATTCTGGAAGAAATCAACGATGCTGATTGCAATTTTAGTCCCGATATCTTCTACCTGGCAAAGTTCTTCAACAGTAGCATTCTTTAATTCTTCAATAGTAGGGAAGTTTTTGACCAGTTTCTTGGCAACCGTTTCTCCCACATGTTTGATTCCGATTCCGTATAATACCTTTTCAAAAGCAATTTCTTTGGATTTCTCAATTCCTGAGATGATGTTCTGAGCTGATTTCTCAGCCATTCTTTCCAATGGAAGAAGCTGTTCTTTCGTCAAAACATAGAAATCTGCAGGGTTTTCGATCAGTTTCTCTCTGTACAACTGTTCAATGGTTTCACTTCCAAGGTTGTCAATATTCAAGGCTTTTCTGGAAACATAATGAATCATTCTTCCTACCACCTGTGGCGGGCAGTGAAGTTCATTCGGACAGAAATGAATGGCCTGATCTTCAATTTTTATTAACTCGGTACCACATTCAGGACAATGTTTGATATATTCTATTTCTTTGCTCTCTTTCGTTCTTTTATCCGTGTTTACCCCTACAATTTTTGGAATAATTTCACCTCCTTTTTCTACATACACGAAATCATGTTCATGAAGATCCAGTTTCTTGATAATATCCTCATTATGAAGAGAAGCTCTTTTTACGATGGTTCCAGCCAGTAAAACAGGTTTAAGATTGGCAACAGGGGTGATGGCACCCGTTCTCCCCACCTGATAAGAAACACTTTGAAGTTCTGTCTCTACTTTTTCTGCTTTAAATTTATAAGCCATCGCCCAACGCGGAGATTTGGCTGTATAACCAAGCTGTCTCTGCTGTTGTAATGAATTCACTTTTAAAACAATTCCATCAATTTCAAAAGGAAGGTTATGACGTTCTGTGTCCCAGAAAGTAATAAACTCCTGTACCTCAGCCATTGTTTTACATAATTTTGCTTGCTGAGATGTTTTGAAGCCCCAGCTTTGTGCTTTCTGAAGCAGTTCCCAATGGGTTTCTGCTGGGATATCCTCAGAAATAAACTGATACAGTACAGAAGAAAGTCCGCGTTTTCTTACCTCAGCGCTGTCCTGCATTTTCAAACTTCCGCTGGCTGTATTTCTTGGATTCATGAAGGGATCAAGGCCTTCTTCTTCACGGAGCTTATTGATTTTATCAAAGTTTTTTCTTGTCAGATAAATTTCTCCACGCATAAAAAACTGAGCTGGGAAATCACCTTTTAATGTCAAAGGAATATCTGAAATGGTACGTACATTCGGGGTAATCTCATCTCCCTGGAAGCCGTCACCACGGGTAACCGCCTGTGAAAGTTTTCCGTTTTCATAAAGAATAGAAATGGAGGCACCGTCATACTTTAGCTCAGCAACAAATTCTACAGGATCTTCAATCGTTTTAATGATTCTTTTTTCCCAGTCTTCCAGATCGTCAAAATCATAGGAGTTATCCAGTGAATACATTCTGAATTTATGCTGAATGGTTGGGAAAACCTTGGTAACACCACCACCTACACGTACCGTAGGCGAGTTCTCATCATAAAATTCCGGGTACTTTGCCTCCAGATCCTGAAGTTCCTGAAGAAGCATATCGAATTCAAAATCCGTAATAGTGGGAGTATCCAGTTGATAATAGTTTTCGTTATGCTGGTGAAGCTCTTTGCGGAGCTGCTCTATCTTTTGTTGAATGTTTTCAGACATTGGGTTTCTATCTTTTGAGCAAAAATAACTAAAGTAATTGCATTAAAAAAATAACAGAATTAAATAGTACAGGAAAATTAAAAATACGTAATATGTCTTAACAGCTTGGTTCTGTTAGAAATAAAACGTGTGTTTAAAGTAATTTAACATAACGTTCTGATTTAATTAAAAAAATGTTAAAACTTTCTTAAACACCCAGCCCTTAAAGTCAAAATACCTTTGCACATCTGATTGAAAGAAACCTCAACATGATCTATTAACATGAAAATCAAAGAGGTTTCCTGGCGAACATCAAAAAATTAATCATAAAGATCTTCGGAAGAAATGAAAAAAGTAAAGATTGTACTGGGATTATTGTTTTTAGGGCTTGGAACAATGGCGTATGCACAGACCACGCAGGCTTCTATTGTAGGGAAAGTTACCGGGCCGGGAAGTACGGCTCCGGAAAAAGTGAAAGTAACGATCGTGAACGAATCTACAGGATTCAGAACGGAAACGGAAACCAACTCAAAAGGAGAATATATCTTTAAGGAAATACCTCTTGGCGGGCCTTATACAGTTATTGTAAACGATGATAAAAAAGAAGGTTACAATGTGAACTTCGGAGATCAGGTTACCGTGAATATGGATCTTGGGAACGAAAAGACTATTGAAGAAGTAAAAATTACCGGAAACCTTAAAAACAAGATCGGAAACCTTGGAGCAGCTACAGCAATCTCTGCAAAAAACATCAGCATACTTCCCGTGAACGGCCGAAACTTTACCAACCTTGCTGAACTGTCACCATTAAGCGGAAAAGGAGGAAACCTTTCAGGACAGCTTGGATCTTCCACCAACTTTACGATTGACGGGATGACTGCAAAAAATCCAACTTCTGCAGGATCCACTACCAGCCGAAGCGGTGCTCCTTTCTCTATTTCTATTGAAGCAGTACGTGAATTCAAAATTACAACCAACCAATATGATGTGACATTGGGAAGAAGCGGAGGTGGAACCGTAAGTGCTGTTACCAAATCAGGAACCAATAAATTTTCTGGAAGTGCCTGGGAATATTTAAGAACTAACTGGCTTTCCAGTCCGTATGACATCAGAGGAAACAAAAGAGATAATGATTTCTCTACTTCTCAGTTCGGATTTTCATTGGGAGGACCAATTATTAAAAATAAATTACATTTCTTCGTAGCATGGGATCATCAGCTGGATTCAAGACCTTTGGTGATTGCAGATATCAAATCTCCGGATGACGAGAAGAGATTCAATACTACTACGCAGACGCTTAATCAGTTTGTGGATATTGCCAGAGCAAAATATGGGGTAGGAAGCGGTCCGCAATTTGGAACGTTTGATAAAGTAAGAAACTCTGATGCTGCCTTCTTACGTCTTGACTGGCAGATCAATGAAAAGAACTTATTAACGCTTAGGAATAACTTTACTTACGATCTAAATAAAAACGGTCTTGGTGATAATACCAATATCAATTTCTTTGAATCTTACGGAAATGATAAAAACCTTGACAACAGTTTGTTATTGACCTTAAGATCAAATTTGCAGCCTAATTTAACCAATGAATTAAAGGCGCAGTATCTTTATACTTTCCAGGACAGTTATCAAAATAATCAATTAGGAAAACCTGTTCCAAGAGCTATTGTTGAAGGAGTATCTTCCAGTGCAGGATCTACGAATATTCAGTTCGGAGGGCACCGCTTTGCTCAGGAAGGTTTTACAAATAATGTGTTTCAAATTGTAGATAACTTATATTACAACACAGATAAAGTAAAATATACATTTGGGGCTGATCTTATGTATACATCAGCAAAATCTATATATGGAAGTGAAGTGAACGGAAGATTCCATTTCCAGGGAATGAGCAATTTTGACGCAATGACTCCTTACCGGTTCTACAGAGAAGTTCCTTTAATGGAAGATCCGTCTGTAAGATCAAATATCTGGAACATCGGTCTTTATGGGCAGTTTCAGACTAAAGTGGCCAAAGGTCTTGATTTAATGGCTGGTATAAGATTAGATTACGGAGGTTATCCGAAAGCAAAATTCAACCAGAAACTGTTTGATGAAATGGGAATCAGAACCGATAATCAAATCAAATCATTTGTGATCCAGCCAAGATTCCAGTTTGACTGGAACATCAATGAAGGAAATAAGGACTTCCTGAAGTTCGGAGCCGGAATTTTCTCTTCAGATATCAACAACTATATGATCATTAACAACCTTGTATTTGATGGAAAGCATCTGGCTACAGTGGATGTAACGGGTAAAGATGTTCCGTTCCCGGATTTCAACAGCTATAGAAATGATTATAACTCTGCTCCGTCTCTTTCCCAGTACCAGATTCCAACCATTAACTATACGGGTAAGGATGCAAAAATCCCAATTGTTTATAAAGCCAATATTTCTTATACCCATTTCTTTAATGAAAGGTTCAGAGCAGGGATCGCAGGATATATGGCTTTAGGTAGAAATAATTATTTTTACTATGACAGAAACATGGTAGCCAATCCTTTCTTCACATTAGCTAATGAAGGCGGAAGAGGAGTATTTATTCCTACAGGTGCTATTACCAATAATGCCAATAATAGTGTAAGCTTCGACTGGAAACAGGGAAGAATCAATAATAATTTCGGAAGAGTACTGGAGTTGGTGAGTGATGGTAAAGTAAACCAGTTTTCATTCGTAATAGATACAAGTTACCGTTACTGGAAAGATGGAGAAATCACCGCAAGTTATACATGGTCTGATATCAAAGACAATACTTCTTACAACGGAAACGTAGCCAACTCTGCAACATTATCCACCATGATTCAGAGCGATCCGAGAGATTTAAGAATGACCTATTCTGATAACCAATTCAGAAATAAAGTCGTGATCTATGGAAACTCTCCTACAATCGCCGGATTTACATTAGGGATCAGATATTCAGGAATCGGAGGAACCCGTTTCTCAGCAACAACAGGAGGAAACATCAATGGTGATTTCGTAGATTCCAATGACCTTGCTTTTATCTTCCCGAATCTTACGCAATCCGTTTTGGATGATCCACAGGTAGGACAGGCTCTGAAAGATTATATCAACGAATACAACGGGAAAATTGCAGAACGTAACGGAGGTAAAAACGGTTTCTATGGAGTTTGGGACGTTCGTGTAGCGAAAAAAATTAAATTTGATAAAATAGGAGCTTTTGAACTTTCTGTAGATATCTTCAATGTGGCGAACCTGCTTAATAAAGAATGGGGTGTAAACAACTCATATGGAAATACTTCCTTGTATAAAGTAACCAGATTTAACAAGGATACCATGCAGTATGAATATACCAAAAACGTAAGTGGAGGAGGTTTGGTTCCAATGTCTGGAAATCCATACCAGATTCAGATCGGTGCGAAGTATTCCTTCTAATAATTATCTTTTTCAATCATTGAAGACATAAAAGAAAATGAGTCAGCTATTGTAAATCTCACTTAACTGTAATCCGTAAATCTTTTATGTCTTTGTGGTTTTCATTTATTAATAACTACCTTTATCAGGAAGTTTCACAACTTTATTTTTAATAATTTAAATTATATTATGAAAAATTTTATCTTAGGGTTAGCAGTTTTAAGTACAGTTATGATGAAAGCACAAACCCAGATTATTGCCCATAGAGGATATTTCCAGACTCAGCCTCCTACAACGGAGAACTCAATTCAATCATTGGAAAATGCCCAGAAATTAAAAATATATGGGTCTGAATTTGATGTAAGAATGACAAAAGATGGTGTATTGGT
>Ga0070682_100000673_pt1 | contig 20571 bp, 22 predicted proteins | sample KBSC63LmetaG_FD_64668 | JGI IMG/M metagenome (GOLD analysis project Ga0070682, IMG submission 64668) | Corn rhizosphere microbial communities from Kellogg Biological Station, Michigan, USA - KBS C6-3L metaG | ecosystem: Host-associated > Plants > Roots > Rhizosphere | place: USA: Michigan...
GTGAGTCTCGCCTCGAGTGGTTTCCGTTCGGGCGACGTGGCCGATAGCTCCTCCAGCTGACCGGCAATGGCCTGCCGGGTGCCCTGAAGATCGTCGAGCTGGTTTCTCAACTCGTTGCGCTGGGCTTTGAATCCCTCATAGATAGCTGCCGCACTTGGCGCCGATCGCGCGCCCTGAGCGACTACAGGCGCGGCTGTCGGTGCGGGGGTGGCTTGTGGTGTTTGTTTGATCAAGATTTCCTCGGACTGGAACCGGTGTCGCCTGAAAAACCGCGACGTGGGTTAATCTACGGTTTCATGGCGATAATTTCTTCACCTTCCGGCCAGGTCTTCAGCCGGCATGAGTTGTCGCTCTCTCGACCGCTGCCACTCGATGAGGCCGGCGATCGCGAGAAGGAGCAGAACCGCGTAGAGCCCGGCCGAAAGCTGCAGGTGCTTTCTCCAGAATAGAATCACGTAGCCGACGTTGACGGCGATCCAGAGCCACCAGTTCTCGAGGACTTTTCTGGCGAGGAGCCAGTTTGCGACGAGGCTGGTGGTCGAAAGTGTGGCGTCGGCGTAAGGAGCGGCGGCGTTGGTCCAACGCGCGAGTGCCGCGCCAACGACGACCGACACGACTGCTGTTCCCATCAGCCACGCAGCTCGGCCTGGCCTGCTCAACACCACGATCGGCGCATCTCCCTGACCGCGCGCTCCTCCATGCGCCCAGTACCACCAGCCATAGATGTTCTGCACCACGTAGATCGGCTGGAGCGCAGTGTCGGCGTATAGTCGCGCGCGAATGAACACGATCATGTAGGCAAGTATCCCCACGATCGCCACCGGCCAGCAGGCGATCCTCTCCTTGATCGTGAGGACGATGCCAACCAGCGTCATCACGACGGCGACAGCTTCGATCGGATCCATTGGACTCGCGCGTGATGTGGCCGATTGCCGGCGGTGCAACGGCGGTGCTATTTACAGCGCCGAAAGAAACGCGGGGAGATTATGGCGCAGAATCAGATTTGTCGCGACGGGCAGGATGCATGAGACCACTCCCCTTTACCTGGCCGTATGCCCTCGTTTTCTGGGCCGTCTACGTTTGGGCGTTCTTCCCGGAATGGAAAATCGTGCAGGGCGGCATGAAGGGCGTTCAGGATCCCGCCTCGAAGGACAGCGGCTCACTGCGCGTACTGCTCGGAGGAATGTGGATCGCCTTGTTCCTGGCATTTCCGCTCGCATTCGTCCGGGCGTGGTCGTTCCCGCAACGCGCCCAGCTCCCACTTTTCGTCGCGGGCCTTCTTTTTATCGTTCTGGGAAGTCTCCTTAGACGCTACTGCTTCCGCGCGCTTGGGGAGTTCTTCACTGGAGACGTGAGAGCCCGGGAGGATCAACCCGTGATTTGCACCGGCCCGTATCAGTGGGTTCGTCACCCGTCATATACCGCGGGAATGATGATGTTCATCGGCATCGGTCTCGCGCTGGGAAGCTGGGTCAGCTTCCTCCTCCTGACGGTCGGGTCCATCGCGACATACGGCTATCGCGTCGCCATCGAAGAGCGGATACTGCTGCAAACGCTCGGCGAGCCCTACGCCTCGTACATGAAGGGTCGGAGGCGGTTCATACCTCACATCGTGTGAACGGGAGGAACCCAACGCACCAGCTGATCTTCGATGCCCATCGTCAGTCGCCGGTACTCTTCCTTCATCAGCGGAGACGACACGACGAAATCGGCGGTAGCGCGATTGCACGCGACGGGAATGTTGTAGACGACGGCAATTCTCAGGAGCGCCTTCACGTCGACGTCGTGTGGGTGCGGCTCGAGCGGATCGGAAAAGAAAATCACGAAGTCGACTCGGCCTTCGACGACGGCGGCCCCGACCTGTTGATCGCCGCCGAGTGGGCCGCTCGCGAAGCGGGTTATGTCGAGACCGAGCTCGGCGCTGAGGATCGCGCCGGTGGTGCCCGTTGCGAACAGATCGTGGTGCATGAGTATGCCGCGATTGCTACGAACCCAGTCGAGCAGATCGTGCTTGCGGTTATCGTGGGCGATGAGCGCGATGCATTTTCTGGTGTTCATGAGGAGCAGACGCCTGCTTGGCATTCATATCCCGTGAGAGAGTCGACTGGAAGATCGGCCCAGCGTGTGGTGGAAGGGTCACCATCTCGTACGGATTGGGTAACGGTGCAGCGGCCGGAGCCTTGCACCGGAGTGAGCCTGGGTGTACTTCCAGTGGGCACCGAAGGAGGCATCTGATGAGACATTCCTCGATCGCTTTGCTGACTTTTTCGCTATGTGCCGCCGTGCTGACTGTGCCCGGAAATGGGGGCGCCCAATCGTCTGGCATGAAGCCTCGCATCAGTCTTCGCTCGATGGCGCCCCTTCAACTCGAGAATCAGTGGACTACGGCACTGGTGAATCGGGATGCGCTCACCTTCGACCAATTACTGGCCCCCAACTTCGTCTACACGGAAAACAACGACGTGATGAGCCGTGGCGACGTCATCAAGAGTGTGAACGGGTCCGACAAGGTGACGTGGGCGAGAAACGAAGGGATGAAGCTCCACGATTTCGGAGATGTTCAGGTGATCACCGGTGTCCTGCACCTCAAAGGAACCGGCAACAAAGGCATCGCCTTCGACAAACGATATCGGTTCACCGACACATGGCAGAAGCAGAGTGGACGATGGCGGATAATTGCAGCGCAGGACTATCTGATTCCTTGACGTAAGGGCGATGCATCGATCATGACCTAAGCGTGAGACATCGATCATTGCTGACTAATTGAGGGGCGAGGACCAAGTGCACCGGAGAGCGAGGACGATGACAGGCGGTTTGAGAATGGCGTCGGCGATTCTTGTGACTAGCGCAGCGGCCTGCAAAGTACAAAGCAAGGCTCCATCAGCTGATACGACGGCTGGCGCTGATCCCGCTGTCACATCGTCGGCACAGGTCGGGACGTCATCGGTTACTGGCGCGCGCATCGCCGTTGCGCACGCCGGCCCTCCAGGTGAATGGCAGATGCCGGCTGGTGACTACGCCAGCTCTCGTTACAGCGAATTGGGGACAATCACTCCACAGAACGTCGCGAATCTTCACGTCTCGTGGGCTTTCTCCACTGGCGTGCTGCGCGGTCACGAGGGGCAGCCTCTCGTTGTCGGCAACACGATGTACGTGGTGACGCCGTATCCGAATGTCTCCTACGCCATCGACCTCGCTCAGACTGGCCAACCACTCAAGTGGAAGTTCCGCCCCGAAAACGCGCAGCAGGCGATCGGACGCGCGTGCTGCGACGTGGTCAATCGCGGTGCCGCGTACGCGGGCGGGAAAATCTTCTACAATCTTCTCGATGGACACACCGTCGCGGTCGACGCGGCGAGCGGCCGCCAGCTGTGGCGGACGAAGATGGGCGATCTGTCGCGCGGCGAGACGATCACCATGGCGCCGATCGTGGTGAAGGGCAAAGTCATCGTCGGCTCGAGCGGGGGCGAGATGGGAGTGCGTGGCTGGATCGCCGCGCTTGATGTGAACTCGGGAAAGGAAGTCTGGCGCGCGTACAACATCGGCCCCGACAAGGACGTGAAAGTCGGTCCGCGGTTCAAGCCGTTCTATGCCCACGATAGCGGCAGTAACCTCGGCGTCTCGACGTGGCCCGGAGATACATGGAAAACTGGCGGCGGCGCGGTATGGGGATGGATCTCCTACGATCCCGCGCTAAACCTCATTTACCACGGCACGAGCAACCCTGGACCGTGGAACGAGAATCAACGCACTGGCGACAACAAATGGACGGCAGCCATCCTGGCGCGCGACGCGGATACGGGCGAGCTGGTTTGGGCGTTTCAGGTGACGCCGCATGACATGTGGGACTACGATGCGGTGAATGAGAACATCCTCGTCGATCTGCCGATCAAGGGCACGACGAGAAAGGCGCTCGTGCATTTTGACCGCAACGGCTTCGCGTACACGATAGATCGGGCGACTGGTGAGGTCATTCTCGCCGAGCCGTTCGTGCCGATGAACTGGTCGACCGGGATCGACATGACGACGGGACGACCAAAGGTCGTGGAGACGAAGAAGACGGCGCAGGACAAGAACGTCCAGGACATCTGTCCGAGTCTCGAGGGAGGAAAGAATCAGCAGCCCGCCGCGTTCTCGCCGCAGACCGGCCTCTTCTACGTGCCTACGAACAATCTCTGCATGGATTTCCAGGCGCGTGCTGTCACCTACATTGCCGGAACTCCATTCATCGGCGGCAACGCGCCGGAAAAGGGTGGGCCCGGCGGATACCGTGGGGAATTCATCGCCTGGGATGCGACGACCGGGAAAAAGATCTGGGGAATCAAGGAGCCGTATCCGGTTTGGGGAGGCGCGCTAGCGACGGCCGGCGGCGTGGTGTTCTACGGCACGCTGGATGGATGGTTCAAGGCGGTCGACGCGCGCAGCGGAAAGGTTCTCTGGCAATTCAAGGTCGGTTCCGGTGTGGTGGGAAATCCGGTTACGTATACTGGTCCCGATGGAAAGCAATACGTGGCGATCTACGCGGGAATCGGCGGAGACATGGGCCTCCTCATCGCGGGCGATGTCGCCGCGAATCTTCCGTACGACGTTCGTGAGCGCGGGACGACATTGCCCGACATCAGCAGGTGGACGAGCTGGGGCGGCGAGCTGTTCGTGTTCTCTCTATGAGATTCGTGAATCGTCTTCCGAAGGCGCGCGCTCCACGCGCCACGATCGTGGGTGTGGGAATGCTTTGCATCGCAATTGCCTGCAGTTGCGGCGTCGAGTCAGGGCGCGATACGACGGCTGCGTCGTCGTCCGCGCCGACTGAGCAGCCCGGAGTAAGTCATCTCGTAGTTGCCGGCGACAGCCTCCGGTTCATGCAGCACGACGAGAATCTGCCCGCGGGATTTCCATCGCAGGCAAAACCGGTGCTGATCAGGAATCCGTACGAAGGCGACAAGAACGCAACCGCAACCGGTGGGAAGCTGTTCATCGCGTACAACTGCCTGGATTGTCACGGCGCCGAAGGATCCGGCGCGATGGGCCCGAGCTTCCAGGATGGCCGTTGGCATTTTGGCGGAGCGCCGGGCGAGGTCTTCGAATCCATCTACGAAGGAAGACCCGATGGAATGCCGTCGTGGGGCGGACGCATCACCGACGACCAGATCTGGATGCTCACCGCCTACGTGCGATCGCTAGCCTCGAAGGATCTGAGCACCGAGAACTTCACAGGCAAAACGGTCGAGCGCACCGGCCACTAGAGTTCTGTCAGCTCTGCCGGCGTCGGCGAGCTGGACCGGGTGCACCGGTTCGTCGGGCTACGACGGTGGCGGCGCCGGCGGAACTCCTCCAAATGCGTTGATGATCGCGAGGCCCATGTTGGACATTGTGAGCTGCGGCTCATTGTCCAGAATCCATCGCTGATCCTTGTTTTCCTTCGTCATCACGCACGCAACCACGCGATTTCTGAGATACCAAAGCGTACACTCCGATCGTACCGCGTCGGTCTCGCCATCCTTGTGCGCCGCGCGTGCACCGGCGGCGTAGCGCTGAAGCATGAAATCGGTCCCGTTGTGCTCGAGTATGTCGAGCATCGCGGAATCCGCGGCGGGATTCACGGCTTTTCCCTGCGCCATCAGCTCGAACAGGTGCGCCATCTCGTTCGGCGTCGTGACGCCAAGCCCGTATTTGACGGAGCTGTCCATGGCCACGCTCGAGTTGCGAAGAAAGCTCTTGGAGTGAACCCGCGTGTGGTGCAGTCCGAGTGAATCCATCTTGTCCCACACTCGGCGGATGATGATGCGATCGAGAAGGAGGTTGGTCGCCGTGTTGTCGCTGATTGTTGACATGAGCCACGCGGCGTCATGGACTGTGAGCACGGTGCCATTGTGCAGAAACTGAACGACGCCAGACCCGGGGACCTGATCGATCTTGAGCACCGTCAGCGGATCGTCGAGCGAGAGCTGCCCTTTGGCGACGAGATCGTATACGGTCGTGAGGATCGCGACCTTGATCAGGCTGGCCGTCGGAAAGGTCTCGTCGCCCTTTCTGTTGATGCGCTCGCCAGTCTCGAGGTCGATCACGCTATAGCCGACCACGCCATGATGCGCATCGGCGATCGAATCCAGCGTCCGTCGAAGTGCGGCCGTGTCGGCGCGGACGATGGGAAGTCGATTCCCCGAGGAGTGGCCAATACTCACTGCCGCGCATGCGACGGCGCCGACAAGGAAGATGGCGGCGTAGCTCGCCGCGGCGTTGACGGCTCGGTGATGCGTGCTCATATCGGGGTTGGTGAGAGGGGCACGATAATGGCTTAACAACCGTAGCAGGGTAGGTAATATAGGGCGCCGATGACTTATGATCTGACCAAATTCGACTTGGGCGACATGCTCAAGTGCAGTTTGCGCCTGCGCGAAACGGCGGCCGATGCGCCTACTCTCGAATCTTCGGCGCAACGCGTCTGTCGCTTTCTGTATGACGAGCTTGCCGACCGCGCCGGGAAACAGCAATGCGCACTCGTTCGCTGCTACAAGACGCACGAGTTCGGGGCCCTGGAGCCGGATCTTCAGGCTTTTGCCCGTGCGGCGATGGGACTCGAGAACCCCAGGTCGACTATGAAATGTCTCACGCTCATGGCGAGCGTGGGTGAAACCGCCGCTTGGAACTCGCGCTTCCTGTCGCGCGGACACCGCGCGATCCCGTTGCCAAGTCCCGAGATCGTCGAAAAAGCGCCGATGATTGCTCAACTGATCAAGGAACTTGGCCTTGATCTGAGCGCTCTCCTACGTCCCTCGCCGGACGTTGTTCGGGAGCTCGCCGGTAAGCGTCACGGAGTCTTCCACGTCGAAAACGCCGTTGGCAGTCCCTACATTCCGGCGCAAGAGGAGTTCGTCCAGCGTTACGGGATCAAGTCTGTTCTGGGCTTCGGCGGTTTGCTGCCAAATGGCGAGCTTTTCGCCGTCATACTGTTCGCGAACGTGCCCGTTTCCGCTGCGTCCGCCGACAGATTCCGCAGCCTCGCCCTGGATGTGAAGAGCGGTTTCTCGCGCTTCGCGGACACGAACATCTTCAACCAGACTCGTCTTACGCCGCCGGAAGCCCGTCGAGAGTTGTAGGCAAAGCTGGTAGCGCGTACGGTTTTTGCCCCGTTCACGGATCAAGCGCCCAGCACCGCATCGATGGTGGGAGCAGCTTTTTTCACGACCCTTGGGAGGGGAAGGACAATGGTTGCATCAAGATTCAGATTGGCGGCACTATCCGTGGCTGCCTTGGCCTTCGTCGCATGCGCCAAGAAGGACAACACCACAACGGACACCACGGCCGTAACAGGAACGATGGCGGATACATCGGCGATGGCTGCCAGCTCGACCACCCCGGCCGCCACCTGGAGCGACGCGAATATTTTTGCGCTGCTTGACGAAGCGAATGCGGCCGACAGCAGCGCCGGTTCCATCGCAGCGACAAAAGGCACGGCAGCGGCTGTGCGCACCTTCGCCAAAGACATGATGCGCGACCACCATACGCTGCGGACACAGGGTGCGGCGCTCGCGAAAAAGCTGAATGTCACTCCCGCGGCGCCTGGGGATGATCCCGTGCCGAACATGGCGCAGACCGAAACCAACACCTTGAACTCGACGGCCAAGGGCAAGGACTTCGACAAGGCTTACATCGACGCCGAAGTAGATGCACACAAGGCGGTCCTCGATCTCGCAACCAAAGCGGCCGGCCAGACCCAAACCACCGAGCTGAAGAACCTGATCCAGAAGGCTGCACCGCTAATTCAGGCGCATCTCACCAAGGCGGAAGCGATCCAGAAAACCCTGAAGTAGGATCTTGCTTCAAGGCGTAATCTTTGACATCGACGGCACGCTCGTAGACAGCAACGACGCACACGCGCAGTCCTGGGTGGACGCGTTTGCGGAAGCCGGCTACAACGTGCCGTTCGATGTCGTGAGACCGCTGATTGGAATGGGCGCCGACAAGCTGCTGCCAAAAACGGTCGGCGTCAGTCACGAGAGCGACAAAGGCAAAAAGCTTCTGGCGCGCCGGTCGGAGATTTTCCGCGGGAAATATCTTCCGCGCCTGAAACCATTGCCCGGCTCCCGGGCGCTCGTCCTTCGTGTTCGCGACGATGGCCTCAAGGCTATCGTTGCGACGTCGGCAAAGGATGACGAGCTGAAAGGCCTGCTTCAGGCTGCCGCCGTGAATGACCTCATGGAAGAGCGCGCGACCGCCAGCGATGCGAAGCGATCAAAGCCCGACCCCGACATCGTGCAGGCCGCAGTCGAAGAAAGCGGCATCGGCAAAGAGAACCTCATCATGATCGGCGATACGCCATACGATGTAGAAGCGGCGACAAGAGCCGGAGTGAGGACCATTGCGTTCCGTTCCGGCGGCTGGAACGACGACGACCTCAATGGAGCCATAGCAATCTACGACGGACCGGCCGATCTTCTCGCGCATTACGAAGCATCGCCTCTCGGGAGAAAAGCGCAGTGACGAACCTGGCAACTCTGATACAGGAACTAGCTCAAACCGCGCAACAGGCCGGACCTCCGCCCAGTCCAGGTGGACCAGGCGGACCACCACCCGGGTTCAGTTACACCAAGGCACTGACCCAGCTCATTCAGTTCGTCGGCTACTTCCTTGCCGTTGGCGCCGTAGGATTTCGTTTCGGGATCGTGCGTCGCGTTCGCGGCATGACCGATGAGGCGCGCACGATCCTTCGCGCAGACAACGCCGCTCTCCTCGGAATACTAGGTGTTCTCCTTCTCGCCCTCTCAGCCCTGGCCGGCCCCTACATTCAATCGATTGTGGAACACAAGACGTACGCCCAGTCGCTGCCAAAGAATCTCAATCCATTCGAGCTCAAGCTGGCGATGCTTGCACTGGCTTTCATCGGCTTCGCCTTGGTGCGCGCCACGCCCTCGCTCGGATGGGCGAGCGCTGCCATTGCGGTCATCGTCGTGGCCCTCCAACCACTTTACACCGGACGACTCGCGGGCAAAGTGAACGCGGTTCACGTACTCGCGGCATCCACATGGCTTGGCACTCTGTTGGTTCTTGCGATCGTCGGCATACGCGGCTTGATCAATCGCCAGCCATCGGCGCAGGATCGCGCGGTGCTGGTGGCCGATCTCGTGAATTCGTTCTCGCCCTTGGCGCTTACCGCGGCGACGATCGTGGCGCTCACCGGCCTCACAACGGCCTGGCTGCACCTCAAGCGCATCTCGGCGCTCTACACCACGAGTTACGGAATCGCCCTGCTCGTTAAGCTCGCGCTCGTTCTCGTCGTCGTCATCCTCGGCGCGTGGAACTGGAAACGCGTTCGGCCATCGCTCGGTGCCGAGGGCTCAGAGCACGTCATCCGCCGCTCGGCCAGAATGGAGCTGACCTTTGCCGGCCTGGTGTTGATCGCTACTTCGGTGCTGGTCACACTGCCGTCGCCGAGGTAGCAGACAGGTGTTGCGCGCCAGCGTCGCGACGGCGCGCTACTATATGGATATAAATTATCCCGATCCTCCACTCCGATAACTGATGCTGCAACACATCTCGCGCTCCGGCCTCGCGACCGTATTGCTCGCGTGTCTTTCGTTCACTGTTTCAGCCCAGGCTCCGAACGCCAAGACCACGCCCGTCGCATTCGACGCGGATTCCGCGCGACTCGCGGAACTTCCGTGGCGATCGATAGGCCCGGCGGTAACGAGCGGACGCGTCGTCGACTTCGCCGTTCCCGAAGGACCGAAGTCGCAAATAGGGGGAAGACTCGGAGAGCTCTTCTACGTTGCCTCGGCATCGGGTGGCGTGTGGAAGACCACGAATGGAGGGACAACCTGGGAGTCGATATTCGATCATCAGGGATCTGCTTCGATCGGCGACATCGCCGTAGCGCCCAGCAATCCGCAGATCCTCTGGGTCGGAACGGGAGAAGCAAATAACCAGCGCAGCTCGTCGTGGGGCGACGGCGTTTACAAATCGGAGAACGGCGGAAAAACGTGGACGAACATGGGGCTCAAGAAATCGGAGCACATCGGACGCGTGATCGTCAATCCGGCGAATCCGGAGATCGTCTTCGTTGCCGCGGCTGGCCCACTGTGGGGAGCGGGTGGGGACCGTGGACTGTTCAGAACCACCGACGGCGGACGCACGTGGAAGAACGTCAAGAACATCGACACCCACACCGGATTCACTGACGTCATCTTCGATCCGTCGAATCCGGACGTCATCTACGCGGCGTCGTTCCAGCGTGAGCGGCGGCCTTACAGTTACGTCGGCGGCGGGCCCGGCAGCGGACTCTGGAAGAGCATCGACGGCGGCGACACCTGGACGAAGCTCACGGAGGGTTTGCCGAAAGTCGACGTGGGAAGGATCGGACTCGATGTCAGCAGGTCGAATCCCAACATCGTCTATGCGACGATCGAGACGAAGGTCACCGGCAACGGTGCATCATCCGGAAATACCGAGGGGAGCGTCTACCGCTCGGACGACTACGGCGCGAGCTGGCAGAAGATGGGCACCGGCTTCTCGTATCCGTGGTACATGGGTCAGGTTCGCGTCGATCCGACGGACCCCGAACGCGTGTACTTCATGGGCGTGCCGCTCCAGGTCTCTACGGACGGTGGCCGCACATTCCGGAGTACCGCGACCGCGGCGCACTCGGACCATCACGCGATGTGGATCGATCCGACCGATCCCAATCATCTCATCATCGGTTGTGACGGCGGCGTGTACATCAGTCACGATCGCGGACGCACGGTCGACTTCGTTCCGAATCTGCCGGTCTCGCAGTACTACGCGATCGCGACTGACATGCGTCAGCCATTCTACTACGTCTACGGTGGACTGCAGGACAACAGCAGCTGGGGAGGTCCGAGTCAAACGCGTAATCGTCAGGGGATCACGAATGCCGACTGGATCCGCACTACGGGCGGCGACGGGTTTTACGCCCAGATCGATCCCGTAGATCCGAACACGGTCTACGGCGAATCGCAGGGCGGCGACATCGTGCGCTTCGACGTTCGTACCGGTGAGCAGAAAACAATCAAGCCGCTCCCTGATTTTGGCGGCAAGCCGTATCGGTGGAACTGGAGCTCGCCGATGCTGATCTCGCCCTACGATCACAACACGATCTACTTCGGCGCGAACTATCTCTTCAAGAGCGCCAATCGCGGCGACGCGTGGACGAGGCTCGGACCCGACCTCACGCGCCAGCTCAATCGCGACAGCCTTCCGGTGATGGGTAAGATCTGGCCCCGCGACGCGATCGCCCGTCACCAGGGCACGGCGGAGTATGGAAACATCAGCACGATCGACGAATCACCGCTTCGACAAGGCCTTCTATACGTCGGTACCGACGACGGTGTCATCTCGGTGTCGCGCGATGGCGGCGCGACGTGGACCAAAGTCACCAAATTCCCGGGGGTGCCCGACCAGGCCTATGTCAGCCGAGTCGTGGCGTCTCGTTTTCGCGAGGGCCTCGTGTATGCGACGATGGACAACCATCGCAACAACGACTTCAAGCCCTACGTCCTGAAGAGCGAGGACTACGGAGCGCACTGGACCGCGATCACCGGCAACCTGCCGGCGAATGGATCGGTACAGGTGATACGCGAAGGCTACAACGAGCCCAATCTCCTTTTTGTCGGCACCGAGTTCGGGGCTTTCTTTTCGGCGCTGCAGGGGATGCAGTGGACGCAGCTCAAGTACAACCTCCCCACCGTCGCAGTGCACGACATCGTCATCCATCCACGCGAGCACGATCTGGTGATCGGGACGCACGGGCGCGGCATCTACATCATCGACGACATCACGCCGCTCGAGAAGCTTGGCGAAGCAAATCGCGCCGGCACCTATCTCTTTCCGGTGAAAGCGGCGACGGAATACAATCCGAACAGCTCCGTTCCCGGCGGAGTGAGAGGCGCCGGCGCTACCGGAGATCGCGAGTACTCCGCGCCCAATCCGGCCTTTGGCGCGATCATAACGTATTTCATTCGTGACTCGCTCCCGAAAAACGGAGACGTCGCGCTCGGCATCTACGACGCGAACGGAAACCGGGTGCGCGAGCTTACGGCGAACAAGACCCGCGGCATGCACCGAGTCACCTGGGACCTGCGCAACGCGCCTCCCTACACCGTGCGGCGGCCCGCCAATCAAACCGGCCAGTCGCAATTCAGGCAGCAGGATCCGTCGGGCCCATTCGTGCTGCCTGGGCGGTATACCGCGAGACTGATGGTAAAGGGAGGAGCGGCTGGCCCATTTCAGAGCGAGGTGCCAATCGAAGTCAGATCCGATCCGCTCGTGCCGATGAGTGTCGCGGACTATCGCGTGCTCTACGACATGAGGGTCAGCACCGGACGTCTACAGGCGACAGTCCAGGCCGCGGTAAGGACGGCCGAGCAGCTGAAAGATCAGCTGACGGATGTGAAGGCAGCGCTCAAGAGCAATCCGGCGCCGGACAGCGTGTCCAAACAATCGGAAGCCGTCGATAAGGAGATCACCGACATCCTGAAGAAGCTGCGCGGCGATCCCGAGGCCGATGCATCGGCCGATGACAGGAAGACCGAAGAGCCGTCGATTCAGGAGCGCGTGAACAACGTGGCCGAGCAGATCGGAGATGTGACGTCGCAGCCGACTGATCTACAAAGATCCACGCTGACGCTGGCCACCTCGGACCTTCAGCGCGAAGTCGGACGGATCAACACCTTGTTGCAGCGCGGGATTCCTGCCCTCAACGCCAGTCTCGACGCGGCCAGGATCCCTTGGACGATCGGCCGGCCGGTCGAGCTGATGAAATAATTACTGGGCGAAAAAGCGTTCAGTTTTTCTTGGTCCCGGGCTCGATCTCTGCGCCGCCACTTCCTGCTGAACCGAACTTGGGCGCTGTAAACCAGCGATTAGTGGTGTGCGCCGGATTGGGCGGCTCGCCGGACTCAAGCTCATCAGGTCTGAGGATCCGTTTCTTGGTCGCCCGATCGATTTCTGCTCGGTCGCCTGCCGGCCAGTCGCCGACTCTGGGAATTCCCAGTCTTGGATGGGTTTGTGGGTTTGACATCGGTGCCTCCTGTGACTGTATCATGCATAAATAACAGGCATAGGCTATGCCTGTTTACGAAGGTCTTCTGTACGAGCAAACCAGGTTTCCGCCGCAAAAAAGTGAGAGAATCGATGGCCGACAGAGAGAGCGACGAGAATCACAAATCGAGCGGCAAGAATCGCGAGGAAAATGAGACCCATCGCGGCTGGAAATCGAAGTGGGTCGAGAGCACATCGCCGCGCGCCGACGATCCGGTCGACAAGGAAGAGATGAAAGGCCACAACATCCTCGACAACGCTCCCGATGGCGCCGAAGGGACGAACTAGAACCAAGCGGTAGGTGTTTGCTCCGACGCCGACACCCCAATACTATCTGGGGTGACTCTACTCTATTCATACCTTCAGAAATACCGCGCGCTGATCCTGCTCGCGCTGGTGCTGGCGGCTACGAACCAGGTTTTTTCTCTCCTGGATCCGCTCATTTTCCGCCACGTCATCGACGACTACGCGACGCGATTCCGTGAATACCAGACCGCCCAATTCATAAAGGGCGCCGGAAAGCTCCTGCTGCTCGCGATGGGCGTCGCGTTCGTATCCCGTGTCGCGAAAAATTTCCAGGACTACTTCGTCAATGTCATCGTCCAGCGCGTTGGCGCGGAGATGTACTCCGATGGAATCCGCCACTCGCTGGAGCTGCCATACTCTGTATTCGAGGACCAGCGCAGCGGCGAGACCCTCGGCAAGCTGCAGAAGGTGCGGTCCGACGTCGAGAAATTCATATCGCTCTCGATCAACCTGATCTTTACCACGCTCGTCGGCGTGCTGTTCGTGATCATCTACGCCTGGAACGTCTACTGGCTGCTCGTCCCCGCCTTTCTCTCGACGGTCCCCGTGCTCGGCGCCCTCAGCTGGGCCCTGAGCGGACGCATCAAGTCGATGCAGAAGATCATCGTTTCCGAGACGACGGCACTCGCGGGCTCTACTACCGAGTCGCTCCGCAACATCGAGCTGGTGAAGAGCCTCGGCCTCGCCGATCAGGAGGTGGTGCGCCTCAACACGACGACGCAGAAGATCCTCAATCTCGAGCTCAAGAAGGTGAAGTACATCCGGAGCCTGAGCTTCATCCAGGGCACCACGGTCAACCTTCTTCGCACCAGCATCCTCTTCATGATGCTGTACCTGATCTTCACCCAGAAGATCACGGTTGGGCAGTTCTTCTCGCTCCTGTTCTATTCATTTTTCATTTTCGGCCCGATGCAGGAGCTTGGCAACATCATCAACGTGTTCCGTGAGACGGAAGTCTCGCTGATAAACTTCCGCGCCATCCTCGAGACACCCAAGGATCCAAAGCCGGCGTCGCCGGTGCCGCTGGCCGATATCGAGAATCTGGAATTCGAGGACGTCGGCTTCATGCACCAGACCGCGACGACGCCGGCTCTCACCGACATATCGTTCACCGTAAAGCGCGGCGAGACGATCGCGTTCGTGGGGCCGTCGGGCGCGGGGAAGACGACACTGGTGAAGCTGCTGGTGGGGCTCTATCCGCCGAAGGCCGGCCGCATTCTGTACAACGGACTGCCCAGCGATTCGGTCGATCTCGATCGTCTGCGGGAGAGGATCGGATTCGTGACGCAGGATGCGCAGCTCTTCTCGGGGACGATCAGGGAGAACCTCAAGTTCGTGAACCCCCACGCCACCGACGCCGAGTGCTTCGACGTGCTCAACAAGGCGGCGGCACACACGCTTCTCGCCCGCGCCGACAAGGGGCTCGACACCGTGATTGGCGAGGGCGGCGTGAAGGTGTCGGGTGGAGAGAAGCAGCGGCTGTCGATCGCGCGCGCACTGCTCCGCCAACCGCATCTGCTGGTATTCGACGAGGCAACGTCATCCCTGGACTCGCTCACGGAAGAGGAGATCAGCCGCACGATGCGCGATGTGGCGCATTCGCGCGAGGTGATCACCATTCTGATCGCGCACCGACTGTCGACGATCATGCACGCCGACCGCATTTACGTGCTCGAGCGTGGCAAGATCGTCGAGGCCGGCGAGCACGAGGACCTGCTCGAGAGAACGGGACTCTACTATGCAATGTGGCGCCAGCAGGTCGGCGAGCGCCGGACGATTCCACAACTTCCGGGCGCAAAGCCACCGCGGCTCGCGCCAGCCTGACACGCCGACTGGGCGCAATCGAAGAACCCTACAACCAACCGAGCCATGCCCGACGACACTGGAAAGCTGAAACACGGGAACTTCATGGAAGCGCTCGATTCGATCCGCAAAGAGGCGGAACGACTCATGGCTCGAGGCGACATCCCGCCGGAGGTGAAGGCCGGCCTGGAAAGGATCATCGGCTTTACCCGCTCGAAGTTCGATCTGGGCGGCGACATCGAGTAGGGTTCCAACCTTCTCGGGTGGGGTGGCATCTTAGCCTCGTCAGATGAAGACGAGCGCGGTGGTATCCGATACGATTGAGTCCCCGTCCACAATTGCCGAAGACAAGGCTGCCACGCTCGACTACATCAGGCGGGCGCAGTCCGGCGACGTCGACGCGTTCGAGCAATTATACCGGGAGCATTCGCCGCGCATCTACGCGCTCTGCCTCAGGCTGAAGGCCGGGGACAAGCCCGATGCGACGGAGCTTCTTCAGGACGTTTTCGTAAAGGCGTGGCGGCGGCTCGATACGTTTCGCGGCGACTGTGCGTTCGTATCGTGGCTGCATCGTCTCGCCGTCAACACAATGCTCGAGTCGGCGAGAAGCGATGGGCGGCGCACAGCGCGCGTGTTGCCGATGGAAGACACTTCGCGCCTCGCCGGCGCTGCGCGATCGAGTGGGATCGAATTGAAGATGGACATGGAGAACGCGATCGCGTCGCTGCCAAAGGGTGCGAGGCTCGCGTTCGTGCTGCACGATGTGGAAGGGTATCAGCACCAGGAGATCGCCGAGCAGCTGGGCGTGACGGTGGGGACGATAAAGGCGCAGCTGCATCGGGCGAGACGACTATTGAGAGAGAGACTGGAGTCTTGAGATGACACACGAAGTCATAAAACATCTATTGGACGACTACGTGACGGGCGATCTGACCGAGGACGCCCGCGTGCCGGTCGCTGAGCACATCGCAGCGTGCGATCTCTGTCGGACCGAGATCGAGAGCCTGCAGGCGATCGTCGCCCGTGCGAGAGAGCTTCCGCGATCTGTCGAGCCGCCGGCCGAGGCGTGGACAGGGATTCGCTCGGCGATCGCGCGCGACGAGAACGCTGTGCGCGCACCTGGGTCGACAGCAAGATTCGGCGAGCGTCGCCGGCTATATCTCGCCGCGGCAGCAGTCGTTCTCACTGCGGTGCTTTCCTCGGCGGGGACGGCGTGGTATCTGAGCGCGCGCAATCCGGCCGGCAATCTCAACGCGGCAACGGCGGCCAACATTTCCTCGGAGACGCCGGCAACATTGGCCGCGTTCACAATAGAAGAGAACAATTACCTACGCACAGCGAGCAGGCTTCAGGATCTCCTGGATCAACAGGAAGGATCGCTCGCGCCGGAGACGGTCGCGCAGCTGAGAGCGAGTCTGCACGCGATCGACGATGCGATCATCGAGGCGCGAAACGCGCTCGCGCGGGATCCCGCCAACAAGTTGCTGGTGGAGATGCTCTCTTCCAGCTACCGGCAGAAGGTCGATTTGCTGCGCCGGTCGACGGAGCTGACGCGTGGGACCTAGAGCCATGACGGTACGTAGAGTTCTGGCGACGCGGCTGGTGGCCGCGGCCGTCGCGCTCCTGTGCTGCGCTTCACCGCTTGCGGCACAGAACAAGATCGAGCGAAAGATGCCGCTCGGGATGGAAGGCGCGCTCCGCATCGTCAACATGGTCGGCAGCGTCGTCGTGCACGGATGGAGCAAGGACACCGTGCTCGTCAGGGGCACGCTCGGTCCTGGCGACAGGTTCTTTGCAGGCGGTGGATACACCGGCGCCAAGATGTTCGTCGAGTCGGAGAACGACCGCGATCCCAAGCCGGCGAAGCTCGAGGTCTGGGTGCCGGCGCGCGTCAGGCTCTGGATCAAGACCGCAACCGCCAACATCGATGTCAACGACGTGACCGGTGGGCTCGATCTCTACGTTGTGAGCGGAACGATCACCGTCAACGGCAACCCGCACGAGCTCAATGCGGAAGCAATCGACGGTGACATCCACGTTGCCGGTTCACCATCCTGGCTCAGAGCCAAGACCGCGACCGGGTCGATCACCTTTCAGGGCGCGAGCTCGGACGTTGGATTGTCCACCGTGAGCGGTCCCATCAAGGTCGACGGTGGAACATTCGAGCGCGCCAAGCTCGAGACCGTAACCGGGGACATCATCTTCGGGGGGAAGCTCGATCGAAGCGGCACGTTCGATTTCGATACTCACAGCGGAAGCGTGGACATCACGATTCCTGACCGGGCGCCGGTCAGCGTTTCTGCCGTCACGATTGCCGGAACGATCGCCAACAATCTCTCGAAGAAAGCCCCGATTCCCGGCCGCTTCGGCCGTGGCGCGGAGCTGACGATGGATTTGAGCGATGGTGGCGCGAAGATGTCCATTCGCACGTTCAAGGGTCCGATCACTCTGCGGCGAGCGCAGTAGAGAACGCGTTCAACCCTGGAGAGTCGAGCGGCATCGTAGTGGCGCTCGAAAACCTTCTTCAGGAGATCCACATGAAACGCACTCTGCTCCGCTCATTCGCGCTCGTCACGGCGCTCACGCTGATCGCGTTCAGCCCCGCTCTCGCCGGCCCACCATGGATCTCGATCGAGTATCCCGCCAATCCGTTCGATGCAACGTCGCGTGGGGCGTTCCTGACGGTCCGCACCTATCACCACAAGGATTTTGAATCGAAGACGGTAACCGGAACGGCCGAAGGGGTCGTGGATGGAAAGCGTCAGACGATGGCTCTCGACATCCGCCCCGGCTCACTGCCCGGTATGTACGTCGTCCGGTGGCAGCGGCCCGCCGTCGGCAGGTGGGTGCTCGTGATCAGAAGCGGGTCCGCTGGCCTGACCGAAGCGACTGCCGTGGTCGAGATCAGCCCGACTGGCACCGTCGCCGGCGTGACGGTCCCAACGAGAGTCATCGGCGGCGGATGGATCTCGCCGAGGAGTGTAGCGACGTCGGAGATCGACGCGCTGCTTCAGGGTCGCGCGCTGGCAAGCGCCGGCGTTGCCGGCCAGACCGCGCACTAGATAAAGGCTACTCCTGCCCTCGCAGGCTGTTCAGGCTCCGCTGCAGCTCCGCGGTTCGCTTGGCCGAATAGTCTGCGAGGCAGCGCGCGCGCGCTCGTGCCCAGAGGGCACCATCGCCCGCTCCCTGGCAGTCGCTGTCACGCGTATTTATCCACTCCCGCTGTGATTGCCTGAATCTGTCCTGAAGTCCCGATCCGCCCGATTTCATGCTCTGTGCGAGAAGCTCCTGGTAGGTCTGATTCAGATCAGCGTCGTTCTGCACGATCGAGCGATTTAGACAGGAGCGTTGATCTACCGGATCCGGCGAGTCGCATGGATCGCCCGAGGAAGTCGCTTTCGGCCGGGTCCTGGCTGCCTGGCGTGCTCCCACGCGAATGATCGATGTATCGGTTGTCGCGCTCGCCGACACCAGCCCTCCATTGTTGTTGGTCGCCGGTCGGGGCACCACGCGAGTCACGGGCGTCGGAGTGGTAACCGTCGCTGCCTGTGTCGGCGTCAGCGTTTGATCGCCGGTCGTTTTGACGGTGTTGAGGCTGTTGTCCACCGCGGCCGCCGCGGCGGTGTTCTTGTTTGCCTCCGCCAGATCGTGGAGGAGCATGGTGTCCTGTGCGACGTTGGCGACTTCCGGTTTCTTCTTCGAGTTACCGCAGCCGACGTTGCCCAGCTGCAGGGCAAGACAGACAAGAACCGAATATCTGGAAAGGGTCTTCATATTCTTCTTAAGTTAGGGCGGGTAGATAATTCGGGCAGAGGGCGTGCCATTTCAACGGCTTCTCCGGATGCGGTTGACGCGTCACCAATGCAGATTTCAGCTTCGCGTTGGCCGAATGCCGATGGAGACAAGATGGAGAAAGAAGAACCCGAGCTCAACACGGTGATCAGGACGTTTGCGAACGAGGTCGAAGCGCATGTGGCACAAGCAGTTCTGGACGCCAACGGCATCGACTCGTACCTCATTCGCGACGACGCCAACGGGATGATGCCCTGGCTCCAGTGGCTGCACCCCATCCGCCTGGTCGTCAGGGAAGAAGACAGCAAGGACGCTGTGGAGCTCCTCGACACCCCTCCCCGGCCGACACTCTCGCCTTGACCGGCCGCTTCGGCGCCGCCCACCTGCCCCTAATTCAAAGGCCATGATTTCAAAATCCAGCTTTAAATGCAGTGCCCGTTGCCTGATTTCCGGTTTGCTGCTGCTTTCTGCGTTTGCGGCCGTCTCTATTCAAGCTCAAACAGCACCCGCTCCAACCGCTAGCGACTTCGCGCGAGCCAGGCGGATCCTGAGCGAAACGCCATTGATCGACGGGCACAACGACCTTCCCTGGCGGATCCGCGAAGATTCAATCGCCAAAGGGAACGTCGATGCGTACGACATTCGCAAGCGCACGCCCGGGCACACTGATCTCGATCGCCTGAAGCGTGGAATGGTGGGGGCGCAGTTCTGGTCGGTGTACACGCCGGGCGAGTACCGTGACTCCGGCTACGCCCGGGTTCAGCTGGAGCAGATCGACATCGCCCGGAGAGTCATCGCGAAGTATCCCGATCGGCTCGCGCTGGCGCTGAGCACCAACGACATCCGCCGCGACTTCAGGCAGAGGAAGCTCGCTTCGCTTCTCGGCCTCGAGGGCGGCCACGCAATCGAGAACTCACTCGGCGCCCTTCGGGCGTACTACGATCTGGGAGTTCGCTACATGACGCTGACGCACAACGTCACGCTCGATTGGGCCGACGCCGCGCTCGATTCGGCGAAGCACGGCGGACTGACTCCCTTCGGCGACAGCGTCGTCCGCGAGATGAACCGGCTCGGCATGCTCGTCGATCTCTCGCACGTGTCGCCGGGAACGATGAGCGACGCCCTCAACGTCACCCAGTCACCGGTGATATTCTCACACTCCGGAGCGCGGGCGCTCGTCGATGTCGCGCGCAACGTGCCGGATTCGATTCTCCGCCGCGTCACGACCAACGGAGGAATCGTGATGGTTCCGTTCGTCACCGGCTTCGTCTCCCCCGCCGTGCTGCTGTACGATCAATCGACGCGCCCCGTGATGAGCGACCTGCGCGCAAAATACGGCAGCGACACGGCGGCGATCACACGAGAGATCAAACAATGGCGGGCCGCGCATCCCGAGCCGCGCGCGACACTATCTCAAGTCGCGGATCAGATCGAGTACGTGCGCAAAGTCGCCGGCGTGGATCACGTCGGAATCGGCAGTGACTTTGACGGGATCACCGAGGTGGTGCAGGGCCTCGAGGATGTATCCACGTTTCCGGCGCTATTTGCCGAGTTGGCGAGACGAGGGTGGTCGGACGCTGATCTGAAGAAGCTGGCGGGGGAGAATCTGCTGCGGGT